>Ga0070732_10001824_pt1 | contig 11586 bp, 8 predicted proteins | sample Coa_R1_5_FD_66449 | JGI IMG/M metagenome (GOLD analysis project Ga0070732, IMG submission 66449) | Surface soil microbial communities from Centralia Pennsylvania, which are recovering from an underground coalmine fire - Coalmine... | ecosystem: Environmental > Terrestrial > Soil > Unclassified ...
GCAGGCGCGAGCAGCTTGCTCATGTCGAGCAGCACCACCAGCCTTCCGCCCACTTTGCCCAGTCCGGTGACGCAGTTCAGCCCGCCTTCCTGAAAAACGGCGGGTGGAGGCTCGACGGCGTCGGAGGGGATCTTCAATACCTCTGAAGCCGAGTCCACAATCAACCCGGCCAGCCGCCCGCCATGCTCCACCACCAGAATCCGGTTCTGTTTCTTAAGCGTGGCTTGCTTTTCTCCGAAGCGCTTGCGCAGGTCCATCACGGAAACAATCTTGCCGCGCAGATTGATCACGCCTTCGAGGTAGTCGGGAGCGTCGGGTACGGCCGTGATCTCGGGTACCCGCACGATCTCGTGCAGGGAAGTGATGGGTACACCGTAGGTCTCACGTCCCACCTGAAAGCCAACGATATGGAGTTCACGGCTCATCATGGAAAGCTCCCCGGGCCGGCCTCAGAACTGCGTTCCCGCCGCGGCGCGCCGCGCGTTGCGTCCGGAGGCGTCGGTCGCTGCCGAAGTGCGCGCTGCCTCCGCCAGCGTGAAGCGGTCCAGCGATTCCAGCAAGCCGCGCGACATCTTCGACATCTGTTCCGAAGAAGCGGCCAGCTCGGTCGAGCCCGAAGTCGATTGCTGCACCAGCTCGCGCATGCGCTCCATGGCCTTGACCACCGCCTGAGCTCCTGAAGCCTGCTCTTCCACTGCCGAGTTGATTTCGTGCGTGATTTCGTTCAGGCGCGTTGTAGCGCGAGCGATCTGCGAAGATCCGTGTGACTGCTCGTTCGTGGCTGCGCCGATTTCCTGCGCGAACTTGTAAACCTCGGTGACCACGTTCGAGATTTTTTTCAGCGCCGAGTTGAGCTCGCCGCCGAGTTCCAGTCCTTCGTTTACGATCGAGGTCGAACGGTCCATGTTTTCGACTGCCTTGCGGGCTTCTTTTTGAATGCTCTGGATCAGTTCGGAGATTTCTTTTGTGGACTGCGCCGACTTTTCCGCCAGCTTGCGAACTTCATCGGCCACAACCGCGAAACCCAGTCCATGCTCGCCGGCGCGCGCCGCTTCGATGGCGGCATTCAAGGCCAGAAGGTTGGTCTGTTCGGCCAGATCGTCAATGACTTCGATGATCTTTCCGATATCGTCGGCCCGTTGTCCCAGGGCTCCAATGATTTCGCCCGACGAAGTGATGGTGGTGTTGATGCGGTTCAGGCCATCGGTAGCCTTCTCCATCGTCGAAATGCCGCTATGCACTTCTTCGCGCGAACGGTTAGAGATGTCGAGCAGGACTTTCGCTGTATCGGCTACACGCTGGATCGAGGCCACCATCTGATCGATGGAAGCCGACGTCTCACTGACGCTGGAAGCCTGCACCTGCGTGCTCTTCACCATGTTCTGCACGTTGACGCTCATCTCATGCATGGTGCTGGTGACTTCATCGATGGCAGAAGAGGCCTGCAATCCGATCTTGGCGGAATCTTCCGACGCGCCTGCAACCTGGTTGGAAGCGCTGGCAACTTGCGACGAGGCATCGCGCACACTGCGCACCAGCCCGGCCAGCCCGTCGACCATGCGGGTGAAAGCGTTGCCCAGGGTGTCGTGCGAAGAGCGTGGTTTGACTTCGACCCGCAAATCGCCGCCGGCAATCGATTCTGAGACGCCCGCCATTTCCTTTAGGTAAGTCACCATCTTGGCGAAAGTGCGGGCCAGTTCGCCGATCTCATCCTCACGGGTGAGGTCGATGTTGTGCTCCAGATCGCCCGTATTGCCGATGCCGCGGGCGACATTCATCAGGTTGCCCAGTGGGTCGGTAATGGTCTTGGCGGTGCGATAGGCGATGATTGCGCCCACGCATACCGCGATCAGAGTGCTGAGTAGCGAGACGATAATGGTTCCGGTCGCAGCGGTTTCATCGGAACTGCGACGTTCTTCGACCAGCTTCCGGTTCTCCACGTCGGCCACGTCGAGGGAATCGGTCGAGTTTTTTACCCACGAAGACGCGTCTTTCTGGAGGTAGTAGATCTGTAATTCGGCCACGGTGGCGTTGCCGGAGTCGACGTCTTTCCGTTTCTCAATGAGTGGTTGTGCGAATTCCTTGCCCCAGGACTGCTCCAGTTGCTGGACTTTGCTGAGGGCGGTCTTGAGCTGTTCCGAGTTGGCCAGAGTTTTGCCCAGATCCAGCTTCTCGTTCAGCGAGCGCAAGCCTTCATTCATTCGGTCCACTTCCCGCGTGTCGCCGCTCAGCAGGTAGTTGCTGAGATAAAGGCGGTTCTGCATCATCTGGAAGCGCACTGCATTGGTGGCGTCGGCCAGTTGCAGGGACGCGGCCGCGGCGGCCTTGGCGGCGTGTTCGCGACGCACCGCCGACCAGTTCACGACGAACAGCACCAGCACCATCGTGAGAATCACGCCGAAATTCACGTACAACTTCTTGCCGATCGTCATGCCATTTCTCCTCCGCGGCGCGACCGCCTACCGCGGCTCAAACTTGAAATCGATTACCCCGGAACTCTCTGCCGGCGAAGCTTCGAATCGCCATTTGCGGGCCGCGTCCAAGGCCGAATTAGCCAGCACCGGATGCCCGCCGACCACCCGTGCGGCCTTCACAGTTCCGTTGGGAGCCACTACAACCTCAATCTTGACGGTGCCGGAGATGTGCATCCTCCGCGCCAGTTCTGGATAAGTGGGCTCGACCCTGCTCTTCGCCCGCCGCACGATCTCTTCGCTTTGCGACTGCGCCTTCCCCGGCTGTGGCGCGGCGGTTCCCATTACAGCCATCACCGCCAGAAAAGCCGCTGCCCGTCTTTGAGACACAACTTCTCCTTCAGTCCGAGAAACTCGTGGCTGTAACTGTGCAATGAGTGGGCCATGAGTGACTTACTGAAAAAACCGAAGTAATGTCTCGCATCTACTAGCAAGAAAAGGCAGTTAGCTGGCCGGCGGGAACGCAGAATCGCAGCCGGCACTCTTGCGTCAGTCTCATTCCGTTCGAATCGGCCCCCAATTCTCAGGATGAGACGGCGTCTCACAGAATTGTGGGATTTCACACCAAGGCACCCCTCCGCCCCATTTTCCTTGACTCAAATTGAGATGACGCGTAATTTCCCATTAGATTCAATCACTTGTGAAGCAAGAGCGGATTCCTTCGAGAATCGGTAGCGGCGACCTGTTGGGAGAGCGTCCCATCTTGTCTCCAGATTCCAGTTTCACTCCCGGTTCCGATGAGGGGTTTCAAAAGCTGCTCCTACGAATCGCATCGCTTGCCAGCGAACGCTCCGATGCCCGCGCCTTGATCAAGCTGTTCTGCGAGGCCACTCAGGAGTTCTTCCGGGTATCTGGGGTGTACTTCTGGCGTTGCCAGCCCGGAGACGAGCTTTCGGGAGAGCAGGCAGCGGGAAAGATGGCCGAGCGCTTCATGGGAATGCGCATCCGCCCCGACCAGAGCACAGTCACGGCTGAGGCGGTGCGGCAGCGGCGCACAATATTCGCCAACCAGTTGCAGGCGACCAGTTTCGGAGCCGCTAAAGAGTTTGGTGCGCGATCATTGCTGGCTGCTCCGCTGGTTGTATTCAATGAAGTCATTGGCGCAGCGACGTTTCTGCACGATTCCGACGACAACTTCTTTAACGAGGACTTGGCAGCCAAGGCCACGATTCTTGCCGGCCAACTGGGGAGCCTGCTGGAAGCTAATCGGCTGAGCGAGGCCTCGCGGGAAGATCATCGCCGCGCCGAGATTCTGGCGGATGTCGCCCAGGCTTTGCATGGAACCCCGGACGTGTCGGCGGTCATCGAGGCGTTGGCGGATCGTCTGCGTCTGCTCCTGCGCACTCGTCTGGTCTGCGTGCTGCTGAAGCGCGAGGGCCCATTCGAACTACGCGCTGTCTCCGCGGAAACTTCGCAGCTGGCCAATACCGTGCGCTCGCGGCACGATCGCCAGACCCTGCGTTTTGCCGCGGATCTGGCGCAACGGGCTGTTGCAGCAGGTGAGCCGATCACGCTCTCGGTGGGGGCGGACGCGCATTCACTGGGAAACCTGGTTTCTCCCGGAATGTTGATTGCCGCACCCTTTCGTACCTCGCGCACCCAGGGCGCGATCCTGGTTTACCCGCGTCGCGAGGGCGCCTTCACCTCGGAAGAAAGGGCGCTGGTTTCAGCAATCGCCGGTTTCGGGGCAGTGGCAGTGGCCCATGCGGAACTCTATTCCACTGCGCACGCCCAGTCGCACGAACTTCATCAACTGCTTGAAATATCTTCCGAACTCAGTTCGAGCGCCGATCTGGAGCATTTCTTACAAGCCTTTGTCATTCATGCCGCAGATTTTCTCAGCTTCGGCCGCTGCTTCATCGCGCTGCTGGAGGCCGGCCAGTTCCGCGTCCGCTACGGCGTAGAAAAAGGCCAGCCGCGGCGCGCCGACACCCTGTTTCCCGAAGGCGTCGCTACGCAGGCTCTTCGCTCCAAAGAAGTCTTCTGGACCGACGATGCGCGCCATGCCCCCGGAGCCGATCTTGACGTCGTGGCACAGTACCAGGTCCGCCAGTTTCTGGCCGTGCCCCTGCTCGGATCAAGCGGGCGACTGCTCGGCATGTTTGGAGTGCTCGATCGTCTGGATGGCGCCGGCATTTCGCAAGAGGACATCCGCCGTGCCCGGGCCTTGTCGAACCAGGCTGCGGTGGCATTAGAGGTAGCGCGGAATCTGCATCTCTCCGAACAGCATCGCCATCGCGCCGAAGCTCTGATTGAACTGGCCCGTGAAATCGATGGTGCGTTGCGGTTACCCGACTTCGCCCGCCGCTTTGTTTGCCGGGCTGCCGAACTGACCGGTTCTGCTGCGGGGCTGCTCGCCGTTCGGCAGGACAACCTCTTTTCTGTAATTGCGCACCATCAGGCCGCGGCGGCTTCGAAAGATGCCTCGAGCGCGAACGCGCAGCCTCGATTTGTGGACGGCGAAGGCGTTGCTCTTGCGTTACCTCACGCGCTGGAAGGCGAGCCGTCGCAAGACTACGAATCGGTTCACAAGTTGAATCGCGCAGTCGGTGGCTCTCTCGCAGAATTCGCGGCTCGTCACACCGAAAACGTCACTTTCGGATCGGCAGAAGAGTTCTTCGGACGGGAAGCCGCCACAGCCTTGGGATGGACTGAATGCACCGTGGTCCGGTTGGCCGGATCCAACGGCGAACTCGCGGGCCTGCTCTGCCTTTCCCCGGGCTCGCGTCACATGGGCGCAGAGGACCGCTTGTTCCTTGAAACTGTCGCGGGCCACGCTGCCATGGCCCTGGAAAACGCCCGCCTGTTCACGCAAATTGAGCAAGCGAATCGGCATTGGATGGAGATCTTCGATGCCATCAACGATCTGATCGTGGTTCACGATCAGGCCGGGAACGTGCTCCGCGTAAACCGGTCTCTGGCGGCGACCATTGGCGTTTCCCCGGCTGAGTTGATCGGCCTCAACATCCGGGCTTTACTGTCGCTCAACAGCGAGTTTGCCCCGTACGCTTGCCCATTCTGCCGGGCCATGGCCGATGACAACGATGAATTCGTACATCCCGTCTTCGACCGCACCTTTCTGGTCTCTACGTCACGCGTGCACGGCGCCTCGAACGAAGGCCTGCAAACGATTCACGTACTGAAAGACATCTCCGACCGGCGCGAGGCGGAGCGGCGGTATCGCGAGCTTTTCGACAACATTCAGGAAGGCCTGTTCTTCAGCACCCCGCAAGGCCGCTTTGTGGAAGTCAATGACGCCCTGGTGCGCATGCTGGGATACAGCACCCGCGAGGAATTGCTGCAAGTGGATATTCCCAGCCAGGTCTACTTTTCGCCGGAACAGCGCGTGCGCCATGCCGAAGCCATGAAAGAAAGCGGCGGCCTGCGGAACTTCGAAGCGACTCTGCGTCGCAAGGACGGATCGCCCATCCACGTTTTGATCAACGCTTTTGGCCTTCATGACAACCTGGGCCATCTGTTGCAGATCCGCGGGCTGATCCTCGATGTGACCGGCTTGCGCACGTATCAATCGGAGTTGCATCGGGAGCGGGATTTCTCCGCCAAAATCCTGAATAACACGCAGAGCCTGATTCTGGTTGCAGATACCGCAGGCCTGATCAGCTACGCCAATCGCCGGTGGCAAGATGCGGGGTTTCAGCAACGCGAATTACTGGGTCGTCCCTTGCTCGATCTGGCCTCGCCCGCCTTTGCTCGATCTCTCGACAGCGCTCTGCAGAGCACGCTCGACGGCCAGCAAGTGGACAACCTGGAATTGCAGATAGTCCGCGGAAACGGAATTGCCGGCCAGTTCTCGGCCAACTTCAGCCCTATGCGCGACGAGCAAGGAACTGTGACCAGCATCGTGGCGGTTCTTACTGACATTACCGACTCTGCCGTGTTGCGCGACAAGCTGGTCCATACCGAAAAGATGGCCGCCGTGGGCCAGTTAGTCTCCGGAGTCGCCCACGAAGTGAACAACCCGCTCACTGCGATTCTGGGATTCGCCGACTTGTTGATGGAGAATCCCGACCTGCCGGATGGCGCCCGCAAAGACTTGCGCGTCATTCTGCAGGAAGCCCAGCGCACCAAGCAGATCGTGCAGAACCTGCTGAGCTTTGCCCGCCAGATGCCGCCACAACGCAGCGCTGTGCAATTGAATTCCATCCTGCGCCGGACCATTCAGCTTCGTTCCTATGATTTCAACAGCCATGGCGTCGAGGTGATTGAGCGCCTTGAAGAAGACTTGCCTGAGGTGATGGGCGATCCCCATCAGTTGCAGCAAGTTTTCCTGAATATCCTGAATAACGCCTATGACGCGGTTCACGAAGTCGGACGCGCAGCCCGTATCGAAATCATGTCAGCCAAGGCTGGCGAGGTCGTCGAGGTCTCGTTCCGCGACAACGGCGCTGGCATATCCCAGCCCGAAAAAATATTCGATCCGTTCTTCACCACCAAAGAAGTCGGCAAAGGCACAGGCCTCGGCCTGAGCATCTGTTACGGCATCGTGAAGGAGCATGGCGGTGAGATTCTTTGTCACAATAATCTGAGTGGCCAGGGCGCCACTTTCATCGTTCGCCTGCCCTCCTTATCCCACAGTGCCTCCAAAGGTGTGGCCGCAGGAGTGATCCAAAAATGAGCTTACCAGCAAGCAAAGCCTCACCCCTGCCCGTGCTGCTCATCGAGGATGAGCCGGCCGTCATGTCCTACGTGCAGGCGGCTCTGGAGCGCAGCGGATATCCCGTCGTCTGCTGCGATTCTGGCGTGCAGGCTCTGCGCCTGCTGGAGAACGGGTCGTTCCTTGGAATTGTCTCTGACATGCGCACGCCGGGCGGGGTTGACGGCGGGCAGGTGTATGCCTGGATCAAGCGTCACCGTCCTGACCTGGCCTCCCGCATTGTTTTCATCACCGGAGACATCGCCAACGAGGAAACGGTCGCAACTCTGCGGGAGACTGGCGCTCCCTGCGTGGAAAAACCATTCCGTGTCCAACAGTTTATTGATGTGGTCTCGAAAACGATGGGTAAAGCGCTGTGAATAAACTTCCGACCAAGGATGAGATGCGCATTCGCTTGCTGATCGTCGACGACGAGCAGAGCATTCGCAAGCTCTGCATGACCGTTGGCGAGGCACTTGGGTTTGTGTGTCTTGAGGCCGACAGCGGCGAATCGGCTCTGACCCTGCTCGAAGAACAGTCCGCCCATATGATCCTGACCGACATGGTGATGCCACGCATGTCGGGTCTGGAATTCCTGGAAAAAGTAAAAAAGCTTCTTCCCCGGACCGAAGTCGCAGTCATGACCGGCCACGGATCGATCGAAACCGCCGTCCAGGCCATGAAACTGGGTGCCTACGATTACATCACCAAGCCATTCTCTCCTCTGGAAGAACTGCGCTTGTTTTTGCGACGGATGGCGGAGAAGATTCGCTTAGTTGAGGAAAATGAATTCCTGCGCCAGCGGATGGATTCAGAAACCGCCGTCCACGGAATCGTCGGATCGTCGGCCAAAATCCAGGATGTTCTGCGCATGGTTGCCCGCCTGAAAGACACGCGAACCCCGGTGCTCATTTACGGGGAGAGCGGGACGGGCAAGGAACTGGTCGCGCGCGCTATCCACTTTCGCGGGGCGTTCTCCGGGCGAGCGTTTGTTGCCGTCGATTGCGGATCGCTGGTTCCCACACTGATCGAAAGTGAGCTGTTCGGCTACGAAAAGGGTGCGTTCACCGGTGCTCTGAAATCGAAGCAGGGATTATTCCAGGCGGCCGATGGCGGCACCGTCTTCCTCGACGAAGTCGGTGAACTGCCTCTCGAGCTCCAGGCCAAACTGCTGCGGGTCTTACAGGAAAAAGAAGTGCGTCCGGTGGGCAGTAACCAGCGTGTCAAAGTCGACGTGCGCGTCATCGCCGCCACCAACCGCGACTTGGAAGCTGCTTACAAAAACGGAACTTTCCGCAAAGATCTTTACTTCCGTCTCAACGTCGTCACCGTGCACGTTCCCGCATTGCGCGAGCGCCGCAGCGACATTCCTATGCTCGTGCACTGGTTCCTGGAACGCTACGCGCCTGGCTCAGGTCCGCAGGTTTCCAGCGGCGCCATGAAAGCTCTGATGCAATACGATTGGCCCGGCAACGTGCGTGAACTGGAGAACTGCATCGAACGGGCCGTCGCGCTGGGCAATGGGCGCAGCATCGATCTTGGCGACCTGCCGCCATCCATCGCAGCAGGTTCGATCGGCGGAGCGGCCACTACCTCGGAGCGTTCGACTGCGCTTGATCCTGATTTAGCCGAGGCAATGTCGGGTGCCGATTCCCAGCCTGTATCGCCCTCGACTACGGATCTCGAAGACATCGAACGCGCCACCATCCAGCGCGTCTTTGAGCAGGTTAAAGGCGACAAAGCGCTCGCCGGACGCATGCTCGGCATCAGCCGCGCCACACTCTACCGAAAGTTAAAGCGCTACAACATCACCGTTGGATCATCCGGATCGGCGAACCACACCTTGCAGTAAGAGAAGCGGCTCGTGCCCCTCCGCTCGGCGGCGACAACAGCGAATCGGGAGCGCCCCGAAACTCACGATTCTGAGACGTTGTCTCAGGCTGAGACGCCGACATGATCCCAGGCTCATCCACCGCGTCGTAAACTGCAGCTAAGTTGCTGAAAAAACTACCACCTAAGTGCTAGTCCTTCCGTGTTTTCAATTGGTTCCCGCGTTGCACGTTCTCTTTGCCGAACAGCGGAATTCGGCTCCCCAAAAGCTCTTCCTAACCGGGAAGAGGGGCGAGCCCAACCGCATTGTGACGTGCAGAGCGAGTCGGGTGAAGGGGCAATCGCTTGGCGCAACAAGCCACAGCTACAGGACGCAAATCACAGTCCGCCAGCGCGGTGGCGGGGCTTGCCCGTTTCTTTCCCGAGGCCGCCCCTCTGCGGCTGCCCATCCAGCTCGCCCGCGTGGTTGAGGGTAGCGAATCAGCCAGCGCCCACTTTACAGAAAGTACGGTCGTCGAATTCGGCACCACCCGCGAAGTCCTCTTTGCCTGTAATACCCCCCTCGAGTTTGCCGATGTTCTTCGGCTACGAAATGCCGATGGATCTCTTGACGTCGAAGCCTCTGTCGTTGCGGTGCAGTACAACCCGGGCAACACTGTGGTGGCCGCGCGCTTTCGCTCCGACGTGCCTAACTGGATCGTAAAATCATGACCTCTTCCACGCCTGTACAAGATCTCGCCACGCAGTGGAGCAATGCGCGCCGGTTGTATCCCATTTATTTCGAATTGGCGCGCGAGTTCGCCATCGATGTTCGCGCATGCGCCGATCTCGAGGCAGGTGTTGAAACACCGGGAAAAGATGCGGTGGAACTGGCCAACCGCTGGCTGGAGGAGATGGATCAGAGGGTTCAGGTCCACCAGTTGCGCCAATTCCTGCAAACCAGCGCCCAGGTAACGCCCGAAAGCTTGCTGAATCTGCTGCGCCATTTCCTGGCGAAACCAGACAAGACAGACACGGTGCGCGACAAGATTGACTTTCTGCTGGTCCAGTATTTCGCACAGATGGCGCCCTCCGGCCTCGACGATGCCGAGGTCGATCTCGCTTACGTAGCGCAGACTCTGCAACCGGTGCTGAGCCAGGTAGATCTCAAGACCCCGGTATGGCTGAACGCGCTCGATCGCGTGCTGGAATCCGCCCGCCGCTGCCGCTCGCTCGATGAGCTGCTGCATGGCGGAATTCTCGAACAGGGGCGTAAAGCCAAGAGCCAGGCGGGAGACCTGTTTTTTTTGCCGATCGCACTGGTCGCCTTTACCCGCTTCGGCTACTTGATGCGCCGGGCATTCTTCCGGCTGATGCTGGGCGACCTCAACTTGATTGTCGACGGATTGGGCGAACTGGAGGAAAAAGGCGTCCAGACCATCGATTGCCGTCGGGCGCAGTTTTCCGCGCAGGAACCGATTCTGCGTCTTCGCATGATTTGCCAGTCCTGGAAAGTCATGTTCCAGGCGGAGTATTCGTCGGGGCAGCCTCTGCGAATGCTGGTCGATCTGCGAGCCTCGGTGGATTACGCATTGGGGCGCGGCAAGGCTCCCGACGCGCAAGCCAAGCCGGAAGCCAACGCAAAGCCGGCGCCTGCAGCAAGCCCGAGTGGACCGGAAGCCAGGAAGCCGCTGGCCGCTGCGGCAAAAGCGGGTGCAGGGAATGGTTCGACGTCCACTTCGAAAGGGTTGGTCGCCCGGGCGAAGCCCGCAGCTCCACCGCAAGGCGAGATCCCTGAATTTGAAATCTCTAACACGCCCGGCTGGGAGCCCGACGATCCCCAGCCCAAGAAAAAGAGCTGAGCCAAGGAACCTCAAGCGTGGAAACTCCGACCGTATTAATCATCTCCGACGATCCCGATTTCTCCCGGCGCGTGACCGCCCGCTGGCAGATGGAGCGCACCGTCCCGACGTTCACTTTGTTGAGCGGCGAGTTGTGGCCTCGTTTCGCTGCCGACATATTCGACGTTGCCATCGTAGGCGATCTTCGTCGTGATCTGCTTTCGGTCGTTCTCGAACCGTTGCACTCGACCGGTCAGCCCGTCTATTGCGTGACTTGCGATACCGCCACGGCACAACTGGTGCGCGAACGCTGGCCGCGAGTTTCGATACTGCGTCCCAGCGACCACTGGCTTGAAACCCTGGTTCTCGCAGCCAGCGAAGCCGTTCACCGCTCGCGCGCCGAATTCCGAGCCCGCTTGGCGGAGCTTTCCTGCGCCACGCTCGAACGGCAGGCAACTCTCGGTCGCTACATGCTGGAAATGCGGCACAACTTAAACAATGCGCTCACGTCGGTGCTGGGAAACTCAGACCTGCTTTTGCTCGAACCGGGCAGCCTTTCCGCCCAGACTCGCGCCCAGATCGAAACGATTCGCAACATGACCTTGAGAATTCACGAGATCATGCAACGCTTCTCCTCGCTGGAGAAGGAAATGAACGTAGTCGCGCAGCAGTCCATACGAGAAACACCGAAGTCGTACGCGGCCATGGCCGCCGGCGACTGAGAACTGAGAACTGAGAACTGAGAACTGAGAACTGAGAACTGCCCCCTCCCCTGGGTGCGGCTGACCCGAATGCAGTTCGGTGCGTGCTT
>Ga0070732_10001825_pt1 | contig 11586 bp, 8 predicted proteins | sample Coa_R1_5_FD_66449 | JGI IMG/M metagenome (GOLD analysis project Ga0070732, IMG submission 66449) | Surface soil microbial communities from Centralia Pennsylvania, which are recovering from an underground coalmine fire - Coalmine... | ecosystem: Environmental > Terrestrial > Soil > Unclassified ...
CTAGGTGTATCTAAAACCAGTGAAACGAGTTGCCACCAAGCGAAACAGGATTCCACTGCGCACCGCCCGACGCTCTCGCGTCCACCGTGCACGCGCCATCGCCCATTCGAACGGCGCCTCGCGCAAGACGCTTCGCGCCCGTCACGCCGCTGCCAAACCCGGACGCCGTACCCATAAGAGGGCCGCGTCTGAAAACGTGGTCATCGACGCGCGGCGCACGGATCCCTTATATCTCGCCGCCGTCAAGAACTTCGAAGTGGCGGTCCGGCATTTCCACGCCGAGCGCTTCGCCAAGGCGCGCCAGCTCTTCGAGAAGCTCGTCACCTCGACCTACCCCGAGGTCGCCGACCGCGCGCGGCTTCACCTGCGGCTTTGCGAACAGCGCCAGAGCCGACCCGCTCCGGCGCCCAAGACGGCTCAGGACTACTACATCCTGGGCGTCGCGGAATTGAATGCGCGTCAACTCGAGTCTGCCATCGAGCATCTCAGCCGTGCGGGCCGGCTCGAACCAAAGGGCGGCCACGTCCACTATGCGCTGGCTGCGGCGCATGCCTTGCAACGAGACACCGAGGCGGCGCTCGAACACCTGAAGGCGGCCATCACGCTTGATCCGCGCAACGCCTTCCAGGCTCGCGACGACGAGGACTTCCGCGCCCTCGCTTCCGACTCCCGGTTCCAGAGTCTGGTGGGTTCGAACGGCTCGCACCCGGTGGACACCTCTTCCTAAGCGGCCATCTCTCCTGACGGTTTGAAGGGAACAGAACGGATGCAAGTGGTGGCCATAGGAGGGGGCACGGGGCTTTCCACCCTCCTGCGGGGACTCAAGCATCACGTTGACGAACCCGTCCGCCGCGCTCAGTTCTCCCCGCACATCACCCGCCTGACCGCTATTGTCACCGTCACCGATGAAGGAGGAAGCTCAGGACGTCTGCGCCGCGAACTGGGCGTCCTGCCGCCGGGCGACATTCGCAACTGCCTGGTGGCTCTCGCCGAGGATGAAGCGCTGTTCGCCCGCCTCTTCAATTACCGCTTTCCCAACGGACGCGGCCTCGCCGGACACAGCTTTGGCAACCTCTTCCTCACCGCGCTCACCCGCGTGACGCGCGACTTTGCCAAGGCGGTGCGCGTCTCGAGTGAGGTCCTGGCCATCCGCGGCGAGATTTACCCCGCCACGCTTTCCGACGTCCGCTTGAAGGCGCGGCTCCAGAACGGACGCACGATCGCGGGCGAATCGCGCATCAACCAGACGCGCGTCCCTATCGAGCGGCTGGAGATTGTCCCCGGCCGCTGCCGGCCGCTGCCCGAGACGCTTGCCGCCATTCGCCAGGCGGACCTCATCACCGTCGGCCCGGGATCGCTTTACACCTCGCTCGTCCCCAACCTCCTGGTGAGCGGCATCCCTGGCGAGATCGCGCGCTCTGGGGCACTCAAGGTGTACGTCTCGAACCTGATGACCCAGCCTGGCGAGACGCTTGCCTATACTGCCTCCCAGCACCTGCGCGCCTTGGACGCGCACGCCGGACGCCGGCTCTTCGACGTGGTCGTCCTCAACACGCGCGCCCTTTCGCCCGCGCTCGAGAAGCGCTATGCGGCCGAGGACGCCGAGCCCGTGGTGCACGACCTCGACGCCGTGCGCGCCTTGGGCGTCCAGCCGGTGTTCGCCGACCTGCTCGAAGAAGACCACGTGGCGCGCCACAATTCCCGGCGCCTGGCCCAACTTCTGCTCGGCCTCGCGGCGCACCGCGCGTCGCGTTAGCCCAGGCGGTTGCGGCAGCCTCCGCCATCCGCCTCCGCCGGCTAGGGAAAAGGCGCGACGTTCGTGGATCCGATGGCTAGTCACGCGGACGGGAAGGGACGACGGGTTCGTTGGTCCGCGTCGGACCCGCAAGGAGGGCAAGTTAAGTCAGGTCACTCCTCGCGCATCAGGATGGAAGGCTCGATCGACAACGCGCGGTGCGCTGGAATCCATGTCGCCACGAGGCCGAGCAACAACATTGCCAGGACCGCCCCGGCCAGAACCACCGGATCGCGCGGCGTCGCCTGATAGACGATCGAGGCCAACACCCGGCTCGCCAGAAGTCCGAGAATCAGTCCTGCCGCCGAGCCGAAAGTCAGCAGTTTGAACGCGCGTCCGAGCGCCGCTTGGAGCACTTCCTTGCGCCGGGCGCCCAGCGCGATACGAATCCCGAGCTCGCGCTTGCGCTTGCTGACCGAGTAGGCTGCCAGTCCGAAGATCCCCGTGATCGAGAGCAGCGCGCCTATTGCGCCCAGTACACCCAGCGCCAGCGTGGCCACGCGCTGCCCCTTGCCTCGCGCCCCTTGAACGGCGTACTATTAGCGCTCGCTCGAATAATCCGACCGCACTCCGGTGAGGAATGGCGAAAGCAAAGCCTCGACCGCCGGCGCCCAACCTGCCTCGCGAAGCGATGCCGCGCACCTTCTCGGTGCTGGTCCTGGCCGCGGGCCGCGCCACCCGCTTCAAGTCCGAGCACTCGAAGGTGCTGCACCGGCTGGCCGGGAAGCCTCTGGGCGAGTACGTGCTGCGCGCGGCGTTGGCCGCCCAGCCGGAGCGCACCGCGATCATCGTGGGGCACGAGGCGGAAGCGGTCCAGGAAGCGCTGGCGCGCCCGGGTGTCAGCTTCATCCAGCAGATCCAACAGCTCGGCACGGGGCATGCTGTGAGGATCGCGCGTGGCCAGCTCGAGAAGTGGCCCAGCCCCACGGTCATCGTGCTGGTGGGCGATGTTCCCTTGCTGCGCCCCCAGACGCTGCGGGACCTGGTGGACGCGCACTTGCGCGAGCGCGCCGCCGTGACGATCCTAACGACGCGAGTCGAGGATCCCACAGGGTACGGACGCGTGGTGCGTGCCCCAGCTAAAGGCCCCAAAGGAGCCACGCGGACGAAGCGGAGCGCGGCGTCCTCCTCCTCCGCCTCATCCAGCGGCTTGGTACGCGCCATAGTGGAAGAAAAAGTGGCGACGCCCGCCGAGCGTCGCATCCAGGAAATCAGCTCCGGCATCCTCTGCTTCTCGCGTCCCAAGCTGCTGGCGCGCCTCGACCAGCTCTCGAATCAGAACGCCCAGCGCGAATACCTGCTCACGGACCTCGTCGAAATCTTCCATCGCGAGGGCGAGCGCGTCGCGGCCTTTGAGGTTGCGGACTCCCGCGAGGTGCTGGGCGTGAACGATCGTGTGGAGCTGGCCGAAGTGGAGAAAATCCTGCGGCGGCGCAAGGCGGAAGCGCTGATGCGCGCCGGCGTGACCCTCGTCGACCCGGAGATCACCTATGTCGACGAAGACGTGGAAGTGGGCCCGGACGCCATCCTCGAGCCGGGGGTGATCCTGGCAGGAAAGACGCGAGTGGGACGCGGCGCGCGGCTCGGCCCGTGGGCGACCATCGTCGATTCCGAGCTTGCCGACCGCGTGACGGTACGCCAGTCGTCGCTCATCATCGGCTGCCAGGTGGCCGAGGACGCGGTCATCGGGCCGTTTGCCCACCTGCGCGATGGCGCCGTCATCGAATCCGAGGCGCGCATCGGCAACTTCGTCGAAGTGAAGAAGTCGCGCGTCGGCCGCCGCAGCAAGGCTCTGCACCTCACCTACCTGGGCGACGCGACACTCGAGGAGAATGTGAACGTCGGAGCGGGCACCGTCACCTGCAATTACGACGGCGAACACAAGCATCCGACCACGATCGAGCGCGGCGTCTTCATCGGCAGCGGAAGCATGCTGGTGGCGCCGGTGATTATCGGGCGGGGATCCTACGTCGCGGCCGGCTCGACCATCACTGAGGACGTTCCGCCGGGGTCGCTGGCGCTCGGCCGCGCGCGTCAGGTCAACAAAGAGGGCTGGGTGGAGGAGCGCGTGCGCCGTCATGAGGATGAGTCTCAACCGGTGGCGTCGTCATCTAATCCGCCAGAGGACGAGCCGTCAGGAGTGCTCGAAATGGAGCCCACCAAGAAGCGCAGCGAGCCGGACCTGGAAGTCCGCGAGCTGGGATCTGTGACCGTGATCGAAATCCTGAGCGGGCTCACGAAGCCCGGCGTCGCGAAGCAACTCAGCCAGGCGATCCGCGACGCCGTCAACTCCCACCGCGCCCAGGTGGTGGTGAATCTGGCGCGCGTCACCCTGCTCGACAGCGCCGCCGTGGGAGAATTGGTCGCCGCCGTTTCCGCCGCCAAGCGTGACGGTGGAGTGGTGAAACTCAGCGACCTCTCGGCGGAGACGCTGCACATCCTCGAAGCCGCGAATCTTCACCATTTCCTCGAGATTTTCCCGCACGAGGCGGACGCTGTCGCGAGCTTCGGCCCACCCGCGGCGTAGTGACGCTACGCCTTCCCCTTCGGTCGAGCGCCCGCCCGCCGGTTCTCTGCTAAGATAAGAGTTCCGCCTTATCGTTGAGACTTGCGAATCAAGGGAGGTCGATTTTGGTTGCACAAGCAGAAGAGACAATCGCACCGCATGGCGGCCGTTTGGTATCGCGCGTGGCGAGCGGCGCGGATCGCGAAACTCAGCGGGAGCGCGCCCGCACACTCCATCGCGTGGTCATGAAGCCGCGCGAGGTCTCAGACGTCGTGCTGCTGGCGATTGGCGCGTTCTCGCCGCTCGAGGGCTTTATGAACTCGGCCGACCACCGCGCCGTGGTTGAAGAAGGGCGCCTGGCGAATGGCCTGCCGTGGACGATCCCCGTGACGCTGACCGTCGCACGCGACGTCGCTCAATCGATTCGTCCCGACCAGGAAGTCGCGCTGGCTGATCCGGCCGGGAAATTAGTCGGCACTATGCAGGTCCATGAAAAGTACGAGTACGACAAGGAGCGCGAGGCGCAGCACGTCTACGGCACAACCAGCGACGCTCACCCCGGAGTCGTCTACCTTCGCAAGTCCGGCGACGTGATGCTCGGCGGCCCCGTCACGCTGATCGATTTCCCGCCGCTCGAGCCTATCTACGAAAAATACTTCCTGCATCCCAGCCAGACGCGCGCCTTGTTCCACGAGAAAGGCTGGAGGACGGTGGTGGCGTTTCAGACCCGCAACCCGGTGCATCGCGCGCACGAGTACATCCAGCGCTGTGCGCTCGAGATGGTCGACGGCCTGATGATCCATCCCCTGGTGGGTGAAACCAAGGCCGACGACGTGCCTGCGCCCATTCGCATGCGGTGCTATCGCGCCCTGGTCGACCATTACTATCCGGAGAGCCGCGTGGCGCTCGCGGTTTATCCTGCCGCCATGCGCTATGCGGGCCCGCGCGAGGCCGTCTTTCACGCCCTGGTGAGGAAGAACTACGGCTGCACGTACATCATCATCGGGCGCGACCACGCCGGCGTCGGGAACTTCTACGGCCCCTACGACGCGCATCGCATCTTCGACCGCTACCGGCCTGAAGAAATCGGCATCCGGCCCATGTTCTTCGACTTTACGTTTTACTGCCGGCGCTGCGGCTTGATCGTTTCGGAGAAGACCTGCCGTCACGACGCGAGCGACCGGCTGCTCTTGAGCGGCACCAAGGTGCGTCAACTCCTTGCCCAAGGCCAGCCCTTGCCCGTCGAGTTCACGAGGCCGGAAATCGCCGAAATCCTGAGGGAGGCGTACCGGGAGAACGCGTCGCAAGCGGCGAGCTAGGCGCGTGTACCAGCCGGGCGCAGAGGCAGGGAAGCCGTCGAAGGCCGGGCCGAGGGGCAGAGCTCGAAGAGCACTTCGCGAATCCTGGCGCGGAACGTTTCGACCCAGAAGCGCTCGTCAACGCTCACGCGTGCGCCCGCCTGAAGGCGTGCACTCAACGCCGAATCGGCGAGCAGGCGTTCGAGCGTCTCGGCCAGTGCCGTTGAATCACCGGCCGTGAATAGAAGTCCGTTGACACCGTCTTTGACGATTTCGAGAATCCCACCGAGCCGCGACCCCACCACCGGCACTCCCCACTGCATCGCTTCGAGCGCCACCAGTCCCAACCCCTCGCGCACCGTCGAGGGCATCACCAGCACGTCAAAGGTTCGATAGTAAGGATCAGGGTCAACCTGATAGCCTGTCCACCGGATGCGCGACTCGAGGCCGAGGCCGCGCGCCAGCTCCTTGAGCCGGGCGAGATACGCTGCGTCTTCGGCGGAATTCGCGTCTGGCGCGCCAACGATGACCAGGTGAACGTCGCGACCCCGCTCGATCAGGCGCGCCGCGGCCTCGAGCAGCACGTGGTGTCCCTTGCCGGGCGTTGTGCGCCCCACCAGGCCGAGCACCGTGGCGCCGGCCGCGCTCGCCGCGATTACACCCGATGCAGGGTTGTCAGGCGACTCGAAGCTGCGGCTGCGACCTGGTTTGCGCACCGGGCTGTAGATCACCTGCGTCCTCTTCTCCAGGCGGCGATCGTGTTCAAGCAGCGCGGCGGCTGCGGTTTCGGAACACGCAATGATCTTCGTGGCGCGGCACGCGGCGCGCGTCGCCACAAAGACGTCCGCACCGCGAATCATCGTCATGTGCAAGTGAAAGAGGGAAGGAAGCCCGGTCAGCCGGGCGGCCAGCACGCCCGCCACGAGCGTCCTCGGACCATTGATGTAAACCAGCCGGACGTCCCGCTGCCGGATGACGTCGGCGAGCTGATAGGCGCAGTGCACGCTGCGCAGCGGAAACGCCAGCAGGTCGGCGAGCGATTTGGCGCCCGACCGGTAGCGGCCCAGCGGATAAGTGAGGGTCTCGATGGAGCGGTGGCGGAGCTCGTCGACGTACGGACCGTCCTCAGGAAAAGCCACCAGCGGTGCGAACTCGGGCGCGAGCGAGCAAAGCACTTCATCCAGCACGCGCTGGCCGCCCGCGCGCGTCGTCTGCTGTTCGAGAAACAGAATTCGTTGTGGCACGCTCGTCAAATCCAAAGGCAGTCACGGCGCCCGCACCGGCATCGGGGCTGATCTTGGCTCGCAGGCTCAGAGGAACGCCACGGCGCGACTCATGGGTACCGCGCCGGCGTTCCCGTGTCAACTGGATGCCGAAAGCGGCGCCGCCGTTATCTGTAGTGGTATCGTCGTTCGACCCTCGATGCCGGTGCACGGGGAACGCCACTCCACGCGGTTTCAGGGGCGCGGTTCTTGCCTTTTACAATTACTTGACAATTTGGGAGCAACACAGCGCGTCCCGGTGCTATCTTACAGGACGTACTATCCAGGCAAGGACCGAACCGCCGTAGCTTGCTCGGGCCGGGTAAACTGTCGGCAAGCTGAAGTGCTCATCGCGTCGGGCAAAAGGTCAAGTTAAGGAGCCAGAGAAAATGAAGAAGCTAGCACTATTCGTGTGCATCGATATCTTATTTCTTGGGATGACGCTGACGGACAACCGATTGCTCCGAGCCTCGGAAGCTGGCAACCCTGCGCCGGCAGGTGAACCCGGTGCTCAGCCCGTAATCGGCGGCTCTAATGCCTTGGCTGAGAGACTGGGCATTTCATTTGTCAACGGATCAACGTCGACCGTGGCAATCGAGCGGGATGGGAAGAAGTATCTGGTTGACCTCGTCGCGCGCACGATTCATGAAGTTGACGCGGAGTCCGCTCCCGGCGCTGCCGCGGCGAAGAAACGGCTCGTGGCCGGACAGCGCTCTGGCGCCGATATTTTCCAGCAGAAATGCTCGAAGTGCCACGGCGTTGACGGCAAGGGAATCAAGGATATCAAGACACCGAACTTTACCGATCCCAAACTGCAGGCCACTTTGACTGACGATCAGATCGTTCAGACTATCAAGACGGGAAAGAAGGGCACCATGATGCCGGCCTGGGCGGGCAAGCTGAGCGACCAGGACATTGCCGCCGTCGCTCAGTACGTTCGCTCGTTCGCTAACGCACCGAGTCAGGTGGGTGGGGCTCAGGTCGTCAAGGAAAGGAAACCCGGGGTCTACGAGGCGGGCGACGACGTCCTCATGAGCTTGCCTACCGGGCGCCGGCTCGAGCGGCATGGTTTCTACGTCAACTTCGCGCATCGTTTTCCGTATGACCCGGCGTTCTCCGGAACGGCACGCGGCGGCGCGCTCTTCGGCCTGGACGGCTTCGCCATTCCTTCGTTTGGATTCCGCTACGGCGTGACCGACAAGTTCTCCTTGAGCATCTGGCGCTCCCCCAGCATCATCGGACGTCCCATCCAATTGATGGCGGCTTACAACTTCCTTGACGAGCACGACGGCAAGCCCTTGAATATGGCGGTGCGCTTTTCGCTCGAAGGTCAGAACGATTTGCGCAAGAACTTCACGGAAAACATCGAAATGATCTTCTCGCGCAGCCTGACCCACCGCGCCCAGATCTATTTTGTGCCGACCGGCTCTTTCAACGACCGGCCGCTGGTGCAGGCCGACGGGTTCGAGTCGAGCGGTATTCCTGACCTGCCGGGGACCAACGCCCTGTCTTTGGGCACAGGCCTTGCGGTGGACATCCGCCCCACTGTGGCCTTGGTGGCGGAAGTGATTCCCACGGTCGTCAACGGCCGCGCTTTGGGAATCCATCGTCCGGCCTACTCGTTCGGCATCCAGAAGAAGATCTGGCGGCATGCATTTACATTTGGATTCACGACAAGTCCTGGCACCACTGTCTCGCAGCGGGCCGGGACGCGCGCCAGCTTCCTGGGCGACCCGATGGCCGACAAGCCGAGCGGATTGGTGATCGGATTTGATATCACGAGGCAGATTTACTGAGAGCGCCGGCACGCGCGTGGTCTCGGTGAGCTGGGTACTCCAAGCGAGTTTGGTACGTAGCCCGTAGGGTGTTATCACCGTTGACAGTCCCGCGTCGTGGGGACATAATAGCCCGCAACGTTCGAACTGATTGTTAGTGGCGTCGGGAAAGCAGAGAGCGCGAGCTCTCCGGGGGTTGGGGATACTGGACTCCAGACCGGACTCGTTTTCGGCTGAGTGCGACTCAGCCAGCGTGAGGTGAATTGCAACCAGCGTGCCGGACGATGCGCCCCTCTCGAGGGGGTGATGGACCGGAGTCACCGAGCGGTTCGCCAACTTAGGTCAGGAGGTCAGGCCTGTGAATCCTTCATCGAAGAAGATTGTCTTCTTCATTCCTTCCTTTTCGAGCATCGAGGCGACCGCCCCGCTTGGATTGCTGGCCATCTCCACTCCCCTGCTGCGCGCCGGATACACGGTTCGCATCATCGACTCGACCATTCACATGGATTACAAGGCGCGCGTACTCGAAGAAGTGAAGGACGCGCTGTGCCTCGGGATCTCCCTCATCACCGGACCGATGATCAGCGAGACGGTCGAGATCGCGCGCGCCGTGAAGCGCTGGAACCGCGATTTCCCGGTCATTCTGGGCGGGTGGCATCCATCGCTCTTGCCGGACCAGACGCTGGCGGCCGACTACGTGGATATCATCGCGCGGGGGCAGGGCGAAGATGCGATGCTCGAGATCGCCCGCCGTCTTGAGAATCACGCCCCGCTCGACGACGTCGCGGGCGTGGGCTTCAAGCGCGACGGCAAGCTGCATTTAACGCCGGAGCGCGGCCTCAAGCCGATTACGGCGATGCCGCCTAAGGCGTATCATCTCGCGGAGTTCGACGCCTACGAGAAGGTCTGCGGACGCCGCTGGGCCATGTACCTGTCGAGCTTCGCCTGCCCCTTCAACTGTTCTTACTGCACCAACGCCGGAGTCTACGGCCGCAAGTGGAACGCGCTGCCCGTCGAGCAGGTGGTCGAGGAAACCGTGGATCTGACGCGGCGCTATCGCCTGGAACTCTTGTGGATGGCCGACGACAATTTCCTGGTCGACCTCGAGCGCTCGCTCGCTATCGCCGAAGGACTGATCCGCGCCGGGTCGACCTACAAGTGGAGCATCCAGGCGACGACGAATCTCACGGCGCGCCTCAGCGTCGATGAACTGCGCCTGCTCAAGCGCTCCGGACTCCACCAGATCTGCCAGGGGATTGAGACCGCGTCGCCCAAAGTGATGAAGCTCATGAACAAGGGCTTCCAGGATATCGATTCCATCTACCAGTCGACGGAGCGCTGCGTCGAAGCGGACGTCATTCCTTCGTTCAACATCATCTTCGGCTATCCCGGTGAAGGTGTGAAAGAGCGCCGCGAGACTCTGAATTTCATGATGGACATCTGCCGCCGGTTCCCAGGCGCGGAGTTCTGGACCAACATTTTCACGCCTTATCCCGGCTCGCCCATCTTCCATCGCGCCACGGAGCTGGGCATCGACGTACCCAAGTCGCTCGAAGGCTGGGTGGATTATTTCCCGCGCTACACCGTCCTGCCGTGGCTCAAGGGCAAGGACCACCAGCGCGTCCAGACGATGCGCGATTATCTGCGCATTGCCTTCGACCGTGCGCCGATTGCGACCGACAGCCGCGGCCGGTTCGCGAGGACGATCACCCGGCTCACCGGTTATCCCGCGCGCTGGCGTCTCGACCATGATTTCTACGCGATGCCTGTCGAGCTGTGGGTCAATCGCAAGCTGCACGGCATTCGCGCGCTGCCCAAGTCGAACGTGGATGCGAAACCTCTGGAGCCGGCCGCCGCGCCGAGTTGCTCATGAAGAACAAAGTTGTTCTGTTTTTTCCGCCCTACGATGGGCCGCCGCTGGGCGCGCCGGCGTGCCTCTTGGCTCTGGCCTCGCCGCTGCTCGATGCAGGATTCGAGGTGTCGCTCGTCGATGCGGCCATCACGCCGGACTACGAGCGGGTCATCGCGCGCGAGACGGAGGACGCGCTCTGCCTCGGCGTCTCGCTGCTCACTGGCCCCATGATTCGCGCCGCGGTCAAGGTCGCGCGGCAGGTGCGTCGGCGGAAGCCCGAACTTCCCATTATCTTTGGCGGCTGGCATCCCAGCCTGCTTCCCGATGAGACGCTGCGGCACGAGTGCGTCGACGTGGTGATTCGCGGCCAGGGCGAGCTGACGCTGCTCGAAGTCGCCCAACGCCTCGCCGCGGGCACCGATCTCAACGGCGTGCGAGGAGCATCGTTCAAGCAGGGCGGGGAATCCGTCCACAATCCCGAGCGTCCGGTCGAGAACATCAACCGTCTGCCGTCGATGGCTTACCATTTGGTCGACTTCGACGCCTACGAGCGGGTGCGCGGCATCCGCGAGGTTGGATATCCCTCGAGCGTTGGCTGTCCCTACGCTTGCAATTACTGCACCGACCAGGTGTTCTACAAGCGCCGCTTCAATGCTTATCGCGCCGAGCGCGTGGTGAGTGAAGTTGGCGAGCTGGTGGAGCGCTATCGTCTCGAGGAGATTGCTTTCCTCGACTCGAACTTCCCCGTCGACGTCAAGCGCGCCGTCGCGATCGCGCGCGGCTTGATCGAGGCGAAAGTGAAGTTCCACTGGACGGTGCAGGCGTCAACCGATCTGGTCTGCCGGATGAGCGATGACGACGTGAGCCTGCTCGTCCAAAGCGGCCTCCATCACATGGGATTCGGCACCGAGTCGGCGTCTGAGGAAGTCCTGGCGCTGATGAACAAGAAACACCAGCGCATTGCCGACATGTTCGAGACGGCGCGCAAGACGGAGCAGGCGGGTATGCGTGTGACCTTCAACGTCATCCTCGGCTATCCGGGCGAGACCGAGCAGGACCGTGTCGAAACATTTCGCATCATGAGCGAGATCGCGCGGC
>Ga0070732_10001826_pt1 | contig 11582 bp, 7 predicted proteins | sample Coa_R1_5_FD_66449 | JGI IMG/M metagenome (GOLD analysis project Ga0070732, IMG submission 66449) | Surface soil microbial communities from Centralia Pennsylvania, which are recovering from an underground coalmine fire - Coalmine... | ecosystem: Environmental > Terrestrial > Soil > Unclassified ...
CCGGGTGCTGGCGGTCGTCACGAAATGTGGTGTTATTATCAGCATTCTGTTGAACATGAGTCGGCCTCGTCCACGTCCTATCACGGTTTTCACTCCTTCTGACGGCAGTGCGAGCAACACCAATGCGCAGAATCTCACGGTCAAGGAAATCGTGGCGCGCTTGCCTCCGGAGCAGTTCAAGGTAACGCTGTTTTGTGATGCGGGTGACGCCGATCCTCGGCTCGCCGCCCGTCCTAACACCCATCTCGTGCCCTGGCGTCGCCACGGGAACACGGTTCGGCTACTGCGACATTGCCTGTTTCCTCCTCCGGATATTTATTTCTTTCCTCGAACTGGCCCCCTCGATCGCATGTTCTTCGACCTGAAAAAATATGTCCGCCTGAAATCGGCGCTGGTCAGCTACATCGTGATGGCGATGAATCCGAAGACGAGCGGCGGAATGATCGGACGGTCTATCCGCGAAGGCGACAGGGTCGTTGCCAACTCGAAATATGTATCGGAAACGGTGCTCCAGATGTTCGGAGTAGAGGCGCCGGTGGTCTACGATGGCATCGACCGCCGATTCTTTTTCCCCGCTGATCGACGCGACACGCCAGATGCTCAACGCGCGGTCGTGGTTCTATACGCCGGATCGTTTCAATCGCGGAAGCGTGTGGAGCTGGTTGTCCAACAGGCAGCGCGGTTGCCAACGGTGCAATTCCGGCTCGCAGGAAAGGGCGAGACCGAGGCTGGGTGCCGGGAACTGGCCGCGCGCTCCAACTGCCGGAATGTTTCTTTTCTCGGGCATTTGACTTCGGCGCAATTGGGCGAGGAGATGCGGCGGGCGGATATTTTTCTGTTTCCCAGCGTGCTGGAGGGAAATCCCCAGGTTCTTCTTCAGGCCGGTGCCAGCGGGTTGGTGTGCATCGCGATGAACGCTTACCGAAGTGACTATGTGCTGCATGGCCGCAGCGGTTTTCTGGTTGAGACCGATGACGAACTGGCCACGGCCTTGGACCGAGTAGTTCAGAACGCGGTACTTCGTCATGAGCTTTCAGCCGCTGCCATTCGACACACTGAGCAGTTCAGGTGGGACCTGATTGCGGAACAATGGGCGGCGATCTTTCGGGAAGCTGCAACTCTGGCAGGCGACTTCGAAACTTCGCGAGAAAGGCGCATCCTAGAGGGCAGGGAGAGGACATGACCTTGTCCCCGAAAATTTCTGCTTCCATGCTGCGCTACGGCGGATTCGCAGTATCCGTCGGAAGCGCGCGGGTGGCAGGCGTGCTGATCACGTCCATCACGTTTCCATTCCTGGTGCGGCGCCTGGGAGTGGAGATCTACGGACTTTGGAGCTACGTGATCGCGGTGTGCGCATTTTTCGAATTGATTGCGAATCCCGGCTTGACCAGCTACGCGACTCAGCAGGTCGCCGCGCGCCGGCATGCCGCTGCAGAATTGATTCCTGACATACTTGCATTGCGGCTACTGGCGACGCTGATTGCGATCGTTGTCCTGCTCGGGGTGTCCCACTTCGAAACTCGCGCCGACGTGCGCTTCCTATTTCGCTGGTTTGGCGTGGGATCGCTAGGCATCAGTTTGCTGGCGGCGGACCATTTGCTGAATTCACTCGAAATGTTCCACACTCGTTCCTTTCTTGCGATAACTCAGCAAAGCTTATATGCGGCGGGTGTGTTGCTGCTGGTAAAAGGCCCGCGGGATGTGATCTGGGTTCCGACGAGCATTTTAGCGTCGGTGTTGATAACGAATGTAGCCGGATGGGTGGCGCTATGGCGCGTGGGGTTCAAGGTGCCTCTTACGCTGAGTCCCAGGCGCTGGCAAGGTATTCTCGCGCCCAGCTTTCACTATGCCGGCGGGAGCCTGATGGGTACGATCTATCATCGTGTGGGTCACTTATTTGTGCGCTGGTTCCTGGGAGAACACGCTCTCGGCTTATACGCGGCCGCGGTTCGATTTGTCGACCTCCTGCGAAATTTCGTGAGCGTCGCATTGACGGTGGTCATGCCGCGAATCGCCAAATCTGCGCAATCGGAAGCGGGTTTGAGGCGCGTTGCGAATGCCCTGGTGTCGGCACTGCTGGTGGTCAGTATTCCCCTGATCTTGGGGACACTGGCTACGGCACACCTGGTGGTGCCATGGGTGATGGGAGCAGCCTACACGGAAGCGGTTCGTCCAGTGCGCTGGATGTCTGCATTTCTGTTCACAGCGCCCCTGGCTTCCCTTCTTTCAGGAACGATTCTTTACGCGATGGGGAAACATCGCGCTTATCTTATCTCAGCTTCGGTGGGCGCATTGACGGCGGTTCTGTTAGGGCTGGTGCTGGTGCCGACGGCGGGGCTCGCTGGGGCTTGCATTGCCTTCACGTTGGCTGAAGGCGCGGTCGCGCTAGCCGCCTATTGCCAGTTACCGCACGATCTCCGCGATCTGTGGAAGAATCCGATCGTCGTTGTAGCTGGAGTTTCCGCTCTGCTAATGTGCGCGGCAGTGCGACTGGCAAATTTCTACAGTTCTCGCCCGTTGCTGGTCGTCGCCGCGGGCGCAGTTGTGTATCTCGTAAGCGCCGGCATTATGGGCAGGAAAAGACTTGTCGAGCAGTTTGGAGGCACGCGGTGAGTGCGGGGAACTCGCTCAAGCGCTGCCGCGTGGGGGTGCTGCTTTCGGGGCGAGAGCAGTTCAGCCCATACTTCGGTGGAGCACTGGCTCGCTGGACTTATGAAGTCTACAGCCGGTTGCAGGAACAAGTAGAGGTCACCGTCTTCGGATTTCCGACCGGAGAACAATATCGGTATCCACTTCCGCATGAGACCAGCGGAATTTGGCGAGCCTGCACGATTGCGTCGCGAATTCCGCGGGTGCGGCGCTACGAGGAGCGGATATGGCTTGGGGCGCTGTTCCGGCGACTCTCTCGCTTCGACGTTCTGCACATTCACAATCGTCCGCAGTGGGCGGCGCCGCTGCGAAGCATGGGTTACACGGGAAGCATTGTGCTCCACCTGCAGAATGACCATCTCGGGCATTGGTCAGGCCCGATGCTGGATGCACTGGCCTCGAAACTGAATAGATTGGTGGTCTGCAGCAACTACCTTCGCGGCACGTTTGCTTCGAAATCCCCCGAATTGGCAGGCAAGACGCGGGTTGTGCCCAATGGCGCGGACACAAAGTTATTTTGTCCGCGAGAGGAGCTCCGCGAGTCCAAGACTATCCTTTTCGTGGGGAGATTTGATGCAGAGAAGGGCGTGCTTCAACTGCTGCAAGCGTATGCCCGCGTGCTGCAATCGCATCCGGAGGCCAGACTGGTGGTTGGCGGCGCCACCAGCTTTGGGGTTCACAAGGAAACCGTATATGTCCGGGGTGTGCGCGAATTGGCTCATGCCATGGAGCAGGCGGGAAGCCCTCCGATCCATTTCACGGGCTACCTGGACCATGATCGAGACTTGCCATCCTGGTTCCAGAAAGCAACGGTCTTCGCCAGCCCATCAGTTTTCCAGGAGCCGTTTGGTTTGGTAAATGCCGAGGCGATGGCTTGCGCCACTCCGGTCGTGGGATCAAACCGCGGCGGGATTCCCGAAGTTCTTGGGGCTGCGGGACGATTGGTCAACCCTGAGAATACACAAGAGTTTGCGGCGGCGATTTCGGACCTTCTGTCGAATTCCGATCTTTGCCGGCAATTGGGACGAGCAGCTTGCGAGCGTTGCAGGAAAATGTTTGACTGGCGTGTGATCGCCGGGACTTGGTTGTCGATGCTGGAGCAACTGGAACCTGACGGCGTCTGCCATCTGGCTTCCGCCTAAGCGATGAGGCTATGGCATCGTGCGGCGCTGCAGTCGTAGTACTTATGCGGTTTGATGGAAGCATCTGCGGCTTGGCTTCTCATGCACCTTCTCACGCTTACGCCCTTCTATCCCACCGCGATCGATGACGCGACCGGCTGTTTCGTGGCTGAGCCGCTGAAAACTTTAGCGGCAAATGGGATTCAGAACAGCATTCTTGCGATGGAGCCGTTCTATCGAGGGCATTCTGGCGAGAACGCTTCCGCACCCGCTGCGGAGCGGATCCGGTATTGGGCATTCCCCGGCGGTTTCGGGCTGTCCACGGCAGGAGCCTTCGTCTTTGCCCGGATCATCAGCCGCATAAGACAACTCCATGCCCAAAACCGAATCGATGTGATTCATGCTCATGCTCCCTTACCGGCAGGGCATGCGGCCATGCTGGTTGGCAAGGAACTGGGGATTCCTTATGTGGTCTCCGTGCACGGCCTTGACGCTTTTTCCACGATGCAGGTTAAGGGCCGGGCGGGGAAATGGTGTCGCCGCATTACTCAGAGAGTGTATGAGGCGTCGCGTCGCGTGATCTGCATCAGCGAACATGTCCGGGAAGAGGTTCTGGCGGGCATGGGCCGCACCTGCCGCACTTCGGTCGTTTACAACGGCGTCGATCCGGAGTTGTTTCATCCTGCAGCGGAGGAGCCATCCGATTCGCAGACAGTTCTGAGCGTTGGAAATCTGATTCCTGTGAAAGGGCATGAGCTCTTGGTTCGAGCAGCGGCCGCTCTCGCGCCCGAGTTCCCCTCGCTGAGTTGGGAGATTATCGGCGATGGTCCGGAGCGCCCCCGGCTGGAGGCATTGACGAAACAGCTTAAGATCGCGGACCGCATTCGTTTTCTGGGACGCCAGAGTCGCAAGCAAGTTGCTGCCGCCATGCAACGATGCACTCTGTTTGTCCTGCCAAGCCGCTACGAAGGCTTGGGATGTGTCTATCTGGAAGCAATGGCAACGGGCAAACCGGCAATCGGCTGTCGGGGACAGGGGATCGCGGAAATCATTCAGCATGGCTCGAACGGCTTATTGGTCGGTCCGAACAATGAGCAGGAATTGAAGCTGGCCACGGCGATGGTCCTCAGGGACGCAAACTGGCGCCTCAATCTTGGGAGAGCGGCCCGGAACACTATTCTCGAGAACCTGACGCTGGCCCGGCAAGCAGAGCAACTGACGCGGATCTATCGGGAGTGCTCGGATTGAAGCGGCGTGTGGTGGTTCTGACGGAGATCATCGCGCCCTACCGCATTCCTGTCTTCAATGCGCTTGCAGTTCTTCCCGAGATCGACCTGCACGTAATTTTCCTTTCAGAGACGGATCCCAGCTTGCGACAGTGGCACGTCTACAAGGATGAAATCAAGTTTTCGTATGAGGTCTTGCCGGGTTGGCGCCGCCGGCTTGGCAAATACAATTGTCTGCTGAACTGGAGAGTTGGAAAATCGCTTCAGCGCGCGCACCCGGAACTTGTAGTGTGCGGAGGATACAGCTATCTGGCGGCGTGGCGCGCCGCAGCGTGGACAAGACAGAATGAAGTGCCTTTGCTGCTGTGGTCCGAGAGTACGGCGCTGGACGCGCGCCGTCACCGCCGTCCGGTCGAGGCCATGAAAAGGAAATTCTGCAAAATGTGCGTTGCCTTCGTGGCTCCAGGGACAGCTGCCCGGAATTATCTGATTTCGCTGGGCGCCCCGGAATGCGCAATCTTCCTTGCGCCCAACGCGGTGGATGTAGATTTTTACGCCCGCGCTGCGGCCCGTGCACGACAATGTGTGGGGGAAATTCGCTCACGCTACTCGTTGCCGGCTCGCTATTTTCTCTTCGTGGGGCGCCTGGTCAGAGAGAAAGGCGTTCTTGATCTGCTCGAGGCATATTCCGCGCTGGACGAAGCCACACGCTCCCAAGTAGGCTTGGTGTTCGCGGGCGACGGCGCCGCGCGTTCTCAGCTACGCAGTCGCGCGGCTGGAATTCGCGCTGGCATGGTAAGGTTCGCGGGCTGGTTACACCGGGAGCAGATTCCCGAGATTTATGCTCTGGCGGACGCTCTGGTATTTCCCACCTACAGCGATCCCTGGGGCTTGGTGGTCAATGAAGCTATGGCCTGCGGGTTGCCTGTCCTGGTTTCGGAGGCTGCTGGATGTGTTCCGGATCTGGTCGAGAATTGTGGCAATGGCCTCCGGCTGCCGGTGGGGGATGTTAAAGCGTTAGTACAAGCGATGCAGAACTTGTCCAGCAATTCTGAATTGCGATTGCGTATGGGCACTCAAAGTGGCGAACGAATTCGCGCCTACACCCCCGAGGCGTGTGCCCAGGGAATGGCAAAGGCAGTCAAGTACGCTTGCGGTGCGGTGATATGAAACCTGGGTTGAGCGTTCTCGGAGCCCTGGCGGTTCCCGGTCTCATTCTGGCCATGTTCTGGCTGGCCGATATTCGGCCCGGATACTTCGCCAATGTGACCTACCTGGGCGGACTGCTATTGCTTGAAGTCGTGGTCGTTTCCGTCTGGCACTACGAGAGATCATTTCTCCCCATATTGATGCTTTCGTTCCTTTGGGCAGGATGCTCATTGCCCATGGCGGGCGCCGGCGCTGCGGTTCGCTGGGTCTTCCTGCTTGTGGGCGCAGTGGTGGGAATCGTGAAATGGGCCGAGCGCGATCAGCGACAACCCTTCCGGGCTTTTCATTTGATCGCGCTACTGTGCGTTCTGGCTGCGGTTGTTTCCTCGCTGGTCTCCAATCACCCAGCCATCTCTCTGCTAAAGGCAGGGAGCCTGATGATGCTGTTCCTATATGGATGTTGCGGTGCAAGAATTGCCGTGGCGGACAGGCAGGCTGTTTTCTTTCGAGGTTTGCTGACTGCCTGCGAAGGCGCCACCTATCTGGTCGGCTTCACCTACGTGTTGGCGCGTTATGAAGTGTTTGGGAACCGCAACTCGCTGGGCGCCATCATGGGTGTGGTGGTCATCCCGGTTCTAGCGTGGGGAGTGCTGGTGTCGGAAGGGCGCTTCCCTCGACACCGGCGAGGGTTAGCCCTCGGCATCGCCATTTACCTGCTTTACAGTTCTGTGTCTCGCGCAGGAATCCTCGCCAGCGGCCTCGCGATTATTTTGATGTGCATTGCCTTGCGACGTGGGAGCCTGCTGTTAAAGGGGGCGTTGGCAGTTATCTTCCTCGTTGCAGGCGTGGCGGTGGTGCAGCCTAGCCAGTTTGATGCCCTGGTGTCCTCATTCACCAACGACGTTATCTACAAAGGCAAACCGGAGCAAGGACTTTTGGGATCCCGCGATTCCCCGTGGCAGAACACAGTGCAAGTTATCAAACAGAGTCCGTGGTTCGGTAGCGGATTCGGCACCGATTCTGCGCGAGACTATAAGGCAGAACCCGGTTCCATCTTCCGCACCACCGAGGGCTCAGCGCGAGAACATGGGAATAGCTACCTGGCTCTTTTGCAGTATGTGGGATTGCTGGGGGTTGTGCCCTTCGCCATATTTCTTGCCATGGTTTCAGCCATGATCTATCGCGTCTTCTTTTGGATCTGGAAGACGCGAGATGCGGGACACCACGCTCTTCCACTGGCCCTGATATGTGTGGCCGGGCTCACTCATGCGTTCTTCGAGGATTGGCTATTCGCTGTCGGTTACTATCTCAACGTATTTTTCTGGATTTCAGCCTTTCTTTTGTCGGATCTACAACCGCAATCCGTGCGGAAACAGGTGTTACGTACGGCATGGGGTCAGGCGCCGGTAGGTTCCAGTCCATTTCCGGTTTCTGCGAGTCAATGATTCAAGTCTTCATCAATGCTCTCGCCGCAAGCGCGGGAGGTGGGCTCACCTACATTCGAAACGCCATCCCAGAAATCGCAGCGCGGCGCGATGCGCAAGCCACCGTCTTGATCGATGCGGAATTCCGGCGCGAGTTCCTGGATTCGGCCAACATTCACTTCGTGCCAGGAGAGAATTTTCCCAATGCTGGATATCGTCTCTGGTTCGAGCAGCGCGCGGTGCGAAGGCTCATCAAGAAATGCGGTGCCGATGTTCTCTTATCCCCGGGAAATTTTGCCATCTGGAACTCGCCCGTGCCGCAAATTCTGTTGAGCAGAAATGCCATTTACACGTCAGCTGATTTTGAAAAGGATCTCCGCCTGCGCGGGGAATATCGCCTTTGGCTGGATACGAACCTGCGCGGAGCAGTGGCGAAGTGGTCGATTACTGCCGCCGACTGCACGGTAGCCCCGAGTGAAGCCTTTGCCGACGATCTTCGCCGATGGACGGGGCAGCCGGTTGTCGCGATTCACCACGGCTTCGAACGAGAATTTTTTGCCGGAGACCAGTCTGCATTGCCCACCTCGGTGCAGAGCAAAATCCACGCTGCGGGTGACGCCCTCCGCCTTCTCTTCGTGAGTCACTACAACTACTATCGCAACTTCGAAACATTGATCCGGGCAGTGCCGCTGATCAAACGAAGGATGAGGCCCCGTCAAGTGCGGCTGTTCCTGACCTGCAAGCTGAGTCGCGGTGCGAATCCCGGACCGTATAACCCGGATTCCGCTGCCGATCTGGTTCGTGACCTTAGACTCTCGGAAGACGTAGTTACCCTCGACTCCGTTCCATATCGACTTTTGCACCGGCTTTACGGCGCCGCCGACATCTACGTAACCGCAGCTTACGCGGAGTCGTTCGCTCATCCGCTGGTCGAAGCCATGTCGAGCGGGCTCCCAATCGTAGCCTCAGACTTGCCGGTTCACAACGAGATCTGTGCGGATGCTGCGGTTTACTTTGCGCGATTCTCGCCAGAAGAACTGGCCGAGCAAGTGTGTGAGATCGCGAACTCCGGTCAAGCTGCGGCAAAAATATCCCAGGCGGGAATTGCTCGTGCAGCAGACTTTAGCTGGAAGCTTCACGTGGATCGTATATTGAATCTGGCGCGAACGCTTGTCCGCAAAGACAGCTGAATCCAGGTCGCAGATTTTCCGCGAGTGAGAACCTAGTCCGCCGACGTCAGTAGGAGCACGGTGCCGACCTCGCCTTTGATGGGGTCTCGAATCCCAGTCAACTTAGCTTTTGGATAGGCTTCGCGCAGACTATCGACAACTCGAGAGTAGTTGGAATCGGCGGAAATTCCCCAGATCAGGATTGCATCGGGGGACAATGTGGCGACATCCGTTACGATCGACGACGGAGCCACACCGGACGAAAGTTCCTGGAGCTCGCCCGCGATACGGGCATTGGAAAAGTAAGCTGCATAGTATCCAGCCTCCCATCCGACTCCATGCTCAGGGTATGGGCCCCGCCCAATATTGACGATCGTGCGCGCTCGCCCCCGCTTTATAGTTTCCGAGGCGTCATAAGTGCTGCGCTGAAAATCCTGCCGAATCGTGCGAAATGGGGATGCCCAATAGAATTGAACAAAAATCAGTCCGGCAACAATCAACAGGCCAACAATTGTCGGCCACAATCCCGCATCTGGAATATCGTCGGGAACAAGATTGTTGGAACTTCGAATCGCGGCCGAGGGCACCGCAAATCGGATACTTAAGGCCATGAGTAACGCAGTGACGGGAAGAACGTAGCGCCCATCAAACACCAGCATGGAGTAAGCCAGCGCCAGCATGGCGGTGGTGAGAAGCGCGATCCAACAAAAGTGAAAATAGATGACGTGGGACCGGCGGCGGCGCGTCAACTGCCAGGCGCATAATCCTAGTGCCAGGAACCCGCCCGGTGTCAGCAAGACCAAGAGCTCCTTGCAAGCCTGAGGAAGATTGAACGCTTCTTTCTGCGCGATTTCAGGAATAAGCGAGGGCTTCAATACCTTTGCCTGCCATGCGCTGGAGCCAGGCGGCATCTGATCGGAAACCAGATAGGAATCTGAAATCTGCCGCGTATCTCGAATCGCGAGCATGCCGGTCTTGCCAAGAGCATCTCGTTCGGCGCGATCGAGAAGGTTCCAATGAAGCTGATATCCAGTAGTAAAAACGCCGTATTTTTGGCGCAGCGCGGTGCCCCAGCCTATCCAAACCAGTGCAGGAAAAACAGCCGAAACAATCAGCGCCCTTGCAGCACTCCTCGGGCTTTTCCCGTGAGTGAAGAGAACAGCCAAGACGGTTGCGAAAGCAAGCAGAGGCATAGAAATCGCTTTGGCGAGAAACGCGAATCCGTGGGCGACTCCCAGTGCAAACCACTTAACGCTGCGATCGGGTTGCCGCAGGCATCCGAGAAGCGCAATGAAGTAAGTAAGGATCAACGCTGTGAGAAGCAAGTCCGCGCCGATGAAATAAACGGAGAAGGCAGCAACACTCCGGGCAGCGACAAACCAAACCGCGGCAAGAGCGCTGAGCAGGCGCGATCCCCACAAGCTTAGCGTGAGCCAATAAATCAAGAATAGGCAAAGAGCGAAACAACCCAGCGTGACCACTCGCGCCATCAACGTGCGATCGTGTCCGGCAAAGGATGCGGCGGCGATCAGCCAGGAAATCAGCGGGCTCCAATAGCCGTGAAGCGAAGCGCGAAAGTTGCCATCCGTTATATGACGGGCAATACCGATGTAGCAGATCGCATCGATATTAATGTTGCGGCCGCAGTACCTCCAGAACCAGGCAACTTGGAACAGCCAATAAAGAGATGCCACCGCCACGATCAAGCCGGGAAGGCGGCTTTGAGACTTTAATGTTCGAGCGGAAGAAGACTCAACTGGCGTAACGGATGACATTTTCGATGAAGTTACGACAGACTAGCACAGGCGCGCCGGCACTTCCGTGAATGCCCACTATCGAAACTCTGCGTTAGTTGGTAAGAAAGCGCACATAGTACTCACTGGCTCCCACACGTCGCCAACCAGGGTCTGCGGTCGAGGAGGGCATTCCGCTGGTTACGGCGGCCCTGGCTCCAGCGGCCGCGAACAATCGGTAAATTTCCTGCTTTTGGCTGAGTCCATCGGCCCAAAACTGGGGCGTGTCTACGCCCATGACGGTGGTGACAATATCTAATTTTCCGGAACGAGCCCAGTAGGACCAGTTGCCGTCGCCCACCACCGCAACATGATCGCCCGGGTGCAACCCCATGCGTTCGAGTTCATCCGCAAGCGCGATCTGATCGCGCGCGGAATAAGGTCCTTCTGACCGCACAGCGCGTACGGTCCCGTCCGCGACGGAGAGAAGAACCGTAATTATCATGGCTAGGACGAGAGACGCGGCCAGCCGGTTTTGCGGCCCGGAATCCGCCAGGCGTACGGCCGACAGAATTGCCATCCACAAAATCGCGACGTACGCACCCACAAATCTGGTTTCCACGTGCACAAGCATGTACAGGCCCATCGCGGCCGCGCACATGGTAAGCAGCGGCCACCGGTCCAAAATGGCCCTTCGGGTCGCTACTCCGCCTGCCAGCACAAGTGCCAGGACTCCGGCGAGAAGTCCCGACTGGCTCCGAAAAAGCAGCCCAGTATAGGTAAGCAGGTGTTCTGTAATAACTCGCAGTTGCGCCTTGGCGTTGAACGTCCACCGCCGACCTTCGTTCCAGTACGAGGGATCGTAGGAAGGAGGATAGGTTCCTCCAACCGGAGACGCGAACTCGTATACCGGCGGATGATCGTAGATTTTGCGGGTGGCGTGCAGCGGGGTCCCGCTCGCCGGCGGTTCGCCTTGCCAGTTCAGCACCCTGCCACCGGGGCTGACAAAGGAAGAGTAGTTCAGCTTCCCGGTATCGCCGAAGGTGAACCTGCCTTTTGCCCGCGACAGGGCTGCCAGCCAGGGCGCCGAAACCGAAAGAAAGCAAATCGT
>Ga0070732_10001828_pt1 | contig 11574 bp, 11 predicted proteins | sample Coa_R1_5_FD_66449 | JGI IMG/M metagenome (GOLD analysis project Ga0070732, IMG submission 66449) | Surface soil microbial communities from Centralia Pennsylvania, which are recovering from an underground coalmine fire - Coalmine... | ecosystem: Environmental > Terrestrial > Soil > Unclassified ...
GCCGGAATTGCGGGGACTTACCTGAACCTTTAAGGTAAATAACCGACATGCACTAACGATTGCCCCATGTGGCTTGGGTTTCGCCGTTTTTCTATGGTACTTTAGCCCCAATTACACTTGCGCGCGATTTCCCACGGCATTTGGAAAGGCTGCCCCTTCAGGATTTATTGATTTTTATGGCACTCGGGTTTGGTTTCAACAAAGTAAAGGTACTCGCGCAGGCGGAGAAGTTTGTCCAGCAGGGGAAGCTGCCCAACGCGATCTCTGAATACGAGAAGGTCATTAAGGAAGACCCAAAGGACCTGACAGTCCTGAATACGATTGGGGACCTCTACGCGCGCGTGGGCAACAACGACCAGGCCACATATTACTTTAAAAAAGTTGGCGACCAGTACGCGCAGAACGGCTTTGCGGTAAAAGCGATTGCCATTTACAAGAAGCTGACAAAGATCGGCCCTTACAACGCTGAGAACACCACCAAGCTGGCGGAACTCTATGGGCAGCAGGGCCTCTACAATGATGCCCGCGTCCACTACATGCAGGTGGCCGACCATCTTTTGAAGTCGGGTGACAACGCGCAAGCCGCCAGGGTGTTTCAGAAAATACTGGAGCTTGATCCTGAGAACGCCCACACACAGGCCAAGCTGGCCGACCTCTACACGAAACTCGGCAAGAAGGATGAAGCCCGCAACATCTATACCAGCGCGGCTGAATCGCTCTACGCGCGTGGATCTTATACCGCGGCGGAAGAGGCGCTGGGCAAAGTGCTTGCTCTGGATCCCACCAACACCGGCGCGCTGATGCTGCGCGGGTTGATATCCGTGGAAGCCGGCGACAGCCAAGCAGCGGTTATTTACCTGGAGCAAGTCACAGATCTCGATTCGCGACCCGACGGCCTGCGCGCTCTTTTGCGCGCGAAACTTCATACCGGCACCGCCGAGGGAGTTGAGGAAGTCGCCGATAAGCTGCTGGCCAAACACAATGACACTACGGGCGTGAGCACGGTGGCGCAGTGGTACGTGACCAACAATCGCGAGGAGAGCGCGCTGCGCCTGTATGAAAAACATTCCGAGCGCCTGTTCGGCGGCAATCCGGCAGCCTTGCAGGAAACGCTTGGCCCGCTGACCAACCGGGTAAAGGACAATCCGGCGGCGCTGGCAATCTTAAAGCGCCTGACAAATCAATCAGGCGATCATGCGCAGAACGCAGAGGTAATTGAGATCCAGGCGCATGCGGCGGCACAAAAAGGTAATTTTGCTGAGGCCCGTGATCTCTACCAGAGGCTCACGGAGATGGAGCCGGAAAACGCGCTCCACGCCCAGAATCACAAGCAGATGCTGGCCAAGCTGGGAGAAGATTCAGCCACGCGCATCCTGACGCCTGAAGAAGCCGCGCAGGCTTTTATGGTGGAAGAGCTGGACGAGACAGCCCCGGCAGTGCAGCAAAGCTACGATCCTCCGACGGAAAAAGCCATTGAATCAGCACTGACGGACGCCGAGCTGTACGTTTCTTACAATGTTCCCGCAAAAGCAATTCCGCCGCTGGAGGCCGCTTTGCCGCTGGCCCCGCACGATGTGAATCTGAACCAGCGGCTGGCCAGTTTGTATGCCCGCGCTGAGCGCTATGGCGATGCGGCGCGCATGTACCAGAACCTGAGCAAGATCTATGATGAGCTGGGCCACCCCGCTGAGGCGGCAAAATATCTTGAAGCGGCAAAGAAATTTTCTTTGCGCGCGCCCGCGACAGCGGCTCCTGCAACTCCGCCCCCGCCCCCGTCTGCTCCAGGCGCAGCTAAAGTCACATGGCCGCCGCATCCAGTAGAAGCCGCGCCCGCTGCTCCGCTGGAACCCGTGGCCGAAGCGCCAGTAGAGATTGAAGCGGAAGCTGCGCCTTCCGTCCAGGAATTCTCATTCGACGCGGCAGATATGGTCGCAGAGCCTGAGCCGGTTGTGAGTGCGCCGATTGAGATTACTCCAGCGGCCGAGCCAGCGCCTCCGCCTGTAGAAGTAAGTTTTGAGCCGGTTGCCATTGATGCGCCTACTCCACGCGCGGCTGCGCCTGAAGCTGCTGAGATTGACATCTCCAACGAGTGGGAAGAGATGATTGAGGTTGAGCCGGAAGAAGCCGCGGCTCCTGCGCTTGAAGTGCAGTCTTACCAGGAGATTCTGGCGGAGCCGGCAATGCCGGCGGAAGTCCCGCTGGAACCAGTGATTTCGATAGAGCCCGAGCAGCCGGACCTTTCCACACAGGTCGCGGACAAAATCCAGGAAATCCATTTTTATATTTCTCAAGCAATGTGGGACCAAGCCAAGGCAGCGATTCTGGATTTGACCGAGCTCGCGCCGGATGCTCCTGAAGTAACCGATCTGATAGCCCAGGTCTCAAAGGGACAAACCAAGGCGACTCCTGCCGCCGCGGAAGCTCCGCCGATAGAAATTGAAGAAGCTCCTGCCGCCTATGCTCCCATAGAAGTTGAGGAGCCACATGTAGCAGTTGCCGAACCACATGCGGCCGAGCCGTCTCCATCGGCGCCGGTTATTGAAGATCGACCGGCAGCTGCGCCCGCGATGGACCTGGAAAATGTTCTCGACATCGTTGAGCCGCCGGCCAAAGTTCCGTCACAGCCAGCCGCTCAGGCTGCAGCACAATCGACAGAAGATATTCTTGGCGACTTTCTTCAAGACCTAGAGAAGTCAGACCTTGCGGATTTTGCACCGAAGGAAACTCCCAAAGCCTCAGCTGCGCCTGCTCCTGCACCGGCGATGGCGGCGGCTGCCGTGCCAGCAATCGACAAGCGCTCCAACGGCGACATGAAAGACACGGAATCCGCCAATGTGCTGAGCGATATTCTTTCTGAACTGCAGGAAGAGACCTCTGAAGCGGCTGAGCCTGAGGAAGATCCGGAAACGCACTACAACCTGGGCATTGCGTTCAAGGAAATGGGCCTGCTGGATGAGGCCATCGGCGAATTGCAAAAGGTCTGTCACGCGGTGGACCGCGGCGCAGAGTTCTCCCAACCCATACAGGCGTTGACGTGGCTGGCGCAGTGCCTTGTGGATAAAGGCGCGCCGGAAGCGGCCGTCCGGTGGTACCAAAAAGCCCTGCAACTGCCCGGACTGGACAGCGGAAGCCGCTGCAGCATTTATTATGATCTGGGAGCGGCATATCAGGCCGCCGGAGACAACAAAGCGGCGCTCACGAATTTCATGGAAGTCTATGGCTCGAACATCGATTTTCGCGACGTAGCCAGCCGGATAAAGGCGCTGAAAGCATAAAATCTTCTATTGCATCCAAACTAAATACAACTGAACAACAAATTCCTAATCGCTTGAAAACTACTTCCACGAATCTCGAAGACCCCACTCCGGCGCAGCCTACCGGGCCCACTCCGGAGAACACCGCTGAAATGCCCGTGTGGCTGCAGCGGGTCTTTGTGGTGGTGTATGTTTTATTCTGCATCGAATTAGGGTTGGTGCTGATCGTACTTCCCTGGACGCGCTTCTGGTTCAGCGATGGATGGACGTCACAATGGGCCGGCTTTCAGAATTTGGTGCAATCGGGTTTTGTACGCGGAGCGGTTTCCGGGCTCGGCCTGCTGGATATATGGCTGGGAGTGGTGGAGGCTGTACGGTACCGCGATCGGGTTTGATCGGGGCATTTTTAGCATATTTATTTGTAGACAGATTGAATGGCAAACAGCAATAAAAATCCTGACGATGAGGGGTCCTTGCCGGAGCTGCTTCCTGCTCCCATGGCCTACCTGAACCCGGAATTCCTGAACAGTCCTGATGGACGGCTCCTGCGCATTCTTTCGGAATATCAGGAGCCGCTGTCAAGGTTTCGGCGCGAAAAAATCCAGGACACCGTAGTATTTTTTGGCTCGGCACGTTTTGCCAGCCTGCCCGACGCGCGGAATGCCCTGACGATCCTGGAAAAGCCCGGCTCAGCCAAGCCAGCTTCACCCGAGCAGCAGCCTGGCGGCAAAGATGGCGATGCGCTGCAAGCAGCCCTGAAACGCGCCCATGCGGGTGTGGAGATGGCACGCTATTACGAAGAAGCACGCCGCCTGGCCAGCATGCTTACGGAGTGGACGCTCACGCTGCCGGGCAAACGCCACAGGTTTGTGGTGACCTCTGGCGGCGGCCCGGGAATTATGGAAGCGGCCAACCGTGGCGCGCGCGAAGCCGGTGGCAAGACGATTGGACTGAATATCCGGCTGCCGTTTGAGCAGTATCCGAACCGGTACATCACGCCGGAACTGAATTTTGAGTTCCACTATTTCTTTATGCGCAAATACTGGTTTGCGTACCTGGCCAAGGCGCTGGTGGTGTTTCCTGGAGGCTTTGGCACGCTGGACGAATTTTTTGAAATCCTCACGCTGGCGCAGACGCACAAGCTGGCCAAGAAAATTCTGGTGATCGTCTATGGTAGGGAATACTGGAACCGCGTGCTGAATCTTGAAGCGCTGGCCGATGCCGGGACAATCTCTCCAGAGGACGTGAACGGCTTTACCATGGTGGATACGCCGGAGGAAGCATTTGAAGTGCTCAAAGAGGGACTAACTAAGTTCCATCTTCAGCCGCAGCCTACAAAACAGGGAGCGGACGAAGGCCCGGAGATTGCGAAGACGCTGCCTTGAATTTCTGCTGCTTTAGCGCAGGGCCGCTTCATTGAAAACGATTTTCACCAGATGCGCAGTCATGTCGTCAAACTCTGCCTGAAGATTTTTATCGTCACCGGCGAATTTGGCCCGGAATGGCGTCAAGTCTACTGAATCCTTCACCTCGTCCAGTGAATGAAATCCGGGATGGCCTATCTGGCGAATTCGCGCTCGGACTTGCTCCACGGCGCTTTCAGCAGGTCAGTAACCAGATAAAGGTAGGCCTTGCCGTGCAGCACCGGGCCGTGTCCGGGGACGATAGTCTCGGCATCGAGTTGCGCCATATTTTGGAGCGTCTGAACCCATTCAGCAGGGTAGCCGTCATAGGTGTACGGAATGGGATGAACCAGCAGGTCGCCCGCTATTAGAATTCTTTCCTTCGGCAAATAGACGACTGTATCTCCGGGAGTGTTACCTCGCCCCAGGTGTTTGACTTGCACCTCCCGTTCTCCAAGATCGACGTCAACCTTATCGTCAAAGGTGAGAGTGGGAGACTGGTAAATCAACGTCTTGAATTCCGCTTCCCGCTTTTCCATGCCAGGCAGCCGCTCCTGAACTTGTTTTTTCTCGTCTTCGGTCAGATCCCGGCCATTCTGAAGCTTTCCCTGCTTGAGCGCAGCAATCGTCGCGGCAAGCTGCACAGGCATGCGCTCGATGTTGCCCGGCTGGATGAGATCCATATCTTTCTTGGTTTCCTCCTGGGCTATGATGGCCAGAGATGGGAATGCATCGAGATAGGTCTTGTTCCCATTATTGTGGTCGTTGTGAAAATGGGTATTGAGCAGATAGCTCACGGGTTTGTCAGTCCATTGGCGAATTTGCGCGATGTCTTCACGCGCCTGGGAAGGCAGGAAGCAGCTATCAACTACGAAGACCTGTCTTTCACCAATGATGACCGTAGTGTTACCGCTTGGAGGCCCACCGCGATGTTCAATCTCATATACGCCCTCGGCCAACTTTGTTACTTTGCGTTCCTGCTGTGCTGACAGAGGTCCAGCGGCAAATACGAAGCTGAGCGCGGCGGCGGTTCCAAGCAGCCAGGGTGAGTTCGATTTAAATAACATCTGCGTCTCCATGCACAGTGGGTTTTGACTTGGCCAATTTGCAACGACCCATCGCGATCACGAGCGGAGTTGGGCAAAGTTCCACTTCACCAACTCAGGCTCGGTGTAAGCCCACGGCCAGACGTTGTGGCCCACTCCGGCATATTCGAGGTGGAGTACCCACTTCCCGTCGAGTCATCATCGGTGATTCACCTCTTGCACCGGCAAACTTGTTACTTCATAAAGAGAGATCATTCTGACGCTGGCCGCTCAACCGGAGAAAGACTCCTTTGCCGTGCTGGAAACTGCAGAAGCGTTCTGCATTTTCTCCGCCGTGATCGGCAGCCTGCGAATTCGTTTTCCCGTTGCAGCAAAAATAGCATTGGCGATAGCAGGCGCAACTGGTGGCACGGCGGTCTCGCCGAATCCCCCCGGCATTTCCGAGCCTTGAAGGATGTGAGTCTCGACGAGCGGCGACTGGTCCATGCGGAGCACTTTGAAGTCTGCAAAGCTGCGTTCCTGTGCCTGACCGTTTTTGAAATGAATCTTTCCGCCCAGTGTTGCCGATATGCCCCATGCGATGGCACTCTCTGTTTGACCTTCAATGCCCAGCGGGTTTAACGCAAAGCCGCAATCCACGGCAGAGACGATCCGGTGCACTTTGATATCCGAGAGAGCCTTGCGCACAGAGACTTCCGCCACCTGTGCGATGTAACAGTCTTCGCTATAGACGTTGCAAGCTACGCCGCGTCCCCAAAGACGCCCGGTCTCTTGCTGGAGCGGCGATGTCCAGCGTGATTTTTCTGACACAAGCCGTAGTACAGCCATCAGGCGCGCGCGATTAATTTTCTGCGACTTCAAGTCCAGCACATCACCCGGCGCAAGCAAGCGCAACCGCAGCTCAATGGGATCTACCTTCGATGCGTGCGCAATCTCATCCAGAAAGGACTCACGGGCAAATACGGTAGATGGGTACATAACGGCGCGCCACGGTCCGGTAGGAACGGGCGATTGCACGGGAACAAAATCTCCGGCGTGATGCGGGAAATTGTATGGATTATCAAACAACCCCCAGGGCATACCGTCATCGCTATAGAAATTTGGGTTCTTGCGCTCTTGCTCTGTAGGCAGGCCGAGTACAGAGAGATCCGGCCCGCATGATTTGTGCAGCCACGCTACTGGCTTGCCGCTTGCATCGATTCCCGCCTGCACTTGCTCAATCTTGGGCGACTGGAAGAAGCCGTGTTTCATATCGTCGTCGCGTGTCCATAACACCTGAACCGGTTTACCGATCGCTTTTGAAATCTCCACAGCTTCCAGCACGTAATCGACCTGCAAGCGCCGGCCAAAACCACCGCCCAGCATGGTTACATTCACCTGCACTGCGTCCGGCGAGATTCCCAGCAGTTTGGCCGCTTCCTGCTGTGACGCCTCTGGAGCTTGCGTGGGCACCCATATGTCACACGAGCCGGCACGCACATCCGCGGTGCAGTTCATAGTTTCAAGCGGAGCGTGGGCCTGATAAGGATATTCGTAGATTGCTTCCAGTTTCACTGGCGATTCGGCCAGAGCGGTTTGCGCGTTACCGCTCCGGCGGATGGCGAATCCCGGTTGCGACAAGGATTGCTCCAGATCGCTCATAAATTTTTCAGAGTCAAAGCCCGCATTGGGGCCTTTGTCCCAGACTGGCTGAAGCGCATCGCGTCCCTTGAGGGCGGCCCAGGTATTTGTGGCAACAACCGCAACGCCGCCGGAGAATCCTGAACGAACGGGAATGATATTTTTTACTCCGGAGATTTTTAGCGCAGGCGTTGGATCGCACGAGACAAGCCTGCCGCCCAGATATGGGCAACGCGCAATCACAGCATGGAGCGTTCCAGGAAGCTTTACATCGAGACCATAAACTGCGCTGCCGCTGACAATAGCAAGTGCGTCACGGCGCTTCACGGGCTTGCCGACCAGGCGAAAGTCTTTTACGTCTTTGAGACGTGGCTTGGCGGGAACGGAGACTTTGGAGGCCGCAGTTGCCAGTTGGCCGTAGGTGAGCTTGCGGCCCGACGGAACGTGGACCACGGTGCTGCTTTGGGCTCGGCATGTGCTGGTATCGACCTGCCATTGATCGGCGGCGGCGCTGATAAGCATTTCACGCGCAGTAGCGGCGGCTTTGCGCAATGGCGCCCATGTTCCGGCCGCGCTGCCGCTGCCGCTGGTGCGCAAGCGGATTCCCTTAAAGCGCGCTCCCATCTGTGCCTGCTCAATGACTACCTTTTCCCAATCGGCTTCAAGTTCATCAGCAAGCACCATTGGCAACAACGTGCGGACGCCTTGTCCCATCTCTGAACGGATCGCCCAAAGGCGAACGACGTTGTCAGAACCAATGCGGATGAATGCATTCGGCGCAAATTCTGGCGCGGCTGCTGCCGCCGCGAACCCGCTGAGGTCAAAACGAAACCCTACAGTCAGCCCCAGGGCAGCACGACCGGTACCGCGAAGAAACGCTCTGCGAGTGACGGTCATGTCGACTTTTCCTCCGGCGCACGGTTCGCAGCGTGATGAATTGCTTTCCTGATGCGCTGATAGGTGCCGCAGCGGCACACGTGTTGCGACATGACCTCGTCGATTTCAGTGTCAGAAGGGTTCGGCCGGCGATTCAGAAGCGCGGCGGCCTCCATGATCATGCCCGGCTGGCAGAAGCCGCACTGCGCTACGTCTTGCTCCACCCATGCCGTCTGGCATGGATGCTCACCGGCGGATGAGAGACCCTCAATGGTAGTAAAGCGTTTATCGGCTGCGGAGCTGATTGCAATCTGGCAGGCGCGAACGGCTGCACCGTTTTCATGAACAGTGCAAGCGCCACAGACGCCGACGCCGCAACCGTATTTTGTTCCGCAAAGCTCCAGTTCGTCGCGCAAAATCCAGAGCAAAGGCGTGTCAGGCTCTGCAATGACCTTTTGGAGCTTGCCATTGATATGAAGGGAATATTGAGGCATTTCCAGCAGCCTGCTGTGTTCGACGCTCAGACGAGAGCGACGTTAGCACCTGCTGACGTGAACTGCTGGGCGCGACGGATCCTGAAATTAGGATAGGGTTCCCTCCCCTTCGACAAGCTCAGGGTCGGGATGAGAAGAAGAATCAGGCCGCTTTCCGCTCCTCCAACTCTTCAACTTTCTTTTCCACGCGTTTGATTTCGACGCGGTCTTTACGGATATCGAGCCGCAGATGGGCGTAAACGCTCATGTATTGGTTGGCGATCCAGACGAGCGCGAAGAGGGCGATCAGGTAGCCGCGCCAGTCAGGGAACAGCAGCTTGTAATGCGTGAGGACAAGGAAAAATGCCGTTACATAATGGCTGAAGCAGAATTCGCAGGTAAAGAGGAAAAAGAATTTGCGGCACGCGGGATTGGGATGGCTCTCACTCTGGCGGACGCAATATTCGCGCGGCTCGCGGAAGACCTCTTCATGTGTGACGGTCCAGGCGATGCAGGCAATGGGCAAGGCGAGCGCAAAAAGCCATACGAGCTGCAGCGTGAGAGGCACTCTTAAGAGAGTAATTTTGCGCCTGCCAAGTTGCCTTGCAGCGCCTGCGGTCGCGCCAATTACAATGCTGGCCAATGGCCTTGCAGCTCTACTACATCACGGACCGGCGGCAGTTTCCGGGCGAAGGCCATGAACAGGAGCAGAGGCTGCTGGCAAAAATTGCCGAGTGCGCTGCGGCTGGGGTGGAATACATACAGTTGCGCGAGAAGGATCTGGGGATTCGAGCGCTGGAAGCTTTGGCGATGAAGGCCATGGCGGCGATTGCGGGTTCGCGCACACAACTACTGATTAATTCTCGAACTGATGTGGCGCTAGCCTGCGGCGCGCAGGGCGTGCATCTGCCTGCGAACGATTTGGCTGCAAGCGAGGTGCGTGCGATCTTTGCGCGCGTGCGCAAGAGTGAGCCGGTGATTGGAGTTTCCACGCACTCTGTGGCTGAGGTGGCGAGCGCTGAAGCGCATGGCGCAAGCTTTGCCGTGTTTGGGCCGGTGTTTGAGAAGAGTGGATCGACGAATCGTGAAGGACTGGAACAGTTGCGGGGGATTTGCCATCGCACAGAAGCAGCGCAGCCGCCGATGCCGGTGTGGGCCCTGGGCGGAATCTCGCTGGAAAATGCGGGGCAGTGTGTTGCGGCGGGAGCGGCGGGGATCGCGGCGATAAGGTTGTTTCAACAGAACGATGTGAATGCGCTGATGAAGAAGTTGAAATCTTTGCAGGCCTGAAGCATTTTTGTAGATAGGGAGCGCACAGGGCTGTATCTCAGCGGCTGAAGCCGATCATTAGCAGCGGCATACCGCAGACCTAAAGGTCTGCTCCACCCTCAGCGGGATATAGCAACTCTGGAAGTGCTCTAATTAGCGCCGAGCTTCTATCCGTCGATTGTCTTTGATCAGCCAGTTCAAAAATGCCGAAACAAGGCTCAACACAATCGCGCCTTCCAGTGCCGCCAGCCAGGTATGGACAATAAATCCTGGAGTGACTGAAGCAGCCATCTTGAGCAGGATAGCGTTGATTACGATGAGGAAGAGGCCGAAGCTGAGAATCGTCAGCGGGAAGGTGATGACCTTCAGCACCAGACCTAGCGTCGCGTTTACAATTCCGAAAACTATGGCTGCGATGAGCGCTGCGCCCAAGCCGTGCAACTCAAAGTCGGGAACAATGTAAGCGACAATCAACAAAGAAACGGCATTGATGAGCCAACGCAGCAGCAGTCGCATATTGTTCCGTCCTCTCCGGCAAGGATGCCTTATAGCATTATGGCAAAGAATTACTTCACAAAAATGGCCTTCGGCATCATTACATGCACGCCTTTGTTGCCGTCGACAAGCTCGGTGATGTCCACGTCGCCGGCGACGCTGGTCAGCATGTAAGCATCATCGCGGCTCAGGTGCTTGGCGCTGACGAGGAAATCGATCATCTCGCGCACGGCAATGCGCGTGGCCTCATGCAGCTCAGGATGAAAGCCCATGCTGATGTAATGCGTGGGCGTTTCCGCGCGCGGATATTTCTGTCCCGTACCTTTGTGCACGATGAACTCAAGCGTACCGACCAGTGAAGTTTCAAGCGCGGTGATATCCACTTCGCCATTGCCCTGGCCGGCGTGTCCATCGCCGATTTCAAACAGCGCGCCGCGCGCATGCACCGGCAGAAACAGCGTGGTTCCGGCGACGAGTTCCTTGTTGTCCATGTTGCCGGCATGCAGGCTGGGAGGCGCGCTGTCAATGCGGCCAAAGCCTTCCGGCGGCGCAACGCCCATGCTACCAAAGAAAGGATGCAGAGGAATCTCAATGCCCGGCGCAAACTTGGCCACCATGCGGCCTTTATCGAGCGGAATGATTTTCATCTTGCGATAAGGAAAGTCTTCCGGCAGAAAGCCGCGCGTGGGGCCAAAGGCGTTGTAAGCGTACGGAATGGCCAGGTCGATTTTCTGTATGCGGACTTCCAGGGTGTCGCCGGGTCGGCTTCTTCCACGTAGACAGGCCCGTTCAGGATGTGTCCGCCGGGACCTTTATTGGTTACTTCTTTGTAAACATCGCGCAGGCCCTGCTGCACCTGGTCAGGCGCGACTCCGGCTTTCTCCAGTCCGGTGGGACTGTTGGTGATCAGCGTGTCAAACTCCACGGTGTCACCGGAATGTATGCGTAGGACGGGAGGCGCAGCAGCATCGTAATAACCCCAGGCAACGGTCTTGGGCGTTGCGGGCAGCTTGAAGTGCTGCGGCGGGCGTTGTTGCTGTGAATCCGGCGGCAGGCCGGGTTTCATCTGCGCAGCGGCCAAAGCGGGGACAGCCAGGATGAGGAAGAGGATAGAGCGCATGTGCCTCCGAAAGTAAGG
>Ga0070732_10001829_pt1 | contig 11573 bp, 18 predicted proteins | sample Coa_R1_5_FD_66449 | JGI IMG/M metagenome (GOLD analysis project Ga0070732, IMG submission 66449) | Surface soil microbial communities from Centralia Pennsylvania, which are recovering from an underground coalmine fire - Coalmine... | ecosystem: Environmental > Terrestrial > Soil > Unclassified ...
TGGAACCTTTTCCTCAATGGCCGTCACGTCGATCTGGTGCCACCAATCGTCGCCGAAGTCGAACCAGTAGCCGAAGCTGCGGCCCACTTCGAGGCGGAGCGAGCCGATAGTGGTCTGGTCAACTCGGCCAGCGGGCCTCTTGCCATCGCCCATGTCCATGTCGTCGGCGTTGGGCAGCACGTACCTCGGTGCCTTCGGGTCCATCGGTCCCTTGCCGAACTGGAACTCGTACATGTGTTCTTCCCAGCGGCCATAGGCGTCGAAGATGGCGTGGTGCAGGTCTTTGAGGGTCTGGTCACCACGAATCTGAATGGTCCGAGAAATCACCTGATTCTTCTTGGCGAATTTCGCGGTGATCGGGCCGCTCATCAAGAAGACTTCCAGGGTGTATAGTTGCACGTTGCCCTTCGCGGCGGGCGTGTGGAGCTTTAAGAGCGAGCCACTTTTCCGTGCCATTGATGGTTCCTTTCTAGGCTGGTTCGTGTTGATGCCTTGGACATGTCTCTTCAGCTGGCTCTTCACGAAGTACGAGCGGCCCTTGCCGAGTTGCAATCTATGGTCCTGCTGGTCACGCATGGGGCAACGTCGCTTTCAGGTCCGGTATCCCGGCCAGGAAGATCGCATCGCTCTGGTGATGGTGATAGCCCTTGAACACGAACTCGTTCCAGTAGTTCAGATCGGGGCCGTATTTCAAGAACCGGTACAGCCCTTCTTTGTCGGTGTCGAAGCCCGATTGCGACATGCCCCGCTTGAGGAATTGCAACCAATCGTCCTTGCTCGCTATCAGGATGTACGGCGTTGTGAAGGCGATGTAGTAGCGGGCCAGATCGGGCAGCAGCGGCGGCAGGAGCCGGACGTACCAGAGTTCGCCGGGGCGTCCACGATAGCCAGAGGCGTTGTGGCAGGTGTAGTCAGCGTCAGTGACGAGTTCACGGAGCCGGACGTGGGGGCCATCCATGCCAACGTGTTCGTAGATGCCCATGCGGGAAGCAGCCAGCTTCTTCAAGGCGTCAAGCTGATCCGGGTTCATGCAGATCATGTCGTTCGACTCGATCTGGCACGAGGCGAGCGTGTCGGTGCCATCGAATCGCAGATCATACAACGCCCAGGTCGTGAAGAAACTCGTCGTCAAGGGACTCATGGGCGGTCCCGATGGCAAGTAATCGTCCTCGGCCTTGGCGACGATCTTGGCGAATTTCTTCATTTCAGGGAATCGCGACACGCCCTCTGCGAAGTGGGACGTGATGTGCTGGACGAAGGCGTATGCAGCATGAACGGGGTCCATGCCCTGCTTGATCCACGCCTCCACGTCGGGCATATCAGGTCGGCGAGGCATCTTGCCTGCGGGGAGGTCCGACAATCCCCCTTTACTAAGTTTGGCGTGCAGTTTCTTGCTGGTGCCCATAACGGTTTCCGTTCAGTGTTTGCAAATCCTGTTAGACGACGAGTTCTTCCTTTGTTTCACTGTGTAGGGCCGTGCCGATGACCGTGTATTCCTTGCCCTTGTAATGCCGGTAGCGCCCTGGCTGAACCGTGGTCATGGGGTGACTCCCAGGAATCTCTTCCATTCTTGCGTCACCCACTCTTCGTGTTCCGGCCTGGCCACAGCGTCGTCGGTGTTCTGGCCGGTCGGGTGGGCTTCATGAAAGGGCGTTCGCAGGGCCGAATGGCGGAAGATCAGCTCACTGCCAACGATCTTGCAGAAGCCCAGGTCGGCCAGTTCCTTTTCCGACAGATCGCTGGTGTCCTTCCACATGACGGCAACTGCTTCTTCCCCGAACAAGTTCAGCGCCGCATCGAGGATGCCCTGGCGGTACGCATGGATCGACGGATGAAACACGGCACCGTACACGAACATGACGTGGCTGGTGATCTCGTCGATTTTCAGGTCGGGCCTAAAGTCCTGCTTGCCTTTCGTCAATATCGTGTGGACCTCGTGCAAGCCCTGAGAGTCGCTGTCGCAGATTTCAAACAGGGAAACGCCGTCCACGATGGCGTTCATCCACAGAATTTGATCGATGGCCAGCTTGCCGACGATGTACTCGTTGACGGCGTCCTCGTCGTAGCAGCCGATACTGATCTCCAGGTGCCGGATGTAGTCGTCCAGGTCCGTCCGGGCGACAGGGCTACTGAATTCGCAGTGCAAGCGCACGTAAGTCTCCGGGACAACGTGGATGTCGCCCTTTTCGCACAACATCAGCTTTTCTTCGATTGCAACTGGCCGTAGCAGCCATTGCAGAGCAACTTCGACCAGTCGCCAGCCTGCACGACGACCAGCTTCGAGTTCTTTTGCGCCCGGCACTGCACGCACTGGAACTCGTGCAGCTTCTCCAGGCGGAACAGTTGCAGGTCGCCCTTCCTGGGGAACTCCTGGACGATTTTCGCCGGTGGGGGCATCGGTCGATCTCCTTTTATGGCTCGTCTGTTTCTGAAACCTGCGCATTCTCTGTATTCAATTGGCTCACCCCACTCCTAATCCGATTTCTTGTCACCGAACGCTGTGGCTTGAACATGGGATGTTGTTTGCAATCAGGCCGTGCATCTTATACGACATTCGGCTTCGTGGGTTGGGTCACATCAAAACCTGCGGCCCTTGGCTTGCCCGTTCAGCCCGGCTACAGCTTTGCCCAAGGTCAGGGCTTCGTCCTCATCGAATCCGAGACGCTGCGCAACGACGGCTGCCCACAGGGTCAGGACCGGCGCTGGGTTCATGGTTATGGTCTTCATTCGGGCGAAGACCCGGCACTTTCCATTTGCATGACAAAGAAGGGTGTGGTCGGCTTTCTCAGCCATGCCTGGAGTCGCTCTTTCGTTATTCCTTCAACCGCTTGCTCGATGAACGCTGCCGGAATCACCTTGCCTCGGTTGGTCTGGTTGTCGAGGGTAACGGCGACTCTGCGAGGGTTGATGACGACCAGCGCCTCGGTGCTGGCATTTTGCCGCGATAGAATTCTCAGGGCGTCGGCAAGGACCGCTTCGATGTATTCTCGGCTGTATGCGGCGGTGATCTGACCGTGAATGTCGAAGCCAAACTCCACTGGCCCGTCTTTCTTCGGAGCTTCGGTGGCGGCCTGATCGTACCAGACATGAACGCCGAGGATTTCACCCTGGCTCGTAATGGCCGTCGTTTTCCTGATCGTAAGAGTTGGACGCTCGGCAAACCAAACTTCGATTGTCTTGCGGAGGAGGAACTCAATACGGCTCGGTTCTGGTTGCGGATCTGCGACTTTGAAGAACATCCAACCGGGTTCCATCTCGATGGCGACCGTAGTGACATTGCCAGGGTCGTGCGGATTCGATGACATATGTAACTCCTGTCGAGTTAAAGCCGGTCACAGTCGAGAATGGGCTTTCTCTGAGGTGGTTCGTTCCTGAGCGGGAATTCACGAATTGCAACACCGAGGCCCGCCGAAATGTTCATGTCTCGGTAGCTCTGCACGACCTAGCCGCATTGCTCAAACTGCCGGTCGATCTCTTGGCGTGCTTTCTGTTCAGGCGTCATGGTTGCCGCTCGCCTTGTTGACAAAGGCTGCAAGCATCCTATTGTGAACGCACGTCACCTGCAACATTAGCAGCGGACCTAGCCGAAAACAGGGTCAAGTAAACAGCTATGCCAACAGCACTCACATCCTGGATCGGTCCTTTTCAGCTTCGAGCTTATCTGGAGAAGACCATCGATGACGACCAGGTATGGCCCCCGGATAGTGGAGGAGTGTACGTCGTATCGAGTCTAGCCTGGAATGGACAACCAACCAAGGAAGATGATGTGCTGTACGTCGGCAGCAGTACCGGCAAGTCGGATCGGTTTATCACTCGGATTGGGGACCTCATTGCAGACATGCTCGGCTTTTGGGGGGAGCAAACCGGACACCACAGCGGCGGGATCAGGCTATGGGAGTATTGCCACGAGAATCGGATAAACCCGCTCGACCTATTCCTTGGATGGCAAGTCGAGAGGCCGTGTGTCCGCTGTGGGGAGTACGATCTGTTCATCACTCTCGCCCCAAAGCTGAACCGAAAGCGTCCTGCCCGATGTAGCGTGCATTTAACATAGTCGTGGTGCTGAATGACGCTTTCCAGAAACACCGATGCCCAGCCACACGTCAAAGCCTACGACCGACCCGACGAAGGCTGCACAAATGCCGACGAGGAAGAGGACGTGCAACCGCCGAATGGCAATCGAGGTGAGCATTCAGAGCGGACCACAACTCCGAACGATATTTTGGCTCGTGGTAGACGGGCTGGTTTTTGCAGGCCTGGAGTTGCCTTCAAGCGGGAATGTGGGACAGGTGCATGTTATTTCGTAATCGAATGTCCGGCCCGTTGCAAGGTTGCGATGGCCTTCTCCAAATCGTTCTCTTTCACCACCAGGTAATCGGTGTTAAACGTCGAGATGGCAAATACGCTGATGTGCGCCTCGGCCAAGGGCGATACCAGTGAGGGCAGGACGCCGATCATCGAAAGGTCCATCCACCCGGCAACTCGCAAACACCGCCAGCCTTTTTCACACTTCACTCCATCTGGAACAAAAGCCTGCGGGCAGACGATGGAAAGTTCTTCAGCTGTGCGGGTGATCGAGAGGAAAGGGCCGGAAGTTGCCCAGGTCGGAAGAGGGGCATCCGGCTTCAATCGGCAAATGGCGAAAAGATCAGAAAGAGAAGCCAGAGGAACTTTATGCGTAATCATGGGTGCCTCGGTCATCCGAACATTGAACGCTGATGGTCAAGCCAATTGTGCGATCTCGGCGGCAATGTTCCGACGAGCGGGTTCTTCCAGCCGGGCCAAGAAATGAAAAATCCTCGGCCTCGCCAGAAAGCGCTCAAGCACTTTTCGCCGTCCCTTTCGGTATTCCGGCTCGGGCACCCATTCGTACTCTCGTCGAATTTGTTGGGCGAAGGTGCGGTAATCGAGTTCGCTGGCTCCCAAAATGGCGAGATCGGCGTCGAGCAGCACCTGGGCGTCGGCATCTCCACCGGCGTCGTGTGTCTTCGTTTTCCGAATCAGAGAAGCCACCAGACCGCCTTGGGGGATGGTCAGCTCCGCACATAGCCGCTCTGCGTATTCAGCGCTGCGTTCCTCGTTGTCTGATGCCCTGCTGTCGTAAATCACGTCATGCAGCCAGGCAGCCAGTTTGACGGCGTTCAGGTCTTGCGCATGCGAGGCGAGGCTTTCCACTGTCCCCATCACATTTTGGACATGATCGAGCGTATGGTAGAAACGGCCAGCCCCTGCATAATACTTGCAAATATCCTCTAATATCCGGTCAGCCAGGATTGGGTCCACGGCCCAAGTACGGAGAAGATCGTGCCATTTTCCGCGCAGCCCAGCGTTCATCAGCAGCCTTCTCCCAAACCAATTCTTCTTGTGTCCACCCCAAGCGCCACGATCCCGTCATTGTACCCATGAAAGGCGCTGGACAGTGGACCGTGACGATGGAGCAAGCCCCGGCAAAGATATAATGGGAACTGAGGCTGCGATGGCGAAGAACATTTTCAGGACCGGCAAGAAACAGCGCCCGAAATCCGCCGTCAAAGGTAAACGCTTTCGTTGCGTCAAGTGCCACAAAAGAAGCCCGAAGCCTGTAAAAACCACGGCACCGTAGAGGTTGGTCAGCGAGGGCGGCTTAGATGGACGGTAACCACGACGCTGAAACAATAGCCCTGATTGGCAGGCTCATGGGCTACTGGATGAAAAAAGGGATCAAGATTAGGCCCGGGTTGTCCCTCCAGCAAATCGAGTCTTTCGAGTCCCGGTATCTGGTTCCCTTGCCACCTGATCTGCGTGTGTATTTCGCCACAGTTGACGGCATGGAGGAGGGTGAGACTGACGCCGACATTTTTTCGTTCCTACCGCTCAAATCGGTCAAAAGCATTCCGGAAGAACTTGCTCATTTCGGCGGTATCCCCGACTACAGGGAGATCATGCAGTCACTGGCTGATCCGCACCGCTGGTTCGTGATCGTTGATTATCTTGTGACCTCTGCCGTCCTTGCCATCCGTCTTTCTGCGGCCTCTGAAAACACGCCTGTCCTTTGGATCGGCGGAGGCAAGCACCATCGGGTTGTGGCAGAGTCCTTTTCGGGTTTCTTGGAGGCGTACTTGGTGAACCCTCTTGACTTGTTGTAGCATCCGGTTGGGCGAAGGTCTTCGGGTAGGTTAAGGTCATTGGGGTCTAATAGTGTCGGTCAAGATGGACGACCCGAACAGAGTGTGATGTAGGCGGCAACCATGAAGATCGAGTTCTTGGAAAGTGGCTCTGCCGATTGCCCTCTAATCCGCATTTTCGGCGACAAGCCAGAGGTGTGCCAGCAACTCCGGCAAGCGTTTGAGCAACTGGCGATAGGAAGCGTCGGGGAAGTATCACTCACTGATCTGCCAGGCATTGAACCTCTCGGTGGCTGTTGCCTGATTGCCCAGGCGGGCAGGCGTGACAGGGGAATCATTCGCAATGGGCAAAACACTTTTTGCTGGATGTTGACCCCTGCCACTTGGGACAATGTCGCTGGCTTAATTGAGCCTTTCTGCCGAACTGGAACTGACGGATACCAGTGGCTCGATGACGTTCCGGCGGGTGAAGCAAATGTTCTGATTTCTACATTAAGATCAGGTTGCTGGTAAGGCATGGGTTCCACGGAAGGCCCGTTCTGCACATACCTTTATGTTAGACGTGGCCTTGTGGCATTCCGAGCTCGAAAGACAACAAGCATCAAGCCATTCCGATGATGATTCCTGATCCTGATTACGCAATTGCTAACGATACAGGCCTATGCTCAGGGACGGGACTCGCAGAAACTCCTGCCAGCGTTGATTTCGTGCATCGCCCTCCGTCACCAAATCGTTCAGGTTGAATGTCTGCATCGGCTGGCTCCTTGCCCGTCTCAGATCATACGGACACGGCGGACAATCCGCGCATCCACTCGATACCCAACCGCCTCCCAAAAGTTCATGGCCAACGGGTGATCCTTCTCCACCAGCGCCGTGATACGCTTGGCTCCCCGCTCGGCCAGCTTCTTTTCGACCTCAGCCACAAGCGCACGAGCTACTCCTCGTCGTCGGAAACCAGGATGGAAGGCCAGCCGGTAGATGTTTCCTCGCCAACCATCGAACGTCCCAATGATCGAGCCAACTAGCAATGCTTCGGCTTCGGCTACCAAGACGTGCGCGGAGCTATCGGCGATGGCCCGCTGCAAATCATCGGCATTGTCGGTCACGCTGGGAGTGGCGTCGGCCTGCTGCCACAATTCAAGAACCCCTGCTACATCTTCGAGCCGACACGAACGGATGGACAGACTATCCTCTCCCTTCTCGGTCATCTTCGCCTCCAGCAAAAAGAAAAGGCTCGTGGCCAGGCGATTCCACGAGCCTCTTTCTGTTTCAATCAATGCCCCAAGGCGTCAATCCAAGAATGCCACGTTCCGCATCGCCTTCGACTGCCCCTCGGTGTTCATCAAAACCCGATGCCAGACATGCAGCATGATGGTCTTGTGGTCGGGGTGCCGGATGCGACCTCGAACGAATACTCCCGGATTTCGCTGCATCGTGCGCCAGCCCCAGTTCTTCGCCTTCGGATTGCCAGCCACGATCTTCTGGTACTGTTTCTCCGTGACGCCGTTTGGGTAGCGAGAGCAGACGTATACAGAAACGCCGCCTGTGCGATAGCAGAACTCGGCCCAATGAGGCTTGCCGCCATTGCCACGGCTCAGCGGCTCGTCCCGAAGTACCAGTTTCTCATCCATGGCCATGCGAGCAACCGGCAGGAAGAACCACTCGCCTTGGCGGATATAGGCGGCATTCTTTCGGCGACTGCGGGCCTTGCCTCGAAGTCCGTGGCGGGCCTGGGCGCTGTGAACCTCGGCGGGCTTCAGAGCTTCCTTGGCTTGCCAGACGTTGCCGACCGGAGCCGATTCAGGAATGCCAGCAACGAACCAGTGGCGCTCATCGTGGCCGCAGAGGAACTTGCTCTTTTCCTTGCCTTCCCGGACCAGAAGCAGCAAGTGGCGGTCGGCGGGTTGCACATCCAGCACGGTGACTTCCGCCTCGGCCCCGGGCTGCTTGACAATCTCGAAGAACTCACCTTGGCGGTCGGTCTGCACGTCCAAGGAGATGACCCCGAAATTGCGAGTGCGCCGAGACAGACGATCAGCGACCTTCAGCCGTGCGCCGATCCGGGAGAACTTGATGTCGAGCAAAGAGGTATCCATGTGGAGGTGGACACGGGCCTGCCGGAAATGGTTCACGCTTTGGTAAGTCAATTCATCAAATCGATGATCCCTATGCGAATATCTGGCCGCTCAGCAAACGATTGCTCAAGCTCCATCATGGCCCAAAAAACCCGGCTACCCAGTGCCGTCACGCCGCCCTATGCCGCAGCACCAGTCTGCGGAATTCAAGCACGTCCGCCCGCAGCCGCTTCTCGTGATCATCCTGGGCGAGTACCAGCGAATTATCACCCAACGCCTTGCGAATCGATTGGAGTAAGGCCGGATCGTGCTTGCCGCCGTAAAAGACATTGTTGCCAATTACGCGTGCCCGCCGCTGGCAGTACGGAAGGTTTAGCAGGTTCTTCTGCGGGATGCGGTAGTGTTTGGCGACGATGTGGGAGACTGTCTGCTCCCAGAAGTCGGTGTGGCCAATGTCGGCGCGCTCATCGGGAAAGACCACCGTCCAGTTCTTGCCAAATCGCAGTAGATAGATCGGGAAGATGGTCATCGTGGCCCCACCGAACCTAATTCCCAACCTCGTGTCCAATCAATTGTCGTCGCCCGTCATTCTACGCAGGAAAGGCGGTGGATCATGGACCAGCAAGAACACGAACACGAAGTCTTTTTTTCGAGTCGATGAGCAAGCGCCGCAAGGGCTTTCCGTCTGAGAGGAAGGTGAAGCGTGGATTGCGGATCGTTCGTGGCCACAAGGAACTGATCGAGAAGCTGGGCCGGAATGACCTCTGCCCATGCGGTTCGGGCAAACGATTCAAGAAATGCTGCCTGAAGTCAGGTTGCTTTTGACGGCGTGAATCGGGACCACTACTTTTAGGGAGTGACGAAAGAAGCCTGCTCGGTCTGAAAGCGCCGGGCAGGCTTCTTCATTCCACGATCTTGTGGACAGCAGAGCGTACTTCCGAGCTTCGCCAACCCCAGCCGCTCTTTCGCCGCACGCCGCAAGTTATTTTTGCGTTCCATTTCGGGTGACACACTCGTCAGGTTCAACTATTCTTTTCGTGTTCTTGCCTCAAATTCTCGTGATACTCTTGCCTCGCCTTCTCGACCAACTCTGCCATACCCGTTCGAGAGTTTTCTGGCGGGTCGCACGATTCTCGCTCCACGATCCGAAATGTGACTTCGTCTCCCACTTTCAAATCTTCCGCCAACCAGTCGAGATGAGTTGATTCCTCACCGAGGTTGGCCAAACCCGAAACGCTGACGTAAAGTTCCTCGATGTGCGTAATCGTCTCGTCATAGCCTTCATCTTCCTCGTACCGTTTTCGCTTGACCCATGACAGGATACCCGACAGAACGCCCATTTCACCAACCCCAGCTACGCAGATTTTCTTGCCGTTGATATAGACTTCGTAGCAGATCATTCCTGACCTCCGTAGAGTGATCTAACTTTTCTCCTACCTCATCCTACTGGTGTCCGGTATGCGAAGATCACGGCTACATCAACTCGTAGAACGATTCCTTGCTGAGATGCGGAGCGAACTTCTTGACCAATGTCGAAAGGTCGCTGGAACCCCGCAAAGGAAACCAGTCGTCGATTGATCCCAGGAAGCACCAGCGCTCCGCCGTAAACCGTCTTCGTTTCTCATCCACAAGGCTGAATCGCATCATCGGCAAATAAGTCAAATATCCCTGCATCGCCGTGGCCAATTCCTCACGGTCGGTGATCCCAAACTTGGACGCCACGGTTTGTTCGAGGAAGTCTGTGCCTTGGTCCGCAACATAAACGACGATGCTGTCGCTCTTAGCTTCTACCAAAAAGTAGGGCAACTTGGCCAAAGTCCGCATGGCTGCTTTAACTGTCTCAATTTCTTCTTGCGTGACCAGCATCGGCACGATAGTTCGCAAGAAAACCTGGGCATTGTGGTTCTCGTAGATTTCGTAACCAGCAGGAATTGCCTGGGCCAGTTTCCCCTCGGGCTTCCTGGAAAAGAACCACATTGGCTTCCCGGTCTTCGTTTTGCCTTCGTGCAGAAAGTAGGTGTCGCCTTTGCGGTTGACATATTGAATCGGCATCACAAAGGTTCCCAGCGAGAATGGGATTTCCGAGGGACAATCATATGGGATCAACAAGCATGTCGCCTCGGCACGCGCCTTCAATCTCGTCTGTCATGATCCCTTCACTTTGAACTCAGCAGCCATTCTTTCGCCCGCTCAATCAAGAGCATTTCATTTGCGACACGCCGCAGGTTGTCTTGGCGCTCCATCTCGATGTCCTCGGGGGCGTCGTCCTCCTCGTAGATGCTGGCATCGAACGGCTCCGTCCATCGTGCCTTCTCCAGATATTCGGCCAGTTGCCAAGGCTCGAAGATGGTCTTAATCCCGGCCACGAACGCAGGGATTTCCGCACGAAACTCGGCATCGCTTTCGGCGGCTTGCAGATAATTCATGAACTTCTCGCCGACGAGGTACTTCAAGGCGTCGAGCGTGCCGAATTCATCCTCGATGCCTCTTGCGGCTTCGCATTGTTCGATCCAGATTTTGCACTGGTTCATGACATTTTTTTTCCTTCGATGGCCGTGGTGATCCCTGGCAATTCTACTGGGTGCGGCTATTGTCAGTCCGCACGACGCCTGCAATAATTGATTCCGTCTCTACTTCATCTTGACCGGCTGAGGGGTTGCTTCCCCGCAGAAGCCGACCAACCGACCCGCCTTGGGCACGGTGGTGAAAAAAAGCGGCAGCCCAGGCTGCGACGATGAAGGCGGTTTGGTTCCGCCTTCTTATCAGGTGGCACCGAACCGTAAGGAGAATCCCATGTCCGATCAGCCAACCCGTCGAAACTTCCTCCAAACCACAGTTGTCACGGCAGCATCGTTGCTCATGCCGAGAGTTTTGGCATGGAAGCAAAATTCCAGATCGTTCTGGTTCCTTCATCTTCCCACCGGAGATTCTTGGAGCGTTGATGATCCGGTGTCTTGGTCGCTGAAAAACGCGCGGCAACCGATTCTCGAACGAGCAAGGGAACGGCTCGTGACGCTCGACGCTTCCGACCCTCAGCGTGTGATTCGGCTCGTCGTGAGGCGGTGCCGGTTGAACCTACTCGAACTTCGGCCTGGGCAAGTAGTGGTACATTATTGGGGCCAAGATGGGCAGGCCGATTTGCGTCCTTTCTTCAAGCAACACCGTCTTGCGCGGAAAAATGTCAGGGTCATTCTGATTGACCGCAAACGGGAAATCAGCACCGTTCAATTTGGTGACGACTTCCTCTACGGGGAGCGTCTTGTCCGGTTTTGGCCGTTGGAGGTCTACTGCGTGAGGGCGTATCGGAAGAAATGGGAGCAGCGGTTCACCGAAGAGTCGGATGACTGGACCCCAGCGCCGTGGAGCGGATCGAATTACTGCTGGGAGGGCGTCA
>Ga0070732_10001830_pt1 | contig 11564 bp, 8 predicted proteins | sample Coa_R1_5_FD_66449 | JGI IMG/M metagenome (GOLD analysis project Ga0070732, IMG submission 66449) | Surface soil microbial communities from Centralia Pennsylvania, which are recovering from an underground coalmine fire - Coalmine... | ecosystem: Environmental > Terrestrial > Soil > Unclassified ...
CATCATGAATTCCAGGCGTAAGATTTCAATGGCCCGCACCACCCCTGCTGCTCCCGCATAAGCGAGCGCATACAGGTAAGGTCTTCCGATGAGCACGGCTTTCGCGCCCAGAGCCAGGGCCTTCAGAACATCTGTGCCTCGCCGGATGCCGCCATCCACCAGCAGCGGGATTTTTCCCTGCACCCGATCAGCCACGCGCGGCAGCGCTTCTGCCGTGCTGGGCAGTGTGTCCAGGTTGCGTGCGCCGTGATTGGAGACGATCAATCCTGCAACTCCATTCTCGGCTGCGTGAGCGCCGTCCTCCGGGTTCAGCACGCCTTTAAGAATCACCGGAATCCTGGCCGTTGAAGACAGCCACTCAATATCTTTCCAATTCAGCCTGGCATTCAATAGCTCGCTGTAGATGGCGCTGCGCTTGGGACGATGGCTGATGGAGCCCAGGTTGAGATTGGGTAGCTTGAAATCCGGCGGCAGGATAAACGGCGTGCGACTTTCACGATGTCGCGCACCCAGCACTGGCGTATCCACCGTCACGCACAAAGCTTTGCAGCCTGCGGCTTCGGCACGGCGCACCATTTCCTCAGTCAATCTTTTGTCTTCCTGGAAGTACAACTGAAACCATACAGGCTGCCTGGCAATGGCGGTGATCTGCTCCACTGCTACCGTGGAAAAGGAGCTGAGCACGATTCCGGCCCCTGCCAGATTGGCTCCCGCCACCGTTTCCAATTCGCCTTCAGGGTGGCAAAGCCGGTGAAACGCCGCTGGCGCCAGCAAGATTGGAAACTCAAATTCCGATCCCAGAATTTCCGTACGCAAATTGAGGTCCGAGACATCCACCAGCACTCTGGGGGCAATCCGAAGCCGCTTCCAGTCTTCGCAATTGGCGCTCAGGGTAAGTTCGTCCGCAGCGCCTCCTGTGACGTAGGCGAAGGCCATTTCTGTCATGCAACGTTGCGCCAGCGGCTCAAACTCAGCCAGCGACAGAATAGATTCCAGGTCAACTTTTCCAGCAAGCATGACGATCCGTTAGCATTGTATAGACAGCATTGAGCACTCAACAGCCCAACGGCCTTAATTGCTGATCACGGCGTCTTCTTTTTTTCGCTGGGAATTAAGCCATTGCCGCAGGTCGGCCCGGACTTCAGGGGTGAGATCGCTGAATTGAATTCCGTGCTGGCCTTCGCTGTTCGACCACGCAATCCGGCCACAGAGTTCGCTTTCCTTGTCGGTATCAGGAATGCAGAAAATAATGGAGGCCGGCATTCCAAAGCTCAGTGGTTTGTCAATTTCAACGGCTGCGCCACCCACGCTGAGATTCAGTAAGGTAGCCTCAATCTGCTCACCGGCGCATTTCACCTTCACCGGAATGCACAGCTGGGCGCGATAGTACCGTTCCTGTTCCGCGCGAAGAGCTTCGTCCTGGTTTTCCGCCTCATCCTCGCGATAGGTCTTGAGCTTGCGAATCAGGGTGCGGCGCGAAATCCCTAACGCCTGGGCCGCCTTGCCCTGGTTGCCGTCAAATTTTGCCAGGGTCTGGAAAATCATCTGGCGCTCAACCTGGTTGAGATCGCCATTCATCGGTGTATGGCCATTCGCACGCGCAGTCTCCGGCAGCCGCAGATCGGCGGCAGTGATTTGCGCCTGTGGATCGTTGGTGTACATCACGGCATGAAAGATTGCGTTTTTCAGTTCGCGCACGTTGCCGGGCCAATGATAGCTGAGCATGGCCTTTACTGCATCGGAGCTGAAACGGGCCTGCGGATGGTGCTGCTGGAGCAAGTGCTCGGCAATGCCCAAAAGGTCTTCCGTCCTCTCCCGTAAAGGCGGGATTTCCAGCTTAAACTGAGCCAGCCGATGATATAAGTCACGACGGAAGCGGCCGGCGCGCACCAGTTCTTCCAGGTCCTGGTTGGTGGCAGCCACGATGCGCACATCTGCTGAAACCTTTTTGCTACCGCCCAGGCGGTAATACGGAACTCCGTCCAGCACGCGCAAAAGCTTCACCTGGACTTTCAGGTCAAGATCGCCAATCTCATCCAGAAACAGGGTGCCTTTATCCGCCAGCTCAAATAAGCCCGGTTTCATGGAGTCTGCGCCGCTGAATGCGCCCTTCTCGTAGCCGAAAAGTTCGCTCTCCACCAGGTGTTCCGGGATGGCGGCGCAATTCACGTCAATCCAGGAATAATTGCAGCGCAAGGAGTGAGCATGGATGGTCCGGGCAATCATTTCCTTCCCGGTGCCCGTCTCGCCCACAATCAGGACAGCGGCGGGATGCCGCGACACTTGTTCCGCCAGCTTCAGTACTCGCTTGAGCGCTTCACTGTGCGCAATAAGGCCGTTCGAACTCCACGAATTGTGGGGTGTCGCTGGCAACCTGGCTCCTTTGGGACTGCGGCAATCCTCACGGAACATTGCGAATCTGGCGTCTCAACCTGGGTGCCGCAATGATGAGGGCAGCCCCGGTGTGCAGGCAAGCACAGAGTACAAACGTTCCGTTACTAAAGTCCCATTACCTTCGTTACACGGTGTCCCCGTGTCCTCGCTCCGCTTATCCCTTCGTAACCTTCACACTGCACTGCTAACGCGGATGACTGAGTTCGCCGGGATTGACATCACTCATACAAGGCCACGCATCTTGAGCTTGCTGGATGCAGTGGCTGTGACAATATGACTCACTGAACTTCGTGAGGTGACAAAGTGTCGCAGCCCGCGAACCTATCATTAGAAAAAGCTTAGATTCAAGTACTGTTATATGAATAGGTTACGTTTGTCCACTATCCTTCCAGGCTTTGGCATCCCATGTGCCGCTGCATGATGTCGGGAGAAGGTGTATTCATGTCCAAACGGGCCTGGTTGTTCTTGATTTTCGTATGCATGCTAGGGGCAGCAGTAGGTGTGTACGGCTATTGGACGTGGAAGCTAGATCTGGACGTCGGTAAGTTTGTCTCCTATTCGCTCATTGCTCTCCTTGCCTCACGCCTGCGGGTCACCCTGCCGGAAATCACCGGCACTATCTCCGTAAGCTTTCTTTTTATCCTGATCTGCATTGTTGAGCTGAATTTCAGTGAAACCCTTTTTGTCGGCTCGGCGGCCATTGTCATGCAGTGCTTTGCCAAACGCCGGCGCTGGCCGCGTCCGGAACAGGTTCTGTTCAACCTGTGCAGTGCCGCCTTTGCCATCTGGGGGGCCTTTTACATCTATCACGGTCCGTTACACACACGGGGCCACCTGAATCCTGCGCTGCTGCTGATGATGGCGGGATGCACCTATTTCCTGCTGAACACGCTGCCGGTTGCAGCCATTATCAGTCTTACCGAACATAAGTCCCTGCGCACGGTCTGGTCAGATTGTTACTTCTGGTCTCTTCCTTACTACCTGGCAGGCGCCGCGGTGGCAGGCCTGGTTGGATGGGTCAACCAGAAAGTCAGTTGGCAAACTACGCTGCTGGCTCTGCCGGCCATGTTCGTGATTTATCGTTCGTATCGTCTCTATGTAAGTAAGCTGCAAAATGAAAAACGCCATGTAGAAGACATGGCCGGACTTCACCTGCGTACCATTGAGGCGCTGGCGCTGGCCATTGAAGCCAAGGACCAGACTACTCATGATCATCTGCGCCGGGTGCGTGTGTATGCTATTGAACTGGCCAAACGGCTCAAGCTGCCGCCCAATGAGTTGGAGGCGCTTCGGGCCGCCGCTCTCCTGCACGACATCGGCAAACTGGCTGTGCCTGAACACATCATCTCCAAGCCCGGCAAGCTGACTCCGGAAGAATTTGAAAAAATGAAGATCCACCCCATCGTGGGTGCGGAAATCTTGGAGCGCGTACAGTTTCCCTATCCGGTGGTTCCGATTGTGCGCGCGCATCACGAAAAATGGGATGGCTCCGGTTACCCCGATGGGCTCAAGGGAGAGGAGATACCGCTTGGAGCGCGCATTCTTTCCGCCGTGGACTGCCTGGATGCCATGGCAACTGACCGGCAGTATCGGCCTGCTCTGCCGCTGGATGAAGCCATGGAGCGCGTGGTCCTGTTGTCGGGTAAAGCCTATGATCCCCAGGTAGTTGAATTGCTGCACAAACATTATCGCGAGTTGGAAGAGATCGCCCGATCCTATACGCAAGGATACGAGAAACTCACCACCAGCGTCACGGTGAAACGTGGGCAGGCTCCAGCCGCCGGGTTCGATGTCTCCTCCACTCAGGAAGCCGATACTGGAACCGCGTTCCTTTCATCCATTGCCGCCGCGCGCCAGGAAGCTCAGGCATTGTTTGAGTTGAGTCATGCTCTGGGAAATTCTCTCAGCTTGAGTGAGACGCTTTCCGTGTTGAGCGTGCGCCTGAAACGGCTGGTTCCGTATGACGCCATCGCAACCTACATTTTGCGTGGAGAAGAGCTGGTTCCTGAATTTGTGAGCGGCGATAATTTCCGCCTGCTCGCTTCTTTGCGCATCCCCATGGGGCAGGGAGTATCCGGCTGGGTGGCCCAGAACCGCAAGGCCCTGGTCAATGGCCCGCCTTACGTGGAACCCGGGTATGTAAATGATCCGGTTAAATACACTCCCCTGCGTTCTGCTATCTCGGTACCCCTGGAGGGATTGCAGGGCGTGATCGGCGTGCTGACGCTCTATCATTCCGAGCGCGATGCCTACACTGTGGATCATCGTCGGATCCTGCTTGCCATTAGTTCCAAGGTGGCTCTCTCTGTGGAGAATGCGTTGGCCTTCCAGCAAGCTGAGAGTTCCGCCACTACGGATTACCTGACCGAGCTTCCCAACGCGCGTTCCCTGTTCCTGCATCTGGACCGCGAACTGGCCCGCAGCAGGCGCTTGAATACTTCGCTCACCGTCATGGTTTGTGACCTGGATGGTTTCAAGCAGATTAACGACCGCTTTGGTCACCTTGAGGGCAACCGCATCCTGCGCCACTTTGCCAAGAGCCTGCAAGGCTCCTGCCGCGAGTACGATTATGTCGCGCGCATGGGTGGCGATGAATTTGTGCTGGTCGCGCCGGGACTGAGCAGTTCTGCTGCCCAGATTCGCGGAATCTGCCTGAACGAACTGGCCAATCTGGCGGGACGCGAAGTCTGCGGTGCGGATCTCCTCTCGGTCAGTGTAGGCTGCGCGTTCTATCCTGAGGACGGCGCCGATGCCGAAAAACTTCTGGCTGAAGCCGACCGCCGCATGTACATCCAGAAGCAGCAACAGGGCCACGGCGTGGGTCCGCTTTCACCGTCCCCGTCTCTTCCGCCACTGCTGGACTCAATGGTGCCGTAGTGCTGCGCTCATTTTCCCTCGCCCTGGCGCGCCTGCTCGCCATCATGCTGCTGGCCAGCCTGTTGGGAGCAACTCTCATACGGATTGCCCCTGGATTCAGTTCGGACGAGCAGGAACTGAACACCAGCCTCTCTGCCCAGAGCATCCAGGCCATTCGCCAGGCCCGGCTTGCTGACGCCGATGTCCCGCGATACTACGGCAAATTTCTTATCTCGCTGGTTCGCGGCGACCTGGGCATATCTCAATCTTTGAATCAACCGGTGAAAGACCTCTTGTGGGAACGCCTTCCCGTGACGCTGAAAGGCATTGGCATTGCGCTTTCTCTCGCCTGGATGCTCGGACTTATTCTTGCCGTCATCGCCCAGCTCGCCAATTCCGCCTGGCTGACATTTGTAACGGATGCGATGAGCGGCGTCTTTATCTCTACACCCGCGGCTGTGCTTGCGCTGGTGTTTGTGATCTTGCGCCTGCCTCCGGAATGGGCGGCGGCTTTGCTCGTTTTTCCCAAGATTTATCGCTATTGCCAGAATCTCTTGCAGCACAGCTATGGGCTGCCCCATGTGCTCACAGCGCATGCCAAAGGCGCAGGCCGCTCAAGAATCCTCATCTGGCATGTAGCCCCTACCGCTTTGCCGCAATTACTGGCTCTGGTTGGCGTGTCTATCAGCATTGTCATTGGCGTGCTGCTTCCCATTGAAGTGATCTGTGATGTGCCTGGGATCGGCCAACTGGCGTGGCAGGCAGCTCAATCGCGTGATCTGCCGCTATTGGTGAATCTCACGCTGGTGGTGGCCTTCGTGACGGTGCTCGCCACCATGCTCTCTGATGCCGCCCGCCGCCGCTTCACCCACGGATGGAGGACTGCTGTGGCATGAAGGCCCTCCGGATCACCGCGGTTGTATTACTGCTGGCGGCTGCACTGGCTGCCTTAGGCGCAAGCTACATTGCGCCCGCCGGCTATGAGCATCAATTCCGGGAGGCTCCGGACGCATCTCCATCTGCACAGCATCCGCTGGGCACAGACGATTTAGGCCGCGACCGTTTCGCCCGCCTGCTGTATGGCATGCGTGTCTCGTTCTTCCTGGCGCCGCTGGCTGCGGCCGTAGCCACCGCCCTGGCCGCTTTGCTCGGTGGCCTTGCCGGCTACTTTGGCGGTTGGATTGAACGCTGCATCATGCTGCTGGTGGACTTGTTCCTGTGTATTCCATGGCTCTTCCTCCTGATCACGGTGCGTGCAGTCCTGCCTTTGAACATCTCCCCTGAAGCTTCTGTAGTGCTCACGTTCACGCTCTTGGGATTGCTCGGCTGGGCAGCCTCCGCCCGAGTGATCTGTGCCGGCACCAGGGACATGATGAAATCTGAGTTTGTCTGGCTGGCCCGCGCAACCGGTTTTTCCGGTTTCAAATTGGTGCGGCTGCACCTGCTTCCCAACCTGCGCGGCACTTTGCTGGCGCAATTCTGGATCTCTATTCCCGTGTTCATCATTGCGGAGGCCAATTTGGGAGTATTGGGATTGGGAGTATCGGAGCCGCTGCCATCTCTGGGCAGCCTTTTGCGTGAGTTGCAACATGTGGTTACGTTACGTCCGGAACCTTGGCAGTTCGTACCCCTTATTGTTCTCATTGTGGTAGTAAGCAGCTTCCAAACCTTGCTCAATAAACATGAGGTGCGCGCATGAAGCGTTTTTTTCTGGGATGTGCCTTGCTCCTCGCCTCTTCGCTGCTTTGGGCGCAGAGCGGCGGTGAGCTGCGTTTCTGTCTCAGCGCTGAGCCCAAGACGCTGAATCCGTTGCTGGTACAGGACAACCAGTCCGAAACCGTCTCTTACCTCACCGGCGGCGTTCTGGTGCGCGTGAACCGCATCACCCAGAAGGCGCAGCCGGAGCTGGCAACAGACTGGAAGCTCATGGACGGCGGCAAGCGCATTCGCTTCAAGGTACGTTCCGGCGCCCGTTTCTCTGACGGCACGCCATTTTCTTCCGCGGACGTGGCCTATACCATGCAGCAACTGATGGACCCAGCACTCCATAGCGCCGTGGGCGATGCCTTCCGCTCGGGCCAGGGCAGGATTGCCACGCGTATTATCTCGCCCACTGAGATAGAAATCATCTTCCCCGCGCCGGTAGCCAACCTGGTGAACCTCTTTGATACGGTCCCGATTCTTTCGGCCACGTCGCCGCTGAAAGAGATGGCCGCTCTGGGACCGTTCTATATAGCTGAGCATAAACCCGGCTCTTACATCCTGCTCAAACGGAATACCTACTATTGGAAAAAGGACGCAAGCGGACATCAATTGCCTTATCTCGATGCCGTGCGGCTGGAGATAGAACAGAACCGGGAAATTGAAGCATTGCGCTTCCGGCGCGGAGAGATCCATCTCATTAACATCGTCTCACCCGCTGTTTATGACAAGTTTTCCACCCAGGACCGTTCTTTGGTCCGCGATGCCGGACCTTCCGCAGATACAGAACAGCTTTGGTTCAATCAAATGGCATCTGCGCCCCTGCCGGCTTATAAGCTCGCATGGTTTACCTCAACCAACTTTCGCCGCGCTGTTTCTGAGGCGATCAATCGTGAGGATCTGGCGCGGATCGTTTTTCGTGGATACGCCCGGCCCGCCATTGGCGTCATCTCTCCTGCCAATAAGTTCTGGTTTAATGACAAGCTCAAACCGCATCCTTACGATACTGCCTCTGCTCTGCGCCGCTTGCAGCAGGAAGGATTCCATCTGGATAACGGGGTTCTCCGCGACAAAGGCGGCAATGCCGTGGAGTTCTCCATCATTACCAATGCCGGCAACACCGCGCGTGAGAACATGGCCACCATGATCCAGCAGGACCTGAAGAAGATTGGCATCAAGGTGAGCGTGGCCACTCTGGACTTTCCCACCATCATTGAGCGCATCACGCAGAAATTCAACTACGAGGCTTGCCTGCTGGGCGGCGTGAATGGAGATCTCGACCCGAATTCGCAAATGAATATCTGGCTCAGCTCTGCGGAAAATCATCAATGGAACCCGAGCCAGAAGACGCCTGCCACAGCGTGGGAAGCGGAAATAGATACATTGATGCGTGCCCAAGCCTCTTCCGGCGACGAGCACAAACGCAAGCAATACTGGGACCGCGTGCAGGAAATCGCCTGGGAGCAGGAGCCATTCATCTATCTGGTGAACAAAGACGCCCTGGTAGCAGTAGCTTCCACCGTGAAGAATGCCCAACCCACTGCTCTCCGTCCGCAAACGTTTTGGAATGTGGAGGAGCTGGAAATTAAATAGCTTAGAACTATGTTACTTTCCACCCAACTAACCATCACTTACAAGGACAAGCCGCCGGTCCTGCAAGGACTGCGGCTGGAGTTGGAGCGTGGGCAGATTCTGGGTTTGGTGGGCCATAGCGGATGCGGAAAGAGTTCACTGGCACTGGCCATTCTCGGACTTTTGATGATGAAGGGCGGCGTGGCAACCGGTTCAATTCTCTGGAATGGCCGCGAGTTGCTGGGCATGAAAGAAAGCGAATGGCGAAAGCTGCGCGGCAAGGAAATCTCATTTGTTCCACAGAGCGCCTTGTCGTCACTCAATCCCGCCTTGCGGGTTGGAACGCAGCTCGCCGAAGCCTGGAAGCTCCATGAAAAGGGGTCCAGGCAGCAGTGCCGGCAAGCGATTCTCCGCAGCCTGGAGAATGTGAGCCTGCCCGCCACGGAAGAGTTCTTACGCCGCTATCCATCCGAAATCAGCGTAGGCCAGGCCCAACGAGTCCTGATTGCCATGGCTATTCTGCATCGCCCCGGTCTGCTGATCGCTGACGAGCCCACAAGCGCCCTCGATGCCATTACCCAGTCGGAGATCCTGACCCTGTTTTCTGACCTTAACCGCAAGCTGGGAATGAGCATTCTCTTCATATCTCATGATTTACTGTTCGCTTCCACGCTCTGTCATCACATCGCTATCATCAACGAGGGGCAGATTGTGGAGTGCAATACTCCCTATAACGTCTTCTTCCACGCCGCCCATGCGTTTACCCGGAAGCTGGTGGCTTCGTTGCCAGTGCCACCGGCGATGACCCCGGAACCCCCGTGCGACAAATTGTCACTGCGCAGCTCGTTCCCGCTAAGCCTAAGTAAATACAAGAATTAGGTCACTCCATCCAGGAAAACTTTAGTACTCAAGAGACAAACTGTCACCGCGCCGCGCGTGCCAATTCCCAGATAAGCCCTTTAAAAACAACAACTTGATACGGGTAAAGGTTGGTGCGGTGATTGCAATTGAAGATGGCACAGGTAAGTAAGCACCAGGGTAAGTACGTAAGGAGAAGCGAGGGTAACCAAATATGTTTTCCATTAGAACAATGGTCCTGCTGGCCGGCTTGGCGCTCATCGCGTTGGTCGGATTCAGCCAGGTCTCAGCACAGACTAAAAACACGGTTCGCATCGCAGCGTCAGCAGTGTGGGGTTCCTAAATCCCTCGTGCTGGTCCCCCCAGCTTCGCGACTGACGGAGTGAAACCAAAATGAACGTCAACCAAGTTCGATTGACCGCGCAAGCGAGAGCAGGCTGGAAGCGACACCGGCCCGCGCGACTGGTTATCGCAACCGCTTTGCTCTTACTGGCGTCGGTCCCCGCTTTGGGTGGATCACCTCGCCATGGAAGGAAAATCGCTCCTGATTTTGCCAATTTTCCCGTTAATTCTGACGGTACCGTGGATGTGATCATTCAGTTCAAGAATGCTCCCCAAAGCCGCCATTTCCAGATGATGGCCGATCACAATGGGAAGCTGAAAGCCAAACTCCTGCACATCAACGGAGCGGCTTACCGCATCCCGGTCAAGTTGCTGGATTTCCTTGAAAATCATCCTGATATCGGTTATGTCTCCCCGGATCGCAAGAATAAACCCTCTTTTGATGACGCTTCTCCGGCCGTGCTGGCGGATGTCGCTCGTCAACAGTACGGTCTTGATGGATCAGGTATCGGCATCGCCGTCATCGATAGCGGTGTTTACAGTCACGATGATTTGCAGAAAGCTGACGGTTCCGGCTCTCGCATCGTTTATAGCGAAAGCTTTGTCAGTGGCGACCCCAACCCTGCCGATGCTTATGGGCACGGCACGCATGTTGCCGGTATTGTTGCCGGGAATGGCACTGATTCACAAAGCGGCTATTCGCAACAGCACTTAGGCATAGCCCCCGGAGCCAACATCATCAACCTGCGCGTGCTGGATCAAAATGGCGGCGGGCCTGATAGCCAGGTGATCGCTGCCATTCAGCGTGCCATCCAGCTCAAAGATACTTACAACATTCGGGTCATTAACCTTTCTGTGGGCCGTCCAGTCTTCGAGTCGTACACGCTTGACCCGTTGTGCCAGGCGGTGGAAGCCGCATGGAACTCCGGCATTGTAGTGGTGGTAGCGGCCGGCAATTCGGGGCGCGACAATAGCGCGGGCACTCAAGGTTACGCGACAGTTCAATCGCCCGGCAACGATCCTGCGGTAATCACTGTCGGCGCCATCAATGAGCACGGTACGGCATCGCGCACTGACGACACAATAACCAGCTACAGCTCCAAGGGCCCAACCCTTCTTGATCACATTGTGAAGCCGGACTTGGTGGCTCCCGGCAACAGCATCGTTTCCTTGCTTGCACCCGGCAGCACCCTTGCCACGAACCTCCCAGGGTTGGTTCTGCAACCGCCGCAGCAATGTTCTGCTTCAGGTGTCTGCAATGTCTCCAGCCCGGAATATTTGAGCCTGAGCGGAACCAGCATGGCCACTCCAGTCGTCAGCGGAGCGGCAGCGTTGATGCTTCAGAGCGACCCCAGCCTCACGCCGGACACAATCAAAGCCCGCATGATGAAGACTGCCTGGAAGAGTTTACCGGCAAACGGCGTCGTGGTTGATAAGGCGGGCAACTCATATTTTGAGCAATATGATGCCTTCACCATTGGCGCCGGCTATCTGGATGTGGATGCAGCTTTGGCCAGCACAGACATCGCCAACGGTGGCGCGGCTTCACCCATTGCCGTAGCCGATCCTTCCAGCGGACAAGTAAGTCTGGTGAACAGCCCCTCAGTCACGGGCAACACCATCTTCAACAACTCGAATACGTGGAGCAATGGGCAGGTTTGGGGCAATTGCACCATTCTGAGCAACTCGATTCTGTGGGGCGATGCCGCAGTGTGGAACCAGGCCGGCACCGCCGCCTTCACCATCACGTGGAGCAACACGATTACCTGGGGTGACACCATCACTTGGGGTGACACCATTACCTGGGGCGATTCCATTCTGTGGGGAGACGATTAATGCGG
>Ga0070732_10001831_pt1 | contig 11560 bp, 9 predicted proteins | sample Coa_R1_5_FD_66449 | JGI IMG/M metagenome (GOLD analysis project Ga0070732, IMG submission 66449) | Surface soil microbial communities from Centralia Pennsylvania, which are recovering from an underground coalmine fire - Coalmine... | ecosystem: Environmental > Terrestrial > Soil > Unclassified ...
TTCTTGTCACCTCATTGTGCCTGACGACGGTCTGCGCCGCGCAGCAAGCCCCGCCGGCCGCAAAACTCACACCGGTTGAGGGCGACTATGTGAGCCGTGACTTTCATTTCAAGTCAGGCGAGACTCTGGCTGAACTACGACTGCACTACATGACCTTCGGCAAGCCAGAGCGAGATGCCAACGGGAAAGTAACCAATGCAGTGCTCATCCTTCACGGCACCGGCGGCTCCGGACGGCAGTTCCTTGGGCCGCAATTTGCTGACGTGCTGTTTGGCCCGGGACAACTGCTCGACATCAGCCGCTATTTCATTATTCTTCCCGACAACGTCGGTCACGGAAAGTCCAGCAAGCCGAGCGATGGGATGCATGCCCATTTCCCGCAATACGACTACGACGATATGGTTGCGGCCCAGCACGCGCTGCTGACGGAGGGACTCGGTGTGCAACACTTGCGATTGCTTTTCGGCACTTCGATGGGTTGTATGCACGCTTTCGTCTGGGGCGAGACCTATCCAACTTTCATGGATGCCCTGATGCCCATGGCTTGCCTGCCCGTGCAGATCGCCGGACGCAACCGTGTCTGGCGCAAGATGCTGATGGACGCGATCCACAACGATCCTGACTGGCAAGATGGCGAATACAAGGACCAACCGAAACGCGCGCTGCGGACGGCACAGGACTTGCTGGTGATTGCCGGGAGCGCACCTGTGTTGATGCAGAAGAACCTGCCGACTCGAGATGCGGCCGACAAGTATGTTGGCGATCTTGCCGAATCACGGACCGCAAAGCTGGATGCCAACGATCTGCTCTACGCGGTGAACGCGTCGCGCAATTATGATCCTTCTCCGAATCTGGAGGCGATCACCGCTCCCGTCATGTGGATCAATTCCGCTGATGATTTCATCAATCCTCCCGAGCTGGGGATCGCGGAAAAGCAGAGCAAGCGGCTGAAGAACGGAACCTTCGTACTCCTGCCGATCAGTGAGAAGACTCATGGACATGGCACCCACACCTGGGCGGTGGCGTGGAAGGAATATCTCGTGCAGATTCTGAAACAGACCGCGCACTGATCCTGAATCCCAGTGCCGTTCGAGGGGCTACAATCACCGGACGTCTCGGGTAAACTAGACGAAGCTTAACCAAGCTCCAGAGATGATTAACGGTAAACGCATTGCGGTCGTCATGCCGGCCTACAACGCCGAGAAGACCTTGCAGGTCACGGTAGGAGAAGTGCCGGATCTGGTGGACGTCCGCATTCTTGTGGACGACCACAGCCGCGACAAGACCGTCGAGGTGGCCCGCCAGCTCGGGCTGCTGGTCTTCCAGCACGACGCCAATTACGGCTACGGCCGGAATCAGATGACCTGTTATCGGGAGGCGCTGAACGAGGGTGCGGACGTCGTGATCATGCTGCATCCCGACTATCAGTACACGCCATTGCTCATCACCGCGATGGCCAGCATGGTCGCCTACGACGTATACGATGTGGTTCTCGGCTCACGCATCATTGGAGGCCGGGCACTGCGCGGGGGAATGCCGGTTTACAAGTACATCTCCAACCGGCTGCTGACCGCCTTCGAGAATCTCTTTCTCGGCGTGAAGCTTTCGGAATACCACACGGGTTATCGCGCTTTCAGCCGCAAGGTTCTCACCGAGTTGCCACTGCTCGAGAACTCAGACGATTTCGTTTTCGACAACCAGATGCTGGCGCAGTGCGTGCACTTCGGGTTCCGCATCGGTGAAGTCTCTTGCCCGACGAAATATTTCGAAGCGGCGTCATCGATCAACTTCCGCCGCAGCGTGACCTACGGCTTCGGCGTACTGGCGACTACCTTGCAGTTTGCATTTCAGCGAATCGGGCTGATCCACCTGCCCCGCTTCAGTGATAAGGGACGCAAACTTGAAGGGGGTATCGATGACTACTACGCCCGCCATCCCGAAACCGTGCGCTCAGCGTAGCGACTGCCGGTTTCGTTCCTGAATGTCAGATCTTCCGCAAAATCCGACCGCTGTGCCGTCAGGCAAGGGCGATTGGTCGGCCAGAAGTTTGTCGTTGCTCGCGCTGTTCACCGTATTTGCCTTCCTGTTGATGGGCTATCACCCTGGGCTGGAAGATGACGTGTTCTACTTGGCCGCAATCAAGAGGAATCTGAACCCCTCTCTATTTCCGCACGACACCGATTTTTTCCGGATCCATTTCCAGGCGACGATCTTCGATAAGCTCATCGCGTTTTCTGTACGCCTGAGCCATCTGCCACTGGCGTGGGCTTTATTGCTTTGGCAACTCGCCGCCATCTTCCTCATCCTTCACGGATGCTGGCGGATCAGCCGCCGCTGCTTCTCCGACAGCGCAGCACAGTGGGCCGCCGTGGTACTGGTCGCTTCGCTGCTCACTCTGCCTGTAACCGGCACTGGCATCAATCTGGCAGACCCGTATCTCCATCCTCGCAATCTCGTGATTGCTGCGATTCTAGCCGCAGTGGTGAATGTGCTTGACCGAAGAACCTGGCGCGCCGGCCTTTGGTTGGCTGTCGCTTTTTCCATTCATGCCATCATGGCTGCGTTCGGGATTTCTCTTTGCGGGTTCCTACTTTGGAAGCTGATGGCGTCTTCCCGGAAACGCCAGTTCGGTATTCCCGGCTCGGTGGCTGTCGCAATTCCTCTGGGATGGATGTTCGAGCGGGGATCGGATGCCTGGCATCAGGCCGCCGCGACTCGCAGCTTCTATTTCCTCAGCCGCTGGGAATGGTATGAGTGGCTGGGCGTCTTTGCGCCCATCATTCTTCTGTATGCATTTCATCAATGGCATCGCCGACGGGTGAGCAGCGCTGCCGAAGCCACGCTCTCGATGTTGACCTCGAGCCTGGTCTCGTACGGCATTTTCCAGACAGTCGTCGGGCTCGCGATTATGCTTCCACCCAGTCTGGAGCGTTTACGCCCCTTCGAGCCGATGCGCTACTTACACTTGATCTATCTGTTTTTCTTTCTGATCGTAGGTGGACTGCTGGGGCAATACGTGCTTGACCGGCGGGTTTATCGTTGGCTCCTTCTCTTTGTGCCGATCAGCGCAGGCATGTTTTACGCGCAACGGCAGTTGTATCCAGCGACGCCTCATTTTGAACTTCCCGGCGCTGTTCCGCAGAATCCGTGGCTGCAGGCCTTTGCCTGGGTTCGGCAAAACACCCCAGTGGATGCGCTCTTCGCGCTGGATCCGCATTACATGACTTTGCCGGGCGAGGATTATCACGGGTTCCGCGCACTGGCCGAACGAAGCATGCTTGCCGATTACGAAAAAGACGGAGGCATGGCCGCCCGGGTTCCGCGCCTCGCTCCTCGGTGGTTGAAAGAAGTAACTGCGGAAACCGGCTGGCGAAGTTTTCAGCTCGCAGACTTCGAGGGCTTGAAACAGCAGTTCGGGGTGAACTGGGTAATCCTCTCGCATTCCGACGCTTCAGTCCCGAATGGAATCGGCATGCCCGCGAATTCACACGGTCAGGCAGACATGACTTGTCCATACCAAAACCAGCAAGTATCGGTTTGCCGTTTATACTAGAGGGATTCTAATCACTAATTTTTTTTCCGATGCGCGGGGCTTCATTCTTGCCGCGACTGTAAGCTAGAAAAGCGGGCTTAGCCCCTGAAGTACTTCGCACCGGCAGATGCCGGGCGGCTCGATGCCAGCAGACACCACTTCTTCATCGCGTCCCAAACCTTACGTGCTTATGGTCGCGGTCGCTCTGGCGGTTCGCCTTGCGGTGATCACGTTTCTTTACCACGAGTGGATGGACCCATTCGTGCTCGAGCACTGGGCCTTCGGGCGAGTCGCCCGCTCCATCGTTTCCGGCCACGGCTTTGGGAATGCATTCGCCGACACCGGACTTTCGGCCCTCCTGCCTCCCGTTTACTCCTATCTCCTGGCCGGCATCTTTAAGATCTTCGGAATTGAGACGACGGCCTCGGTTATCGCTGCGCTATCGCTGAACAGTCTCTTCTCCGCGCTGACTTGCGTGCCGGTTCTCCTTCTGGCAAAAAAAGGGTTCGGTGATCGCGTTGCCAAGTGGGCCGGTTGGGGATGGGTCTTCTCCCCATATGGCGTGTACTACGGCGCCGATTGGGCCTGGTCCACCTGCCTGGTCACCCTCGAACTGGCCTGGCTTTTTCTCTTGGCGTGGCGGTTGGAAGATTCCTCACGCACGCGAGACTGGTTGCTGTTCGGCCTCTTGGGCGGGCTTGCAGCGCTAACCGAGCCGGTTGTTTTGTCGGTCATTCCTTTGCTTGGACTGTGGACGCTGTACCGGTGCTATCGCCAGAGAAAGCCCTGGGCTGCACCGCTGGTTTCCGCGTCTGTGGCGGCGCTTGCTGTTCTTGCCCCCTGGTTCATTCGCAACTACGAAGTCTTTCACCGCTTCATCCCCGTGCGCAGCGGTTACGGCCTCGAACTCTACATCGGCAACAACGGCTACACGCAGCGCTGGGTTAACGACGCCCTTCATCCCAACCACAGCGATGCCGAACTTGAGGAGTACGAGCGAGTCGGTGAGATGGCTTACATGGATCACAAGAAGCAGCAGGCCGAAGATTTCATCCGCACTCATCGCCTCTGGTACGCCCGGATGACTCTCCGTCGCATCGTGTACATGTGGACTGGATACTGGAGCTTCGACAAGGCTTATCTGAAAGACGAGCCGCTCGATCCGCCGAACATCTTCGTGAATACGACTTTGACGATCCTCGGATTCGTCGGCCTCCGCCGTGTCTTTCAGCGAAGCCTTGATCTGGGCGTGCGTTTCGCGATCGTGCTGCTATTTTTCCCGATGGCCTACTACTTCTCGCATCCCGAGACGTACTATTTTCGTCCGGTCGATCCATTGATTGTTGTGCTTTCGGCAGTGGCGCTGTTTGGCGGGAAGACATCCCATCGCGAAGAGCTGGCGCCAAGCTCGCTTGCGGCGACACCGGCAAGTTAATGCGACGCATTGCTGCTTCTTCGAAGTGGGGTTTAACATCTAATCCTTAGAGATGGCGAACGCAACAGCCACTGCTCCAGCGACGCAACGCCGCCTGATTGGCCTGGGCGAGATCCTCAACTTCGCCTATGACGCCTTCTGCAGTAACAAGCTACAGTTCATTCTCACCGGATTGGCGATGGCGGTAGGTACGGCGTCAGTGATCCTGGTCGTGACCATTGGCCTGACAGGAAAGCAATACATCCTGCGCCAGATTCAAGCCATCGGCCCCAACATGATCTATGCCGACTACAGCGGCGGGGCACAGCGGATCGACTCCACGCCAGATCCAATGACGCTGAGCGATCTCCAGGCGGTGCGAGAGGAGGTCCCCAGCGTCGTGGCCGCCTCACCGACTGTGGCCTTAGGGGACCGCATCAGCATCGGTGGCGGCAAACAACGCGACATTCTTGTGCTCGGCGTTGATCCAGAATACATGCGAGTCAGGAATCTCGTGGTACTCGCCGGCCGCTTTTTCGACTCTGAGGATTCAGGCGGGCGTAACAAGGTTGGCGTCATCACGGAAAAACTTGCACAGCGCCTCTACGGATCGATTCCGGGATCGATCGGCCAGGTCATCAAAGTGAGTGGTGGCCTTCCGTTTACTGTCATCGGCGTGTTCAAAGAGAGCGTAGATACGTTCGGACAGTCCGAGATCCAGGAAGACACCATGCTGATCCCTTACACGGTCAGTCGTTTCTTCACTCCGACCTCGGCTGTTTATGAAATCTATTTTTCAGTTGCGACAGCGCAGGATGTAATTCCGGCCACGGCGGCCATCAGACGGGTATTGCAATCGCGCCACCGGCCGGAATCAGTCTATAACGTTCAGAACTTGAGCCAACTTCTCACGGTCGCGGAAAAGACAGCCAACGCTCTGACTCTCATTCTTATGCTGGTTGCCTTCGTCACGCTCCTGGTCAGCGGCATCGGCATTATGAACATCATGCTGGCGACGGTGACTTCGCGAATTCGCGAGATCGGAATTCGAAAAGCGGTCGGCGCGACGAACCGCGAGATTCGTATTCAGTTTCTGGCGGAGGCGATTCTCATTTCTTTTGTCGGAGGTATCGCTGGGATTGTCGCCGGTCTGGCAATTCCTTATTCCGTCCGGTTCCTGACCGACTACCGCATCCCAATTTCTGGCGTTTCGGCGATTATTGCCATTCTGATCTCAGGCCTCGTGGGGATTATCTTCGGCACGGTCCCGGCGTCGCGCGCCTCGCAACTCGACCCAGTCGAAAGCCTGCGGTACGAGTAGAGGCGGCGCATTCCGAAGCCGAGAGCCTGAGAGCTGGAAGCCAGATCAAACGACAAAGCCGGGCTGGTTGGCCCGGCTTCCTATATTGGAACTGATTTGGTCGGTCGTGTTTGGACCGCCTACCAGACTGTCAAACTTGAAGCGCGCCTAGTACCATTCTCCCAGCGCCTTCTCACCCTTCCGTTTGCTGCTCGAGATCCCCAAATAAACGTGACAGGATTACATCACCATCGCCAGGTTTTCCAACTCGTACTGCAGCACGGGCAGTGCACAACCGGCCATCTCAACCCGCCCGGCAGCATCCAACGCAGCCTTCGGAGAAACCCCGTAACCCCGTCCCATCAAAAAGACTTGTAGCAGTTCGGCAGCCTCATAGGAGTCGATCATGCCCCCCTGCAGCAAGTCGTTCCGCAGCGCTGCCAATTCCGTCATCGTGAATCTGTCTTTATCGTTCATCGCCTTATCGTTCATGGCCGTCATCACCTCCGATTCCGACCTTCTCTCGCTTTTGCCTATTAGACTCATCGGCAGCTATGGAAGTTGCATGCAATTGGCGTGCCGTAGTACGTCCTTTTGTTTCTCTGCTTCCCCATAACCCCCTAGGTATGAATTAACCCCTGTGTATATCGAAAGTTGCGAGGCAACCAAAGCGTCAATTTCCGCTTCGTCACGTTCCTTTCGTACCCCCAGGTAATCCGAAAAATGACACAATGTGTCGCTCCGAGGCCGTGGGCTGACCGGAACCGTTGATCTCCGAGCTCCGCAGGACCCCGCGGGTGCCTCATTCAAGATTCGGCCGAAATGCGTACAATATCCGAGTTCCGCGAACGCCTTGGGGCGGCGGATACCGCTCTTCTGGGATCTGAACCTGCGTGACATTCTCGAAGGCACTCTTCTGGGCTTTGGTCGTCGTAGGAATCGTCGTCGTCTTCGGCGCTCTGATGATTCGGCGTGGCTTCCGCGCCACCGCAACCCCGTCGCGCTGGGAGACCACCCTGGCTCGCGCGGCCCGCGGTTGGGCTATCCCAAAATCAGAGCGGAATCAGAAGAATCCCCTGCCTCCGGACTCTGATAAAACCCGGCAAGGGCGAGAGCTTTTCCTCACCGAGTGCGCCATTTGCCACGGGATCGATGGCGGCGGGAATACGCAAATGGGCCAGCATCTCTATCCAAGAGTGCCCGATCTTCGCGCCGCCGCGACCCAAGACCTTAGCGACGGAGAAATCCACTACATCATTGAGAACGGGGTTCAGCTCACCGGTATGCCCGCCTGGGGCAATCCTCATCTGGAATCTTCCGGCGCCAGTTGGAAGCTCGTACTCTTCATCCGCAGCTTCCGTCCCTTGACCCAACCCCAGCATGCGCACCAATTGCAGGTTGCAGCCTCGGCCCATTACGTGGGATCGCAGAGCTGCGAGAAGTGCCACGCCGGGATCTACCAGCGTTGGAAGAAGACTCCCATGGCTAACGTCGTCCGCGATCCCACGACCCATCCGGACGCGATCCTTCCGGACCTCGCCACCAACACGGTTGCGAAGTTCAGAAAAGATGAGGTCGCCTTCGTCTACGGAAGCATCTGGAAGCAGCGCTATTTCACCAAAGTCAGGGACGACTATTTCCCGTTGTCCGCGCAGTGGGACGTCGTCACCCATGAGTGGCGTCCGTACATGGTCCCGACGGCCGGTGCAGACTGGTGGACGGCCTTCTATCCTGCGGACAATATGCAACGGCCCACCGGGCCAACCTGCGATGGGTGCCATTCCGTTGGATATGACATCCATACGAAGCAAGTTGCCGAGTGGAACGTGGGTTGTGAGCGCTGCCATGGTCCCGGCAGCGAACACGTGCAGCATCCATCCGCCTCCAACATTCTCAATCCAGGGCAGATGGATTCCATTTCGGCCGCCGATACGTGTATCCAATGTCACTCGCAAGGACGGCCTCTGTCGATTCCCATCGAGGGCAAGTACTACGACTGGCCGGTCGGCTACAACGTGGGGCTGAGACTCGCGGATTTCTGGAAGCTCGAGGACTGCACGATCGGTCAGACTACATTCCTGTACTTTCCTGATTGCACAGCGCACAAAAATCGCATGCAGGGCAACGACTTCGTGCAGAGCGTGATGTACCGGCACGGAATCACGTGTGCATCATGCCACGATGTGCATGGCACGTCGAACTATGCTCAGTTAATCAAGCCGGCGGAGCAGCTTTGTCTTGATTGTCACGGCCCAACTTCGCCTAACGGTCCGCACACGGCTACGCTCGTAGAACACACTCACCACAAAGATGGCAGCGTGGGAAGCCAGTGTGTTGCCTGTCACATGCCGAGGATCGAAACCGAAGGCGTGCCAGGTGCGTTCGTCCGGGCGCACACGTTCCGCTTCGTCTCACCCGCGATGACGGATCGGTACCAGATCCCCAACCCGTGTACAAGTTGTCACAAAGATAAATCCACCGCATGGGCGAAAGACGTCATGAGGCGATGGCCGGAGTCTTCGCTTTGGAGCGTGCAGTAAAGGGGGTCCCCCTAGGGTTCTATGGTGGCTTCTTCGACCAGCATGATGGGGATATCGTCCTTTACCGGGTATACGCGATGACATTGCGTGCACTTCAAGCTCTCCGGGTTTTGGCGATACTCCAGCGCCTGCTTGCAAGCCGGGCACACCAGGATTTCCAGCAAGTCTTTGGCGATCATGATTCGTGCATTGTACGACATGGGTGATCGGTGGGGGCAGGAGCACAACACGTTTCATACTGCGTTCGCCGGGACCGCTAAGAAATACTTATGAGGCATGACCCAGAGGTGCTTGACCCGGAATTCCCGGCCTGTCGGGGTACTCGGCAGTGTAAGATTTTAGTTTGTGGCGGTCCGGAAGCCGGAAGCCGGGCGCCGGAAGCCGAAACCCATGCCAGCCACCATTCTCGACGGAACCAGGATTGCCCAGGACATCCGAACCGAAGTAGCCGCCGAAGTGAAGGCCATGGCTTCCGCCGGCATTCGCCCCGGTCTGGCGGTCGTGCTGGTTGGACACAATCCTGCGTCCGAGATCTACGTTCGAGGAAAGGTCAAAGCCTGCGAAGAAGTGGGCATCCACAGCGAACAGTTCACGCCGCCGGACTCCGCGACCACCGCTGAGCTGTTCGCCCTCATCGAAGATCTCAACCGCAGAAACGACATCGATGGCATCCTGGTACAACTGCCCCTGCCCACACAGGTCGACGCCAAAAAAATCCTGCTGGCGGTCGACCCGTCCAAGGACGTTGACGGATTTCATCCCATGAATGTTGGCTTCCTTTCCACCCAGCGCCCTGGACTTGTCCCCTGCACGCCAGCCGGGGTCATGGAAATCCTGAAGCGCAGCAACATTCCGGTCGCCGGGCGCGAAGCTGTGGTCGTCGGACGGAGTGACATTGTCGGCAAGCCGGCCGCCATGTTGCTGCTCAACGCCAACGCCACTGTGACCGTCTGCCACTCCAAGACTCCAGACTTGCCTGGCGTGTGCCGCAGAGCAGACATTTTGGTAGCCGCCATTGGGCGCGCCGGCATGATCACGCGCGGCTTTGTTAAGCCGGGTGCAACGGTAATTGATGTCGGCATGAATACCGTGACCGATCCCAAGGAGTTCCAGCGATTCTTCGCCGGCAATGCCAAGCGGGAGGAGACTTTCCGCAAGAGAGGATCGACCCTGATCGGCGATGTTCATCCCGAAGTCGCTGATGTCGCAGGTGCGATTACGCCGGTCCCCGGCGGTGTCGGCCCGCTGACCATCGCCATGCTCATGTTCAACACAGTGAAAGCGGCGAAAATGCGTCGAGGTAGCCGCGTGCCGGAGTTAACGCGCGCGTGATACCCAATTCGCCGCAAAGCACGCCGAGAGCGCCGAAAAAAGCTTCCGTTTTCAGAAACCGTAGTTCCAGTTTTTCCCCAGCGTACTCAGCGATCTCGGCGGTGAAACTTGTTCTGCCTCTGGAGCCCGCATGTTGAAGGTTGGCCTTACCGGGGGCATTGCTTCCGGAAAGTCGGTAGTGGGAGAGATGTTAGTCGCGCTCGGCGCTCATCTGGTCCAGGCTGACCGCATCGCGCATTCCCTCATGCAGCCCGGCGAGGCCGTCTACAACGAAGTCGTACGCCACTTCGGCGGCGAGATTCTGAATCCGGACGGAACAGTCAATCGCGCCAAACTGGCTGAAGCCGCGTTCGGCCCAGCGGACGCTCCTGCGGGCCAGCGCGCCTCCCGCATTGCAGAACTCAACCGCATTGTGCATCCGATCGTCATTCGCAGCCAGGATGAGTGGATGCGAGCCATCGGCCTGCAGGATCCGAACGCCGTTGCCATCGTCGAAGCGGCACTGATTCTGGAAGCTGGAGCGGCAAATCACTTTGACCGCCTGATCGTTGTGACTTGCAGCGCCGAACAGCGCGTGGCCCGCTTTGCCACGCGCCAAAAGATTGCCCTGGAAGCCGCGCGGACAGAAGTCGAGCGTCGCATGGCCGCTCAGCTTCCCGACGAAGAAAAGATCAAGGCTGCCGATTTCGTTGTCGATAACTCGGGCTCGCTCGACCATACGCGGGAGCAGGTCCTGCAGGTCTGGAGCAAACTCAACCCCAAGCGCTAAGCCAGGCCGAAAAACCCGCGGCTATTCTGGCGTCACCTCTTTTCGATCACCAAGGTAACTATGAGCTCTGTTGGGAATCGAGTCACAATTTGACTCGATGATCGGTCTCACATCCATTCTGGCAGAGCTGATCTTCCCGCTTGGCCTCGGGACCTTCTTCCTCTGTTATGCCGCGTGGGGTCTGACCGCGAGCCGCGAGCGAAAGCCGGCCAACGTCTTCAATAAGAATGAGGTGGACCACAACAACACACTCGCATTCATGTTGATTTTCTCGCTAGTGTGGCTGGGATTCTTCGCGAACCGCTCGTTGCGTGAAGCTCACTTTCACTCCGACCTCCGGAGCCTGCGCCCGGAGGCGATCGAGCGAATCGCAATCGGCGATCAGGAAGTGACCGACAGAAAGCAGATCTCAGCAATCATTTCAGTTCTCAACCGACCGGAGTGGTATTCGCTGCAACGCGGTGACGCAGCCGACGAGATTCCTTTCGTGATCAAGCTCTCAGACGGCCGTCGCTATACCTATCAGATTGCGCGGTACCTGCGGGGCGAAGGAGCTGCCCTGGTTTCACACTCTCCCGCTGGCTGGGAGAATGGCGAGGTCTTTTGCCGCAGGCTTCCGGCTTCGCTGGCTAAGGCTGGCGTCACACTGCCTTCTTGCTCCACCTATCCTGGC
>Ga0070732_10001832_pt1 | contig 11560 bp, 6 predicted proteins | sample Coa_R1_5_FD_66449 | JGI IMG/M metagenome (GOLD analysis project Ga0070732, IMG submission 66449) | Surface soil microbial communities from Centralia Pennsylvania, which are recovering from an underground coalmine fire - Coalmine... | ecosystem: Environmental > Terrestrial > Soil > Unclassified ...
TTGTGCCGCCCCTTCTGGAGCTGGAGTTTAGAAATCCGGCGCAACGATTCTTGGAATTCCTTAATCTTTCAGTCTTCCGACAAATGGATGAAGAAGTTATCACCGATCAGGGCAGTCGCCGGCCCACGCGCGATCCTTGCGATCCCTGCGATTCCTGGCTGGCGCATGTTGGCGCGCGAGCATGCAAGTTCCAGGTGCTATGGTTATAGCCAACAGTCTTGCAGTCGTGGTTTTTGCCCATGACCCGAGTTTTTCAGGTTCTCTCCGTTGGCTACGACAGTAACCTGATGGCGTCCCGCTCATTGCTGCTGCGCAACGCAGGTTATGCAGTAGAAGAAGCTTATTCGCGACACCAGGCTTTGGCCATGGTTCGTTCGGACCTGCATGATGTTCTCCTCATCTGCCACACGGTCCCCCTGAATGAAAGACGAACATTGATCTCTGCCGTACGCAAGCAGCGGTTCCTGATGCCAGTTCTCTGCGTCAGCATGAGTGACTGGTCCGGCACAGAGGACGGTTGCCCGGTGGTTTCCAATACTCCTTCTGAACTTCTGGCCGCCATTGATTCAGCCGTTAAAAAGACATCAGCAAGGATTTAATGTCTTTTTTACAAATGGCGCCCTTTGGACTGGAAGAGGAATGACGACGCAGTGGATACACTATTTCTAAAACCGATATAGAGGCCCGCGATCTCCGCATAAATTCTTGAAATAGTTTTGTTCCCCCTCCTCCCCACTCCTGTATCCTTGAATCGCTCCTATGCCACGTCAGAGCAAGAAGAAAAAGGCTCTCGATGATCTGCCTTATTCCAGGCGACGGTATGACGTGGTGGCTATGGGGGCTTCAGCCGGGGGGTTGAAAGCGCTTTCTGAAGTGCTGAGAGTCCTGAGCGAGAATTTTCCCAGCAGCATCGTGGTGGTGCAGCACGTGTCTCCGGAGCACAAGAGCTGGATGGCCAATCTTCTTGGCCGCTCCACGCCATTGAAGGTCAAGCAGGCGGAACATGGAGAGATCATGCTGCCGGGAACGGTCTACATTGCTCCTCCGGATGAGCACCTGCTGGTTGGACCGGGAAAATTGCAGTTGGCGCATTCACAACTGGTCCATTTTTCCCGCCCCTCGATTGATCTCCTGTTTGAATCGGTAGCGGGGACCTACGGCTCACGATGCGTGGGAGTGGTTCTGAGCGGATCGGGCAAAGATGGCGCAGCCGGGATCCATACCATTAAGGAAGCAGGCGGCGTGACGATTGCGCAAATGCCTGATCAGGCGGAATTCCGGCACATGCCGCAAGCCGCGGTTGACACGGGTTGCATTGACTTTATCCTTCCGCTGGAGAAAATAGGAAATAAGCTATCTGAAATTTGCTCGGGCCGTGAGATTTCCCATTGGAACAAGCGCTAAAAGACCTGGTCCGCGAACTGGCGGAACTACGCGGGGTTGATTTCCGCGGTTACAAGCCAACCACCCTGGAACGGCGCATCCGCCGGCGAATGCAACAGCTTAATCTGAATACCTTTCCCGCCTATGGAGATTACATCCGGCAAACGCCGGCGGAAGCCACCGAGCTCCTCAATACTGTTTTGATCAACGTGACCCGCTTCTTTCGCGATGCTCAAGCGTGGGAGATCCTGCGGAAAGACGTGCTTCCGGTCCTATTGAGGGGCAACGGACGCGAGGGTAGTTTGCGCGTGTGGTGCGCGGGCTGCGCCACCGGGGAGGAGCCCTATTCGGTGGCCATTTTGCTCGCGGAACTGCTGGGAGCAAAGCTCAAAGCTTATGAAATCAAGATCTATGCCACAGACCATGATGAGAACGCACTCAACATTGCGCGGCGAGCGGAGTATGCTCCGGAGGTTGTACGCGGCGTAGGTGATGAAATCAGGGCAAAATATTTTACTGGCGACCGGAGGTTGCGGGTTGTGCGTGATGTGCGCCGCATGGTGATCTTTGGACGGAGCAATCTGCTGACGGATGCCCCCATCTCCCATGTGGACCTGCTCATTTGCCGCAACGTGCTGATCTACTTCGATGCCGTGGCCCAGGCCCACATCCTGTCACGGCTGAAATACGCTTTGAATGAAGGCGGCATCCTCTTTCTGGGGAGGTCGGAACCGCAATTGAAAGGTGACACCGATTTCATTCCTATCAACGCCAAATGGCGCATCTTTCAGCGGTGCTCGCCAGGCGCAAACGACGGATGGCCGCCCGCAGGGAAAAAAATTATGGCAACCGACGGAAAACAAGAATCGCAACAGGCGCTCAATACCCTGAAACTTTATTCCGATACCCTTCTTTCCACACTGGAGTCCGGCATCCTGATCGTGGATGAGGAGCACATCGTGGTTTCCCAAAACGAAAAGGTGCAGCAGTTCTTTGGTCTCTCCGGCAAGATGATCGGGCAAAAATTGCAGAACACTGAATTCTGGCAGTGCTGCCCGGAACTGAAGCAGCACCTGGAGGAAAGCCGGACTTCACCATCCGAGGCCATCCATTTTGAGTGCCGGCCTTCGCCCGGTACCGTGGTCAGAGTTACGGTGAAACCAATTCCGGGTGAGTCCGCCAGGAACCACATTGGCACGCTGATCTACATGGAAAACGTTACCTCGCCGGTGGCCCTGCAAAGCACGATTGAAGAATTGCAGAGTACGGGGGCAGAGCTGCAATCCACCAATGAGGAGCTGGAGACCACCAACGAAGAGCTCCAATCTACGAACGAAGAGCTGGAAACTACCAATGAAGAACTCCAATCCACCAACGAAGAGCTGGAGACGACGAACGAAGAACTGCAATCGCTCAATGAGGAGCTGGAGACCACCAACGAGGAGCTCTCCTCGCGCACGCGCGAACTGGATGAAATGAATGCGCGCTACTCGGAAATGATGGAGCGGATGCCCTGGCCGGTCCTGCTGGTGCAGGATGACGCTATCATCTACATGTTCAATTCCGCAGCGCAGAAGCTGTTTGGCTTTGCCAAACCGTCAGAGAAAGGAATGCGGCTGCAGGAATTGCCCATGGATACGCGTACCCGGCAGGCCATGTTGCGGCGGCATCGGCAGGTGCTGCAAAGCCGCAAACAGTCGAACATGCAGAGTTGGCATCTGGTGACGAACCGCTTTGACGGTGTTGCCGACATTCATTTCACCCCGCTTTCATCGGAAAAGTCCAGCCAGGGAATCATCGTAATGTTCCAGATAGTGCGGCAGGCGACTAAAGCGGCCGCGAAGGATGCGAAAAGCGCGGTGAAGAGCAAGAAGAATCGCCGTGATCGCGCGTGATCGCCGTGATCGGCATTGAACTTGCGAGCCTTTTCGTTGTTGCACATACGATTTACATCCTTGTAATCCTGAACCAAGCCATGGCCTCGGTGTTGCATAGCTTCAGCCCAAATGTTCGCGGGCTAGGCTAGAGCAATTCTCGATATGGTGTAGCCCAAAGAATTAACGCAAGGTCCCTCCACATCATCGCATTTCACGCGCTGATGTCTCGGGATGACGGCGCGCATTTTGAATGCGGGCTATAGCAATTCTGGAACTGCTCTAATCCTTTTTATGACGACACAGTGGATACACTACTTCTAAAATCGATATAAATGTCGAAGATCCCGGCGTGCCGTGGGCTGATTGCTTCAGAAAACTCACACATCACAATTCACAACTCCTATAATTGCAGGCATGAATCCTGTAGCGCCGGTTGTGGCAGCACCTGCTGATGAGGCCTTGAACCAGGTTCCGCCGCTCAGCCATTACAACCTTTTTCTTAGTGACAGCACGCTGGTGAACGCGGTGGAACGCGCGGGCGCGGGATGGGCGCGAGCGCAACTCTCTGAACTGGGGCGTCTGCTGGGGACGGAGGAGGCGCAGCGCTGGGGATTCGATGCCAATGAGAACCTGCCGGTGCTGCATACGCATGATCGCTTCGGCAACCGGCGGGATGAGGTGGTGTTTCATCCCGCGTGGCACAACCTGATGCGGACCTCGATCGCCAATCGCATCCACTGCTTGCCCTGGATGGAGAAGAGAAAAGGCGCGCACGTGGCCCGGGCCGCCCTGATGATGATTACCGGTCAAAATGAGGCTGGGCATACCTGCCCCATTTCCATGACTTATTCCGGAGTTGCGGCGTTGCGGGCGGAGCCGGAGCTGGCACAGGAGTGGGAGCCGAGAATTTTTTCGTCGCAATACGATTCGCGCTTTGCTCCACCCACGGAAAAGACCGGAGTTCTGCTGGGCATGGGCATGACGGAAAAGCAGGGTGGCTCGGATGTAAGGACCAATACCACGCGGGCAGAGCGCATCGGCGGTTCACGCGAATATCTGGTTACAGGGCATAAATGGTTTTGCTCCGCGCCTATGTGCGATGCGTTCCTGATCCTGGCGCAAACGTCAAAAGGCTTGTCCTGCTTCCTGCTGCCCCGCTGGACGCCCACCGGTGAGCGCAATCATTTTTACATTCAGCGGCTCAAGAACAAGATGGGAAACCGCTCCAACGCCTCGGCCGAGGTTGAATTCACGAATGCCTGGGCGCGCCTGGCAGGAGAAGAAGGGCGGGGCGTCAGCACGATTATCGAGATGGTCAATCACACCCGGCTGGATTGCGCGATTGGTTCGTCGGCGCTGATGCGGCAGGCGGTGGCGCAGGCCATTCATCATGCGCGGCATCGCCAGGCCTTTGGAAAGCTGCTGATGGAGCAGCCGTTGATGCGCAATGTCCTGGCTGATCTCCTGCTGGAGTCGGAAGCCGCCACCTTACTGGTGATGCGACTGGCAAGCGCCTTTGATGCGCGGGAATCCGATCTGGAAGAGCGGGCCTTTGCACGCATTACGGCCGCCATTGCGAAATACTGGCTGTGCAAGCGCGCCTGCGTCCAGGTGGGCGAGGCGCTGGAGTGCCTGGGCGGCAACGGCTTTGTGGAAGAAACAATCCTGCCGCGCCTGTACCGCGAAGCGCCCTTGAATTCCATTTGGGAAGGCTCCGGGAATGTGATCTGCCTGGATATTTTGCGCGCAGTGGCGCGTGACCCGGAGCCGGCTGCGGCATTGGTGAAGGAACTGCGACAGGACCGCGGCGCAGACCCGGGGTTGGATGGGCTCATACAATCTGTAGAGACGCAGTTGGCGCAGGCACAGCGCGGAGGAGACTCTGAGGCGCAGGCGCAAGCACGAAGCCTGGCAGAAAAGCTGGCGCTGGCATTGCAGGCAGGATTGATGGTGCGTCACAGTTCATCTGCCATGGCGGCGGCATTTCTGGCGTCCAGATTGAAGAGCGAGCATGGATATACGTTTGGGACGCTGCCGGCTGGCGTTGATGTAAAAGCTATTCTGCAATGAATCGATACCTTAATTGTCCCCAAAAATTTAACTGGAGCCACTGAATGAAATTACGTTTATGCTGTGCCGCTGTCCTGTTGGCATCGCTGGCTGCGCCGGCGCAGACCGTTTCCGGAAGTTTTGAGGAAGACTTGCGGGAGTTTGTGCAGACGCCCGCGGTTCCCGGTTACGAGCAGGAACTGGCGGCGAAGATTGCCTCGCGCCTTGCAGCTTTCAAGCCCAAAACGGACGAGATGGCCAACGTGGTTGTCACCGTGGGCAGTGGTTCTCCGCACCGGCTGATCGTGGCGCCTATGGATGAGCCCGGATATGTGGTGAGCGGCATTACCGAGGATGGCTACCTGCGGCTTCAGAGATTGCCTCAGGGAGGCGCTCTTCCTTTATTCAATGAACTGTATTCGGCGCAACCGGTGAAGGTGCAGGCCGGAGGAACCTGGATCAACGGCGCGGTGGCCGGCCTCTCCATTCATTTGCAGCCCCAGGTCCAGCATCCGCCGAGCGCCGCCGATCTCGACAATATGTATGTGGATATAGGCGCTGAAAGCGAGCAGGAGGCGCGCCAGGCGGGGGTTGAGGTTTTGGATCCTTTGGCCATTGAGCGTTCTTTTTATGAGATGGCCGGCGGAAACTGGACCTCTCCGGCGATTGGCGATCGCTTTGGCGATGCGATTCTGGTGGAGTTGCTGCGCAGGCTTGCTCCTGAGAAAGTGCACGGCACGCTCACTGTGGCTTTCGTGGCGCAACAATGGACTGAGGCGCGTGGACTGCTGCGGCTGATTGAAACCTTGAAGCCGGAGGAACTGATCTATGTAGGCAGGCTGACTCGACGTGTGACGTCTCCTGCCCTGGCGGGCAGTCCAGCGTCTGTGAGCGGATTCAGCCAGAAGCCGGGCGCGGGCGTGGTGATTGGCACTGCGGACCCGAATGCGGAGCTATCTGGCTTTGCCGCCGAGTTGCAGCAGCTTGCCTCCCAGAACAATATCTCTTTCCACGCCGATGCCTCTGCTCCGCTGGCGCCGGTCGCGCGCGGCGGCACTCTGACATTGCCCAGCCGCACGGTCCATCTGGCAGTGGCGACGGCCTGGCCTTCCACGCCCGCGGAATGGGTGGATGCACATGACCTGAACGATCTGGCATCACTGCTGGAAAGTTATGTGCAAGGACAAGGACAGGCGAGCAAAATTGAAATTGGCACAGCACAACCTCTGGCCGAGCCAAAACTGCCCACGCGACCCGCGACCGCTCCCGGCAATGAAGCAATTCTCAAGACGCTGATTGAAACCTACGGCGTAAGCGGCGGGCATGAAACGAACGTGCGGGAGGCGATTGCCAATCTTCTGCCGTCGTGGGCCAAGCCGCAAGTGGACAAGTCAGGAAACCTGATTCTGCGCTGGGGCGGGGCAGCGAACCGGCCGCGAGTGCTGGTGGTGGCCCACCAGGATGAAATTGGTTTTGAGGTGCATGCAGTCCTGCCCGACGGGAAATTGGAACTGCAAACCAAGGGCGGCGGGGTGCCGGCATACTTCATGGGGCATGCGGCGTTCGTCCATTCCGGAAATGGAATTCATCCCGGCGTGCTGGAGCTTCCTGAAGGGTGGGAGGGCGCGGACTTCAAGTGGCCGCGCGGACCGCGCACGGTATTCCGCGTGGATGTGGGCGCGCACAATCCCGACCAGGTTGCGCAGCTCGGCATTCAGGCCGGTGACTTTGTGACCATTCCCAAGAAGTATCACAAGCTGGTCGGGATGAAGGCCAGCGCGCGCGCCTTTGATGACCGCGTCGGATGTGCAGCGCTGGTTTCCGCAGTCTGGGCCCTGGGGCAAAATCTGCAAAATCGCAATGTCACTTTTGTCTGGTCAACCAGCGAAGAGCTGGGGCTTTTTGGGGCAATGGATGTCGCCAAACAACTGGCTGCGGAAGGCCGCGCGCCGGAATACGTTTTTGCCGTGGATACTTTTGTCAGCTCTGATTCGCCGCTTGAGTCCAAGCGCTTTGCTGAAGCCATTCTGGGCCGGGGCTTTGTAGTGCGCGCCGTGGACAACTCCAACATAGTCCCGCATGAGCTGGTCAAAAAACTGCTGGCGATGGCGCGCAACAATCGCATCTTCGCGCAGTACGGCGTAACCGGCGGCGGCAACGATGGTTCGGCGTTTCTCCAGTATGGCTCGACCGATGTGGCCCTGGGTTGGCCGTTGCGTTACTCCCACTCTCCGGGAGAGGTGATTGACACCCGCGATCTGGATGCGCTGGCCAGGATCATTACGGTGGCGGCAAAGAGCTGGTGAAGGATCGGGTAACCACGAAGGACACAAAGAAAACAACACCTTCAACCAAAGAGGGAACACAGAGGAAGTCAAAGAAATTCGAAAACCAAAAGCGAAAGCGGTAGGAAAGGGCAGGGAGGAAAACGCCGGGAGGCACGAAGAAAGATAGGGATGGGAAGGAGAATCAAAAGAGATGAAAATCTTAAGCCATGAAAGCCCCGGGGGCGCCTTTATTCCTTTCCTGCTACGACTCCAAAATCGTAAATGTCCGTGGGCATGGCCGCGCCGGTATTGGTGGAAGAGGCAAGAAAGCAATACTCGCCTGGTTTGAGCGGTTGCTCCAGAGTGATTTTATAGAGACCGGGATTGAGTCGCTCTGATTTGAACTTGATTCGTGACTTCAAATCAGTTCCCATGGAGGTCCCGTAGATCGCAATCGCGCCGGCGGCGATTTCACGATTTTCGTTCCCAACATGCAGCTTTACCAGCACAAACTGGTTGGGGTTGGAGAGCCTGATAATGCCGCTCTTACCCAGGCCTGCAGGCTTGTCATCAAAATAGAAATAAAACAAAGGATTTGCATCCGCAGTCTGAATCTCTGCACGGACCCCGGGGATCTCTGCTTTCACCTTCACTGGGGCGAGTCCAAAGGTGAACACCGCCGCCAAAGCGCCTGTAACTTTTTGAGCCTGATAAGAGGTCCGGTCGAGAAGGACCATCTTGCCCTGGCTGAACATGTAAATTCCGGAATCGTGGGGGTTTAGCGGATTGTCAGGATCGCCGTGAGCGGTTCCGCCAACCGGTATGGTAGCGCCGGAAGGATTTGCAGAAGGTGAGATCGTCGCGGTGACCGCCAGTTGCTTAGGAGCTGGCATGTATTTGGGATCCAGCATTGCCTGGATTACGGCTTCGCTTACTTTGTCTTTCTTGAGTTCGATGATCTTTTCCGGAGTCAGATCATACGATCGGTTGTTCTTATGCAGCAGGGCCAGGATGACGTCATCGGAAATGCCAGATTGTGACATAGAGACAATCTGGTCTGTTGTCACTTCCGCGCCGGAAGAGGCCGTCTGCGACTGCGCCGCCGTAGCCCAGCCGAGCACCACGAGCAGAGCTGCTGAAAGATGGTATGTCTTCATCGGAGTCTCCTTTTTTCCGGCAGATCCTCTGAAATTTTGACGCAACGCAAGCCTTGCTGTGGGTAATGACTTGTGAATTTTTGTCAGGAAACCCAGGAAACAGTCAATGGCAACTGCGCACCACGGAGACACAGGGTAGCAGAGCCACAACCGGAATCGAAACCAAAACCTCAATCAACGCGGGCTTACCGTTGGGCCGTGGTCGCCGACGCCTCGATTTCTTTGAGAACGTTATTTACGTTCGCCACATCGTTTCCATGGGGATCGCGCTTCAGGTATTCATGAAGCTCGGCGATTTCCGAGCGGCGATCGCCTTCTTTGTCATAGATTTGCGCCAGCAACAGGTGCAGGTGTGCCTGGTGATGTTCTTTGGTGTCCGCAACTCCACGCAGGGCGCTGGTTTCAGCGGCGGAGAGATTGTTGAGTTCAAGATAAGCCAGAGCATTGTAGTAATAGGCGTTGCTTGCATTGATGGGATGAAGCTGAAGCAGGGCATCCGTCAATTGCTTCAACTGGGGCCATTTTTTGCCGACTGCCTCCAGGTAGGCCAGGCAGAGATAGGCGGGCGCATAACTGGAATCGATTTCTTGAGCGTGGCCGCACGACTGGGTAGCGTCATTTGTCTTCTGCTCCAGTTCCTGAACCTGGCCCAGCAGCACCCAGGCACCCGCGTAGTCCGGATACACTTTGACGGCCTTCAACAAATGCTTTTCCGCATCCGACATTTTCTTGTGTTTCAGGGCGGAGCACGCCTTTTCATGTTCCTCTTTTGCTTTTTGCGGCACTGCCAGCCGGGTAAGGCTCACAGTGGGGCTGTGGATGCCGGCAACAGGTGAAAGAAAGCAGGTGGAATCGTCATTGGTCGGTGTTGCCGGCATACGAGGCGTAGAAAGCGGACAGGCCCAGGTGTCGTTACAGGTTGCGACGGATGCGAGCCAGGGATCAGACACACCATTCGGACTATAACCCGGAATTCCGTAACCTGAGGAAACATTGCCGGGAACACCAGCCCTGGCGCCTGTTCCGCCTGCTGGCGGGCTGCCGGTTCCGCCCCCACCTGTATGGCCGCCGCCTTTTTGCGCGAACAGGGGTAATGAGAAGACCAGCGTCAGAAGGCAAAGTGTCCGCAACGTGGATACAAGAAGAGATTTCATGGAACAACTCCTACGGTTTGTGGCAGGCCCTAAGTGGAGAGAAGGGAGCAGTCACTTATGTTTCAATGTGAAGCGCTTTCCCTCGCCACAGTTGCCATGGCATTTGTGGTTCCCACCATACCAGTATGGGCGTCCACCACACCCAGACGCAAGATGTAAGTTCCTGCGGGCAAGTCCAGTCTCTCCTGGCAGGGAAAAAAGGTTTGCTGAACGTGAGCAAAGGCGTCCGGCTGCAGCGCGGCATTGACGGTGGAAGCCTCGGACTTCACTTTGCCATTGGAAGAATAGGCCTCTACGGCGCATTCCACGGTGGCGTGCTGGACGCCATCTTTATCTTTTTCAAAACTGATGGCGCGGGGATCAATGCCGAAATTTACCACCAGCTTGTTGCTGGTTTTTTCTGAAGGCGCAATCACAGCGGCGCGAAACTGAAGCGCGCTGGAAACGGGGGAATTCGGGTCGAGCGCCTGGTGGAGTGCGCCTTCAGGATTTCCGGGGCCACCATGGAGCGTACCGGGCTCGAGCGCGTAATATCCCAGGCGGTAGCGCAGCCTGACGCCCGGTCGAGCGGCCTTGACTTCGATTTTGCGGAACTTGCCGTCCCAGTTTTTATTCTGCGGATAATAACCCAGAGTGTAATAGGTCGAGCCGTCGGCAAAGCTCTTGCGCAAGGCTGAATCAATGCTGTTGCTGTTGTAGAAAGCTTCGCCACCGGTCTCTTCCGCAAGATCATTCATGGTGGAATGGACAGCGAGCCGCTCATTGAAGTCGTTACTCATAAACCGCATAGATGCGGTTCCCCCCGTCACGGCAGTGACTCCGAGATCTCTGAGGCTGCCGATGCCGATATCGTAAAACGAAATTGCCTGTATGGCGTGGGCGTCCACGGGATAGATGGCGATTTGCGAGTTCATCAGGACGTTGTCAGTCACGGAAACCTGGCGCCCGAAATTTTTGGAGTAGCTTTCGCTGGCGGAGCGGGGATTGATGTAGAAAGGGAATCCATCTGAAATCCAGATGAGATTCTTGCGTCCGGGATACGAGGCAAGAGAGCGGGCAATGGAATTCAGGGCCGCAAACGTGATATCAACCTGTTCCAGGGTAGAAAAATCCCTGCTCTCCTTCTCTCTGGACCGGATTGCGCCGTTGAGCGGATTTCCAGCGATGGCCGGCATGACCACCGGCGGGCCACCGGTCTTGTTATCCAGCAGGACGGTGCCTTTTACGTCCAGGCGCGAGGCGGCAGTCTTCAGCAGTTGGGGATCATCTGTGAAGTCCTGTAGCAGTCGGAGCGAAGGGGCAAGAACGTAAATGGCCACAGGGCCGTCAGGCGTGAACTTTTCCAGAAAGCGCAGCAGTTCGTCATGAGCAAAGGCCTGCCGCGGAGTTGTGGTGTTCAAAGCGTCCAGCAGGACCACGTTCAAAGCGCTGCCCTGCTTGTAAGCCGGGATATTGGTAAATACATTCGGTGGAAGTTTTGCAGGGGAAGCAGCCTGGGCATTGGCAGGCTGGGACTCGCGGGGATGCTGGAAATCAAACACGCGAATCTCCTGCTCTTTTCCGTTTTCCAGCAATTTGAAATCGTGAATGCTGAGATCCGGGACAGGTTCCCCTTTGGCATTGCTGGCAACCACGTCCACCACCACCAGGCGGGTAGTGCTCTTCAGCACCGT
>Ga0070732_10001833_pt1 | contig 11553 bp, 8 predicted proteins | sample Coa_R1_5_FD_66449 | JGI IMG/M metagenome (GOLD analysis project Ga0070732, IMG submission 66449) | Surface soil microbial communities from Centralia Pennsylvania, which are recovering from an underground coalmine fire - Coalmine... | ecosystem: Environmental > Terrestrial > Soil > Unclassified ...
GCCAACGCCCGGCTCGGCATGGTCATGGTCGTGGCGCTGCTCGGCTGCTGCACGCTGACGCTGGTCGGCCTCGGCGCGGCGCTCTCGGCGCGGGAGCCGCTCCTCGCCGACGTGGGCCCGGCGCCGCAACGGCCATGGCTTCGCCGCGACGCCGGCCTGGACCCGCATCGGGGATAATGGGCCCGTGCGCAGCGATGTCTCATGGCCGAGCCTGCGCGGGGCGGCGTTCGCGCTCGCCGCTCTTGCCGGCGCCTGCGCCGGCGCGCTGTTCTCCGGCTCGATGTTCGCCGGCTGCCGCGGTGCCGCGGGCGCCGTCGACGCCGCGTCCGGGCCGGCACTGGCCGTGCGGCGCGGCGAGCTGCATCCGCGCCTGCTGCTGAGCGGCGAGCTGCGGGCGGCGCAGGCGCTCCCCCTGGTCGTGCCGTCGACCCCGAGCTTCGAGGTGCAGATCCGCTGGCTGGCCGAGGATGGCTCGCGCGTCGCCGCCGGCCAGCCGGTCGTCGAGCTCGACAACGCCGGCTTCCTCGCCAAGCTCGAGGAGCAACGCCTGGCCGCGGCCACCGCCGCCGCCGACCTCGCCCGCATCGAGGCCCAGGCCGGCGTCGACGCGGCGGAGAAGGCATTCGGCATCGAGCAGGCGCGGACCGATCTGGCCAAGGCCCGCATCGCGGCGGCGGTCCCCGCCGAGCTGCTGCCCAGGCGCGAGTACCAGGACCGCCAGCTCAAGCTGCAGCAGGCGGAGAGCTCGCTCGGCAAGGCGGTCCGCGACCTGGCGGCTCAGCGCGCCAAGGCGGCGTCCGACGTCGGCGTGCAGCGGATCGTCCTCGCGGAGGCGCGCCGGGACCTGGACCTCGCCACGGCGGCGATCCACGACCTCACGCTGCGGGCGCAGCGCGACAGCATGGTGGTGGTGGCCGACCATCCCATGCAGGGGCGCAAGCTCCAGGCCGGGGACAACGTGTGGGCGGGGATGACGGTGGTGACGCTGCCCGAGACCGCCTCGATGATGGTCGCCGCGGAGCTCTCCGACGTGGACGCAGGCCGGGTCGCCCTCGGCATGCCGGCCACCTGTGTCCTCGACGCCTATCCGGAGGTGCGTTACACCGGGCGCGTGGTCAAGATCGCGGGCGTGGCGCGGGAGTCGCGCCGCACCGCGCTGGTGCGCTCGATCACGGTGAACGTGGCGCTCGATCCGGTGACGCCGCGCGCGGCCGCGCGGTTGCGCCCCGGCATGTCGGTGCGGGTCGAGATCGCGGACCCGGCCGCGCCGGCGCGGGAGGCGCTCCTGGTGCCGCGGGCGGCGCTCGATCTCGCGGACCCGGCCGCGCCGGCGCAGGTGCGGCTGGCCGACGGCGGCGTCGTGCCGGTGCGGCTCGGCGGCTGCGACGCCTTCTGGTGCGTGGCCACGGACGGGGTGCGGGAAGGCCAGGCACTGCGGAGCTTCGTCCCGGAGGCGCCGCGGTGAAGCGGCGGCTCTTCTCCATGGCTTCGCTGGCCGCGCTCGGCCTGCCGCTCGGGGCCGTCGTCGTCGCCGTCGCCGCCGGCGTGGCCACCGGCGGCGGCCGCGGGAACGCCGCCGGCGAGTCCGCCTGGGCCGAGGTGCGCCGTGACGATCTGGTGCTCTCGGTGCCGGTCTCCGGGACTCTCGCGGCCGTGGACTCGGCGCGCCTGAGCCCGCCGCCGGTGGCGGAGCTGTGGGAGTTCAAGATCGTCTTCCTGGCGCCCGAGGGCAGCACGGTGCGCCGCGGCCAGCCGGTGCTCGGCTTCGACACCTCGGCGCTGGAGCGGACCCTGCTCGACAAGGAGGCGGAGCGGGACTCGGCACAGAAGCAGCTCGACAAGCAGCGGGCCGACCTGGCGCTGGCGGCGAGCGACTCCCGGCTGCACCTGGCCGAGGCGGACGCCGATCGCCGGCGCGCCGAGATGGCGGTCGCCGTGCCTCCCGAGCTCGAGTCGCGCAACGAGCTGGCGGCGGCCCACGCCGATCTCGAGCTGGCGGCGCGCAAGATCGAGTACCAGCAGCATCGCCTCCGCCTCACCGCCGCGGGCGCCGCGGCCCAGCTGCGGTCCCTGACCGAGCAGCGCGACCGGGCGGCGGCGCGGGTGACCGAGGTGCGGGCGGCGATCTCGCGCATGCGGGTCGCGGCGCCGCGGGACGGCACCGTCGTCTATCTCCCCAATCCGAGCGGCGAGAAGAAGAAGGTCGGCGACTCGTGCTGGCGCCTCGAGCAGGTCGTCGAGATCCCCGACCTGCGCCGGCTGCGTGCGGACGGAGAGATCGACGAGGCCGATGCCGGGCGGGTCGCCGTCGGGCAGAACGTCACGCTGCGCCTCGACGCCCATCCCGAGGTCGTCTTCACCGGCAGGGTGGCCGCCGTCAAGAGCGCGGTCCGCCAGCGCGCGGCGACCCTCGCCGGCAAGGTGGTGCGGATCGAGATCGACCTCCCGCGCACCGACCCGCTGCGCATGCGCCCCGGGATGCACTTCGCCGGCGCCGTCGAGCTCGAGCGGGCGCCGGGGGTGCTGCTCGCGCCGCTGGCGGCGGTGCGCAGCCTCCCGGACGGACCGCTGGTCTACCGCCGCACGCGCTTCGGCGTGGAGGCCGTGCGCCCGCGCCTCGGCCGCCACGACGACCGCCAGGTGGAGGTGCTGGCCGGACTCGCCGCCGGCGACCGGGTGCGGCTCGCCGCTGTGGCGCCGGCCGCCGCGAGCGGCGCGGCCGCGGCGGCTCCGGGAGGCGCGGGGAGCCTGGACGGCGCGGCGCCCGCCGGGGAGCGGCGGTGACCGCGCGGCGGCTGCTCGCCCTGGCCTCGGCGCTCGCCGTGGTCACGGCCCTCATCGCCTTCCTGCCCGCGGCTCCGCCGGCCGCCGGCCGTGCCGCCGGATGGACCTCGGGGATGGACGCGCCCGGCGGCGAGGTGCCGGTGGCGGCGGTCGAGCGGCGCGATTTCATCCACGAGGTGCCTGCCGAGGGCAACCTGCGGGCGGCACGCTCGGCGGCGGTGCTGGTGCCGGCGCCAGGGGCGAGGGCCGGGTCCTTCCGCATCGCGTGGCTGGCCGAGGACGGCGCGCGGGTGCGGGCCGGCGACGTCGTGGTGCGCTTCGATCCGACGGACCTCGCCAAGGCGCTCCGCGCCGCCGAGGCGAAGCTCGAGACCGCCAGGCTCAAGGTCGCGGGGCAGCGCTCCGGCCTCGAGGCCGACATCGCCAACCTCGAGCGCGAGGCGGCGATGGCGCAGGTCGAGCTCGACAACGCCAGGCATTTCCAGAAGAAGGACGAGCTGATCTTCTCGCGCCACGAGATCATCCAGTCCGAGATGGACCAGCAGCTGGCCGCCGGCAAGGAGCTCCACGCCCGCGAGCAGCAGTCCGGGCGCCAGGAGCTGGGACGCGCCAGCCTCGACCTGCTGGCGATCGACGTGCGCCGCGCGGAGACCGAGATCCGCCGGGCCCGGGCGGGCCTGCAGTCGCTGCAGGTGACCGCCCCCAACGACGGCGTGCTGATGCTCGACCGCCACGGTCAGGACGCCGAGCCGCCGCGGGTCGGCGACACGGTCTGGAGCGGCATGGCGCTGGCCGAGATCCCCGACCTCTCGGAGATGCAGGCCGAGGTCTACGTCCTGGAGGCGGACGCCGGCGGCCTCGCCGTGGGCAAGCCGGCGACGGTCGTGGTGGAGTCCCAGCCCGGGGTGGAGCGCCCGGCCCGCATTGCCCGCGTCGACAGTCTCGCCAAGCCGCGCCTGACCGGCTCGCCGGTGCAGTACTTCGCGGTCACGCTGGCCTTCACGCATGGCGGCCCGCGGGCGATGGGAGCGGTCGAGCCAGGGCAGCGGGTGCTCGCCCGCCTGCGCCTCGAGGAGCGCCGGGGGGCGCTGGTGGTGCCGCGCGAGGCGGTCTTCCAGCGCGGCGGCGGCGCCGTCGTCTACCGCCGGCGCGGCGGTGCGCGCGGCTTCGAGCCGGTGCCGGTGACGCTCGGACCTGCCAGCGTGGGCGCGGCGGTGATCGAGACCGGGGTCGCCGCGGGCGACCTCGTGGCGCTGCAAGACCCGTCGGCGGACACCGCGCGGCGGCTGCCGGCGCCGGCGGCGTTGGCGGCGCCGGCTGCGCCCGCTTCGCCCGGCGGGGTGGCGCCGCGCCGCGGCGGGGGGGCGCCTCGGCCTTGAGCCCCGGGGAGGCGCTACGCGCGGCCCTGTCGAGCCTGGGGACGCACAAGCTGCGGTCGGCCCTCACCATGCTGGGAATGATCTTCGGCGTCGGCGCGGTGATCGCGATGCTCTCGATCGGCGCCGGCGCCGAGCGGGAGGCCCTGGCGCTGGTCGAGCGGCTCGGGCTCCGCAACGTGCTGGTGCGGGCGAAGAGCCTGACTCCCGCGGAGCAGCAGGAGGTCCGCCGCAAATCGCCCGGCCTCTCGGACCGCGACGGGGCCGCCATCGCCGAGGGCGTGCCCGGGGTCCACCGGGTGGCGTCGCGGGTCCGGATCGAGCCCTACAAGGTGATGTCGACGAGCCGCCGGGCCGCGGGCGTCGAGGTCTTTGGCGTCGAGCCGGTGCAGGCCGAGATCTCGCATCTCGCGGTCACGGAGGGCCGCTTCCTGGACCCGCTCGACGAGCGTGGGCATGCGCAGGTCTGCGTGCTGGGCGCGGCGGTCCGGAGCGAGCTGTTCGGGGTCGGGCCGGCGTTGGGCCAGCTGGTCAAGGTCGACGACGTCTGGCTCGAGGTGGTGGGGGTGCTGGCCGGCGACGAGGGTGCGGGGGGGGAGACCTTCCAGGGAGTCGCACTGGGCTCGCCCGCGCACGAGCTCTACCTGCCGGCGGCGACCGCCGAGCGCAAGTTCGAGCGGCCGGTGCTGCAATCGCCGCTGGACGAGATCCTGGTCAATCTCGAGCCCGGCGTGAGTGCCGCCGTGGCGGCCGCGCCGATCGGCAACCTGCTGGAGCGCCTGCACGGCGGTGCCGCCGACTACGAGATCGTGGTGCCGGAGGCCCTGCTCGCCCAGAGCCGGCGCACGCAGCGGCTGTTCAACCTGGTCATGGGCTGCATCGCCGGCATCTCGCTGCTGGTCGGCGGCATCGGCATCATGAACATCATGCTGGCCACCGTGCTCGAGCGCACGGGAGAGATCGGGCTGCGGCGGGCGGTCGGCGCGCGCCGCGGCGACATCCGCTTCCAGTTCGTGGTCGAGGCGTTCACGCTCAGCCTGATCGGCGGCCTGTCCGGCATCGCCGCCGGGCTGGCGATCGCGCGCACCGTCGCGGCCTTCGCGGGCTGGCACACCGTGGTCACGCCGGCGGCGATCCTGCTGGCGACCGGCGTGGCCATGGCGGTCGGCCTCGCCTCGGGCCTCTATCCCGCCACCCGCGCCGCGGCGCTGGACCCGATCGAGGCGCTGCACTACGAATGAGCGGCTCGACGCTCCCGGCGCGCGCGGCGTTCGATCGGCTCGCCGCGTCGTACGACCGGCGCTGGGCCCGCTACACGGCCGCCACGATCCGCGAGACCCTGGCGCGCCTCGCGCTGCGGCCCGGCGAGCGGCTGCTCGACCTGGGCTGCGGCACCGGGGCGCTGCTGCACGCGCTGGCCGTCCGCGGCGTGCCGAACCGGCTGAGCGGCGTCGATCTCTCGCCCGCGATGGTGGCGCTGGCGCGCGCGCGCCTCCCGGCCGCCGTGCGGCTGCTGGCGGCCGACGCCGCCGCGCTGCCGTTCCCGGCCGGGTCGTTCGACGTGGTGGTCTCGAGCAGCTCGTTCCACTTCTGGCCGCGGCCGGATCGCGTGCTCGCCGAGCTGCGGCGGGTCCTGGCGGCCGGCGGCCGGCTGGCGATCACCGATTGGTGCGGCGACTTCCTCGCCTGCCGGCTCTACGACCGCGTCCTGCGCCTGCTCGATCCGGCGCACCAGAAGGTGCTGAGCGCCGCCGCCTGCCTCGAGCTGCTCCACGCCAGCGGCCTGGCCGACGTCCGCGTCGTGAGCTATCGCGCGGCCTGGCCGTGGGGAATGATGACCGCCACGGCGCGGGTCTCTTCGACGTGAGAACACGGCGCCGCCTGTGCCGCGGCGGTCCGGCCACCCTCTCAGCTGTCGCTCACGGTCACTTTCCCCCGGAAGCTGCGGTAGACGTAGGTGAAGTTCGGGAAGGTACCTTCCTCAGCCGGTCTCCAAGAGGCGGTTCAGTGGATCGAGCCAGCGTCCAAAGGTCTGACCGATTTCGGGAACCTGGCTGGAGGCCAGCGCCAGGGGCGGAAGGATCGCATAGGTGAAAATGTTCGAGAGGACAGCACGGTCAAAGATGCTCCCTAGAGAGCAGTCACTGATCTCGCTCAGGACTGCGGGCGGCCGCGGCGGCAGGGCATAGGACCTGATTGATGCTCTTATTGGCATATTGGCATGGCTCGCCTAATCTTGCTGCCGCAGCGACGGCTCCTACAGTAGATTCCTCGAGCGCCGGCCGCGCCCGCGCAGAGTCGAGCATGCTCGCAGGACGCGTTCGGAGCTGACCTCAAGCACAACGTCCGAATGACCTTGCCGCGATAGCGCGTTTGCGGTATCGTTGCACCAAGCTACTGCCCTGACCTAGTGCTTCTGGGCGACCGCTGCCGCGAGTAGCTCCGCTGTGGTCGCAAGAGGTGGGATTGTCATGGAGATCAGGATCTTCGGCGAACGGACCGCGAAGGATCTGCTGAGTTTTGAACGCTACCTTGATCCTCTTAGCGCGATCCTTACAAACCCGGACGCTGAGACACCCTTCGTGGTTGGCATTTACGGCGCATGGGGAAGCGGCAAAAGCACCCTGCTCGACCTGCTGGAGAAACGCCTGTGCGACGAGCACTCGGGCAGCTTCGTAGTCGTGCGCTTCAATCCCTGGGTCCACCGCAATGAGACGAATCTTCTGGTGCCGCTATTGCACACTCTCCATGACGCCCTTGCCGAGGATCCGTGGCGGCGTTTTGCGGACTCCGCTAAGAAAATCTGGGATGTGCTAGCCCGACTCGGCGCCGACCTGACTCTCAAGGCTCTGACCGTCAAACAGGTGTCCGTCGAGGAGTTGGAAAAGCTCGAACGCCGCTATCTCGACGAGCGCGCCCGCGTCATCAGTGAGATGCGTAAGCTACGCAAGGCACTGCAGGAAGAGGCCGATACAATTGCTAAAGGAGGCGCAAAGCTCCTGCTCTTGATCGACGACCTCGATCGCTGTGAGCCGTCGGACATCATCAACGTCCTCGAATCAATCAAGCTTTTCCTTGACCTCCAGCACCTTTTCGTAGTCCTCGCGGTGGACAAAGAGGTGATCGATCGCGGCATTGAAGTCAAGTACAGCAAGTTCAGCTTCGCTGCCGATCGTCAGGCTGCTATCGGAGCTGAATACCTTGAAAAAATGGTGCAGCTTCCATTCCACCTCTTCCCGGTGCCTGTCCGTCAGGTCGGCGACTTCATCCACCATCTTGGTGTGCCGCCCCGCCTCGCCAAGCAGGTCGAGCTGCTGAAGCGGATCCTTCCGCCGAGCCCTCGGAAAATTAAGCGTATTTTGAATATCCTGGCTGTCACTTGCGAGATCGCAGCGGCAACTCCGGGGCTTAAGGATCTTGATCTTGGCGTGCTCTGTCGGCTGGTAGTCTTGCAGGTGGGAAATGGCGAGCTATACTTGGAGGCCGTCCGGAAGCCGGAGTTCCTCGTCGCGCTCGAAGAGCTAGCCGCGCATAAGCTCGACCTTGGCAATCCCATCGGCTTCGATAAATTCGGCAGCAATGCGACCGTCGTGCGTGACCTTTGTCAGCGCTTTTACCGACCCCAGGAACTCGCCAGCCTGCTCGATGGCCTTCCCTTTGGCTCTGTTCAAAACCAACTTGCACTCTACACTGCGATGCTGGGGGCCTGAAGCGGAATGCGATGGGACCTATATGGGCTCACGGGGAACCCGTTCGAGCTTCGTCCGCTGAACCCTTTGGTGGACTCTGAGGACACAGCGCGGCTGATTGATGTAGACGGCTTCCGTCGATTCGGCGAACTGGATGGTGTGCTCCGCGAGACCATAGCCAAAGGTGATTCGTGCGTGTTTCTTGTGACCGGAGAGAGCGGTTGCGGGAGATCATCCATCGCCAACCGCCTTCTCGACCGTTATCGCGAGCTACGGAAGATTGAGCGGCGGTTCTTCGTCACCGTGCCGCATCCCGAGCGACTGGTGGACAGCAGCGACCCCGTCTCGGTGTTTCAGAAATGGGGTTTGGACCTTGCGAACGAGATCGAGACTCTGGGCCTGATGAGTGGCGAGAGCTTGCAATCGATACGGATGAAGATAAGCGCGCCTGTCACTCCGGTACTTTTTGCTGCTGCGATAAAGCCCTACTTTAAGCAAATGATTGATGTTCTATCCGACCTTAAGGAGCCGGCAGGCATCGGGGTCTGCCTTGAGGAGGTGAAGCCGGATTCCGCGTTCATTTTCGCAGCGCTGAGGATCTTTAGTCGTCTGAATACCATTGTCATTCTGACCGCCCTGGATACGCAGGAGGTGCGTGAGAACCTCTTACAGCCGTTCGTCAAGAAGGAGCCGGCTTTTAGGCACGTCGAGCTTTCCGGGCTGGATTGGGAGGATGTCAAGCTTCTCGTGTCCAAGATTTGGGAAGAAAGTGGCTCCAAGACTCAAATCCCCTTTCCCTTCGGCAACTCCCCGGCACAGTTCGCGCGGCGCCAACGTCCTCTGGGGCGTACGCTCTATCTCTTCAACAGCCTCCTGCGGTTGAAGCTCGCCCGCCCGGATCGCGAGATCCACGAGCTGAACTACACCATGGAAGAGTTTTATTCAACGCTTGATATTCTGGAGGAAAACGTTGGCTGAAACCGCGGCATACCCCCGGCTCAACCCGTTCCCGTACCAGGGAACCCAACGGATCGAAGGAGATCCGCCGGGGGAAGACTCCGAAAGCAGAGGCAGCCGTTCGCCGACGTTGCTCATGGATGCGGTGGCGCAACTGCGCGAAGTGGCGCAGGGATATCTAACGAACTATTGCCGTGCAACTCAGGAGTCGGGTAGGGCGGCTTTACTATGGGGTGAGCACGGCAGCGGCAAGACCCATTCCATCCGGTTCACGATGACGGAGGTAGTGCGCGAGCAACGGGGGGTGGAAGGCGGTTCGCCAACGATCCAGGTGTACACGAAGGCAGACGGCCCGGATTTCCTCGCGCTCTATCGCAGTCTCCTTGCCCAGATCGAGATGGCCACGCTGCGCGATGCCGCACTGCGTTTCCAGGGGGACGTGGCGGTGCGCGAGCTTAGTTCCGAAGTCGGCACATCGGCGGCGAAGCGCCGAGAGATCGACCTTAGGGCAAAGCCGGAAGTTCTCTTCGAGATGTTGGGAGAATACGAAATAGACCAGGGGAAACTTGAGATTCGACAGGCCCGCGCAATCGGCGATGCAGTCGGCGGGCGAAGAGACTTCCGCTGGGCGCTCTCGTACCTGCTGAGCGACCGCCTAGCGACCGACGCTTATGACTGGCTGGTTGGCCGCCATCTCAGCGAACAGCAGATGCGCCAGATCGGAGTATCGGGGCCGATTGAGACTCCTGACTTAGCGAAGTGGGGATTGCAGTTGGTGGCGAGATTGCTTAACAGCGCCAAAGTTCCGTACATCTTTTATGTTGACCAAATTGAGAAATTCATCCTCGGCCCAGACCAAATGACACTCCTCGCCGAGAACGCCGGCATCCTTCACTCACTTGTCGAGGAAATACCGAAGCAGAATGGTTTGGTGGTTATCGCCGGAAACAAGCAGGCGTGGGACGCACTTCTCCCCGACCTGAAGCAGCGCTTCACGGCAGAAATCCGTCATTCAGAGCTCACTCTACAGCAGGCAAAGCAAATAGTGCGAGTCTACCTTGCATCGGACGCCGTGCAGCCTGCGGCGGATCTCGATGAGGCTGAGCTATTCCCTTTCACCGAGGGTGCCGTACGTGCGATGCAGCAGGGATCGGGCGGAAATATTCGGATGCTACTGCAAATCTGCGCAGTGGCGTTCGACGAGGCATTTCCTGAGAAAAGAATGATCGATAAGGGCACGATAGAAAAAGTACTGAAGGCAAAGAGTTCGCTGTACTTCGACCACGCTAAGATAGCGATCGAAATCGAAGGCCTTCTTGCGCAAAACGGGCTACGGGCGCTCCATCCGTACCGGTGGGCGAACATGGAGGTGGATCTGGCAGTGCTCGGAAGGAACGACCAGCCGCGCTGCCTCTTCGAGATTCAGGACGCTTTGTTTTATAGCGATGAGGCGCACCGGGCACTTAGGACACTTGCGCTCATCGAGAGAGCGCATGACCAGAAGCGTCCAACCCCGGTGGTGCTCGTCGTGCTTGGCTACGCGAGTCGTGAGGTGATCGAGCTTCTGAGGCCGAGAGTTACCAGCGTGCTTGTCTATCGGAAGGAGAGCTTTGCGAGCCAACTGATGGAGGTAATGGATCGCCTTTTCGGTAACCCCACATCACAGGCGAGCGATCGCGAGCGGCGGCGACTGAAGAAGAAACTTGCCTCACTGCGGAAAAGCCTCGAGGATCTGAATACGCGGAGAGAATCCGACGCCCGGTCTCTAGAAGAGCGGCTCGAAAGGTTACTCCTTATGCAGGCGAAGGATCGCTCGCGCGAGGCGCGGGAGCAGGCGTGGATCGCCTGGCCGCAGGAGCGGCAGAGGATTGAGGAGGCGATCGAGTCGGCGCGGGCAGCGCGGCGGACGGCCGAGCTCGCCGAGTTGGAAAAGCTGCGTGCCGAGGCACAGCGCGGCCTGAGGATGCAGGTCGTGTTCTTCGGTGTGGCTGTGGCGGCTACACTCCTAGTGGCGTCGGCTGTTGTGTTTCAAATTCTCCGGATGCCTGAAGCCGTCCTGATACCTGCAGTGGTTTTTTTAATAGCTACCTTAGGCTCGATTTGGTTTAGGTATGGCGCTGACTTGGCGCACCTCTTTTCGTCGCGCGTGCGAGACCTGACTCTGCGCGTAAGCTCTCGAGCAGAGCTGGACCTCCGATCGCTGGCCCTGAGCGGGAATACATCGGGGCTCTTGAAGCACCACAATCCGCAGGTCCGCTATGCAGCGGCGGCGACTTCCAGCGGCGAGATGGCCCCGCGGTTCTTGGCGAAGTGCCTGAGCAGGGAACGCTCGGCGATGGTACGGCGACGCCTTGCACAGCGTGCCGATCGGTGGGAGAACTTCAACCTCCCGATTCCCGAGATGCCGTACATCATTGAAGCGTGCGCGAGTGCGAAGTGGAATGGCTCCACCTACAAGATGTCAGACAGCACGCCGCGCCGTTTCCGTTTGATCGTCCTTCTGGCTACGCGTGGTGAGGCTGCTGTCCCTGGGCACGATCTGCCTCTGCGTTTGGGTTGGGCAATGTACTCGAATCATGGCTTCCGGGATCGGGCACTCGCTGAGGCCTTTGAGCGCGGGCTTTCGACGGCCTTCGGCCGCGATCTGGACCTGTCCGAGGACGAGGTTAGGGACGCCGTCCGCGCATTGTCCCCCTTGGAGGAGGGGGGGCTTGGCACCTACGACGAGCTCAAGGATATCCAGCGTA
>Ga0070732_10001834_pt1 | contig 11553 bp, 4 predicted proteins | sample Coa_R1_5_FD_66449 | JGI IMG/M metagenome (GOLD analysis project Ga0070732, IMG submission 66449) | Surface soil microbial communities from Centralia Pennsylvania, which are recovering from an underground coalmine fire - Coalmine... | ecosystem: Environmental > Terrestrial > Soil > Unclassified ...
AAAGGGCACCGGCAAGTTGTTGTCCAACAGGCCGCCTGAGTTGTCGTCCAGTTCGCCCCCGGTAACGCTGCCCGCCGAAAGGTTGAAGACGCCGATGGCTCCAAAGTTACCGCCGCAGACGGCGCCGTGATTGACGCAGGAGGCGGAGTTCTGGACGGAGGAGACGCCAAAGGCGTAGTTGCCGGTGACTTGTCCGGCGCCGGTGCCGAAGGCCGAGGGCGTCTGCTTGCGTAGAATACCCGCTGTGAAGGGACCCGCAGCATCGAAGTCAATCATGTGGCCCGTTGAAGCCACCGCAGGAGTACCGGAGATGCCTCCGAGGGAGAAGCGGTAGTTCTGCGTTCCCGCCGCGGTGGTTATCGCCATGCAACCGCGATGATCAGCGCCAACGCTGAACGAGCCGGATGTAACGCTACTCGTTGACACGCCTGCCGTGGAATTTCCATTGATGTCGATGGTGCCTGCGGTGATGTGCCCTGCGCCATCCACGGTGATCACGCCTCCGACCACCACGGGTTCGGGACCGGTTTCGCCAACCCCCGTTCCACTGTCGAAGCCCTTGAGCAAGAATGCATATTGTCCGCTCAAGAGCGATTCGCTGCCCGAGCCGCAGGCGGTAGCGGACGTCACGGTTAAGGTAAAGGCCCGCACAGCAGGCGAACCCACTCCGTTCGTGGCCGTAATCGTGATGGGATAGGAGGCGGCAGTGCCCGCAGCAGGCGTCCCACTCAGCGTCGCAGTGTTGTTTCCGTTGTCAACGAAAGTCACACCAGTGGGTAGCGCGCCCGTCTCGGTGATGGGGTCCAGCGGGAAGCCGGTCGTTGTGACCGTGAACGAGCCGTTGGTGCCCACTGTAAACGTGGTGCTGTTGGCGCTCGTGATTGCGGGGGCCTGATCCACCGTCAGGGTAAAGTTTTGCGAAGTGGTTCCCGAACTGCTCGTTGCTTTAAAGGTGATCGGGTACGCCCCGCCTGTCCCTGCCGCTGGCGTGCCGCTAAGTGCACCGGTGTTCGCTGTGAATGTCACTCCAGCCGGCAATGTTCCCGCCTCACTCAATGTCGGCGTCGGGGTACCCGTCGCCGTTACCGTGAACGTGCCAGGAGTGCCCACGGTAAACGTGGTGTTGTTGGTACTGGTGATCACCGGCGCAGTGTTCACAGTGAGCGTGAAACTCTGCGCGGTCGGTGTTCCCACAGCGTTATTAGCCGTGATTGTCAGCGGATAGGTGTTGGCAGTCCCAGAGGCTGGAGTCCCGCTCAGCGTCGCGGTTCCGTTTCCGTTGTCTTTGAAGGTTACACCCGTTGGCAGTGCACCTGTCTCCGTCAAAACCGGCGCGGGGAAGCCCGTGGTCATTACCGTGAACGATGCGGAGACATTCTCGGTAAACGTCGTGCTATTGGGGCTGCTGATGGCCGGGGCCTCATCGACGGTTAGCGTGAAGGTTTGCGAATTGCTGCCCACTGTACTGGCAGCTTTGAACGTGATGGAGTACGTCTTGCCGGTGCCTGTCGCAGGTGTCCCCGCCAGCGTCCCGCTTCCGTTTCCGTTGTCAGTGAAGGTCACGCCGCTCGGCAACGTGCCCGTCTCCGTCAAGGATGGCGTCGGCGTGCCCGTCGTCGTCACCGTAAACGAGCCTGCCATCCCTACGGTAAACGTGGTGCTGTTGGCGCTGGTGATGACCGGGGCCGTGTTCACCGTCAGCGTGAAACTCTGCGTCGCAGCGGTGCCCACGCCATTGCTGGCTGTGAATGTGATGGGATATGTGCCGTTAGTCCCCGCCGCTGGCGTCCCACTTAGGACAGCAGTCACCGGGTTGAATGTCACTCCAGTGGGCAGCGTGCCTGTCTCACTCAGGCTCGGCGCCGGAAAGCCAGTCGCGGTCACGGTGAACGTGCCCGCCGCGCCCACGGAGAACGTCGCGCTGTTGGCGCTAGTGATGGCCGGGGAATCATCAACCGTCAGCGTGAAACTCTGATTCGCTGGAGATCCCACACCATTCGTGGCTGTGAACGTGATGGAATAGGTTTTGCCGGTGCCTGCTGCCGGCGTCCCGCTCAGAACGCCCGTGGTCGTGTTAAATGTCACTCCGGACGGCAGCGCTCCCGTCTCACTGAACGTCGGCGCGGGGAATCCTGTCGCGGTCACAGTGAAGGTTCCCGCCGTGCCCACCGTAAACGTCGTGCTGCTGGCGCTGGTGATGGCCGGGGGCTGGCCCACGGTCAGCGTGAAGTTCTGCGTCGCAGCGGTACCCACGCCGTTGCTCGCTGTAAACATGATGGGATAACTGCCTGCAGTCCCCGCTGCCGGCGTGCCACTCAGGACACCCGTCGCTGGGGTGAATATCACTCCAGTGGGCAGCGTGCCTGTCTCGCTCAGACTCGGCGCCGGGAAGCCCGTCGCGGTCACCGTGAACGTGCCAAGAGTGCCCACCGTAAACGTGGCGCTGTTGGCGCTGGTGATGGCCGGGGCCTGATCGACCGTTAGCGTGAAACTTTGCGTCGCATTACTGCCCACACCATTACTGGCGGTTATAGTGATGGAGTACGTTTTGCCGGTCCCCGCCCCTGGCGTCCCGCTCAGAACGCCCGTGGTCGCGTTAAGCGTCACTCCGGACGGCAGCGCGCCCGTCTCGCTAAATGTCGGCGCCGGGAATCCTGTCGCGGCCACCGTGAAGGTTCCCGCCGTACCCGCCGTAAACGTCGTGCTGTTGGCGCTGGTGATGGCCGGGGGCTGGCCTACGGTCAGCGTAAAGTTCTGCGTCGCAGCCGTGCCCACTCCGTTGCTGGCCGTGAATGTGATTGCGTAGTTCTTGGCAGTCCCCGCGGCCGGAGTTCCGCTCAGCGTCCCGGTTCCATTCCCGTTGTCCGTGAAGGTCACACCGCTCGGCATTGCGCCGGTCTCCGTCAAGGATGGTGTCGGTGTGCCCGTTGCCGTTACCGTGAACGTGCCGGCGGTGCTTACCACAAAGGTCACGCTATTAGCGCTCGAGAATGCCGGCGCCGCGTTGACTGTGATGCTGAGCTGCTGCGTGGCAGACTGAGGACCGCCGATGCTGGAATCAGTTACCTTGACCGTGAAAGTTGACGTGCCGACCGCGGTGGGCGTTCCAGTGATTGCGCCGGCGCTGCTGATTCTAAGGCCGGCCGGCAGACTGCCTACACTGACGGTGAAGGTCAGCGTCCCGGCGCCGCCAGAGGCCGCGACCATCTGATTATAGGCCGTGCCAACTATGCCGTTTGGCACAGAAGTTGTGGCGATCGATGGGGGCAACGTAGTGGTAATGGTTAGCACGGTGGACTTTGAGCCGACAGCTGCCGTGATCACGGCGGTCGCGGTAGAGCTGGCAGCGAGAGGAACAGCTGAAGGGGTCCCTTGGGCCCGGCGGGCTACGAAAGTGCCGGCAGCGGGCGCAGTGTAGGTCACCGACCTTTTCGTTTGGTTGGAGAGCATGCCGGGACCACTAGTCAAGGTCCACGTGACGTCTACGTTGGAAGTAATGTTGACACTCTGCCCGGCGTCCACGGCTTGAGTGCCACTGAAATTCAAAGTGGGCGGTGCGCTCCCACCGATGCAGCCATTGAGGAGGCACAAACATACACACACCAGAATGGCAAACAGCCGCGTCTTTCTCATGGTGACCCCTTCGCTTACTGATTTTTTTCTTGGCCAGCCGGGTTGGAGACGATAGGAACCCGTGAGAGTTGGCCGGACACATACACCCGTATTTCTCTTCTGTCTAAAAAACCAAAGTAAACTTGCTGGATCTCGGCGGGATGGCGCAGAGACCGGAACAGGGCGCCGCACCCGCTAGTTCGTGAATGACGCCGCTTCCGCTCCCTGAAGAACGAGGTGCGGAATCGCAAGCAGGAGCCAACACCCGCACCCTGAGATCCGAAGGGAGCTGCACCCCCGCTAGACGAACGCTGAAGTCCGCGCCACCCACCTTGCCAATTTCCCGGTCTAGAACTCTGCGTGCATGCACGTTCCCCACAGCTAAAGGCGAATTCGGGGTGCAAGTCAAGAGATGCGAACCGGAAATGATATGAAGTTGGTATGAAATCGCCTGTTTTAGAATGGTTTTTGCACTACATGCGGTGGCAGGCCCTTAACGGCGACACCTCAGCATCGTTCCGCAAAGAATCCTGAATGGGCCATCCTAGCGGGGTTTGCAAGAGTGGAGCTGTTTTTCGCTAGGTCTTCATCCTAGCCCAGCTCGGCTACTCCGTTATGTCGAAATCCACCGGTAGCCGAATCTCTCCAACCCATTGAAACCAGGCTGGTTGCAAGGTGAGCGTCAGGCGGCTTTGATCCGGCAGCCAAGCGACAAGGAGCGACATTATCTGTCGCAGTCGCGCTTTCGCTCGATGTCGCTTGCTTTGAAACGTAGACACGCCATGATGGCCGGAGAGACACCGGCGACGGGGAATGGCCGGGCGCAGTTGGGACACGACGGAACGGTCGAGCATCTTGCGAGAGGTTGAGATGAAATTCGGGAAGGCATTCGGCAAGGAACGGGTTTACCAAAAACATGGGCGCGCCGTGGCGGTGCTTCTATCCACGTTGGCCGCTTTGTCAATGACCATGGGCTGCTCGGTCAAGAAATTCGCAATCAACAAGCTGGGCGATTCGCTGGCGAATAGCGGGACTACATTCGCCGCGGACAACGACCCTGAATTCGTCGGTCAGGCAGTGCCCTTCAGTCTCAAACTCATCGAGGGGCTGCTAGCGGAAAGCCCCAAGCACAAAGGGCTGCTGTTCGCGGCAGCCAGCGGATTCACGCAGTATTCGTATGTGTATGTGCAGGAACCATCCGAAGAGATTGAGAGCGAGGATTTGACGAAATCGGAAACGCTGCGAACGCGGGCGCGCAATCTCTACCTTCGAGCCCGCGACTATGGTTTGCGCGGCTTGGATGCAAAGCACGCGAGCTTTTCCCCAAATTTGCGGCGCGAGCCGAAGGCTGCGGTTCTCAAGGCAAAGAAAGGCGACGTGCCTTTGCTCTACTGGACAGCAGTTTCGTGGGGCGCAGCGATCTCTCTCGCCAAAGACCAGCCCGATCTTGTCGCTGAGCAGCCGCAGGTGGAAGCAATGATTGACCGCGCGTATCAGCTCGACCCGGACTACAACCAAGGCGTCATCGAACAGTTCCTGATCAGCCACGAATCTGCGCGAAAAGACGCCAAGGGCGATTTCGAGACTCGATGCAAGGAGCACTTCGATCGCGCAGTGGCGCTGACCGCAGGACAGCTAGCCGGGCCCTACGTGTCCTATGCGGAGACCGTCACGATTCAGAAGCAGAACAAGGCGGAATTTGAATTGCTGCTCAAGCAAGCCTTGGCAGTGAATCCTGATCTTCGACCGGAGTGGCGCTTGAGCAATTTGATCATGCAGCGGCGAGCGCGTTGGCTCCTGTCGCGCGAAAGCGAGTTGTTCCTGAGCGCGGAGGCGGAAGGCAATGGGCGTTAAAACAATGAAGAATAAAAAAAGAGAGCGCGTCATGGGCTCGGGAGCCGTGCGGCGAAAAACTGGTCTCCTTGCTCTAGCAGCCGCCATGATGGGGCTGTTGACGCCGCACGCGTCACGCGCCCAGCAGCGCATTCGCCTGGCGACGCTGATCCCGCGCGGCTCTTCTCCCTTCCACATCCTCGAAGGCATGGGGCAGGAGTGGAAAAAGGCTTCAAGCGGCGGGATCACGCTGACCATTTATCCGGACGGAACCCAAGGCAACGAGGAAGATATGGTACGGCGGATGCGCGTCGGAGAGCTCCAGGCGGCCACGCTTACCGTCTCCGGGCTCTCGGAGATCGATCCTGCCGTTGGGGCCCTTGAGAAGATACCAATGGCTTACCACTCGTTGGAAGAGCTCGAATACGTCCGGGCCCGAACCCAGCCGGAACTGGAAAAGCTCCTTGAGCACAAGGGTTTCGTCGTGTTGTTTTGGGCCGACGCCGGTTTTATCAACCTTTTCTCCCGCACACCGGCGCTGCATCCCAACGACTTCAAGAAGATGAAGGTGTTTGTTGGAGCCGCCGATCAAGCAGAAATTGCGATTGCCAAGGGGCTCGGATTTCAAGCCGTTCCCCTGGGCTGGACCGACGTGCTCCCTAACCTGAAGACTGGCCTCATCGATGCCGTACCGGCCCCGCCATATTTCGCTCTCGCCAGCCAGTTCGATCTGGTTGCCCCGCACATGCTGGATGTGAAGTGGGCCGCGCTGGTCGGGGCCACGGTGATGACCAAGAAAGCCTGGGACAAGATTCCTGCTGACCTTCAGGCCGCTGTACTCAAGTCTGCTACGGAGGCCGGCAAACAAATGCAAGCGCAGAGCCGAATGGAAGCGAGCCAGGCGCTGGAAGCTATGAAAAAACGAGGTCTGACCTTCCACGCTGTGACTCCGGAACTGGAGAAAGAATGGCGGGAGTTTGCGGAAGGAGTGTATCCAAAGATGCGAGGCACGATGGTCCCGGCCGCCATGTTCGACGAAGTAATGCAATTATTGAGCGCATACCGTAATCCTTCCGCCCCGCCCACCAAGAAACCGGAGGCCACGAAAAAGCCATGAGCGCCGCAGTCATGAGCTGGCGGAACTTGCCGGCAGCAGCTTCGCGCCAGTCCAAGCGCTGGGCTGGCTGGTTCGGCCGGGCGGAAGCCATTGGGGTTTCGGCTACGCTCGGAATCATGATGCTGCTGCCGCTGGCGGAAGCGGCGCTGCGCCGCACCCTGCACGTTTCCATCGCAGCCTCCACAACGATTGTTCAGCACATGGTTTTAGTGGTGGCAATGGCGGGCGGAGCCATCGCAGCGCGAGAAGGCAGACTGCTCGCGCTTTCGACCTGGGGAGAGACCAAGTTGCGCGGCCGCTGGAAAGAGATTGCGCGAGTTTTTACAACTGGTGTTTCAGCGACGGTGTGTGCCTTCCTGAGCGTCGCGGCCACCCAATTCGTGCAAACCGAACGCGACGCTGGAAGGATCCTGGTGCTCGGTGTTCCTCTTTGGGTTGTCGAGTCGATTCTTCCGATCGGATTTGCGGTGATTGCCCTGCGGATTCTCTTACACAGCTCTGAGAAGTGGTTGACGCGTGGCGCAGCGGCCCTATGCGCGACTCTTCTTTCGGTAGCTGCGATCTGGGTGCCTGCCGGCTTCCCCTGTTCTGTTCTCATATCAATGTGCATGCTCCTGGTCGCTTCGTTTCTGGGAGTGCCTGCATTTGTGTCGCTTGGAGGTGCGGCGCTCCTTTTGTTCCGTGGCGCAGCCCAACCAATTGCCGCCATCCCGATTGCACACTATTCGCTGGTCATCAATCCCTCCCTCCCAACACTTCCGTTGTTTACCCTCGCCGGATATTTCCTGGCGGAGGGAAACGCACCAAAGAGGCTCGTGCGCGTTTTCTACGCTCTGTTTGGACAGATCCGCGGCGGGCCAGCCATCGTGACAGTGCTCGTTTGCTCGTTCTTCACCTCGTTCACTGGAGCTTCCGGAGTCACCATCCTCGCGCTCGGCGGATTGCTGATGCCTGTTCTGGCCGGTGCGCATTACAAGGACAAAGACGCTCTTGGGTTGCTGACTGGCTCGGGCTCACTGGGGTTGTTGCTGCCGCCATGTTTGCCGCTTATCGTCTACGCCATCGTGGCCCAAGTTCCAATCGAGAAGATGTTTCTCGGTGGAATCGTTCCAGCTTTCGTAATGATGATCGCGACCGTGCTCTGGGGCATCCGCTGCGGCCCCAAACAAGCGGAGGCAGCATTGGCGCGTAAGTTCGATTGGACGGAAGCTCGCAAAGCCGTCTGGGATGCGAAATGGGAGTTGCTGATGCCCGTGGTCGCTTCCTTTGTTCTCTTCAGCGGGCTGGCAACACCCGTCGAGGCTTCTGCGGTCACCGCGCTCTACGCCTTCGTGATTGTCGCAATCATTCATCGGGACATGAAAAGCTTTCGGGACATCCTGAGAGTCGTTTCCGAATGCGGATTGCTCATCGGCGGAGTGCTGTTGATTCTTGGCGTTTCCCTGGGCTTCACGAATTACCTGGTCGACGCTGAAATTCCCGCGCACGCCGTCGAGTGGACCACCCAGACGATTCATTCTCCCTTCGTCTTTTTGCTGCTTTTGAATCTTTTCCTCCTGGTAGTCGGCTGCCTGATGGAGATTTATCCGGCCATCGTCGTGGAAGTGCCGCTGTTGGTGCCGCTGGGCGCTGCTTATGGAATCGATCCAGTGCGTTTGGGGATCATCTTTCTCGCCAACATGGAACTGGGATATCTCACGCCTCCTGTGGGATTGAATTTATTAATGTCTTCCTACCGATTTAAGAAACCAGTCCCTGAAGTGTTGCGCGCCACCGCTCCGGTCGTGCTGGTGCTCGCGGTGGGAGTCCTTCTGATTACCTACATTCCGGCGCTCACGAACACGTTGCCCCGTTGGTTTAGCCGCTGAGGAGGTGAATGTGCGATTCCGCTTCTTAGTCTGGGGCCTGACGCTTTCCGCTTTGCTGGTTGGCTGCGCTCCAGCGGTGAGTTTGCAGCCGCTCTACACCCCACAGGAACGTGCGAAGCCGGTAGCGGAGCCACGCATCGAGGGAGAATGGATATCGCCCTTCATAGATGAGCCAGGAAAAGATCAAGAGGAATGGCTGCACTGGATGATTAGCCGGGAGGAAAGTGGCGGACAGTGGCTTGGCTATTACAAGGTGGAATTACGGCCGGGAAAACCTGAATCGCACGAGGAACCAAAGGTCACTACTTACCATGTCCGGCTGGTAAGCGCGGGAGACAAACTGTTTTTTGACGCAGACTTTGAAGAACACGCCGAAGGGCAAAACAAGATCGGCCGGGATGATGCTCTGGGCCTGATCCCCACGCACTTGCCAGGCCGCCTCCGGGCGCAGCAGGACTTCCTGCGCATCTCTCTGCTCAATTCTTCGTGGGTCGAAGAGAACAAGCCGGATAGCTTTAAGAAAATGGTGCATACAGGGAGCGACACGGATGTTGCGGTCATCACCGGCTCGACAGAGGAGCTGCGAAACTTCTTTGTACAAAATGCGGATAATGCGGAGGCCTTTCCCCGCGAGTACGTCGCGTATCTGTGCCGCCCGGGAGCGGACTGCGTGTTGCGGGCTTACGAAGACATGCTTGCGAACACGCCCGACGATGACGAGCTCCTAGGCTCCGCGGCGATTTTTTTCCTCGACCGAGGGAACTACGCTCGGGCGGCAGAGCTGCGCAGGCGGCGCGTAGAACTGAAGCCGGAAAACGGCCCGCTGCATTCGGAACTGGGCAACGCACTTCTCCTCAAGCGCGAGTTCGACGGCGCGCGAAGCGAATTTGCGGCCGCCGAGAAGCTCGCGCCAGGAGAGTGGTTTGCGCCAGAGGGTGTGGTTTGGAGCTATTTTGTTGAGGGCAAGTTCTCCGAAGCGGCCGCGGCAGCGGCAAACTATGAGGCCACCAAGAAGCATGCCTCCGTAGACCCAATCCTGTTGGGCTATTTCTCCTTGCTGCGTCTGGGCCGGCGCGAGGAAGCAGGGTCCTGGCTAAAAGAACGAACTGCTCAATATGCCGGGGAGGCCGAGGGCCACATCGTTCTTTTGGGAGTCCAGGGAAGGATAAACGCAGGTTGCCCGTGGCTCCCTGCCGCCGTGGCCAAAGAACCGGAGCGCGAGTGGTGTTGGTTCGGGCAGGCGATGGAAAACATCGCCAAAGGAAAATCAGCCAAATGGGAATTGGATAGATTGGTGGATGGGGCGCCCAAAAACAGCCTCACCGCCCTTGCTGCGAGAATCGAGCTTGAGCGCTTTTCCGGCAGCCCCAAGAAATGAGCTGCAATGCAGAAACAGAGAGTGCGCCTCTGTCTAAAGACTCACTAGTTGCACAGGGTCTGCCGCGCTAGCGTCTGGTTAGTGTCTTGAGCTACTCGCTGATGTCGAAATCCACGGTGCGGTCGGGGGCGTGGTTCTGCGCGGAGTCCACCGCCTGCATCACCAGGCGATAGGAGCCGGGCTTCAGATCGTCCACCTTGACTTTCAACCCGAAGGGAATCACCTGATTCCCTTTCTGGATGAATTCATCGCAGTGCACCGCTCCGGTGGAGAAAATCTTCTGGTTGCTGGCGCGCTCGAAAACCGAGTAGCCTGCGGCCACGATGGGCGGTTTGTCGGAAGTCAGCAAAGGCTCATAGACTTCGGTATAGACGACCACGTTGTCCGTGTGCTTGAAACGGTTTGTGGGCGACGGATTGATCTGCATGCCCTTCACGACCAGAGGCGTGCGGTCCTCCAACAGCGCGGAGTCGAGGCTCTCGGGAATGTCGTTTAGCTTTTTCGCGGAGTTCGAGAGCGCGATGCCACCCAGGCTGAAGTGCTTGCCGTCGTACGGGTCAATCGAAAGCGGCGATTCAAACTTTCCAAAGGCGTCACCGCCCGCGCTCAAAACCACCGTGAGCCTGTAGCTTCCCGGCGTGGCGTCAAACTGGTTTTCGTATTGATACGGCGATTTCGTGAACTCCTTCCACTCGTCTTTTTCCAGGTCCAGGTTCAAGATGTCGCTGAACCTCGCGCCGACGCTGCCGTCGTTGCGATACGCAATGCCCAACACGTTCAAGCTGGCATGATACTTCCCCTTCTCCTTGTTGAACTGGAAGGAATCGGAAGGAATCTCCATCGCCAGATTCACACGCGCGATGTTTGGCCCGGTGTAAAAGAACGGAGCCTCCATCACGCCGTGGATCGAACCGGCCTGCGAGCCGGTCGCATGCGCTTCCAGCGTTTTTTCGAGCGGCTTGCCTTCCAGCACGTTCGTCGTTCGAACGTTGCAATAACCGCTTCGCGAGCGCACGTGCAGCCCGCCCTGGTTCATTTTTACTTTCAGCGTGTGGCAACTGCCTTCGGGCGTGTCCGCTGGCGCGTATCCCAGAATGTAAAACTCGTTTTGCTCGCGCCCGATTTTCTCGAGTCCGCCCAGAAGATCGTTGGTGTTGAAAATGGTGAAACCGCCCGTTCCTTCGGCGAGAGTTGCAAGAATCTGCTGGTTCGTAGCTACGGAAGTTGGAAATGTTGGAACGATGGTCCGCGGCTGCGCGTAAGTGGAATTGTTGAAGTTCGAGTTCGTTCCCCCGCCACCCCGCGTTCCTCCGCCTGTTCCGCCGCCTCGCGTTCCTCCGCCCGTCCCTCCTCCGGTTCCGCCCGATCCTCCTTTACCTCCTCCGCCCGTACCTCCGCCCGTCCCGCCACCCGTACCACCGCGGCCACCACCTCCCGTTCCTCCTCCGCCCGTTCCACCTCCGCCCGTACCCCCTCCCCCGCCGCCCGGCCGACCGCCACCACCGCCGGTACCTCCGCCGCCGCCGCCGGGCCTCTGCGGGTCAGGCATGGCCATCGGAAAAGCGGCGAGCACGAGCCTCGGGCGCGCGGAATGATGACGAATAGAGTTTCGTGACGAAGCTGCAACCAACCTCGTTTTGCCAGCTGATTTTTCAGAGGAAGCAGAAACCGATCTCGCCTTCCCGGGAGTAGCTCTGTTTAGCACGGTGCCGCCTGGGGTAGGAGCGAGCAGGCCGCGCGAATCC
>Ga0070732_10001835_pt1 | contig 11552 bp, 8 predicted proteins | sample Coa_R1_5_FD_66449 | JGI IMG/M metagenome (GOLD analysis project Ga0070732, IMG submission 66449) | Surface soil microbial communities from Centralia Pennsylvania, which are recovering from an underground coalmine fire - Coalmine... | ecosystem: Environmental > Terrestrial > Soil > Unclassified ...
GTGGCCAAAGATGCCAACGCATAATGTTCAAGAGTCCCGGCAGCAACAGTTCTTGGCCGTCGCCTCTGGGTGAACTAGAAAGGGTGTTATGACGCATTTCCCCGCCCGGCGTGACGCATTGTGCAAGATGGAAGGGGGGAGTCTCCACAAAAGCGAGACTCGGGCCTGCACCGGCTGTGGACGAGATTTCGTAGTTGCCCGACCGTGGCAGAGGCAATGCAGTCAGCGCTGCCGGCAGAGGGCCTATGTTGAGAGAAAGTGCACACCCCCCCTCGGCTACTATGGGGCATGATGTGAAGTTAACAATCTCGAGGAGGGTGTAGACCCAATGGCAACGACCAAGGGGACTTGCTGAAAGCGTTCGTGAGCCGCGTAAAGGATTTGCGCGATCCGAACTGCTGCAAACGCAAGCGTTCGCTAATCCGATTCCCCAGGCTTTCAGTTGCGTCACTTTCGCACCCTCCTGTTCCTACTTAATTCAAACTTCATTCCTACTCCGACTTCCAACTCTTTCCGCACTCTTTGCACAGCGGAAGAAAGATGAGGCAATTCGCTTTAATTGTGGTACACAAAACGGTACACACGACTTTCGGTTCCGTCGCATCCCATTGATGGAAGCCGTCCCGGACTTTTTTGGCCCGCTACGCTATGCCACGGCCAAATTCGGGCATGGATCTTACAGGCGCGGGAAAAGATGGGTCAAACAGCCTGGGGGATAGGAGATAGAGCGCTTCAAAGTTGCACCCCCGTTACTAGTTGGTAAACGAAAAGCGGGGCGAGGACGGGCGCGGGGGCGTTTGGAATCGCTCGTCGCCATCGAGTGCTGCCCGAAAGTCACAAGGGAAATGAGATAGAACTCAATCGGGACACGGGCGAAAATGGGAACGAACGACGGTGCTGATCCGCGAACTCTTTTCGGTTTTCGTAACAAGACTCCAGTTTGTCCGTTACTCCGTTCGTTTTTCGTAACCCACTTGTCTTAAAGCGCGCCACTCTTAAAGCCACGACGTGACTGTCGTCACCGTATCGCGTGACGTTGAACACGAACAGGCATTTCTTTGTTGACATCCATAACTGGCCACGGGTAGATTCCCACACAATCGGCGTGAAGGATTCCCAGCAAGCGACGGACTCCCTGATCCGTCAGCAGTCCTTCTCGCTGGTTCCCTTGATGTGTGGACGACTCGCGCCAAGAAGTTGGCGGCTTGCTGCGGTGTGGCCTAGCAGCCGCACACGATAGTGTGCTCAATCACAAAGTCTCATCGCGAGGAGTTGTTACCAAATGAAGACCAAGAAAGTCTTTGCCAGCTGCAATCTGCACGTCTGTCTCGCAGCCTCATTGCTATTCTTCTCCTCCCTCGCCGCCATGAGCCAAACTGGCGGAGCGCCCACAACCAGCGTCTACGATACCCATGCGATCGACAGCGTAAACCTACAGAACCTGAATGTCATGTTGAACGTTCAAGTATTGTCCAAGTCAGGGGCGATGCCTTTTTCTCTGTCACTCTCTGCGAGTTCCGGCTGCGTGGTGTATGGGAGCGGAACAAGCCACTCTACGGCATGTGGTCTTCTGCAATTGATCAACAAGCCGGTGGGGTCGGAGCCCATATGGGCAGGCTTTGTGCCTTCGGTGCACGCTCTCCTAAACGGAAATACCAATACTCCAGTTATTGGCGCGAGCACAAGCACCACCGTTGGTTGTCCAAGCAACAATGTGTTCACACAGGAATATTCAGGGTGGTGGATTCAAACAAATGACGGGACAAAACATTTTCTGCCTCCCGGCGACATGGTTGATTCGCTCGGATGTTTCAGTTCGTCCCTATCAGATCAAGCGATCGATGGTTCTGGCTACACATTGATGATCACTGGTTCCACACAGGGTAACAGCTTGTGTAACCCCGGCGCAGGAACAGGAAGCAACTGCACGATTTATGAAGCGGGAGGCGCGGCGATTAATGTTGTTCCACAAACGACACAGAGTATCTACTTCTCGACCATGGCAACCGACTCAAACGGTAATTCCATTAGCTTCAACGCTGGCACTAATACTTACATTGACACTCTGAACTTAACTGCTATCACAGAAGACAACTCCGCCAACCCATCGGTGTTTTCGTGGGACGATATCAATGGCAATCAGCAGAAGGCGACAATAGGCTACTCCGCTCTCAACGTTCAAGCGATAAGCGACTGTACAACCACAGGAGCCGGAACGCAGCCTGGTATGCCGACTTCCATAAGTTTTCCGAACGGTGGTAGCCTCGGTATTGCCTATGAGCCAAATGCAGCCCACTCTGGCACCTATACGGGTCGATTAGCAACGCTAACATTGCCAACCGGAGGGACGATCACCTATACCTATCCGGGGGCTTTCAACTGTTCATATATGGTTCCCTCCAAGGTGACGCGCCAGACCGCCGACGGCACCACTACATATACCTGGGCCCCATTTCAGAACGGGAACACGACGACAGTTGTTGATCAAGGAGGGAACACCACCATTTACACATTTACGGGACTGGCTGCAGCAGGGTCTACACCAAGTCCCACCACTGCCCAAGTTGTGACGCAAATCCAGCGATTCCAGGGCACAAGTACGTTGCTGACGACTGACGTTTACTGTTACAACGCAGCGAGCGGTCAACCCGGCAATTGTTCAACGGCGGTGGTGTCGCTTCCCATTAAAGAGATCGATGTCTACCATACGATCAACGGAATGTCGAGCTCCTCCAGGTCCAGAGTGACATATGACAGCTACGGAAATGTAACGTCGAGTACAGCCTGGGATTTTGGTTTTGCTTTTTACACGCGCCAGACGACCACAACTTATGGGTCTTGGAATGGCTCAGCGTGTGTTGCTATCGGTAACCACATCAATAACAAGCCCTGCGACGTACAAACCACCAGTAAAGACATTAAAGGAAACCTCAGCGTTATTGCGGAGTCTCGCTACACGTATGATTCTCACGGCAATCTTCTGACGACGTACAAATGGACCGGGACCCAGTGGCTAAGCAACGCAACTCCGAACGTGTACAACGCGAACGGGACGATAGCAACGTCGTATGATCTCGCAAACACTCCAACCAGCTACGGCTACGGTAATGGATGCAATAATCTATTCCCGACATCGGTTACAGCGGGTGGTCTGACCATTTATAAGACCTGGAACTGCACAGGAGGCGTGCTACTCACCAGCAGCAATCCCAACAACAGCAAGCTTGTCACGACTTATGGCTATGCCAGCAAGGCGGGACAGGCGGACCCGTACTGGCGGGTCATGTCTACTACGGACCCATTGGGTAATACTGTCTATAAGACATATGGAATGAATACCCTGGAGACCTCGCTTAGCTTCGGATCGTCGATGGTGGATGCTGTGACGACGTTCGACGGATATGGACGGTCGATTCGGACGCAGAAGAATCGGAACGACAACAGCGGGAACTATGACACCGGATCAATATCGTACGGATGGACTGGAGCTTTCCATACTGTTTCCTCCACAATGCCGTGTGCTGTAGCGCAAGGCAGCGACTGTACGTTCTCCTCTGGAGCGACAGTTTCACAGCTTGACCCTCTTGGCCGTAGCCAACTGACGACCGATGGAGGCGGTGGCACGGTCACGAGCACGTACGCGCAGAATGATGTGCTGACCGTCCTCGGTCCCGCGCCTTCCGGAGAGAAGGTAAAGCAGGTGCAGAAGCAATACGACGGTCTAGGACGCTTACAGTTGTCCTGCGCGATCGGCAATGGTTCCACCACTGCCTGCGGACAGAACACCGGCACTGCCAACGGCGTAACTACGGCGTATGCTTATGGAGCTGCTAGCGGCAGCACCACTGTGACGGCAACACGAGGAGTTCAGAGCCGAGGCAAGACCTATGACGCTCTCGGACGCCTGATTTCAGAAACGAATCCCGAGTCTGGCACGACGACATATACATATGATTCGGTACCTCCACCCGGTACTTGTGGCGGATGGACTAGCCAACCGGGCGAGTTGATGGTGATAACCAATGCGAATGGAACGAGTACTTGCCAAGTCCACGATGCTCTTCATCGATTGATACGCACCGGAACCAATCAAACGCCTAACACTTGCAAAAGTCTCATTTACGACAGCGTTTCGAATGCTCTTCAGGCACAACCGCCGAATTCCACTTTTAGCAATCTGGCTGGGCGGCTAGTGGAAGCGGAGACCGATAATTGCACTGCCTGGCCCCCTACCTCGGCCTCGATGATTACCGACGAGTGGTTCAGCTACGATGCCGATGGCAGGCTGACCGATGTTTATGAATCCACTCTGCATTCGGGCGGCTACTATCACACGACGGTGAGCTATTTTGCGAACGGAGCGGTCAGTTCTTTAAGCGGGCTGCCTGGATACGCAGCGTATACTTATACGGCCGATGGCGAGGGCAGACCCAATACCGCCGTCCAAGGAACCACGAAGCTCATTAACGGCGTGACCTACAATGCTGCGAGCCAGCCGCAAATCGTCAATATCGGCGGATCAGGCGACCAGGATACGTATACATACGATCCGGCTACTGGACGTATGAAGACCTATACTTTCGAGATTAACTCGGTGTCGGAAACGGGCACCCTCAAATGGAATGCGAACGGCAGCCTTCAGCAGTTAGCCATCGTCGATGGTTTTGATTCGGGAGGCACGCAGACCTGCAACTATTTGTACGACGATTTGGGAAGGATCGGCACGCCTAGCGGCTCGACTGCTTATAGCGTGGACTGCGGCTTTTCGCTTTGGCGGCAGACATTCACCTACGATCAATACGGCAATCTCACTAAAACCGGCAATCCAGGTATAACCTGGAATCCAGGTTATAACTCCGCTAACAACCAGTACTCGTTGGTCGGGGCCAGTTATGATGCGTCGGGGAACTTACTTTACGACACGTTCGACACCTACACCTGGGATAGCTACGGGAAAATGGCGTCGGTTCGCGCATCGAATAGCGCGGCGGTCTGTGGAACCAGCGGCACGTGCGTGACTTACGATGCGCTGGGGCGGGCGGTGGAAACCAACGCCAGTGGCAGTTACACCGAGATTCTGTACAGCCCCATCGGCAAAACTGCTATCATGAACGGCCAGACCGTGAACTTCGCCTATGTGCCGCTGCCGGGCCGGGAATCGTCCCTATACGCCGCAGGCACCGGAGGCGGCGGCCACTACATGGAGCACCACGATTGGCGGGGCGACGTGGTGCTGCGAACGACGCTCAACAATCGCACGATGGACTACGATCGGGCGTTCGCTCCCTATGGAGAGGCGTACGCCAACTTTGGTAACACCTCAAAGCTGAATTTTACGGGAGACACGCAGGACATCTTCGCTGGACTGTTTGACACTCCGAATCGAGAGCTGAATCCCACGCAGGGCCGCTGGATTTCGCCCGACCCGGCGGGGGCAGGCTGGAACCTTTACGCCTACAGCGCTAACCCGAACAGTGCGATTGATCCCTCTGGGCTGTTTCCAAAGCAGGAACCCTCAGGTTGCTCTCCAGCGGTCGGGTGCCCCACTGGGGGCGCAATCGGAGACTATAACAACGACGGGGGACCGTACGGCTATAACCCATTAAACTTTATGGATGCATTCCCCGATTTGGTTTTCGGGACCGTGCCCGCGAACATTACTTCCTCCGTCACTAAACCGTCCAGCAGCCCAACAGGGCCAGCTTTCTGCGGTTGCCCTGACGATCTCACTTCAGGAGCGATGGCTGGGACGGTTGCTCCTCTGCCAGATGGGATTTCTGGCCCCGTCGGCTGTTCTGGCGCTGGCGTGCCCTGCTATCTCAGCCAGCAGGGGCCGATTGACCCGACCGTAGGCAGTTTAACGATGCAGGGTACCCCAGGTTACGGTGCTCAGGCGAGCTATGTGTATGTAGTCAGGGACATTCTCGGTAATCCTACTACTGTAGGCTCGGTTAGCGAAGATCTGACTGTTCTGGCGATGTCGTCGAATAGCATCCCACCCACAAGCAGTACTTGGTCAGGACCGGACGACCTCCCCTCTGGTCTCTATTTCAAAGACAATGTTTGGACTTGGGGACCGTTAGTAGACAGCAGCAGTGTTGCGATCTTTTTGCAGACATTCACAGCCAGCGTGGGGGGAAACACATTTGCCCTGATCAATCAGAACATGAACGTAGTGGCATACGGACCCGGCGGCCCCACAGGGTCCATAGGGGTAGCGAGATCAAATCAGCTTACCCCCTAACAGAAATTGTCCATGACTGAACGAGGGGGAGCGAGACTGCTAAGCTCTGTGAGTTCGTCAGATCGTGGTAGGATTCCGTTGGCGGTGGAGAAGAGACGCTTTCTTTTGTTGGGTCGTTCTTAACACGAAACGAAAGTCGGATTCTTGTTGCAATCGAAAGGCAATTGAGATGACGCCCCTGAAGGCAATCCTGACTCTTTTGATCTTGGTGAGTTCGTGCCTTGGCCAAGAAAGAGGCGGTACCGATCCCAGTACAGCGCTGCCGATCCTGAAGCAAATCTTAGGCAAAGCTGACGTTTCGGGCTCGCTCGCATATTGGGGCCGTTGCGATTTTCATAAGCCATATCCGGATTTCCCTGCTCTCGCCCATTCCTCTAACGATTCCGGTTCACCTGCAGAGGTTTTGCAAAAGGTTTTTGGAACTGACCCCAAGATGCAGGTAACGCAGGAGCCCAACGGACTGGTTCGCATGTCTGAAACAGATGTTCCGACTGACCTCTTAGATTTTACGATTGGTCACGTGTCGTTTGGGCCTCTTGAGCAGCAGCCTGACAGGTTCGGTGGGCCGAACAGCGCGATGATCCTAATCTTGTCTAATCCCGAGGTGATGGCCTACAGGAAGGCACACAGCATTGGCCCTTACGCCAACAGGTGGACGGGACCTGGCAACAGCTCTTCCAAACAGAAAGTTTCGGGCGATTTGTACAATGTGACAATGAGACAAGCGTTGGACTATATCCTGCAGTTCTATCCGGGGTTCTGGATTTACGAGAACTGCCAAAGTGATGATTACAAACCGGGACGCTACGTCTTTTTTACCTTTTTCCAAACAGAGCCTCACGCCCATAGGATAGAGGAGCCTGCTCCTAAATGAGACCAAAGTCGGTAATTTTCTAAGTCAGGACACTACCATCGAGTTTCTCTTTCTTGAAAATACGGTCGGAATGTGCGATCAGAGCGGGCTTGAGATGATGAACATACCAGTCTCGGTTGTATCGAGGGTATTCCTGAAGATTTTCATCGTTGTTTCCACATTAACGTCTGCCGTCGTTGTTGCAAATGCTGCGGACGTGCGAAAACCTGTATTTGCCAAGGGAGCTTGTCTCGGCAAGATTTCCTCTGATATGTTGTCCTCTTTGAAAAAAGAAATCCACAATTCGCAGAAATACCGATTGGTCCGTGATCTGTCCGACGAAGGTCAGATGGACGTTGTGCTGACTATTGACATAAATTGCGCCGAACGCAACAGCGTTGCTGCCATAGCGACCGTGTTCGGACGGGCCAAGTGTTTCAGTCTTAACAATTGCCATATTGCCATTGACGGCTCCTCCATTAGGTCCGACTTGTGCGATTCCAACGCAGTCGCAGAATGTGGACAGGCGCTTTTCAAAGCGTTAGACGATTACGTGAACAACCCGATTAGGCCATCACTGAAGTTGTACTAGCGCGTGCCCGTCCATTTAGGCAACCGGGGTCGCCCCACCCGGGTTGCTCTCCAGCGGTCGGGCGCTCCACAGGCAAATCGGATGGCTACGATGAGTACGGCGCCAACGGACCGTACGGCTATGAATTTCTCGCAGACGATCCATCCATGCAGGTAATGCAAGACGAGGCTCGGAGGATTCGAATGGCTGAAATCGGCGTTCCGGCAGACGTTCTGAATGTCAGGATCAGCCACATCTCATTTGAGCGATCTGGGGCAAACGGCCAGGGGGCTGCGTACAATCCAGATGATGCTTTGAATGCTATTTTGCGGGCACCAGAAGTGATGGATTTTATGAAAGCCCATGACATCGAACAGCCATCTCAGGGCGCAGGAGTGCCAGGCAATCTCATCGGGAGGTGGCCGCCTGAGCAGCCGCACATTTCGGGATCCCTGGATAACGTAACGGTCTCCGAGGCTCTGGACCGCATCCTTGAGACCTTCCCCGGCATCTGGGTCTTCGAAAATTGCCCGCGAAATGATAAGAAAAACCGCCACCTCTATTTCGGGTTTTTCTACCTCCAAAAAATAGGGTCTGAAGTGGTTGTTGTTGAATAAAAATGCTGATAGCAACAGGCAAGTGTATGGGCGGACCAGAAATGTCTGAAGAAGTTTCGACACGAAGCATAGTTTGGGAAAGCATCCGAATCGGGCGCTTGGTCCTGATTCTGCTGTTTATAGTTGCCTCGACGGTCGCTAACGCAGTTGATAGGCCACGGCCGGTGTTTATCCACGCCGAATGTGATGGCAGAATTTCCTCTGCTGTCCTTTCTTCCTTCAGGGAAGAAATAATGATCTCACAAAAATACCAATTGATTCCAGCTTTGGACGACAATGGCCGTATGGACGTAGTGCTGATCGTGTACATGAATTGCGCGGAACGCAATGACGTCGCTGCTGTCGCGACAAACTATGGTAGAGCCCATTGTTTAAGCGCCACCGATTGCCGTGGGACAGTTGACGGGAGCTCTATAAAATCGACCTTGTGTGGTTCCGATACTGCGGAATGTGGACGAACGCTTTTTAAGGCGTTCGACGGCTACGTGAACCGTCCGAATCCGGCACAAATGAAGCTGGAGTGAAGGGACTGTCCCTCCCTTATCCCGCCACAACTGAGGCTGCCCCATCCCTTCAGACTATCGCTCAGGGCAGGCTCGTCGCGGCAGGTGGCCCACTCAAGCAGGCCTTTGGCTTGAGTGGGGCTGTTGTGGGTAAATTACGATCCGTAGAATGTCACTAAGACTGGCAGCCCGAGCAACCTAGATTGTGAGAGCCAGCAACTCCGAACGAAAGCTTGGGGGGCTGGCCTAGCTTTGTGCCGCCACACCTCGTCTGGACTGTTTCCAAAGCAGGAACCCCCGGGTTGCTCTCCAGCGGTCGGGTGCCCCACTGGGGGCGCAATCGGAGACTACAACAACGACGTGGGACCGTACGGCTATAACCCACATGCGATGTTTAGGAATCTCACCACTGCATTGACCGGATCGACTATGCAGCACAGGGTCGCCGGGGCAGTTTACTAACGTGTATACGGTCATCGTAAATCCAGCAGGGCAGATGGTGACTGCCTTTCCGGGTTTTCCGAACCAGCCATAGACACATGGGATTTCGTGGAGAGGGGACACTGTGGGTATTACAGTAGCACTTCAAACAATTCACGGGAAGGAAATAGGCGAGGTGACAAAAACCAGGGGAATACTGGATCGCGTTCTCCCCATAGGAGACGCTCGATTCCCTATGCTCCGATACATCGACCCCTGTGGGAACACTATCTTCAATGGCGAGCAGATGCATCCGGTGCTGGAGGAAATCGACCGCCTTGCCCAAGAAGTCTCGGGCGAAGAGGAGAAAGATGTCCTTGCCCAAGTTCGTGAGCTCGCGATCCACTGCCGTGATCATCCCCACGAGTTTCTCCGGTTCATCGGCGACTAGTTGCGGTTGCGGCCTTAGTTGCCGATTCAGATCGAAAGACAGCCGTTTTCGCGGTGATTGCAGCGATAATGACGTCATTGATTTGCGGAATTCCGTTGATGGTTTCGGCGTGAGGCGATTAGCCCTTCTCGTAGTTTTCGAGGCCGGAAGCCTGGCTTGGAATTCGAAGACCAAGAACGTCTGTCTAAGCATCGGCATCGGGGCGTCCGCCGGTTGGGTACTCCTAGGTCTTTTCTTCGCCGTGCATTCCGGTCTGGGAGTTCTTGTCCTCATGAGAATACCAACGGTTCCATTGTCGGTTTACGCGGTGCTAACCGGACCGGAATATCTACTTCTGGCGGCGTACTTGGGCTTTTTCCTCGACTCAGACAAATGAGCCTATGAGCCGTGTTCGAATCGCCGGACTCCGGGCGGGAAGGAGGTAAGGGCGCGACTTGTGAAGGTGAAACATGCGGGCCGGGAATCCGTCGCCGTCCCCGGTCCGCGCTGCCCCGCAAGTGCAGGCGTTCGTTGAGCCCCTATCTGATGGTGAACCTCAACGCTTTATCAACAAGCACCGGAAATGCCCACCAACTCCGCCAGCGCCTTCCAGTGCCTCGGATGTGGGCGGTAGCCTTCTTGAATATGAAAGCCACCCGGAATCGAAATGCGGATGCAAACGGCAAGACTTGCTCGAAACAGACTGTTGGGCATCTCTACCGAAGGCACGTGTCTGTTGATGGACTCAAGTACATCGGAAAGGAATCGAACAGCCTGGAAGATGTGGAATCCGGTTTGATCCACGATCACCGGAACGTATATACCGAGTATCCAGACGAGCGGCGGGATGAATGGCAAAGAATTGTACGCCCTGCTCTAAAAAACATTCCTTATCCGTTCTGCAGAAATTGACGGGGCTGTCTCGCAGAACGTTGATAGATGCAAGGACTGGCCGCAGGCGACCGCATCCTGAGAACCAAGCTAGAATAGTCGCTGCGTTGAGAACCCAGCGTCTGATTTGACCTTTTTCTGGAATCAGGATGTCATTGATAGGAATGCGAAGGTGACGCTTTTTGCCTGTACGGCCCAGCCACTTATCAGAGTGCGTGGGTAAATTGGGAACTCAACAAAGCCATACAGTTCGGCAAACCCGTGATGGGGTATGCCTTTACAGCGACGGAAGGGTGAGATATTACCCGGTTCCATTGGAGCATTCGCCCAAGATGTTCTGGGCTGTTCCGCAGATCGTCGTAACGATGGAGAACCTTACAGCCACATACCGGAGGCTATAGACAACGTGACTGACGACGAATATCAGAAGTATCTCAATGATCGCTACCAGACTCTGTTGGCGTTTTACGATACACGTGCGCAACAGAACAAACTCGGCCATCGAGCGTGCTCTGTGTTCATCATCGGTATGTCCGGCATTCTGGCTCCTCTGATTGGTACCGGTGCGCTACTCAAGCACGCGATGCTCGGAGCCTTTATGTCCGCCAGTGTTGTCATTGCTACTGCGATTACCTCTCATTTTCAGTTCAACGAGAACTGGCTTGGCTACAGGAGAACTTGGGATGCCCTAAAGCGCGAGCTTTTCCTGCGTGATGCTCGTGTTGGAGACTATGCCAACACTAGCGACCGTAACGTCCTCTTCGTTCAGAGGGTGGAGGCTGTTGCCTCAGATGAGGGAGCCGAGTGGTACGGTAGACATCGGAGGCAACAAGAGCGTTCTGGAGCGGATAACGCTGCTTCCTCTGAGGCGAGGAAAAAAGAGAAGGCACAATGAGGATGCTAATTCCGGTTTTTTGTTTGCGTGTAAAACGTAGGGATAACAAGGTGGAATACAATCTGAAAAATTCTGTTCTGATTTCATTTCGCCCAGGGGGGGCGGTTCCCACCAGCGAAAGGATTTGG
>Ga0070732_10001837_pt1 | contig 11546 bp, 11 predicted proteins | sample Coa_R1_5_FD_66449 | JGI IMG/M metagenome (GOLD analysis project Ga0070732, IMG submission 66449) | Surface soil microbial communities from Centralia Pennsylvania, which are recovering from an underground coalmine fire - Coalmine... | ecosystem: Environmental > Terrestrial > Soil > Unclassified ...
AGTACAGGTCGACCAGTCGTCCGAAGAGAATCGTCACGGACAAGAGTCCCCAGACGTAGTCCAACTCTTGATGGAGGACGAACGCCAACAGCATAGTGGCAATAGTGGGCAGGATTTCTTGTATTGCACGACGCTTGCGCGCCTTTGAGATCGCCCTAGGTAGCCGAGGTTCGCGAGGATCAATGCGATCGTGAACCATGCGCCGGCAGTCGCGTTGATCCATGTGACGATAGCGTCGAACAACAGCAACAACATGTAGACGAGGATGGTAACCATCGTGGGTCTGAATTTCTCGAACAAGGTCTTAGAGCTCATTGTTGGAACCATTCCGGCAACTCCACCAGCTGATCGTTGAGCTGATTCTTGAACGCTGAATCTATCTCGAATCTCCGTTTCACCTCATCTTGCCAATTGTTCGGGTCGAGGCCCGGGTCCGCCGCTGGGAACGGAAGCCTCGCTCGCCCCACCTGTATTGTCTCCCAGCCTGGCGTGGCATGAGGGTGCAAGTCGGGATTGGCAGGAACGACGCTACTGCTGCTGAGATGGCTCAGATTCCGTTTAAGAAACTCCATCTCACCATTGTTTACGTCAGGGTTCAGTCCGTACCAAGCGGGGTCCCGGACGCGTCGACGTCTGTGAAAATGCAATTGTTCGATAGACGCTTTGCGAGGGAGAGTTGCTTTCGGGTCGGCTGGAACGTACATTCTGACGTTGAAGTCATCGATGATCGGCGGGTCGGCGTTGGCGTCCGCGAACAGGCGATCAAGCTTGTGCTTTGGAGGTCCAATCACTCTTCCCGTCTCGCGGGCAAGCAGCACACCTGCTAGCTTCTCGCCTCCAGGTGTCAGCTGACAGACATCTGAACTCTTGATTCGTTCGATCTTAACCAAGCGCTGATCTTCGAGGTGTTGGAGGTGAGTCTCTAGGGTCCTGGGCTGGAACCGTTCCTCGTCGGACCCGCGATCTCGCAAGTCGTGTTTAGTCTGGCTTCCGTGCCCGTAGAGCCTGGACAGAAGCCGTCGACAGTGAAGATCCACTTCGCCGAGGTGATCCAAACCGGTCTAGAAGTACTTCTTCACTGTCGTATAAGGACTGTGAAACATGATTGAGCGATGCCTATGTTGTAGCGCGAGTGCCGGAAGAATTTCGTGAAGTTCTGAAACAACACGTAGCCCGTGGCGGTCGTTACATGTCTCTCAGCGACTTCGCTAGAGACGCACTGCGAGAGAAGTTTGATCGCGAAAAGATCGCTTCCAATCTGGAGAAGCGCAAGGTGACGGTTCAGTGACGGCGACTGAAAAAAATGTCAAGGGCGGGGAAGAGACCCGCCCCGGTGAGCATCACCAGTTTCCCGGCTTGCGACCAGGAGAGGAAGAGGCGAAGCTCGGCTGACAGTTACAGACTCCGCAGATAAAAGCCCAGCGGTAACTCTGCCGCCCGACACTGCGAAGTGTCTTCGACATTTTCGTGGGGACGACGATTTGGCTCACTTGTGCGATCGCAGACCTGACCACGGCGGACTTTGCCGTTGTGAAATCCACAGCATCGAGGAGTATCGCCATTGACACGGCAGCCGAGAACGTGTCCGTCGAATCATCACCTGATGGTTCTCAGCCGAGTCCAACACAGTGCGATCGACTGTCACTGCGGCTGTGCCTGGTGTGAGAAGGATCTCCGGAGGCCGATCCAGTGAAACATCAGCTCAGGAACTGTTTACACTGCGGAGCATCCTTTGTGCCCCCAACCTCTCGTCGAAAATACTGCCGGGACGCTTGTAGGGTCTACCACTTTCTGAAGCAGAAGCGTGCTAGACAGCGTTCCTTGAGGATGATTCGACCAAAAGGGCCACATTGCCCAGTGGTTGAAACTGTTCAGACTCGAAGGAACACCCCGGGAGCGTTGTAAACACGAAACGGAAAATGCCCCAGACCAAACAGCCGCCAGCGATCGAAGTCCATGATGTCTACATCGGGTTCCCGGCAATTGTCGTGACCAACTCGAACTCGTTGAGGGTCACGATCCCACGTCGCGCTGCCGACATGCATGATATCCAAGCCGGTGATCAGATCCAGATCAAAATCATCCGGATCTCCCGGACTGAGAGAAAACGGTTCGAGGATCAGGAGGATACTCGACGATAAGTGAGCCAGCACCGCGTCCGGGCGAACAGAACATTCCATGTCCACATTGTGACACTGACGTTGGCGACTTTCCTCTAGAAGATCGCGTGAAGCATCTGGCAAAGTGTCGGGGCAGATGGGTGCAGAAGGCCGACGGGTCCTGGTGCATAATCGGGGCAAAGTCGCTGCCAGCAATCCGTCACTGCCACTCATGCGGACAAGTCCACCAGGAGCCGTTGAACATGGACTGTCGACAGGGAACAATGACGGGAGCACAGCATTGAGCGAAACAAATCCTTCTCGTTCCAATGCTGAGATCGAGTTTGCGCTTCCGGCCGTCTCACCCGTCGAGGGTCTTAGCCCCCTGCTTGGATACATTGTTCGACTCTACCAGATAGCCTACGGGCTCGTCGGAGAGGATCGAAATGTTGCCCACGTTTTTCTCACGGCCGAGACTCGCCATTTACAGCGCAAGGATCGACGCCACATTCTCCCAAGCGGAGAGTGGGGTGTCGGCAAGTCAAAACTGTTGAAGACAGTGCTCAAGCCGGTTTGGAGTGACGTCGAGCTTCTCACGAGGTTGACCGGTCCGGGACTTGATCGAGAGACCGCGAGCTATGATGGGAAGATCCTGCTCCTCGAGCAAGTTGTGGGACGTGAACCTGTCGAACTTTCATTTCTGATGTCCGAGGGCGAGCTGGCGATCCGCAGTGCCGAGCGTGACGAGAAGACTGGCAAGATGGTTTCCAAGGTTAACCGTGTCAAAGGCCTACCAGTTGTCATGTCGACGCTGACAGGCGCCAACGTCGACTCACAATTTCTCAGCCGTGTATCTACTCTTGCAATCGACGAGAGTGACAAGCAGACTCAGAGGATCGTCAAGAAGAAACTGGAAGAGTGGGCCACGGTCAATAGACATGACCCAACACTAGCCGCGGGTCCTGTAACGAGCATTGACAGCAAGTGTCGTGACTTGGGGCCTAGAGTAGTCCAAGTCGTCGCGCCGTTTGCTACAAAGCTCAACGTCTTCCTACCGAGCGAGACCGGCCAGGAGGGCATACCGGCTCTAAAGTCAATGCGGCGAGGCATGGACAAGATCAGCAGCCTCGTCAACGCCATCGCCTTCGTCAAAGCCTCTCTCCATCTTAGACCCGTGATTCGCGTCAAGGTGGCCAAGGGAGTCGAGGACGACGTCTATGTGGTTGCACTGCCCGAGGATCTCGCTGACGCCGTCTATTGTTTGGGCGCCGAGCAGATCATCGAATCAGCAAGCTACTTCTTCGGACGGTCGAAAGAGATCTACAACTGGCTCAATGAGAGTAAGGAATCGAAGACCTCCAGAGAAGTGGCCGTGGGTCTAAAACTGAGCCAAAACCGGGCCCGCGAATATCTCAACACCCTAGTCGAATTGGGCCATGCCACGCGGAACAAAGTCTCCGGTACATTCTACTACGAAGCCATCGCCGGATCCGAACCCCAGGTCAAACTCGAGACAAGTTTCACCGACCAAGAGCTTCTCGAATGGTTCAGCAAGAACTTCCACCAAGAGGCCCGCCTCATCATTCCGGGTCCGAAGCCATCGCAGGAGGTGGTTGTGGTGGGGTCGCCATCTGAGCCGGAATCTGGCACGGACAAGCTAATCGTGCCCGAATCCTCTACGATTCAGCCCATCGTGCCCGCCCTGCCGCAAAACAGGGGCCCCCACCTACACGACGGAAGCGACGATGACCTTCCAACGGGGACAGTCGAAGCGAGAGACGAGCAACCGGAGGGGTCCTAATGCCACGTGGAAAGTTCAGCTCCGCGGATGAACTGAGGGAGCAGGTGCTTCAAAGGGCCCTGGAGATAATCCTCGCGATCATACCACTGACCGGTCGAGAAGAGAGGAAGCTGCTCGGCTGGAACGAGTACCACAATCCCGACGTCTGCCAGCTCTTTCTCCTGAACGAGCTAACCGAGCTGGAGACCTGGAAGTCGGATGGCTACGCAGTCAAGCCTCACCTCGGAGGTGACTTGAACGAGTAGTGAAGTATTGAGGTGTCCTGCAAGATGCGGCTTCACGATAACAGTGCCGCCGGATGATGCCCTCGCAAGAGCCGAGGCGGTCGACCGCTACAATCGACACCTGGTGGAGCATCTGATGGTTCACAGAGCGCCAGCGGTCGAGGTTGGCAGGAAGATGCCAGGGATCCCGGGCCGTAGAACACGTTGATTTTGGCGACCAAGGTGTCACCTGCCCGGGCGGCCTCCCCAGCACTAGCAACAGTGAGGAGACGTCGGCAATAAAAGCCAACCTCCGCCCCACCCTCGCTGACCGTTTTCATTTAAAATCCATCGAAAAGTGTATGTTTTGATACAGTTGAACACTGTTAAATCGGCCGCTAGATTTGAAGCATCCTCAGAAAGGAGTGATGTGGTGAATGGGAGGAGACGCCAAGCTTCTGAAGCAGGCGTATGTGCCTGCGCGGCTTGCCATGAAGTACCATCCCTACTATCACGGAAAAATAGAGATCGCCGCTAAGGTTCCTGTCAACTCCTACGATGATTTTGCGATATGGTACACCCCAGGTGTCGCGGATCCTTGCAAGGAGATTCAGCGGAATCCTGAGCGGGTTTTCGATTATACGAACAAATCGAACAGTGTCGCGATCGTTACGGATGGTACCCGTGTTCTCGGACTCGGCGATATCGGCCCGGAGGCGGGTCTGCCCGTTATGGAGGGAAAGAGTCTACTGTTCAAGTATCTTGGGGGCGTCGACGCGTTTCCGATCTGTCTGGGGACGAAGGATCCTCGAGAGATCGAGAGTGCCGTGCGCTGGTTGCAACCTTCTTTTGGCGGCGTAAACCTAGAAGACATTTCGCAGCCGAAATGTTTCGACATTCTCGATTCATTGAGAGCTGATCTCGGGATCCCGGTCTGGCACGACGATCAGCAAGGGACGGGGACGGTTGTGTGTGCCGGTCTCATTAATGCGTTGAAGATTGTGGGAAGGAAGAGACGAGATGCTACTGTCTGTATGCTGGGTGCTGGTGCCGCGAACATTGCTGTTGCCCGGATAATAATCGAGGCCGGAATATCTCCGGGCAATATCATTATGGTCGACAGTAAAGGAATATTGAATCGTCAGCGGACGGATCTGGATGAGAAGTTCAAGGCGAAGTGGGACATGGCAGTCAAAACCAACAAGGAGGATCGGATGGGAGGCCTGGCTGAGGCGATCAAGGGCGCTGATGCGCTGCTCGCAATGTCGAGCCCGGGGCCCGATATCATTCCGAGTAGTCTCATCGGGACCATGAATGAGGACGCGATCGTGTTTGCATGCGCGAATCCCATTCCTGAGATCTGGCCGTGGAAGGCGAAAGAGGCTGGGGCCCGAATCGTTGCAACTGGCCGTTCGGACTTTCCCAACCAGGTGAATAACTCGATAGGATTCCCGGCCATATTTCGGGGCACTCTAGATGTGAGGGCTAGAATGATCAGCGATGAGATGTGTATAGCCGCCGCGGAGGAGATCGCAAGGGTTGCTGAGGAAGGAGGGCTGGATGAGGAAAGAATCATTCCAAGCATGAGTGAGTGGGAATTGTTTCCGCGAGAAGCGGCCGCGGTCGGAGTAGAGGCAGTCAAGCAAGGACTTGCAAGAGTCAAGCTGTCAAGGAAGGCGCTGGAAGATAAAGCAACTGCAATGATCACTCGCGCGCGAAAGTCGACGGAACTAATGATGCGGAGAGGCCTCATCAAAGGCTTCCCAGATAGGCGTCCGAGGAGGAGTGTCAAACGAGTAGTCCAAAGATAGCTGTAATCGGCGGAACCGGCGACGAGGGCTATGGCCTAGCACTGCGGTGGGCGAAGCATGGTTTTGAGGTGATCGTTGGCTCAAGGGATCCAGAGAAAGCTAAGGCGGCTGCGACAAAGATCCAAAACATTGTAGGCAAGGACTCTCGAGTCTCTGGTCTCGTCAACACGGAAGCTGCTAGCCGCACGGATGTTGTAGTGGTCACCATTCCTTTCACGGCGCTTATCGATACCATCAAGTCAATCAAGCCATCTTTGAGGCCAGGACAGATTGTGGTTAACGTCACGGTTCCTCTGGAGACAGCCGTTGGCGGCTCCGCTACCAGGACCGTTGAGGTGTGGGACGGATCGGCAGGTGAGCTTGCAGCCAGACTTTTGCCTAAAGAGGTGAGGCTGGTTTCTGCTTTCAACAATGTCAGTGCGGAGATGCTCAACGATCTGACGAAGAACGTGGACTGCGACGTGTTAATCTGTGGAGGCGATGCTGATGCAAAGAAGGTGGTCATGGATCTCGCAAAGGCGATTCCTGGAGCCCGGGGGATAGATGCTGGCCCGATCGAAAACTCGCGGACTGTGGAACGGTTGACTGCGTTGCTTGTCTCGCTGAACATTCGACACGGCGTCAATAGTGCGGGATTGAGGATTACTGGCGTGCAGCCTAAGAACTGAGCGTTCTGTGGTCTAGGTGCAAGTTGGAATCGTCGGTAAGCCGAATGCTGGGAAGAGCACTTTTTTCAGCGCTGCCACACTGACGATCGTTCCGATAGCGAACTATCCGTTCACTACGATCAAGCCGAACCGAGGAATGTCCTACCTTCGAACACCCTGCGTCCATAAAGAGTTGGGGGTTGTGGATCAGCCGAAGAACTCGCGCTGTATTGATGGCGAGCGTTTCATTCCAGTTGAATTGATTGATTGTCCGGGTCTGGTTCCGGGCGCTTCTACGGGTCGGGGTCTTGGCAACCAGTTTCTTGATGATTTGAGGAAAGCGGACGCTCTGGTTCATGTTGTGGATGCGTCGGGGACGACTGATTCTGAGGGCAAGCCTACCGAGGCGGGTCAACATGATCCGATGATAGATGTGGGATGGCTTGAAAAGGAGCTTGAGGCGTGGATGTTTCAGGTGCTACACAAGGACTGGGATAAGACATCGCGTAGGCCCAACCTGACGCCTGACGAGATTGCTACTGCGATTGCTGACCGGATGAGCGGGCTCGGCCTGAAAAAATTCCAGGTGGAAGAATCTCTAAGACTAGCGAGTCTACGAGAGAGGCCCGCGCAGTGGTCCAAGGACGATTTGATGAGGCTGGTTGGCTATCTGAGGAAGCTGGCTAAGCCTATGCTGCTGGCCGCGAACAAGATCGATCTTCCATCTTCGAAAGGGAACATGAAGAGACTGGGAGAAGGTGGGAGGCTGACCGTACCGGTTTCGGCGGAAGCTGAGCTGGCCTTGAGGCGTGCGGCGGAGAAGGGCTTGATCAGCTACAAGCCGGGAGATCACGACTTTGTACCGAATGAGGCTGGGAAGTTGACTCCTGAGCAGAAGGCGGCTCTAGAGATGATCCGGAAACAGGTTCTAAGTCCAGAAGGCGTGACCGGGGTCCAAGAGTGTATTAACTCTGCTTTCTTCAAGCTGTTGAATATGATTGTGGTTTACCCGGTAGCGGATCCGGAGAGGCTGACCGATCACTCGGGCAATATACTGCCGGACGCGCTGCTGGTCCAGAAGGGTTCGACATTGAAAGATCTCGCGATGAAGATTCACACCGACCTCGGCGAACACTTGTTGTATGGGATTAATGCACGGAATAAAATGCGGCTGGGAGAATCCTACGTGCTGAACAACGGCGATGTCGTAAGCATCGTCAGCACAACGTAGCCTGGATGAGTCTAGAGAAAGCATTCCTTACAACAGTACGGTCTTGTGTCATAGGATTTTTCTTGTTTTTGATCAATCCAAGAGCGATTCCTTATGCCGGTGGGGCCTTTTCATGCGTACTATGCGGGATAACGAACGCGATATCGGGCCCCTTCCCAGACTTTCAGTGGGGGTTTATTCTGGGCGATTCTTATGGATCACTATGTCTTTTCTACTCTCAAAAGTCGGTTTACTCATTAACCACCTGCGCGGGACCCGAGTCTGTGGATAAACCGGTTCACTGAACGCGCAGTCTGGACAGCCCGTGCACATACCAGACGCGGCTGTCTTCTTGCCCTTCTTCTACAGTCTTCGTAGACAGAACCCTGTCCCCACTATGACCAGTCCAGTAGGTCAACGCTTCTTCCAGTTCCTCCTTCGGAAGATCAGGTAATCCCGAAGTGATGTCCTCGAACGATAGTTCCGCGCTGGGATTCAAATACGGATCGTCGAAGCGACTGGAGAAGAGTTCTACAATTCGTTCTATTGGCACTGCTCTCTCGATCGCAGGCTTGTGATGATGACTAGTCTTCGAATGCTTGCCCATTTGTCAGTCAAATCTGATAGAAAGGGGTAGAGCCGCCTGCTTGAATATGTTGGTGTCGGTACTCGTCTTTTCTCCGAGGAGTTTCGACGAGCCTCTGCTGTCAATGTTCTCAAGGCAGGCTTGAACATAGACCGCGACGCAGGATACTATCTGGTGGCGTGAGAGCGACTGAAAAAATCGGGCTGAGAGTCCTTACGGGTTATGCCTTGTATCTTCCTTTGGACGCGACGTCCTTTTCCACATTCGCGCCAGGACCGAGCCAACTCCCGGGTCCAATCTTAACCCCTGGGAAAATTGATACATTGATGCCTGTCCTAACCTCGTCTCCAAGAATCGCGCCAAGCTTCCCCCGACCACTACTTACTAGTGCACCTCTAACCCTTGACTTTACCACTGCTTCATCGAATCTGAGGTTAGCCGTGATCGTTCCGGCCCCCAGCGAACAATTCTCACCGATGATGCTATCTCCAATGTAGGAGAGGTGTGGAATCTTGGCCTGGGCCATGACGATGCTGTTCTTCACTTCGCACCCGGCCCCTACTTTCACATCCTCGCCTAGTGACGAAAATGGTCTCAAGTACGCGTTTGGACCTATCTCACAGTCTCTTCCAATGTGGACAGGTCCCTCCAGTCTCGATCCAGCTTTGATCACTGAACCCTCTTCCACTACAGCAGGGCCCTCAATCCGAGCTCCGTCTTCGACCCTCCCCCGTATCAGTCTGGTCTTTTCAGACATTACCGCGCGCTGATTGGCCTCAAGCAGGTCCCAAGGATAGCTTATGCCCAACCAGTCTTCTTCGCCCAAGACGTGGCTGTTCACGGTCTCTTTCTGGTCGATCAGTATCTTTAGCGAGTCTGTGAGTTCGAACTCTCCCCGCTTCGACCGAGTGGTTTTCTTGACCGACTGGAATACAGATCTGGTCATCAGGTAGAGTCCCGCGTTTACGAGTCCTGGCTCCTTTCGCAGAATTTTTTCCCGGATCCGCGTTACTCTACCGTTGTTGGCTTCTACAAGGCCGAACTGGGAGGCGTCGTTTACCTTCGATGTGGCCATGGTGATACCTTGATTTTGGTCTGCTTCAGCTAGAAAATTCTTCACCGCCTGCTTCTCATAATAATCGTCTCCATACACGACGACAAAGCGGTCCTCGCCCACGAGTACCGACCCGGCTGTAGCGACTGCGTCTGCAGTCCCTCTAGGCTTTTTCTGTTTCACGTATTCTATGTGGCACTTCAACGAGCTTCCATCGCCAAACCGCTCTCGGACGGCGTCACCCTTGTAACTGATCACCAGAACAATCTCTCGTGTTCCGGCGTCGACGAGAGCCTCCAAGGTGTTTTGTACGATCGGCTTGTTAGCGATAGGAAGCAGCGGTTTGGGCCGGGTCTCAGTAAGCGGCCAGAGTCTTTCTCCTTTGCCCGCCGCCAATACGACGGCTTTCAAATCAGACCCGTCCCTTGAAGACCCGGTTTATCAAGATAAGAGCTTCTTTCACGATTCGGCTCGCCTCAGACGGCTTCTTTGACTCGGCAGTTATTCGCAACACGGGTTCGGTCCCACTTTCTCTGACGAGAACCCAAGAATCTTCAGAGCTTACTCTCAGCCCAAATCTCGAATCCGTGGAAGGATCCCCTCCTATGATCGATTCAAGTCCTTCAGAAAGCGACTTTCCATCAATCTTTCCAAAATCAGTTGAGAGAACGACGCTTTTTCTCACCATCTGATATTCCGGAATGGCTTTGACCGCTTGAGAAACAGTCAGACCATGCTGTTCGAGCCTTTGAAGATAGAGGAGTCCTGAGAGAAGACCGTCAGGGCACGGATGAAAGTCCCGGTGAATCCACGCACCCGACGGTTCACCTGCAAACGACGCGCTCTCTCTCTTCATTTCCGCTAGTAGCTTCGCATCACCGACGGGTCCCCGAACCAGTTTTGCACCGTAGGGTTCTACGGATTGATCTACGACCATCGACGCGTCCACTGGAACTAGAAATGGACCTTTCGATTCTCTTGCAAGAAACGCTAGGTAGGAGCCCAGAATTCTGTCTTGGAGAGGACACGAGCCTTTCTCGTCCACAACAACAAATCTATCGCCGTCGCCGTCGAACCCGATACCGATGTCTGCCTTCGACTCGCGCACAATTCTAGAAAGTGTTGCGAGGCTTTCTCTTGTGGGCTCAGACCCTCGACCTGTGAACTTTCCGTCAGGATGCGAGTTTATCGCAGTCGCCTTTCCTACTACGGCCTCGTAGATTTCTGGTGCTAGCCGACACGTCGCGCCGTTGCCCGTGTCCAAGATCACTCGCCACTGCTTCTTCAGTGATATTGACTTCAGTTGTTGCACATACTCGTCGGGCTCAGCTGCACCGACAGCGCCGATTTTGCCAGTTAGTTGCCCCTTGGGGGCCCCCTGACTCTGCGTGAGAATGCTTGAGTCTTCTAGAGACTCACCCTTCGAGTTGAAGATCTTGAATCCGTTGTATTCGGGAGGATTATGACTGGCGGTAATCATGACACCCCCGTTCATTCCCTCGTGTCCGCTCTGAAATGCGAGGGCCGGAGTCGGAATCAGGCCATAGTCAGTCACATTCGTTACGAACTGCAAGGCGGATGAGAGAAACGCGGCTCTCAAGACAGGCCCCGATTCTCTCGGATCCCGTCCTAGAGCGAGCTTTGGACCTAGAACGTTGGGGAGAGTTCTTCCCAGTTCGAAAGCGGTTTCGGGCTTAATGGTGACGCCATACTTGCCTCGGATGCCTGAGCTTCCGAACTGCAGTGTCAAACCGTTGTACTATTCAGACACTGCTTCTGGAACGGGTGCGGGAATTTCCTCTTCGGCTACAGCTGTCGGCTTTACTGGTTCACCGAGGGTGAGAGGCATTGAGAGCAGCTTGGACTTTCTGACGCCTACGTGTCTTAGTGGGCATACTTTCTTGGCCTCATTGTAGACATCGGATCCCATTTTTCCAAGGACCATTTCGTGGCACATCTGAGAATAAGTGAGCTTCGATGCTTTCTCCGAGACTATCTTTCCCATGACCTGTCTGATTCCGTGCTCCTGCGAGCCATTGATTCGTCCGTGGCTGAATGCGACTATGTAGACTCTGGTCAGGTACTTGTCTATCGTGCTAGCTGTGAATATTCCATCGATTCGCGTGCTCCCTCTT
>Ga0070732_10001838_pt1 | contig 11545 bp, 6 predicted proteins | sample Coa_R1_5_FD_66449 | JGI IMG/M metagenome (GOLD analysis project Ga0070732, IMG submission 66449) | Surface soil microbial communities from Centralia Pennsylvania, which are recovering from an underground coalmine fire - Coalmine... | ecosystem: Environmental > Terrestrial > Soil > Unclassified ...
ACAAGAGCCTGACGATCAAAGGCCCAGGTGCCGGCGTGCTGGCGATCGAGCCGTACTTCGCCGGCACGCATGGGAGCAGCTCGCGGATCTTCGAGGTGGACGGGGCGAACACAACCGTCGCCATTAGCGGCCTGACGCTCGGCGACGGCGGCGGCTTCGCCAACGGCGACCTCCCCGGCTCTTCCCCCTACGACGGGTACGGCGGGGCCGTGCTCAACCTCGGCACGCTGTCGATCAGCAACTGCACCCTGGGCGGCTCCCTGTCCGGCAACTACGCCCGGAACGCCGGCGGTGCCGTGGCCAACTTCGGCACGATGTCGGTCACCAACTCCGACGTGATCAGCAACCGCGCCGATTTCGGCAGCGGCGACGGGGGCGGCGGCGGGATCTACAACGCGGGCACGATGACCATCACCGGCGGCCACGTGAATGCCAATTCCGCCAACGCGTTACTTGGGGGCGGGATCGACAACCTCGGCACGCTGACGGTCAGCGGCACCGAGATCGCCTACAACTCTGCCAGCGACGGCGGGGGCATCTACAACGACGGCACGGCGACCGTCAGCGGCGGTTCCGTGTCGAACAACTCCGCCGTCTACAGCGGCGGCGGCATTTACAACGCCGGGACGCTGGCGGTCGATGGCAGCGTCCGGCACATGACGATCAGCGACTGCGCCATCACCGGCAACTCCGCCGACTACGGCGGCGGCCTCATCAATCTCGGAGCGGCGACTGTGAGCGACTGCAAAATATCCAGCAACGTCGCTTTCGGGGACATCGGCGGCGGCATTTTCAGTGACGAAGGGTGGCTGACGGTGAGCAACTGTACGTTCAGCGGCAACAGCCCGAACCCCATCTCCGGCCCGTACACCGACGGCGGCGGCAACACGTTCATGTAACGTCGGGACCCCGAAATGGGGAACAAAGCGGCCGGTGAGGTCTCGCCGCCAAAGCAGATCCCACCGGCCCAGGCCAGGCCCCGGCGCTCGGTCTGCGCGCCGGCAGCATGGTCTTTTCATAGTATTGCAGACCGAAATTGGAGATTGTCATGACCAGTCTGTTCAGCTTGATTCGCAATGCGTTTGGGTGCAGCGTCGCCGCGGCGCTGCTGTGCAGCCTCAGTCCGGCCATGGCCACAGCCCAAAGCGTCCGCGGTCACGGCGAAATTCCCAATGGATCCGGCCTCGCGCCAAGCCAGATTAGCGTGGATGCCTGGATCGACGCCAACGGCGTTGTCCAGGGCTACATGGCTTGGGTCGGCGACGTGGCCAACACTCCGCCATACCTGCCTGGCCAGGGTGGTCCGGCCGAGCCGTTCATCATCCAGGTGACCGATATTGCTTTCTTCGGTAACACCGCATTCGTGAATGGCGTTGTGATCGCATCGCCAGGCGGCATCGGTGACGGCCAAATTGCTGGATTCTCGTTCACCGACAACAGCGGCACAGGTCTGACGGATGAAATTGACTTCATCCCGATCATCGCGGGCAACGTCACCGTGAATGATTGATCAAGGGCCTGAAAACGAAACCGAGCGGCCGGTGAGGTCTCGCCGCCAAAGCAGATCCCTCACCGGCCCAGGCCAGGCCCCGGCGCTCGGTCTGCGCGCCGGCAGCGATGGCTTTTTCATTGTATCGCAGACTAACTTGAAGGGAGAACCATCATGTCGTTCATTTCCTGGCTGCGGAACCAAAATCGATCCGGTCGAGGCAAAGGCCGTAGCACGCATGACTACTCGCGCCAACGGTCCACATTCCGGCCGCGACTGGAAACTCTGGAAGACCGCACGCTCCTCTCAACCTTCTACGCGGCCACGGCATCGGACCTGATCTCCGACATCAATGCGGCCAACAAGGGAAGCGGGGCGAACACCATCGTCCTGACGGCGCCGGGCACTTCCCCGTATTCCTTGGCGGCGGTGGATAACAGCAAGGATGGGCCCACGGTTCTGCCCGTCATTTCCAAAAAAGACAGCCTGACCATCGTCGGCAACGGCGACACCATCGACGCCTCGAACGTCGGCCGCCTGTTCGATGTCGCCGGCGGCGCCTCGCTGACGCTGAACAACGTGACCCTGCAACACGGCCATGCCCAGCCGGCCAGAGCCACAGCCTACTCGGCGGACGGCGGGGCTATCTACAATCAGGGCACGCTGGCGCTCAGCCAGGTGACGGTGCAAAACAACACGGCCGATGGATTCGTAGAGCCCGGAGCCGGCGGCGGCATCTGGTCCAATGGCTCACTCACGGTGACAAACTCGACCATCGACGCCAACGGCGCCTTAAGCGAGGGCGGTGGTCCGGCCTTCGGCGGCGGCATCTACATCGCCGGCGGTACCGCCAACATCACCGGGAGCGCCTTCGGCAACCCGAACGGCTATGGCGGGAATACGGCCAAGGGCGCCACGGCTTACGGCGGTGCCATCTACGTCGCCGCCGGCACGGTCACTCTGAGGGGAGATACCTTTGGCGACGTGAACTATCCAGGCTACGTTGACGGAAATTCAGCGCTGGCCGGCTACGGTACCAACTTCGCTGGAGGCTACGGTTACGGCGGCGCCGTGTACGTGGCCGGCGGTAACGTGACCCTCACCAACGACTCTATTCAGGGGAACTACGTTGACAATATTCAAAACACTGACGGTGCTGCCTTCGGCAACCCCTACCAGGGCTACGGCGGCGGTATCTACATCGCTTCCGGGGCCACGGTTTACATCGACTCGTTCACCGTGAACCACACCGTTAACAACGGAGCCGACGTTGGGGCGAACATCTGGGGGCCGTACACGCTCCTGCCGTGAGCCGGGGGCGAGCGTGTAAGTCGGATCAGGTTGGAAAACGAAAGCGGCCGGTGAGGTCTCGCCGCCAAAGCAGATCCCTCACCGGCCCAGGCCAAACCCCGGCGCTCGGTCTGCGCGCCGAGGGGCGGTATTTTTTTAACCGCAGACCACTTTTTCACCGGAGGATACGCTCATGTTTCGCACCCGTCGTTCCCGTCCGCAGAAGCTGCGTCAGCCGCCCAAGGGCCGTACGCAGCTTCAGGTGGAACACCTGGAAAACCGAAACCTTCCCTCTTCCACGCTTGGCTTGACCACGCTGGTGCAGGTCTCGGAGCCCAGTCCGTTGCCCCCTCCCGCGTCGACGTCCCCCACGGTGTTCACGGACAGTGAGGCCGAGCCGCAGATTGCCGTGGACCCCACCAATCCCGCCCATGCGGTTGCCATCTGGCAACAGGACCGCTTCCGCAGTGTGGGTGGTGCCCGCGCTCTGGTGGTCAGCGTTTCTTACGACGCGAATGCCCCGACCGCCATTTGGTCTGCACCCACGGCGATTCCGTACTTCAACGCCACCGATCCGCTCGGCTCGGCGTTCCCGCGGTACACCGACCCTTGGGTGACGATTACCTCCAACGGCGATATCTATGCGGCGGCTCTTGCCCTCACGCCCGCCGGCCCCGTCCCCGGACACACCGCCGTCCAGGTGAGCAAGTCCACCGACGGTGGTTTCACCTGGAGCACCCCAGCGACTTTGATCGACACCACCGCCCCCGGCGGCCTTCCCATCGATCAGGCCAACGACAAGGAGATGATCGTCGCCGACCCCAACGACCACACCGGCCAGACCGCCTACGTCGTCTGGGACCAGATCGACTTCCCCAGCGACACGGCGAACTTCAACGCCTTGCATGCGGGGGCAGCCGACCGTGAGAATGCGTACTTCGCCAAGACTACCGACGGCGGCGCCCACTGGACGACAGCCCAGAACATCACCAACTTCCTGGATTTGAAAGCGGCGTCCAGTAACGAGCTGGTTGTCGAGCCGGACGGCTCACTCGTCGATGTCTGCACCCTCTTCAAAGGCTCGGGAAGCCAGCCGGGGCAAGCGGATAAGATCACTTTGGCCGCCCTGCGCTCGACCGACGGCGGCAATACCTGGTCCGCTCCCATCATCGGCCCCGCCGTCGAGACGATGGCCGTCACCGATCCGGACACCGGCGCCCCGGTGCGAGATGGCCGGTGGACCCAGAACGTCACCGTCGATCCAAGCAACGGCAACCTCTACGCCGTGTGGGCGGACGGCCGCTTCAGCAACTTCACGCATGAGGACATCGCTTTTTCCATGTCCACCAACGGCGGCCATACCTGGTCGGACCCCATCAAAGTCAACCAGACGCCCACGAACATCCCGGCGGGCGACCAGCAGGCCTTCACGCCGACGGTCGCCGTCAACAGCGACGGCACGGTCGCCGTGACTTACTACGATTTCCGCAACAATACCGATCTCACTCCGGGGTCCGGCGTGCCCACGGACTACTTTATCGTCGTCAACCCCAACCCCGTTAGCAATCCTTCCAATTGGAGCGAGACTCAGCTGACGAACTCGTCGTTCAACATGGAGAATGCGGCACCAACCAGCCGCGGCTACTTCCTGGGCGATTACCAGGGGCTGGCGGCGGCAGGACAAAACTTCTATGCCCTGTTCGCGCAGGCCGGCGCCAGCACATCCGATCCATCGAACATCTGGTTCCGCGATCCGCCGCCGGCGCCGGATTCGGCGCCGCCGGCAGGCGGCTCGACTTCGCCGAGCGCCGCAGCTTACCTGTCGGCCCTGGCCGAGTTCGATGCGAATTCTGCCGAAGGATTGCCGGGCGCGACCGCTCATGACGATGTGCAGAATGGCAACTACAAGCCAAGCGCCGATGCTCCCCCAAGCAGCGGCAACGACAGCCAACCGGTTGCCGCAATTCCGTTGGGCGGTAGCATCGGGTTGTCCGCTGATCACTTGCCCGGCGATTCGACGCACAATTTGGTTTCGGATGCGCTGGAAAGCGACGTTGACCTGGCGCTGGTTGATTGACCCTACGATCGGAGGAGTTAACGGTAGACAAAAGGTCATACTGGATTTCTTTGTAAAAAACAATCCAGTATGACCCCTTTTCCATTCGCGAGCGCAGCTTGCCGAGATAGAGAAGGTGCTGGCCGATGATTTTGCCAATGGCTGCGGCTTGCTCGCGGGTAAGGTCATGCGAGTTCATGCGGTACAGCGTAAGCGAGCGCCTTCCCGTGATAGCAGGTCGGTAGCTGCTTTAATCCTCATTCGCCAAACGAGTCACGCATGAATCGTCGCTGGGCCGGGCAAATGATTCGCAAATCGACTTAACAAATTTCCATATCAATTCCACGAGTCCGAGGGGATAATATGTAGATGCCGAATTCGATTGGGGGCCTAACCGAATGGCGACCGTCATCCACGCGCTTACCCAGCATGCCAGCGCCGGAATCACTGACGAGGAGCTGCTTGGAAGATACGTAAGAACACGCGACGCAGCCACTTTCGAGACCCTCGTTCGCAGGCACGGCCGGATGGTCCTGGCGGTATGCCGCCGTCTGCTGCCGAACGTGCACGATGCCGAGGATGCCTTCCAGGCCACCTTTCTCGTACTCGTCCGCAAGGCAACAACAATAACCCCCCGTGACGCAGTCGGCAGCTGGCTTTACGGTGTGGCCTATCGCGCAGCGCAGAAAGTCCGCATTGCGGCCGCGCGAAGAAGGTCGAAAGAAGTGCAATTGGCACAAGTGCCGGAGCCAACCACTGTTGCGGACGGTCTCTGGCGCGACGTGCTGCCGCTCTTGGACCACGAACTCGCACTACTGCCCGCCAAGTATCGCCTTCCCATCGTCTTGTGCGACTTAGAAGGCAAAACCCGCAAGGAAGCAGCCCGCCAATTGGGCTGGCCGGAGGGTACGGTTGCCGGCCGTCTGGCATGCGCGCGAAAGATGCTGGCGAAGCGACTTGCCCGCCACGGCTTGCCAGTGTCAGCAGGTGTCTTGGCCGCGGTGTTTTCGGAAACCAGGATCCAGGCGGCTGTGCCGCAGTTGCCGGTGATCACGACGCTTCGGGCAGCCAACGAGGGTGTCGTGCCGGCGGGCGTTTCCTCGGTTGCGGAAGGAGTTATGCGTACCATGTTGCTGTCGAACCTGAAACATCCGGTGCTGGTTCTTGTCGCGGTCACCATCATTGCTGCTGGGGCTGCCCTAGTCATTGGTCGACCTCAACAGGCCGACAAGCCTGGTGGTGCTACGGGGAAGCCCGATGCGCTCGGGGTTTTCGGCAGCCCGACACCGCAGAAGCCGACCGGGGGCGACCAAGGGAAGCCGGACGTGGTCGAGGAAACCGCTTGGGGCGAGGCGGTCGATGGCCTGCAGGCCGGGCTCTCTGTCAATAAGCATGACTTTCGCGAAGGGGAAACGGCCAGCTTCACCGTTAAGATTCGGAACGTCTCGGCGGCGACAATCACCGCGTCTCACGTCTCCGGCGTTCCCGGCCTGGCGAGGCCGAGTGTGACCAATGCGGCCAACGCACAACTCCGCGTCCTCATGCCCCCGGAGCCGCGCTTCTACCGTCCCACGCTATCCCGGTCCCTGAAACCCGGCGAAGTCTTCGAGCTGGGCATGGCCCGGCTACAGGTCCAGGCCGTTTCCGGCAGCGGCGGGGTTGAAGTGCCAACGCTTGTCGCTTCGGCCGGGAAGTACCTAGTCGCTTATTCCGCGCTGGCGTTTGCCGGCACGGCCGGCCCGGACAAGGTCTGGGTCGCGACCGGCAAAGTCCAGTTCGAAGTCCATGACAAGAACAAGCCGGCGGAGAAGGCCGAAGCGGTGTCCTGGGGCGAGACCGTGGAAGGACTTCAGGCAGGGCTGGAATATCCGAAGGGCGCAAAACGCGGCTATTACCTTGGCGAGCGGGTGACGTTTGTAGTGTGGGTACGCAACGTTAGCCGCCAGAAGGCGATCGTGAGCAGCTGGTCCCGGCCAGCGAATGACGCGGGCCCCATGGTGGTGGGCCAGGACCGAAAACCGCGACAAGCTTATCCTGAGATAATAAATAAGGACAGCAAGCCGGCTACAGTGCTCCCGCCCCCCATGTGGCACTATTCGGCTCAAGTCGTCGAGCGAACACTGCAACCTGGCGAGGCGATAGAACTGGGCAGGCCCATTCTCTGGCTGGTCGGCGAGAAGCCGTCCCGAAATGTGAATCACCCCACCCTAGTCGCTGAACCAGGCAATTACAGAGTCAATTATTCCGGCTTGGCCGGCGGGATGGACTTCGCCACAGGGAATGGGCTTCTCGCCACGGGAAACCTCGATCTGGAAGTAAAGGCGGGAGGAAAGGCGGCAGAAGAAAACGATCCGCATCCTAGCGACCTTTCGGGTAACTGGCATGCGGTTTCCTTCGAACAGGATGGGCGAAAGAAGTTCTCCGACGAAGAAGTCCGCACGATCACCGCGCGATTCCACAATTGCCGCTATAGCATCACGCCACTGCCCTGGGCGCCCGAGGGCAGCTTTGACGGAACGTACCAAATCGACGGCGACACGGAGGAGCCCAAATCGTTCAGTCTGTATCCCGCCAAGGGGCCACTGAAGGGGCAGGCATTTCGCGGCATTTACCGTGTCGAGGGCGACACCCTGACATTATGCTTGTCCTGGCCACCCATCGACCGGCCCGCAGAATTTCGTTCCCGTCCGAACTCAACGATTGTTTTGGCGGTGTTCAAGAGGACTCCGCCGTGATTGTCGCCGTCAACGCCACGGGAACGGTCCAAACAGGATTGCCGCCGATCAGTTGTCTTGTTTGCACGTGCTGCCAGCGAGATTGCTGCTCATAGCCGTCCTCTTCAAACCGGAGGTGCCAACGCACAGCAGTATGCCCGAACAGTACGTCCGAGCTTGGAGAGTAGTGATGACTCAGAGACAGAACCTGGTGACCTAAAGAAATAAATAGGAAATAAATAGTGTCAGTTCATTTTTTTGACGGCGAGGAGTCAAAAAAATGAACTGACGCTATTAATTTAGTGCCTCCTTTTCCTTCCACTACCCATTTTGCTTCGCCTCTTGCACCCGCCTCTACGGGTAACTTCCAGGTTTTTCGGAACTCGATGTAACGGATGGCTGCGTTTCGCGCTGAGATAGTTAAGTGTCGGGACCCAGAGTTCCTCACTTATTAGCAAACCTTCATTTCCCCCATTTCAGAAAGCAGGTGCCCCCTTGATCCGATCCATCTTGAATCTCCTCTCATCGCGCAAACGCCCGGCGCTTGGTCGCAAGTCTTCCGTTGACAACGGGTGGTCTGGGCTAACCGTCGAAGTTCTCGAGGGGCGGGCGCTACCTTCCGTCGGGGCCGTTTCCGCAGTCTTGACAAATTCGCTGCTGGCGAACCAGTCCCTCGTCGCGCCGGCAGCGCAACAGGTGCCGAATTTGGTAGGCGTGCAGTTTCACATGAATTTCGGAAGGGCCTTTGACATGCTCATCCAGACGGAGAACTGGAATGATTATGAAAAATGGTACGATATCACGGGCACGTGGAAAAATGATGCCACCGGTGAAGTGTCTAACTTCACCGGCCGGCTGCAACCCAGCGCCCAGGCAGGGTGGACCGACATCAACATATATTGGTTAGTCCCGGGAACCAATGTTGTTGAGGGTAGTTTCTCCGGAAGTATCGTACAAAACACGAGCAAGTATGGTGCCGTCGCAGCGCTACCGCCTAGCTGGCACGTCCAGGGTGAATGGATCGATCTGGTCCATCACGACAGCGACTACGTGATGGGCAACGGCTCGGCGCCCTTGCTGTTCCTGGCGTAGCTATAGGGGAAAGAGAGGCAGCGCGGAATGGGACGTGTGACCTGCGTACCAAAACGATCGAGCCGTGCCAGCGGCAGTCATTTCCCGGATCTTGCCGCGAGCAACTTGCGAACCAATTTTGACTGCTCGTCGTTCAGCACTTGGGAACAGGCAAGCCCATTGCCAAAGGTCGCGTACTGGTTGAACTGCCACACGACTTTCTTGTCGTGCGTGATTTCAAAGAGCTGCGGGTTGTTTTCACCCGCGTGACAGTTGCCGACCATGAAGTTGCCGTTGTCGAGTTCTGTAAGGAAGGTCGTCCACTTGAGAGCGATCTTGGTCTCCGGAACCGTGTCTTTGATTTCCCAGACAACCTGGCCGTCGCGGGTGACTTCGACGACGCTTGCTCCGCTACCGGAAGCTATCAGCGTGTTGCCGTTGCGCAGCCGAATCGCCCCGTAGACGCGTGTCTTGATCGGGTACTCCCATACCACTTCACTTTTGGCGTTGTATTCAGTGACCACTCCGGGGTTCTCGGCACAAACGAGGTAATTGCCGTTGTCCAGCTTCCGCACCATGCGCGTATGCTGCGTTCCGCCCGGCTTGAGCGTAACCTCGGCGTGGATTTTTCCATCCTGATCGACCTCAATGATTCGGCCGACGCCGCTTTCGCCGATCATCGTCAACCCATTGGAAAGCCGCCGAAACGCATGAACCTCGACGTGCTTGCCCTGGTTGCCGTTCATCCTGCTGGAGTCGTAGGTCCAGACGATTTTCTTGTCAAGCGTCATCTCGATGATCGTGGTCCAGTTTTCGTGAAACAGGATGTTTCCATTATCCAAAAGTTGGATGTCGTGATGCCCGGCGTGCCCCGTTTTTCCGCCTGCGGTCTGGTGCGACCAGAGGATATGGCCTTCCGCATCGCAGATGGCGACGACGTTCTTGCCATAGGAAGCGCTGGCAAGGACCAACCGTTCGGCATCGGCCACCGCGCAGGCGTTCAAGACGAAGATGATTGCTGCAAGGCTGCCTCGGTAGCTTTTCATGGCTGGTGCTAATGGGTAGGAAATCACAATGTGTGTAAGGGGCTGGTGAAAGTTAACAATGGCTCCGCACTCCGCTGCGGTGTTCTTCATTATGGGAAGTTCGCGAAGAACGAAAATGGCACACGTTTGTTCCTAACTCGCGTCATCTGATCGACTAAGCTGAGCGCATCGCGGCGATCGACTGTTGATCGCCGACTTACCGGCCGGTCAACCGAACGAACGGACAGCAGACCATCCGTGAAAGCCTTTCCCGAGCGCGTCCAATCAAGGTGGAACGGACTATCATGAGAATCATTAACCATCTTGACTCGCAATCCGGAAGCAAAATCTATGTCGGAAACGGTGTCACTCGAAGAATTGGCGCAGCGTTGCCGCGAACGCGCGGAGCGGGGGGAGACGCTCTCCTTGGCCGACATGGGGACCGACGATCCGGCCCGTCTGGAGGAATTGCGCCTGCGCATTCAAGCAGTGGCGTCCATGATGTCGTTGCTTGGCATGCAGGAGTCCAGCCGGACGACGTCAACCGACGGTGGCGGTCCTTCAACGCCCAAGCGCGCGACTGTCTTGCCTGAGATTCCCGGCTACGAAATTCTTGGCCAACTGGGACGCGGCGGTATGGGCATTGTCTTCAGGGCCAGACAGCGAAGCTTGAACCGAATGGTCGCGCTGAAGATGATCCTGTCGGGCGCCGGCGCGGCAAACCTGGATATGACGCGCTTTGCGATGGAAGCCGAAGCGGTAGCTCGGTTACAGCATCCCAACATTGTTCAAATCTTTGAGTTCGGCGAACACCAGGGGCAACCCTTTTTTTCACTGGAACTGGTGGGAGGCGGAAGCCTGGACCAGAAACTTTCCGGCACGCCATTGCCGCACCGGCTGGCGGCGGAAATGGTGGAGGCCATCGCCCGGGCCGCCCAATATGCCCACCAATGCAACATCGTCCATCGAGATCTCAAGCCATCGAACATCCTGCTAACCGCCGAGGGAACGCCGAAAATTACTGATTTCGGTCTGGCCAAACATCTGGACTGCGACACCGGCCAAACACGCAGCGGATCCGTGCTCGGCACTCCCAGCTACATGGCGCCGGAACAAGCCTCGGGAAACGTCAAGGAGATCGGCCCAGTCAGTGATGTCTATTCGCTCGGCGCCGTGCTCTATGAATGTCTGACGGGGCGGCCTCCGTTCAAGGGGGCGAGTATTCTGGATACGCTCGGGCAGGTTCGCAATGTCGAGCCTGTCCCTCCTAGCCGGCTTCAACCGGGCGTGCCCCGTGATTTAGAAATCATTTGTTTGAAATGCCTTCACAAGGATCCGAAGCGGCGGTATGCATCCGCCCAGGCATTGGCCGACGATTTGCGGCGTTTTCTGCAGGGCAAGCCCATCGAAGCGCGGCCCGTGGGGCGAGCCGAGATCATTGCCCGCTGGTGCCGGCGCAATCCGGTCGCTGCCGCTTCGCTGTTCGCCACGCTCGCGGTGCTCGTCGTCGCGTTCCTTGCGATCACGTTTTTGTGGCGAGATGCCGTGTCGAAGCGCAATCAAGCCACGAATAGCGCCGCGGAAGCAAGCCTGCGCCGGGAAGAAGCGCAGCAGCAAACGATCGCGGCCAATGCGGCGCGCAGTCGGGCGGAAGCGGAAACCGCCAAGGCCCTGGCCGTGTCCCAATTTCTGGCGGGTTTGTTCGAAGAATCGGACCCGTTTCGACTGACGGATTCATCCACCATGCTGCCGCGCATGGCCAGCACCAAACTGACCGCAAGAGACTTGCTGGACCGCGGCGCCGAACGGTTGCAGAAAGACCATTCGCTTACACCGGAAACGCGGGCGCTCATTCAAGATAGAATCGGTAGCGCCTATGTGGTTTTGGGCGAAGAAAAAA
>Ga0070732_10001839_pt1 | contig 11542 bp, 21 predicted proteins | sample Coa_R1_5_FD_66449 | JGI IMG/M metagenome (GOLD analysis project Ga0070732, IMG submission 66449) | Surface soil microbial communities from Centralia Pennsylvania, which are recovering from an underground coalmine fire - Coalmine... | ecosystem: Environmental > Terrestrial > Soil > Unclassified ...
GATTGTGAGGATTGCGGTCATCCGGTTACACGCCGTATCCGCTCTGACAGGGCACGCATATGCTTGCCGTGTGGGATCAGTCGCTCTGTGTCACAGATCCGATCTGAGGTCGCCGAAGCCGACGCGCGCATGGACCTACCCGCCTACCTGGACGCACACCCCACCGGCGTGCTCGCCAGATTCATCAGAGGAGCATGAAAAGTGGCTCAGACACCCGACGCCATCGCCGCGAAGTGGGCCCAGAACCTGGGCGCCTCCACCCAGCGCATCACCGACGGAGTCAACTCCGTCACCGTCGCCCCCGGGCAGGCCGCCGCACGCCAGGCGTCGGTGTGGCTGCAGAACACCCAGGCCGCGGCCGACAAGTGGAAGGCGCGCGTCGCCTCCGTCTCCCTCGGGGACTGGCAGACCGCGATGACCACCAAGGGCGTGCAGCGCATCGCGTCGGGCGCGACCGCGGCTCAGCCCAAGTTCCAGTCGTTCATGACCCAGTTCCTGCCCTACGTGCAGGCCGGGCGCAACTCCCTGCCGGCGCGCGGCACGCTGGACCAGAACATCAACCGGGCGGTCGCGATGATGCGGCACAACGCCAACTTCAAGCGGACCGCCTGAGCGGCCGGCCCACACACACCCCAGGGCTGAGACCACTAGGAGACGTCCATGTCTGGACCCGCAATCGACACCATCGTCGGGCACGCCGCCAACCCCGGCACCGGCGGCGCCGCGATCACGCTGAACACCGGCGATTCGCTGACCATCCGCAGCTTCCCGCAGACCAACATGGCGTGGCTGGAGCGCATCATCCGCGCCGGGGCCGGCACCGGCCGTGTGCGCGTCACCTCGCCCCTGTTGCACGACAACGTGCTGGGCATCACCTTCAACAGCCCGGAGAACCCCACGGTCTTCCTGCTGCCCCAGGAGCAGGGCGAACGCGTCTACCCCCAGGACCTGCTGAGCGTCAACATCACCGGCGGCACGAACGAGACGGACCTGGCCGCGCTGGTGATCTACTACGAGAACCTGCCGGGCGCGGACGCTCGCCTGCACAACTGGGCGGATATCAAGCCGCTGTACAAGCACATCAAGCCGCAGGAGATCGACGTCACGAACTCCGCCACCATCGGCGCGTGGACGGATACGGTGATCAACGGCACGGACACCCAGCTGCACGCGAACACGGACTATGCGGTGCTGGGCTACGTGACCGACACGAACGTCTCGATCATCGGCATCAAGGGCCAGGAGACGGGTAACCTGCGTATCTGCGGCCCCGGCACCACGGCGACCGACGACACGTCGGACTACTTCGTGCGCTGGTCGGAGCGCGAAGGTTCGGCCCGCATTCCGGTGATCAACTCGGCGAACGCGGGCAGCATCTACGTGTCCACCGCGGACGTGGTGGCGTCCTCCACTCCGAAGGTCAGTCTCGTGCTGTGCGAGCTGTCCTCGAACCTGCCGACCTGACCGGCCGTGGTCTACGGGTACGCCGCGGACGCGGCCGGCCAAGAGCTGGACATCATCGCGCTCTATCCCAAGCGGATCAAGCTGGACGTCGGGTTCCTGTCGGGCGATCGCACGCTGTACAAGGCGGGCGCGTACCTGCTGGGTTGGTCGCTGCGCGAGGCGTCGGGGGCGGCGGCGGCGATCGAGCTGCGCGACGGCAGCGACGACAACGGCGGGATCGGTACGTCGATCGCGTTCGCCGCCAACGCCTCGGACTCGCAGTGGATGGGCGATATCGGGATGCCGTTCGAGAACGGTGTGCACGGGCACGTGGTGTCGGGGGCGGTGGTCGGTGCGCTGTGGCTCGCCACTCTCTACCGGCTGTGACGTCTAGCCACAACACATGATCGGAGCGTAGCGTGCAGGTATGGCGTACACACTCATCATCACCATGCCCCGCGGCGCCCCGGACAAAGGCACGACCGCGGCCACCTACCGCTACACCGGCCCGGCCGGCCGCGTCCACCTCACCCTGTGCCGCCACTGCACGGGCGTCCTGCTCGGCAAGCGCGGAGGCTCCGCCTTCCGCCTGCCGCCCACCGCGCACCGCTCCTGCCGCCGGTGCCTTCGACTGCCGTCAGGGCCGCCCGCCCCAGGCGCGTAACGCGGACGGCAGGCCACGGCCCACCCCCCCTCCCCGCCGGGGGGTGGGCCGTGGCGCCCAATGACCTGCCCGACTGGACATCCGTAGTCGCCCGGCCGCAAACCCAGCTGGCCGGCTCCCCCTGGAACTACGCGATCGGCAACAACGTCAAGACCTTCACCCTGGCGGCCGACACCTCCATCCTGGGCATCCTGCTACCCAACTTCTTCAACCTCTCCCAGCTGCAGGTCGTCGGGCACACCAGCGGCCTTACCTACCTGGAGGCGGACCCGACCGTCCAGATATGGCGGCAGTTCTACACCATCCCGATCATGTCCGGGATCGATAACGCCGTGGACATCACCATCTTCGCCGGCACCGCCTCCACCGCGTACATCTGCTCCATCCCGGACTCCGTCGCCGTGGTCGCCCTGGCGGACAACCCCGCCCCGTGGCAGAGCGCGAACGTGCCCCCCGTGACGATCGACTTCGCGAACCCCGGGCAGAACAACACGGTCACCGTGATCACGGCGCCCACGAACTCCCGTTCGCTGTGGCTGCACGGCGCCTACTGGTCGTGGTCGGTGGCCGCCGCCACCGCCAACGGGATATGGCAGGTGAGCACCCCCACCGAGATCGGCGCTGACTCCCCCGTGGCGGCAGGGGCGGCGCGGTTCATGGACTGGCGCGGGGCGAAACTGGCCGGCGGCCAATCGCTGCAGTGGAAGCAGCTCGGAGCGGCGGCCTCCGGCACCACCAGCTGCTACGGCTCGATCAGTTACGCGGTGTTCTGATGGCGATCGAGATACGCCCGTTCACGGTCACCATCCCGGCCGGCACCGCCATCTCCGCCGGCTTCACCCAGGCCCTGACGATGCCCGCCCGCGTCGTCTCGCAGATCGACGTGCGGGTGCCGCCCGGCCCGCGCGGCGAAGTCGGGTTCGGCATCGGCAGCAGCGGCGTGATCGTCATCCCCTACGGCGGCGGCTCCTACATCGTCACCGACGACGAATCGCTGACCTACGCCCTGGAAACCCCGTTCGACTCCGGGGCGTGGCAGTTCTTCGGCTACAACACCGGCGCGTACGACCACACCATCCGCCTGTACTTCCACTGCGAGCTGCTCACAGGCGCCTCCGCAGCCACCGGCTCCACTCCGATCGACACCGGCTCGCTGTCCTCCACCGGCGGCGACACCGGCACCGGCGCCGGCACCCCGCCGGTCACCACGCCGCCCCCCGAGACCACCCCGCCCCCGGTGGTCACCCCGCCCCCCGTGGTGCCGCCCGGCAACACCGGCGCCCCCCTGACCCTGCCCCCGGCGGTCCCCCTACCGCCCGGCAGCGCCCCGGCCGCCGCGGCGGGCGGCCCCGACGAGCTGCTGATCGCCATACCCGACGCCGGCATCGTGTGGCTGCTGGGCGAGGACTCCTACACCCCGTGCGCGACCCAGGACGACGTCAACGCCCTGTCCGGCGCCGGAGTGCCCGGGGCCAACGTGTCGGCGGCTATGCATCAGGCGCTGTACGCCGCCTCCAGCGCGCTGCTGACGATCGACCTGGGCAGCGAGGTGCTGACCGGGCTGCTGAAAGTAACCTGACCACGTGAAACGGAGCGAACGCATGACCGAGGCGCGGGCCCAGACCGCGGTGGCGCTCTCCACCCTGGCCGGCTCTTTCGCCGTGATCCTGACCGCACTGCTCACCAATCGGCCGATTCCCGATTCGGTCATGACGCTGATCACCGTGGCGCAGTCCGCGGTGCTCGGCTGGTACTTCGGGGTGCGCGGCGCCGCGTCGGGGGCCGCCACCGTGAACGACGCGCACGCCAACACCGTTGCGGCGGTCACGGCCGCGACGGCGGCGGCGCACGACATGGCCACCGGCGCCCCGCCGGGGACCAGCAGCCTGCCGGAGCACACCGCGCCGGCCCCACCCGGATCGGAGTAGATCATGGCCTGGACGGTCACCTCCACCAGCGAGACCATGGGCACGGGCGACAACGGCCTGCCCGTCAAGGGCGTCAACGTCAGCTTCACCGTGGACAACGGTGAATCAGGGTCCGTGTTCGTGCCGGAGAACGTGTTCGCCCTGGGCGTGGACGCGATCAAGGCGCGCATCGCGCCGCGCGCCGCGATCCTGACCGCCCTGAAGGGGCTGACCGGCTGATGGCCGGCCCCACCCCCAACGCGGCCCCCGCCGCGGCGCCCCTGCCGAACGTGAACCCGGACCCGGTGGTGAATGTGAACGACGCCGCGGCGTGGTCCAGCGACTACTACAACCGGCGCGCCGCCCAGCAGCTGTTCGCCCTCCAAGCGCTGCAGATCGCGGCCGGCGCCCTGATGGGCGCGTGAGCGATGCCCATCGTCGTCGCGCCGCTCGCGGCCATCGTCGTCGGCATCGTCGCGCTCATTCTCCTGTACGCGTTCTACCAGCTCTTCCACCCGCTGCTGCAGGGACTGGGCAGCGCCGGGGGCACGGTGGGCGGCCTGATCGCGCGGGTGGCCGACTCGATCCTGACCGCCGCCTACCAGTGGGCGTTCCAATGGGCGCGCTCCGCGGTCCACCAGGTGATCAGCTTCATCCTCGCCCCGGTGTTCTGGGTCGAGCGCCACATCGACGCCATCATCAACACGCTGCAGCTGATGCAGTTCTCCATCTCCTGGGTCGCGAACCAGGTGATCCCGGCGCGCATAGCCTCCGCCCTGTCCACCGCCCGCGGCTGGTTCAACCAGGCCAACAGCTACACCCAGCAGCTGGTCGGCAACCTCGCGTCCTGGACCCGCTCGCAACTGGCCGCGCTGACCAGCTACGTGACCACGGGCCTGGCGGCCGACGCCCGCTACTCGCTGCAGCTGTTCGACGCCGCGGAGAAGTACACCGCGTCTGCCATCGCCGCCGAGTCCGCCTACCTGCAGGGCGCGCTGACGCAGCTGACCGCGTTCACCGTCAAGGGCCTGGCGGACGACGCCACCTACGCCCTACACCTCTACGGCCAGTCCCTGGCCTACACCCAGGCCCTGGTCGGCTCCCAGATCGGCGCCATCGACATCGACCTGGGCAACATCACGCACTGGGTGCAGGGAGAGGTCGGCTCCCTGTCCTCCGCGATCGCCCTGGCCCAAGTGCAGTCCTTCGCGTTCACCCGCACCCTGGTGGGCACCGTGGAAGGCGAGCTGTCCGACCTGAAACTGAACTGCACCGACAACCTGTGCTCCGGGCTGTCCGACCTGGCCAGCCTGTTCAACGCCCTGACCGGCGATCTGGGCCTGGCCGCCCTGTTCGCCCTCGCCGGTGAGTTCGCGCACGACCCGCGCGCCGCCGCCGCAGACGTGGAATCCACGCTCGGCGCGGTGGCGCGGGACGCGGCCGGCGCGGTGCGTTCGCTGATCGGACTGTAGGCACAGGAAGGTGGGATCACCGTGGCGCTGAACCTGGGTGAGCTGTTCGGCAAGGAATCGGCGTTCGGGCAGCTGCTGATCTGGCAGGTCGGTGCGCAGGTGATATCGGCCGTCATGACCCCCGGCCTGAACGAACTGACCCAGCTGGTCAACGAGGTCGCCCAAACCCAGGTGCTGTCCCCCGCGGATCTCGCGGACCTGGTGGTGCGCAACTACCTCGCGCTGGGCGAGGGTGAGGCGGTGGCCAAGAAGTCCGGGGTATCCCCGGCCGACTTCGCGCTGCTGGTGAAGAACGCCGGGGCCGCCCCCGACACCACGACGCTGGTGGAAGGCTACCGGCGTAAGATCCTGGGCTGGGATGCCGGCTCCCAGGGCATGCCCAGCGTCTTGGATGGCATCCGTGAGGGCCGCTTGGCGGATAAATGGGCGCCGCTCATCCAGGCGCTGGGCGATGTCCCGATCGGTGTGGCCGACGCGGTGGACGCCGTGGTGGAAGGCCAGATACCCCGGGCCCAGGGTGAGGCGATCGCGTACGAGAACGGGATCAGCGCCGATAACTTCGCGATCCTGTACAACACCCGCGGCAACCCGCCGGCGCCCTCGGAGCTGGCGGAGATGGTGCGCCGCAGCATCATCCCGCAAGGGGGCACCGGCCCCGACGTCCTGTCGATGGTGCAGGGCATCAGCGAGGGCGCGACCAAGGACAAGTGGATTCCGGCGCTGCTCAAACTGCTCACGGTGCTGCCGCCCGAGGGCCGCGTCACGGCGATGCTGCGGGCCGGCTCCATCACGCGGGATCAGGCGATCGGCTACTACAAGCAGCTCGGGTATGACGACACGGTGGCGGCCGGGTTCGCCGCGGAGGCGTCGCACACCAAGACCGCGGCGTCCAAGGATCTGGCGAAAGCCGACGTGGAGAAGCTGTACGCGGACCGGGCGATCGACGCCGCCACCGCGACCAGCATGCTCGAGGGCCTGGGCTACACGCAGGACGAGGCGGCGTACCTGCTCGCGATCCAGGATCTGCACGCGACCGCGGTGATCGTGGACGCCGCGATCAGCCGTATCCGCTCGTACTACGAGGCGCGCAAGATCACGGATCAGACGGTGGTCAACGCCCTGAACTCGCTGAACGTGCCCACGGCGCAGCAGGAGCAGCTGATCGCGGCGTGGAAGATCGCACGCGACAGCAACGTCAAAACCCTGACTCAGGCGGAGATTACGGCTGCGTGGCAACTCACCTTGTTCTCGGACAGTGAGGCGATCACCGAGCTGCAGGCGCTGGGCTATACGGAACGCGACGCCTGGGTGCTACTTTCGATCAAGAATAAGGCGCCGCTGGGCAACCCGCCGGCCCAGGGCGCCAACCCGCTCTCGCCGTAGGAGGGACCGTGACGCAGATCAACAGCAATGCGGTGACCACCGCACTGGCCACCACCCTGGGACACCTGGCGGCGTCCCAGAAGGCCGTCAAGGATGCCGCCGCCGCCGCGTACACTGAGCCCGCGGCGCCGCCTGTCCAGGCTCCCACCTCTGCGCCGGTGACAAACCGGACGGGCGGCGCCGCGTGAGGCGCGGGATCGACTGCGCGAACGCGGCCTACGCACCGGACGGGTACGACATCTACCTCGGGTACGTGGACGGCAACTACCAGTCCTACCCGGGCCTGAAGAAGCGCTTCCCGGGCAAGCTGGTCGTCCCGATCGCCGTGTTCCCCTCCACCAACGCCGGCACCGTGTTCGACGGCCCGCCGGACAACTCCACGTGGCCGCAGGTGGTGGACTGGGTGGTAATGCGCCGCAAGGCAGGTGTCGATCCGACCGTGTACACGGACGCCAGCGACTGGGCCACCGGCGTGCAGGCGTTCAACGCCCGCGGCGTGCCCGGCCCGCACTGGTGGATAGCGTCCTGGAACGGCGTGCAGGACATCCCCGCGGGCGCCATCGGGCATCAGTACCAGGAGGTGCCGCAGCGTTACGACCTGTCGGTGTTCGCCGACTACTGGCCCGGGGTGGACGCTAAGCCGTCCGCCCCGGCTCCCCCGCCCGTTGTGCCGGCAAGCCCGGCCGTACCGAAGGATGACGAGATGGCGTTCCTGATCGGCGTGAAGCCCGACCCGACCGGCCCCGCGAACAACAGCGGGGAAGGGATCTTCATGGTGTCCGGCTCCCTGGTGGTGCACGTGGACGGCGCGAGCCTGCCGGCGCTGCAGGCCGCCCTGGGGGCGACGCGCTCGGTGTCGCCCGGGTTCTACCAGTCCCTGGTCGCCGCGGGCGCGGCGCTGCAGGGGCACCTGTCCGGGTCGCTGAACGTCAGCGGGACGCTGCAGGCCCAGTAGCGGCCTGCCGCGTCCCGTAGAGTGTGCTGCGGGCGGCGGCGGCGCCTCCGTACGCCAGCGCCGCCGCCGCCCGCCCGCTCACCGTATCGGCTTGGGTTCCGCGTACACGGTGATCGGGCTGCCGTTGCCGCGGGCGGGGTCGCTCTCGTCGATGAAGGTGAACTGGAACCCGCCGGTCAGGCTGCTGACCATGGTGTCGTGGCGTTGTACGGCGGCGGCGTTGAGTTCCTTGAAGTTGGCGATCATGTCCTGATGCCACTGGTCGGCGATCGCCTGGACGCGGTCGAAGTGGGCGTCGCACACTTTCTGCAACTCGGTCGCGGCGTATTCGTCGATCTTGCCGCGTGCGCTCGCGATCGTGTGCTGCAGGTCTTTGAGCACCCCGGCCGCCTCCGCCGTGGCCGCCCGCAGCTCGCGCGTGATCCGCTCGGCCCGCTCCAGCGGGTTCTCGCGCGTCACAACCCGCCCCGCGTCAGATTCAGAGCGGCGGCGTACTCGCGGGTGAGGCGGTAGTAGAACACCGTGCGCGCCGGCCTGCCCGGCACCTTGAAGGTGCGCCCGTCCACCTGCACGCACTCCAGGTCGATCAGGGTGTCGATCGCGACGTCGAAACGGTCCCCCGTAAGAGTCGTCCACAGCCACACGGTGTCGTGCTCGGTCCAGTTCGGTTCGTTGCGCTCCAGGGCGGCCACGACCTGCAGCCTGTCGCGGGCGGCGCGCGCCTCGGTCAGGGCGCGGCGGGGGTGGCGCAGTGCTGCACGGTTCATGTCGGCTCCTGGGTGACGGCCTGGCCGTCATAGACGAGGGTCAGGGCGGCGACCTGCCACCCGTGCGGGGTGGCGCGGTCCACCGCCTCCTGGCGGTCGAAGGTGAGCGCCAGGATCAGCGGCGCGGTGTAGTGCGGGTTGGAGCTGATCACGGCGTAGATCTGGCCGCGGGCGGCCGGGTTGGGTTCGAGCTTGGGCATGGGTTCCTTCCGGCTGACGGTCTGACCCGCCCAAGCTACTACTACAACAGGCACCGTGTCTGTATTGTTGGCTCACCCCGGGTATGCGGCCCGGACAGTGAGAGGACCAGGGATGGCCTTACCGATCATCTATGCACCGCCCGACCACCAGCACACACAGTACGAACCGGTAGTGGTCGTGCCCTTCGTGGAAGGCATGCTGCGCCCCGAGACGGAAACCGCACTCAACGTGTGGGGCGGATGCCACGGCCTGTGGCCGCTCGACAGGCGCGACCCGTACGCATACGCCACGCTCATGGCGCAGCTGTGGAATCACGGCAGCGACCTGATCGTGATCGAGCAGGACATGGTCCCGACCCCACAGCAGATCAGTTCACTGATCGCATGCCCCGAACAGTGGTGCTCGCACTTCTACCACGTGGGCGCCGCGGTCTACACCACCGGCCTGGGATTCTGCAAGTTCAGCGCCGGCCTGCAGAGCGAACTGCCCCTTGCGGCAATGCACGCATCCACCCATCCGCGCAAGGGCGGCGGCCTGATGCCGTGGCAGGGCGTAAACGAGGCGATCGAACGCGCCATCTGCCGCCGCCACATCGCCCAGCACGTGCACGACGGCAACATCGTGCATCTGCACTACCCGGAGCCAGAGCATGCCGGGTGAGTTCAACGCCGAGAAGACCCACATCGGACGCGCCCTGGTCGCCCACCGCGAGACCTTCGCCCTGACCCTGGCGGACCTGATCGCGAACGCGGCCCCGGGCGAGGACAACTATCTGCGCTGGACCGAGCGTGCCGTTCGCCCGTCCGTGATGCGGCTGAACTGGTGGCACTTCCTGATGACGGAGGCGTTCGAGAACGCCGACCCGCCACGGGTCGCCCCGGTGGGGATGCGCGAACAGTGGTGGTGCAACGAGCACGACGACGCCCTGTGGCACGAGGCCATGCGCACCCGCCGCTCCATCGGCTGGTGGTGGTCGCCTCGGCGCACGAAGGACGGCGCGGGCGCCCTGTGCTACGTCTGCGACGCGTTGATCGCGCCGTTCGACGCCGCCCGCCCCGTCACCCCCCCCGTCAGGATTGCGGTCATGGAGCACCGCGCCTGGCACATCGAACGCGCAAGGTACGTACAGCGCGATGACCGAGAGAAGGTAGGACATTGACCTCCACCGAGATCGAACTCAAGGCCCAGCGCGACCTTGAGGCGAAGCAGGAGATCAACCGGCGCCTGGTCGCCATGCTCGACAACGTCCCCGGCCGCAGCGAGCAGGCCGGCCTGGAGATGTTCCTGCAGATCCTTAACGCCACCACCACCGACGAACTGGACCGGCCCTGGAACGGCAACGGCATGGCCGACTTCGTGGACAAGGTCATCGTCATCCAGTCCATCCACCAGGAGCCGTCCAGCTTCAAGGACGGCCCCGGGGTGTTCCTGATCGGCGACGGGTACGTCAAGGAAACCGGCACCGTCGTGGCGTTCATGACCAGCTCGGTCTACGAGATGGCGCAGCTGCTGGTGGCTCACAACAACAACCTGCTCCCGTGGGAGTGCATCCCGCGCGTCGCGGTCAAGCCCACCGAGAACGGGTACTACCCGCGGCACCTGGAGACCTACCGGGAGGGATACTCCGCGCTGTCCACCGAGCCGACCAGGCCGCCGACCCGCACCGACCCGCCCGGGTACCGTGACGGCAAGCCGCTGTCCGACGTCGTGAAGAACGCCCGCGCCAAGGCCGCCGCCGCCGCCACCGGCCCGGCGACCTTCGACGAGGGACCGGGGTTCTGATGCAGCCTCTCCTGTTGGCCGTCGAGGACTGGGACACGATCAACTCCCTGTGCTTCGACCGCAAGGTGCTCCAGCTGGGGTTCAACGACGGGCGCGACACCGTCTCGATCGCGCGCTCCGCCTACCACGTCACCGTGGCCGGCACCGTCACCGACGACGGCGTCGAGTCCACCACCGCCCACCTGGGCCAGCTCTACACGGCCCTGTACAACGCCAACTGCGGCGGGCACGTGATCATCCACGCCGCCGACTGGTTCGAATCGGTGCACACCTACTGCCCCGACCAGTTCGACGTCGCCGTCATCCAGCCCCAGCGCCTCGGCGGCGGACTGCTGGACCAGATCCTGTCCGCCGCCCAGGCGTACGCCACCGACCTGGTCCTCATCCAGCCGCCCGAGGCCGACAGCTGGGAGGCGGTGACCCGCAAGTGCGCGCGCCCGCACTGGTCCGTCACCGCGTCGGGCCGGCTCATCGTCGCCAAGCGCATGTTCCCCGCGAACCCGGACGCTGAGGTGCCGGTCTGATGGCGCAGCCCTGGAACTGCGACAACGGCGACGGGACACCGGCGTTCCTGGTGATGACCCAACCGGAATCCGGGGACGTCACCGCGCTGTGCGGGCCGTGCCTGGGCGAGTGGGCGGAACAGCTGCTCATCGCCGCCGACCTGATGACCGGGATCGTGGAGAAGCACATCGCGCAGACGATGGCCGCCGCCGAAGCCGCCACCGAGAAGCCCAAGCGCGCCCGTAAGGGGGCCGCCGCGACCCCGGCGGACCCGCCGCAGGACACCGCCGCGGGCGGCGAGTCCACGGCCGAGGGCGACGCCCAACCCCAGGAGTAACACCCGTATGCAACAGGCCCCGGCGGGGAAGCTACCCGCCGGGGCCTGTGTGCGGTATGACGACGTCAGACCGTCGCGCCCGCACGTGATGTATCAACCCGAGACAGGAGAATAGCGTATGGCGAGT
>Ga0070732_10001840_pt1 | contig 11540 bp, 10 predicted proteins | sample Coa_R1_5_FD_66449 | JGI IMG/M metagenome (GOLD analysis project Ga0070732, IMG submission 66449) | Surface soil microbial communities from Centralia Pennsylvania, which are recovering from an underground coalmine fire - Coalmine... | ecosystem: Environmental > Terrestrial > Soil > Unclassified ...
GTGAATGACACCCCACGACCAGGCGAAGTCAAACGTTTCGTCCCCGAACTCCAGGTGTTCCGCGTCCATCTGGCGGACCTCTGCCGCGAGTCCCCTCAGCGCCAGGCGGCTGCGCGTCAGGGACACGGCGCGGGCCGTCAGGTCGATGGCCGTCAGCTGGCAATCGGCTCCGGCCAAAAGCTGCGAATGCGAGCCCAACCCGCAGCCTACTTCGAGAACACGTTGGCCCTTGAGCCCGGGGAAGGGAATCAGTTGGGCAAATGGCCGGTCTCCCTCAAAGAAGGGGGAGGAGCTGAAGAATCGGGCGTCGATTTCCTCATAGAACTCGCGCGTGCCCTCCGCCTGCTGGGAGGTCTTGCGCCAGTCGTAGCTCATGGGGTTTTCAGTCCACCAGAGCTTGCTCTGTTCCTGCAGACCCTCGCCGATTTCAATCTTGGCCGGTTTCTTGTACATAAGGTCCGTTCGCGCCGGTTCGACTCACTGATTGTAAGGCGGAAGGTTCAATCCGGCAAACGCCCGAGCCATCGAGCAGGCGGTGACCGGCCAGATCTTCAAGTAGAATTTTCTTCGGAACGAACCCACTCAAGTTCCTGGGAATCAGCGTTCGGACCGAGAAATCGAAGCGAAGAACGAAGCCATTCAACGACCAGGAGCGGCGTTAGCGGGGCTCACGTTCGAGAGTTGCAGGGATTGGAGGCGCGGGGCGGAATCGAACCGCCGCATAAAGGTTTTGCAGACCTCTCCCTTACCACTTGGGTACCGCGCCCTAAGAGCCGTGACGAGTGACCAGTGACCAACTAAAACCCAACTCCGGACTTGTGCGTCACTCCGCAGTCGTCCGAAGGACAGTGACGACAGTGATTAGTGATCGGTTACGAGTCAAAAGCCAAAGATCCAGCGCCACTCTTGCTCGTCACTTGTCACTCGTCACTTGTCACGGAATTATGGAGCGGGAAACGGGATTCGAACCCGCGACTTCGACCTTGGCAAGGTCGCACTCTACCACTGAGTTATTCCCGCTCTCCCTTTGCCTGACTTCGGGAATTATAGAAACCGTGTCCAAGGGTTGTCAAGCCGCACGCCGGCACTTCTACGCCGGCACCTCGACCGACACCTCGCGCAGGAACTTGGCGGCCTCCTCGGGCGGCGTAGGATTGATGTAGAAGCCGGTGCCCCACTCGAATCCCGCCACTTTGGTCAGCTTGGGCATGATCTCAAAGTGCCAGTGGTAGTGGTCGTTCGAAACGTCGGGAAAGGGCGACGTGTGGATCACGTAGTTGTACGCGGCGTGGTCCAGCACCTTGTCGAGCCGCATGAGCATGTCCTTCAGAATCGAGGAGAGCTGTTCGAACTCGCTCTTCTGCGACTCCTCGAACGCCGAGCGGTGCGACTTGGGCAGAAGCCACATCTCGAACGGGAAGCGCGGCGCGAAGGGCGACAGAGCGACGAAGTCCTGGTTCTCGCCGATGACGCGTACGCCGCTGTCGGACTCCTGGCGGATGATGTCGCAGAAGACGCAGCGTTCCTTGAAGGTGTAGTACTCCTTGGCGCCATCCACTTCCTCGAGCACCCGCTTGGGGACCACGGGCAAGGCGATCAACTGCGAGTGGGTATGCTCGAGCGAAGCGCCGGCCGCGTCGCCATGATTCTTGAAGATGAGGATGTACTTGAAGCGCCGGTCCTTCTTGAGGTCGAGGATGCGGTCGCGGAAGGCCCATAGGACGTCTTCAATGCCGTGCACGGGCATGGTGGCGAGCGTCAGGTTGTGGTCGGGCGTCTCGATGATCACCTCGTGGGCGCCGATGCCGTTCATCTTGTCGTAGAGGCCCTCGCCCTGCCGGTTCAGCGTGCCTTCAATGCCCAGCGCCGGGAACTTGTTGGGGACGACGCGCAGCGACCAGCCGGGTGTGTCCTTGGCGCCGCCATTGCTGCGATAAGCGAGAATCTCGGGCGGCGTCTTCGATTCGTTGCCGTAACAGAACGGGCAGAAGCCGGAGCCGCGGATTTCGACCTTCTCGCGGACAAAGTCCGAGGGCCGCTTCGCCCGGTCGGTGGCGATAATCACCCACCGGCCGGTTACGGGATCTTTTCTGAGTTCGGGCAATTCATTCCTCCTGATCGTCCGGCCTAGAGACCCGCTCGACGCCTCGCGACCCTGCCTTCGAGGGTGCGGCGCGAAGGGCGGACCTTGCTGTATTATACCGGCCCACGGCAGGTGCTGCTCCGTGCTAACGTTCTTTGAAAGCGTCCTTGGTCAGCCGCACATGGTATCCGATTTCGGCGTCCCAGGAAACGCTGACGATATCAAACCGGTAGGTTACCCGCCGGCCGAGGCGTCGTAAGTATTCCTTCGCAGTCTGGGTGATGCGCTGCTGTTTGACGCTCTTGACCGCGGCCTCCGGCGGACCGCCTGCCCCTGTCGTGCGTGTCTTGACTTCGACAAAACTCAGCACAGGGCCGTCCCAGGCGACCAAATCGAGTTCGCCCGCCTGTTGATCTGACGACCGGTTGCGCGCGACAACCTTGTATCCCGCTTGCCGGAGGTACCAGTAAGCGAGCGTTTCGCCACGCCGGCCTGTGTCGAGATGAGCGGCGAGCGGTCTCGCCTTGGCCGGACCGTCCGCCGATCCTCCGTGCCGCGCGCGCTGCCGCTCCTTCCAGAGCAGGGCGCGATACATCCAGCCGGCAAAGAGGCTCACCTTGAACTACTCCCGTGCGCTCTCGGCCTCCGCAATGCACTTCTCGAGAATCCCGAGCGCGCAGTCAGCGTGTTCGCGCTCCACCACGAGCGGCGGCATCAAGCGTACGGTGCTTTCCCCGGCGCCCAGGATCAGCAGCCCCTGCTCGAAGGCTCGATGGATCACGTGAGCGCGCGCGTCGGGATGCGGCGCGCGAGTTTCCTGGCTCTTCACCAGCTCGATGCCGATCATGAGGCCCCGGCCGCGGACGTCGCCCACGATCCGGTGTTCCTTGGGCCAGCCCGCCAGGCGCTCGAGGAGATAGCCGCCCATCTTCGCGGCGTTCGCGATGTACTTCTCTTCGAGCAGCCGGATGGTTTCGAGCGCCGCCGCACACGCCACTGGGTTGCCGCCGAAGGTCGACGCGTGCGCGCCCGGTCCCCAGTCCATCAGATCGGCGCGCGCGATGGTGACGCCGAGCGGCAGCCCGGAAGCGATACCTTTGGCGGTCGCCAGGATGTCGGGTACGACGCCCGAATGTTCCGAGGCCCACATCTTGCCCGTGCGGCCCATGCCGCACTGCACCTCGTCGAATATTATCAGAATGCCGTGACGGTCAGCCAACTCGCGCAGTCCGCGCAAGAAGCTGTCGGGCGGAATCAAGTAACCGCCTTCACCCTGAACAGGCTCGACGACGATGCCCGCCACGTCCTCGGGCGGTGTCGTGGTGTGGAACAGCTTCTCGATGTACTCCAGGCAACCGCAGGCGCCGTCGCAACTGCCGGCCCCGTGTCCCATCGGGCAGCGATAGGGGTTGGGATACGGCGCGTGCGCGACGCCCGCGAGCAGCGAGCCGAAGCCGCGCCGCTGCGCCGGCTTGCTGGCGGTCAGCGAGAGCGCGCCGTAGGTGCGTCCGTGGAAGCAGTTGAAGAACGCGATAAAGTGCTCCCGCCCGGTGTGGTAGCGCGCGAGCTTCATCGCCGCTTCGATCGCCTCGGCGCCGGAGTTGCCGAAGTAGACGCGTTTGGAAGACTTACCGGGCGCGATCTCCGCCAGCTTGGCGGCAAGCTGCGCGAGCAGCGGATAGTAGAAATCCGTGCCCGACATGTGGATGAGCGTCGCGGCCTGCTTCTGGATCGCCGCGACCACGTCAGGATGGCAGTGCCCGGTCGAGACGACCGCGATGCCGGCGCTGAAGTCGAGAAACGTGTTGCCGTCCACATCCTCGACAAACATCCCTTCGCCGCGCCGCGCCACCATCGGGTAATCGCGCAGATAAGACGGCGAAACGAACTGGCGGTCGAGCGCCAGGATCTTCTGGGCTTCGGGGCCGGGCAGGGGCGTCCTGATCTGAGGCTTCTTCTCCATGGGTCTTCTCCTTTGGCTGTTCCTTCAAGCGAAGGGCCTGGGTCTGAGGGAAGGACAAGTGGAGAAGGACTTAGTCGCCGCCAAACAGGCTCGGCCGCGCCGATTGCGGGAGCAGGATGCAGTTTCCGAGTGTTGACATAACCTATCTGCGCTTCCAGCGCGTTCCGGCTTTCGTGTCTTCGAGGACCACGCCCGCCTTGGCAAGCTCGCCGCGGATGCGGTCGGATTGCGCGAAGTCGCCGCCACGCCGCGCGGCGTTGCGCGCCGCGATCTGCCGCTCGATTTCATCGTCCCTCAGGGTTTCGACCAGCGCGCCTGCGCCGTCACCCCCCGCGGTGCTCTTCGCTTCATCCGGCGCGTGCTCTGCCGACGAGCCGCCGCCTGCTTGTTCCGCGTGCTTGATGAAGCCGAATTCCACCAGCTTCGCGTGATCGTTGTCCTCGAGCACCGCGAAGATGCGATCCCAGCGCGCGAGCACGTCGAGGAAGGGCGCCCGGCCGGAGTCGCGAAATTCGCCGCGATCCATCGCCGTGTTGCCGTCGGTCACAAGATCAAACACTGCCGCGAGCGCCTCGGCGGTATTCAGGTTGTCGTCAAGCGCGTTCTCGAACGCCTGGCGCGCGGCCGAGGCACGCTCGCCGAGCGCGCTATTATCGCCCGCTGGGAACTTTTCCATGGTCAGACGAAAGCGGAAGTTCCTTAGCCGCTCGAGGGATTTCTGCGCCTGGTGCAGGCCGTCGAGGGTGAAGTTGAGCGGCTTGCGATAGGGCACCGAACTGAGCAGATAGCGGATCGCCGTGGGTTTGTAGCCTTGATGAATCAAATCGCGCAAGGTGAAGAAGTTGCCCTGCGACTTCGACATCTTCTCGCCGTTCACCATCAGGTGTTCGGCGTGCAGCCAGGTATGCGCGAACGTCTTGCCGGTCGCGGCCTCGCTTTGCGCGATCTCGTTCTCGTGATGCGGAAAGACCAGGTCAACTCCCGCCGAGTGGACGTCAAAGCTCTCGCCCAGGTACTTCATCGCCATGACGGAGCACTCGATGTGCCAGCCGGGGCGGCCGGGTCCGAAGGGGCTGTCCCAGGCGGGCTCGCCTTCCTTGGCCGCTTTCCACAGCACGAAGTCGCGCGCGTCGGCCTTGTCGTACTCGTCGGTATCGACGCGGGCGCCGGCGCGGATGCCGCTCAGGTCGATCTTCGAGAGCTTCCCGTAGTCCTTGAACTTCTCGACATGAAAGTAGGTGGACCCCTCGCTCTGGTACGTGTAACCCTTCTCGGCGAGCCGTTGGATGAGCTGGATCATGTCCGGGATATTCTCGGTGGCGCGGACCATGAATTCCGGCGTCTCGAGGTTCAGCAGCTTCCGGTCAACCTCGAACGCCTCGATGTACCGCGCCGTGAAGTCGCGCAGGTTGAGCCCGGCGGCGCGCGCGTCGCGGATGGTCTTGTCGTCCACGTCGGTCAGGTTCATCACCTGGATCACCTGGTAGCCACGATACTTCAGGTGCCGCCGCAGGATGTCCTGGAAAACGAACGTCCGGAAGTTGCCGATGTGCGCGAAGTCGTAGACCGTCGGGCCGCACGTGTACATCCGCACCTGGTTCGGGACCAGGGTGTGGAAGTCCTCCACCTGCGCGGTCAGCGTATTGTAAAAGCGCAGCGCCATAGCGACGATCCAGCCGGGCAGTCGATTCAATCATCTTATCGGTGGGTCGAAAACGAGTCAAGCAGCGCCGTTAGCGCGCGGTGCCGGGCAGGCGCGGCCAAGCCGCTAAAATATCCCGCTCGCTGGTTCGTCATTAAGAGAAGAATGGAGGACGTGCTGAGTTTCAGAAACAGCCGCCGCAGAAATGAATGACTGGCTCACGACTACTTCAGCTCCGGCAGCGAATGCGCGGGGTCGGTGAAGAACGAGTCATCGACGGCGTCGAGCACGCGGACGTCGCCCATGTTGATGGAGTCCTTGTGGTCGGCGCTCGTGTGATTGCTGGCGAGCTTCACGCCGTGGTACGTGCCGTATTGCCAGTCCCAGGCGCCCTTCTCGTGGCTCTGGAGGATGTAGTCCCAGTGGGTCATCAGGTGAGTGTCGCGCGAGACAAACGCGTGGTACAGGTCGCCGGGTGTGAGTCCCACGTGGTCAAAGGTGAGCTGGACTTCGTCGTCCGATTCTTTGCCGCGCTTCTGGGTTCCCAGGTACTTCAAGTTGACGCCCGTGGCGAACCACTTCCAGGGCATCGAGAGCCACCAGCTATCGTTGATGTAGGAGCCGTAGGCGTCCTCGAGCAGCTTCCGCGCGGCTTCGCCCGCCTGGACCTTGCCGTCGAGGTAGGCTAGGCCCGCCTTGCTGCGCTCGTAGTCGCCGATATTGAACAGGTCGACTTCGTGCTTGCCGTCCTTGGTGAGGCGCTCCAGGCGATACCGGCCGCCCTTGCGGTCCCACAAGTGATGGTTGTCCGCGACCAGCTTAGAGCCGACCTTGACCTTGAAGTCGAAACGCACGAAATGCGCTGCGTTCCAGGCGTCTTCGCCGCCCATCGCCTGCATCATCTGGCGCGCGACCTCTTCCGCCTTGGGATCGTTTGCCGGCGCCGCCCACGCCGTCCGCGTGCCACCTGAAATCAACACGGCGGCCGCCGTGAGGCCCGCCAAGCCCATCAGGTTTGCCGCTCGGATACACTTGTGCATCATGAAGCCTCCTCTACCAGGTTATGCCTTCGGCGGTTCAAGCCTGCGACCTTGTCTCACCCCAGGCCATTAGAGTACGTGTGAAAGACTCGATCTGTCCACCCAAACAAGAAGATACCTTCGTCCCCTTGGGGGAGAGAGCCTGTCCTGAGCGAAGCGAAGGAGTGGCGCGCCCGCGCCGGGTGAGGGGGTGGGTCATCATTCTCGAAACGGCAGAGTGGCGGACCCGCTAACCACATCCTTCACGCCTCGGGATACACCCACGGTGCGCGATAGGCGCGTCGCAACAACTGGTTCGCTTCGTCATCGCCGACGATCGTTTCCTTCTCGCCATCCCACTGGACGCTACGCCCAAGCTTGAGCGAGAGCATCCCGAGCAGTGACATATTGGTCGAGCGGTGCCCGATCTCGATGTCCGTCACAGGCCGCTTGCGCGCCTGGATGCTCTGGATGAAGTCGGCCCACAGCTCGCGAATGTTCTGGTCGTCCGGCTTATTGAGATGCGGATCCTGGTGGATGGTTGGTTTCTTGGGATCGGCAGGATAAAACGTCCAGCCATCGAGCCAGCCCATGTGGAACGTCCCTTCCGTGCCGTAGAAGTAGCATCCAATGTTGGATTTCTCGGCCTCGTTGCCGGCGTAGAGTCGATGCTCCCACGCGGCAGTGAACGACTCGAACTCGAAGCTCACCACCTGGGTGTCCGGAGCGGTCGAGTTGTCGCGCAGGATGTGGCGTCCGCCGGTCGAGAACACCCGGCGCGGATACTTCTCCTCCGTCCACCACAGGATCTGGTCCATCCAGTGGACGCCCCAGTCGCCGAGCTGGCCGTTGGCGTAATCGAGAAACTGGCGGAAGCCCTTGGGATGGATCTTCTTGTTGAAGGAATGCAGGGGCGCGGGGCCGCACCAGAAGTCCCAGTCGAGTCCCTGCGGCGCGGGCGAATCCTCTACCCACTCGCCTTCGCCGCCCGGATAGTGTACGAAGGCGCGCACCATGCCGATCTTGCCGGCCTTGCCCGACTTCAGGAACTGCATCCCGGAGACGTTGTGGGGCGAGACGCGGCGATGCAAGCCCACCGTCACCGTGCGGTCCGCGTCGCGCGCCGCCTTGACCATCGCCTTGCCCTCGAGGACCGTGTGGCTGATGGGCTTCTCGACGTAGACGTGGCAGCCGGCCTTGACGGCCGCAATCATCACCAGCGGATGCCAGTGGTCGGGCGTCGCGACAATCGTGATGTCGGGCTTCTGCTTCTCGAGCAGCTCGCGAAAGTCGTGGTAGCGCACGGGCTTTTCGCCCGAGAGCTTCTCCACGTTGTCGGCGGCGGGATTCAACTGGTTCTCGTCCACGTCGCACATCGCCACGACCTTCGCCACGCCCGACTCCATCGCGGTGTGCAGGATGTTCATCCCCCACCAGCCCGTGCCGACGAGCGCCACGCGATACTTCTGGGGCGTCTGGCCGAGCAGGGCAGGGAATCCGCGCATCGCGAGTCCTGCCGCAGCGGAATTCTTGATGAAGTCCCGACGATTCATTTTATGTTCTCCTGTAAGGGCGTGCTGGCCTCGTAGCGCGCGAAGAAAATTGCCCGCCTGGCCTTTTCGGTGTAGCGTTCAAACATCGTAGGTCCCTTGGTGCGGCCTATTATAGTGCAAACGGGGCGGCGCGCGACTGTGTGCGAGAGCCAGCGGCTCGTGAGCCGTCCGCCGTCCACGATGTAACCTCGGAGCACGCCCAAACGTCGAGTGTCAGCGTGGTTGCGGAGGCTGACGGTCGCACATAGAATGTCCAGCGCGCGAGTGATTGTTCGAGCCTTGTTGACCGAATCCTGCAACCCGGGTGGGAGCGTTTGCATTTTGTAAACTCGCTGTCAGCCGCTTTAGGACGCTTCCTCGCCCACTACGGGGGCCTCGGACTGTTCGCCCTCTCTTTCCTCGACGCCTCGGTCCTGGGACTGCCGCTCATCAACGACCTCCTCCTGATCCACCTGGCAGGCCGCCACCCGGGACGCACCGTACTCTACGTCTTCGCGAGCACGTCCGGCTCGATGCTGGGCTCGTATCTGCTCTACTACTTCGCGCGGGCGGGAAGAGGCGTGCTGGGACGGCGGTCGGCGCGCAAAGCCGCTGCCTCGAAGGCGGACCCGGCCGCGCCGGCGCCCGCCAAGCCGAGCCGCATCTACCAGTGGATCCAACGCAATGATTTCGCGGCCATCGTGGTGGGCTCACTGCTGCCTCCGCCGGCGCCCTTCAAGGCTTTTCCTGTCGCTGCGGGCGCCATCCGCATGGACGCGAAACGGTTCATCCTGGCGCTGCTGGTGGGACGCGGCCTCAGGTTCGGGATCGAGGGATGGGTGGGCGCGATGTACGGCGTCGAGGCGGAGTCATATCTCACCAGGCATTTCGCGCTCGTCTCGTGGCTCTCCATTGTGATCCTGGTGGTGCTGACGGTGGGCTACCGGCTTCTCGCCGATCGTCCGTCGCCGAGGTAGCGGCTCGACGAAGTTGTCAGTCGTGCCTGCCGGTGTAGCTGAACCACTCGCTCTTCACGCGCAAGTCCTGATCGAGCTTGATCTCGACCACAAAGCCGGGCGAGTAGAAGCGGAGGTCGCGCAGCGTGACCTCGTAGCCATCTTCGTCCTCGACCACCTGACTCCAGGGGAAGCGCGCAAAATCCTTGAAGATCGCCGCGGTACGCGTCTTCATGGCGGCCGCGAGCGCGGGTGAGGACTCGGGCTTGTGGAAGATCGTAGTGTGTTCGGGATCGACGTCGTCCGCCAGCGCGCTCGTGGGCAGGATCTGGAACGTGGAGTCGGTTTCGACCACGCCTGTCCAGGCGAAAGGGTTGGCGGGCGAGGGGAAGGCGCCGATCCGGATGGGATTCTCGTTGGCGTAGGTGTGCGAATCGAGCATCCCGAGCACACGCCGATGCGCGAAGTCGCGCAGTCCCCAGAGTCCTACCAGGCAACAGAGGGCGAAAATGCCACCGGCGCGCGTCGACTGCTTCTTCGCGCCAACCTCCTCCGAGACCAGCCCGAAGACCGCAGGCAGTCCTAATCCGGCGATCAGCAGCGCGAGCAGCAACGGGTCGAGGACGAACATGATGTCCCAGGCGACCCATCGTCCGCTGAAGGGCATGAAGGGCCGCACGCCGTAGGAGTTCGTGAAGTCCATCAGCAAGTGCGAGAAGGTGGCGATGAGGCACGTCGCAAGCAGCCAATTGCGGTTGAGAGGCGGCGTTGTGGATTTCCTCGGAGGCCGCGCTTTGCGTCCCCCATAATAGACGCCGGCAAAAACCACCAGCGCAAGGATCGTGACGCCCACGATGGAGTGTGTGATCCCTCGATGGTACTTGAGGTAAGTGGTGCTACCGCCCGCCAAGGTGACGATGTCGATGTCAGGTATGTTGACGCCCACGATCAGGGCGAGCGTGGCGTAGCGCGTCTTGCGATTCAGCCCCGCCTGGCTCATGGCGAGGCCGGTCAGGGTGTGTGTCAGATTATCCATGCGTTATAGCGTCAGGGCACGCTTTCAAGCGTGCCGGAAACGCCAGGACAGGAACCAGAATTGAAATTAAGAGTGCCTGTTTCGGCACGGCTCAAGCCGTGCCCTGACGCTCGATCTCAGCCCGCCGTTTTCCAATAAGCTCAGGGTACGAGCAGGGTCAACGCGTCGGGGGCGATCTCAAAAGTCGCCGGCAATTCGGCGACATGCTCGCCGTCGAGCTCGAAGTGGACACGCGACCCCGGCGCGGCGGCCGAGCAGACGACTTTGCGCGCCGTGACGAGCTCCACGTCGCGTAGCCGCAGATGTTGCCGAGCCAGAACCGCACCGCTGTACAGGAAGTAGCGCGCGCGGCTGCGGCTCTTGAACGCGCACACCTGGAACTCGGGCTCAAAGAAGCGCGCACGCGGCGCAAGATGCAGCCAGCCGGCGTAGACTCGCGTTCGCTGGATAACGGTGAACGTCGCGGCGAGCGTCCTGCCGTCCACTTCACAAGTAAACACCGGAAAGGAATGACGCAGCGCCTGGCGCACCGCTTCCAGGCCATACGCTATCACACCCCACGACATTTTGAAGGTGGAAGAGAGCCGGTGGACGACGTAGGCGTCAAAGCCCACACCCGCCACGCTCATAAAATAGCGGCGCTCGACTTCGGCAGCGCCGGCAGAACTGTCGCCGCCCGCGGTCCACACCGCGAGTCCCAGCGGGATGCGTCGCGGCTGCCAACGCGGAAGCTCGCGCGCCGCGCGCACCGGATCGTGAGAGAGTCCAAGTTCCTTGGCGATGATGTTGGCGGTGCCGCCCGGCAGGATCCCGAGCGTGGTCTCGCCCCTCGCGAGTCCATTGATCACTTCGTTGATGGTGCCGTCGCCGCCGCACACCAGGACCGCATCTACTCCTCGACTCGCTGCCTGGCGAGCCAATTCGCCGGCATCACCGGGTTTCGAAGTGCGGGCGAGCGTGACGTGGATTCCCGAGTTTTCGAGCGCGCTGGCCGCCTGGCGGATTTCCTTCTCGCGCTTTGCCGGATGGCGTCCCGCCACGGGATTGTAGATGAGGGTAGCGTTGTTCAACAGAGTGGAGGGCGAGAATCGATAGCCTACTGCGACTGTGCCGGGTCGAGCCCGAGGACCACTTTCTTTGCGATCATGTCGCCGGTCTTCTTGTCCTTCTTCACGTCGATGAAGACGCCCTGGCCGGCCTTGAGGTCCGCGAACTTGCCGGCCTTGCCGTTACTGACATACTTGGTCTTGGGTTGCAACTTGAAGCTCTGTCCGTCACCGTACTCGGTCTTATCGAGGATCAATTCGTC
>Ga0070732_10001843_pt1 | contig 11532 bp, 8 predicted proteins | sample Coa_R1_5_FD_66449 | JGI IMG/M metagenome (GOLD analysis project Ga0070732, IMG submission 66449) | Surface soil microbial communities from Centralia Pennsylvania, which are recovering from an underground coalmine fire - Coalmine... | ecosystem: Environmental > Terrestrial > Soil > Unclassified ...
GCCGGCGATACCGGAAGACTTCATCCACCGCGTGGGACGCACCGGAAGGGCCGGAGCCACAGGCTCAGCCATCACGTTCTTCTCAGGAGTGGAGCGTTCCGATCTGGCCAGAATTGAGCGCACTCTACAGTTGAAGATGCGCCGTGGGCACGTCGATACCGGTTTGACCCGCGAAGAACGGGCAATGCCTGTGGATGTTTCCAGTATGCGGCCTGAACCGGTCAAGCCTGGGTCCAGGATGGTTCGCCTTCCGGGAGAGGTTTTTCAGCGATATACGGTCTAAGACTTGCAAGTCTTTGGAGCGTTATCGCTGCAAACAGGTGTTTTAAAGGTCTTTGGCGGAAAAACCGCTAAAGACCTGTTCTTATTAAGGCCGCACTTGACAGATTCTCCTATAGAATAGAATCATGTCCACCCAAAATGATCCTAAGGCCGACTTGCTGGTGAAAACTGCCGATTTTTACCGGCGCTCCATTGCCAATTACGGGCAATTTACAAGAACAGAAAGAAAACCACGAACCAAGAAACAGCTGGAACAACGTCTTCAGACCATTCTCAAGGAAATCGATTCACTTGGCGTTAAGCCCGTTTCTGCAGACTGATATCAGAATTTCTGAAAGCAATCCAGGGGCGTCATCGACCCCCTGAGTAACTGCGTTCAACCGAGCACGAACCGTGACCCGCTGCCGATTAAGTCCTAGGGCGGTTAAACCATCTCTTGGATGGGACCGTACGAATGTGGCCAACGCTTGCCCATATGTACTGTCCCTTGCCAGTAATCTTTGCTCGCCCGCAATGCGAGAGGTAATCACTGTTGGCCACCCACGATAAATTCGACCCCGATTGGAAACAAGTGGATCCTGAAGACGAGGACAAAGGATATCTCACCACCAGTGAGGCGAGCGGCTTCATTGGCGCCGAAGTCGCCTCCGCCGATGAGATTGATGACCTGGTAATGACGCTGGATACCGAAGGCATCGATCTCACGGAAGGTGAGCTGCCTTCACAACGCCGCAGAAAGACCGGCTTTGGACTCGACGATCAGGAAGAGTTGGATACCAGCGTCGCTCCCAGCGTGCTGGATAAAACCAGCGATCCCGTGCGCCTTTACCTGCGTGAAATGGGCACGGTACCCCTGCTTACGCGACAGGGAGAAATCGAGATTGCCAAGCGATTTGAACGTGGACATCTCAGGGTGCTCAAGGCGATTTCACGTTGCCCCATCGTGATTCGGGAAATCAAGACCCTTGGTGCGGACCTGGAGTCAGGCGCGCGTTCCATCAAAGAGGTAGTGGTCTTTAACGAAGAGGACGTCACCGACGATATTCTTTCAGCGCGAACTCAGGCCACCATTGATGAGATCCAAAAGATGGCGGAACATTACAACAAGGCGCAGAAGCTTGAGGAGAAACTTGCCGGCATCAGCCGCAAGCAAAATCCCAAACCCTATCGGCGATACCAGTGGAAGCTGGGGCGGGAACGAATAGCAGTCTCGCGCGTCATCCGCGGGTTCAAGTACACGCCCCAGGAACGAAAACGGCTGATTGATCGCGTAACGACTACCACAGACACTATGCGGTCATTGGACCGGCAGGCGCAACGGCTGGAAAAGAAAATTGACGGCACGCGCAACGAGGAACATCGGGCTGAGTACAAGCGGCAGCAGAAAAGCTGTCTCTCAGACCTGAAGCAACTGGAGCAGGAAGCCGGCGTCAATTACAAAGAGCTCTGCCGCACGCAACGGGAAATCACGCAGGGAAACGTGGATGCGGAATACGCTAAACGCGAACTGGTGGAAGCAAACCTGCGCCTGGTCGTTTCAATTGCTAAGAAATATACCAACCGCGGGCTGCAGTTTCTCGACTTGATTCAGGAAGGCAACATGGGCCTGATGAAGGCCGTGGACAAGTTCGAGTATCGGCGTGGATACAAGTTCTCAACGTACGCAACGTGGTGGATCCGCCAGGCGGTCACACGTGCAATTTCAGACCAGGCCCGGACAATTCGTGTTCCCGTCCACATGATTGAGAACATCAACAAGCTGCTTCGCGCCTCGCGCCAACTGGTGCAAGAACTTGGCCGTGAACCTTCGTCCGAAGAAGTTGCGCAGCGCATGGACATTCCGGTATCGAGCGTCCGCAAAGTGCTGAAGATCGCGCAACAGCCCATCTCACTTGAGAGTCGCGTGGGTGAAGAAGAAGATTCGCGCCTGGGCGATTTCATTCAGGACACGACCGGTGTTTCTCCCGCTGAAGCCATGATCCGTGTAAACCTGAAAGAGCAGACTGCCAGCGTTCTGCGCACACTCAATCCGCGGGAAGAGCGCATCATCAAGATGCGATTTGGCCTGGAAGATGGGTCTGAACATACGCTGGAAGAAGTGGGACAGAACTTCCAGGTAACGCGCGAACGTATCCGCCAGATTGAGGTAAAGGCCCTGAGGAAACTGCGTCACCCTTCGCGCTCACGCAGGCTCAGGGCATTTGTCGATCGCAAGACGTTTGGCGAAGGAGACTGAGGCGCACTGCCCAACAAAATCCAGTGATTAAGGGCTGATCCGCGGGGAATCAGCCCGTTCTTTTTTTCGATGCACAAAAGCTGCAATTTTCGCCTTACGCAGTGAAGGCAATTACAAATGATGGCGAAGAAGGGACTCAAACCACCGAACTTCTATATCATCCCTCAGCTTAATGGCGTCCAGTTGTTTCAGTCTTAATTGCATGATCGGCGGACACGAGATGCAATTGGGCGCACCCAGATTATCGACACCAAGGCCTGATTTGCGCCCCAGACAAACAACCACGAGTTCTTTCCGCATTCCATCAACTGTTTCAGCCGGCCCGGCCCCGCCACCAGATTCATCACCGCTCATCAATGGGTCGCCGTCAATCGTGAGACTGCGGCTCGCTGTCGCTATTGCATTTTGTCTTTCTTCGGTTTAACGCTGGCAATCGTCAACGAACCTTTGTTCATTGTGCCTGTCACTGTTACATGCTGCCCAATAAACGGTTTAATAGAGTCTTGATTTGCCACGGGAATCACCAACCGGTCGGCAGTATTCACCACTACCAGCTTCACGCCCTGTTCCTGGCATTTCTTGGCACACTCAGCATTAACATTGGCACCGCACTTTTCGTCGCTGACCCACACATCCATAGTAGTATTCGCTTCCGGTTTGCTGTCTGCGGTCGCAGGAGACGCTTTGCCTCCCTTGCCTTCGAGAGCTGCGCCTGTCTGGCTCACCAGCAGGCCGGTAAAGAACAACACAACCAATTTGCTTTTCATTACTCCTCCTTTTGGGTTTTACTGATATTTAATGATTAGCTTCTGTCTGCACTTCAATCCAGCAACTCTCGCCCGAACAAATAAGTTAGAGAACCTAGAAAAGATAGAGACCACTTTTTAGTCTCCCAAGCGGCTAACATTGCTCGCGTGAAGTGAGCGCTGATGGACTACGTGCGCTACGAGGCCGAGCGCCTGTTTGCCATCTCAAGCCTTTCAGATACTGGATCCGTATCGCTGACTACTTTACCTTCACGTAAATTGATGATGCGATCAGCCACATAATAATATCGGTCATCATGACTGATCACGAGCACAGTCTTCCCCTCACGCTTGAGTTCTGGAAGCAGCTCGGTATAAAAGAAGTCCTTGAAATAGGGGTCTTGATCGGCTGCCCATTCATCAAACACGTAAATCGGCCGGTCCTCCAGATATGCAGTGAGCAGGGCCACGCGTTTGCGCTGTCCCTGAGACAGGTTTAATGTGGATAACTGGCCATCGATCAGTTTGACTTTTTGCGACAGTTTTAGTTGCTCAAGGTAGTGCGTCGCCCGCATTTCCAACTGTTCTTCCGGAAGCCCAAGCAACTTGTCAAACAAATAAAAGTCGGAAAAGACAATCGAAAAATGTTGCCGGTAACACTCAACGGCTTCCGCATCAATGTGCCTGTTGTCCAAGTAGATAGCCCCTTGCTCGGGAAGATATAAGCCCGTCAGAAGCTTGATAAGGGTTGTCTTTCCGCTTCCGTTACCTCCCGTAATGAACACCAACTCTCCACGCTTAAAGACCAGATCAAGTGGGCCGAGCACAAAGCTTTCCACATCATTGTCGGTTTGATAAGAATGCGTCACCCCCTTGAGGGCGAGCTCGCTCCAATGGTCATCCGCGACGGAGGGCAATACGCCTGCTTCTGGTTTCACACTCGCCAGCGAAAATCCAAGTTGAGTGATGGCCTGTAAAGCGACAGTCGCGCGCCCCAATTGCGGAAGGCTGTTCATGATGACCTGCAGCGGCGTCATCAGATAGAGCAGCGCCAGGGTATAGCCCGTAAGAGTAGCACGATCGAATTGTCTCATGGACGGAAGCAGAAACAGATACAGCCCAATAACTATGAACACGAGCGTCTGCCCCCAGCTAGCCGTGGCTGAGTACATTCGTAGCGCAGAGATATTGTTCTCCTTCAGAGACGCTGCGGTCATTTCGAGTGCGTTCTTCATGAATGATTCGCGCCGGCCATGGTGAATCTTCAACTCTTTCGTGCCATGTGTCAGAGCACGCAGATGCCCGGAGAGCTCATCCGCATTCTTCCGTGCCTTGCCGAGAATCTTTTGAACCCTAAGGATTGGGACTTGATATGAAGCTATTCCAACAATTAGAAATCCCATGACGATTGCGAAGAGCATCCGCGACAGCATCCCCATGTAAACCAAACATCCAACCACCAGTGCGGCATTCACACATAATATCGGCAAGACATTTAACGCATTAATAATGTTGGGTATGTCATCAGTGAGCGTTGTAAGCAGGCGAGCCGGCCCCAGAACTTCTAAGTGGCGCAGGGGGGCCGAAAGTACCTGGCTACACAACTTCATTCTCGACTCGTACATTGCTTCCTGTCCTAGACGCGTTAAGAGCAACTCTGACGTAAACCGCGCGGCGGGCAATAAAACACAGAGCCCGGCAAATCCCCACAACAGTGCTGCCGTCGGACGTCCTCCCCTCAGGGCTCCATTTATGACAGCAAGTAAGGCGGCGTTGCAGACGCCGCTGAACAATCCTGCTGCCATGCTCAATAGCACAGCCTTACGTGAATGCTGAAAAAAAAACGCTAGCAGTTTCATGCAACATACCATCCTTAGCTAGGATTTGGAGACATGTGTTTTTGGACTCTGCCCCTCCGTCCTACTCATGGTTCCTTAGGCACTTGAGGTTAAGACCTACTTTAACAATGCGCCGTGGTGCGTTAGAACTAGTAGCAGGGCTTATCGCTGGGGGCGCGAGCCTTAGCACAGGGGTTGAGAAGATATCGAGTGATTTCTCTTCAATAGGCAGTGGCCATCAGCAACCGATGACATTCGCCGGCAAATGCCATTGAAGGTATTTCACCTATAGATGACTCACGTTGTGCAGGGCCCCACGCGACTCAACCGCGGGTTTGATATTTTAGACTGGGCAGGCTGCCGCCATTTCAGGAACTTTGTTTACCAACGACAACAAGATTGAACGAGATCCTAAAACTGGGCAAGTAAGTGATATCAACATCTGATAAGTTTGTCAATGCAGAACACCCACCTTCGGCATTGTTCCTGTTTGCACACATGATGGCAAGAAGACGCCCAACGTTTATGAAGTCACCACGGAAATGCGGGACCTGGGGCGTTTCGACCTGATGACCGATTGTGACCTCTCCGGTTTTGAGGGAATCGCCCGATTGATATACAGGATGCGGTTTGACCAGAGATCCATCATTTCAGATATCAGTTTGCCTTCTCCTTCAGGACCGATACCTGTGCGCACAATCAACGATTGGAGATTGTCGTGGCCGTCGATTATCTGCAATATTCGGAACATCTCTTCTGTGATTTCATAGGTGGGCGTTCCAAAGTAGGGACTTTTAGTGCTCTCAAGGGCAAAATACACGGCTGGACTAGCCGTTCCAGTGCTGAACCGTGTTCGTCGCACAACCTTTCTCGACGGAGGAACAGCAGGCACCGTAGTCAAGATGGCTCTCCGTATTTCTTCTGGCGTCTTCTTTCGAACAAAATAGTTCCCTATGATCAGATAATCAATCCCGGTCGTCAGGAAACAGCCTACCGCCTCATCTACAGAATCTACGATCGGCTCAGCGTTGTTATTAAAAGAAGTGTTGAGCAGGACGGGGATTCCGGTAATAACTTCAAATGCTTTTATTAGTTCCCAGTACAGGAGATTAGATGCCTGCGAAACCGATTGAACACGAGCTGTTCCGTCAATGTGCGTGGTGGCGCCGAGTAACTCTTGCGACTCCGCACGAACCCGCAAAGCAAAACTCATAAATGGGAATTCATTTTGGCACGGAACCACTTCAAAATAGTCACCAATACGTTCATGTAGCACAGAGGGAGCAAATGGACGATATTCTTCCCTTTTCTTGATCATCTCGTTAATGCGCAGCTTGTTGTGCGAAGGGCGCGGATCGGCAAGAATGCTGCGATTTCCCAGAGCCCGGGGCCCGAACTCGGAACGTCCTTGCACCCATCCCACTACAGCGCCTTCAGATAGCAGCTTTGCCGTGACGTCTACAATGTTCGGCAGCCACTCGTAGTTCAGAAACCCAGACCATTGCTCCAGCCGTGCTTCGATTTCACTACCAGACCCCACATCGGTGCCCCAGTAGACATGGGTTAGTTTCCGTGTGCCGGTGGATTGAGTCTTTTCATACCATGCGGCCATAGCAGCGCCGAGTGCTCCACCTGCATCATGTGCGGCCGGCTGCACGAACACCTCGTCAAAGAGCCCCGAATAAAGCACTTTTCCGTTCATGCTGCAGTTGTGTGCCACACCGCCTGCCATGCATAAACGCTTCTCTCCACTGACTTGCTGGTAGTGACGCAATACATGCAATGTAATCGTTTCAGTCATTTCCTGGAGGGCAGCAGCAAAGTCTTTGTGGATCTGCTGAAAGGGCTCTCCTTTGCGACGCGCTTGTGTAGTTAGCCCTTCAGTATCAAGCGTTGCAAACCACTTCATCAGCGATTCGATTCGATAATTTCCTTGCGGCAACAGCTCATAGCACTGCTGAAATAACTTTCTGAATCTATCTGGACAGCCATAAGGGGCCAAGCCCATGACTTTATATTCATCAAAGCGGTCATATCCCACCATCCTCATAAGGCGTTCATACATTTGGCCAAGCGATTGAGGAATCTTGAATTCCTGCAGTTTCCGCATATGCCTGCCATCCGCCACCAGCACCATTCCCGAACAACCATCACCGTCTCCATCCACGGAAAACACCAGGCTTCTCTCGAACCCCGAGAAAAGATACGCGCTCCAAGCGTGCGCCAGGTGGTGGTGGCAAAAGTAGAGCTTGTCTCGGACATCAATCTCAAATGCCTTCTCGAACAAGCTGCTGAAGCGTGATCTTCCATTGGGCGCTCGCATGTCTCTCGGATCTTCCATAAAGGCAAACCTGGCCCCTGCATCGGCATGAAACTCAGAGGTGTTCGTGGCGATCCAATCGAGGTCGCTCAGGCCGCAATTGGCCTGTTCAAGGCAATACTGGATGGCACGCGATGGGAAGCAGTTTGAATGCTTGACTCGATTGAGCCGTTCCTCTTCTATTGCGGCGATGACTTCACCATCGCGGATCAGGACGGCTGCGCCATCGTGGTGAGCATATCCGACAAAGTCATCTTCGTGCTCCAGCTTTTCGCTCCCGTGGACTCCCAGGACTAGCATTGATTTTTCCTCCATGGACAATTTTGAGATGCCCGGTTCGGGTTTTGTCATCCTGTCTATGGCGCAGTTGGCCTTGAAATGCAATGTTTCTGCTCAAGTGCAGCGCAAGAGAAGGAAATTAACAATCAAATGGCTGCAGCAATGTAATGGCACCCGGCAGTGTGAAGCATCGTCATTCACTCTGGTCGCGCTGCTCTGGCATTTATCATTTGGGCGTGCAACGCCGTTTGATCGCAGCCTTCCGCGCTCGCCATGCCACCGTGCAGGTTGATTACCTCGGTTCCGGCGTCGATACGTGAAGAGAAAAACACTGGCAGGCAATCGATGTGTGCGAGCGGCAGGATACGGACTCTTCCAACCCCCGATTCAATCGCCCGGCCACATGCCCGCAACTTAGCCAACATATCATGCGTGATCTCTGCTTTACTCTTCAGTATGTCGAGACAACTGATGTCCAGCCACCGCATAGTTACACCATCTGCGCTCCTAACGCCTTCGACCGTCGTGAGGTAAATAAGAGCATCAGCTCGCCACGCCTTTGCGCAATCTGCTGCCAGGTTGTCTGCATCCAGCAGGCAGTGTTCTCCCCATGAAGCCAGCGCCAAATTGGAAATCACCGGCACTCCCTGATTACGGCATATACAGTCAATCCATCGAGCGTTCATCCGGACCAACTCGACGGATTCGCGATTGCAGATACAGCGCGCTTTGCGGAGGTCGCAGGTTGCACCATCTCCAACACGAATGCCCAGGGCGGCTGTCCCAGCACGATTCAACACCCCGACCATGTTTCGATTTTCCCGTTCGATCTCAACAATAGCTGCGTCAGTACAAGATCGGCATCTTTCAATGGTGGCCGACGCGCAAACGCCGCTGTTTTCGTAATGATGGCCATGAATAATGGCCACTGAATGGCCGTCATGAACCAGGCAGGCCGTTGCCCGACCAAGCTTCCAAGCATCTTCCTGGTTTTCCGTAAGCCTCGTAACTTTAACGACGACCTTCATGGGACTTGTAAAAGGGGATCGGCAGGTAATCCGTGAAGAATGTTACTTTTTAATTCGATGGCGCCGATTATCCAAGAATCTTGCAACTTATTTAGAAGCAGCAACAAGAACTGTCTGAGCGTTGCCCACATGCAGTGAGTAGGGTCGGCACATAGCGGCAACAACCCGCCGTTTGCCTTTATATGGCGACCTTCCGTGTGAAATTAGCATATTGTCTAGGATCAATACATCACCGGCACGCCAGTCAAAAGTCACAATTTCAGCTTTAAAGGCGTTTCGGACATCCTCAAGGTCAGATTCCTCAATACGAGAGCCATCGCCATAGAATGCATTCCGCGGCAGATCTTCCTCTCCAAATGCTTCTTTCAACAATTCGCGCGTTCGGGAATCCTGGCTTGATGGATGAAAGAGGTGCGCCTGGTTAAACCACAATAAATCTCCGGTACGCGGATGTTTTGCAAACGCCTGACACACCTGGCTGGTACGCAAGGTACCGCGGCTTGTCCATTCACACTGAATGTCGTGCGCCCTGCAATATTGCTCTACTTCACTTTTAGAGTTGGTCTGAAATACTGTCTGCCATGGAAGATCTATGTCTTCATGATAGTTGCGAACGTACATGACCTGTTTTTCAATAAACTTGTTTCGCACCATAGGATCAATGCGCTTTGTGACCTTGAGAGTGTTTGCGAGCGGCGTCTGGCCGCCCCCGCCATCAGCGGGATATACACACAGAAACAGGATCAGCAAAGGCCAATCTCTTTGATACGCATTTTCGTTGTGCATCGGGATGCTGAGTCCTGCCGGATACTCAGTTGCCGTATACACACCTCCGCCAAGATCGGTGCGCGGGGTGGACCGGTACAGGTAGTTGAGCGGTTCTCCTGAAAGCTCCTTTACCATGGCCTTGAGCTGCAATTCACCTTCCGACGGAGTTGTCAGCCCCCTGAGTAGAACCGCACCCGTGGACTCCAATTTTGTATCTACCATGGCCCTATTACTAGATAGCCACTGGTACAAGTTTTCTGACGTAGATGGTTCAATTATAAAAGGAAGTGTTTCGCTCATGGTGGATTCCTTATCTACAAATCTCTGATCGTAACCCTTGTTATAAGGCGCATTTCATGCTCTTGGGTCGATATTCGGAGGACGCGTGAGTTAGCTGGTAATTGCTGAGAGGGCGGACTCAATCTTGCCGAAGTCGCTCACGCCAGGGAGTTCAAGGAGAATCTCTTTTTCTCCAAAGAGCCTTTCCGCGATGATACCTCTCTGCCGGCATGCCTCGACGAGGCGGTTCGATTCCACAATTGGCCTGGATTGATCGGTATACTTGATGCTCATAATGTGGTTCAACCAGGGCTCCTGGCCCATGGCATAAACATATGCTTCTTTGCAATTGAAGAGGCTGACGATGTTCAGGGCTTGGTCATAGTTGCAGCCGGACAAACGCCGAGATTCATCCATGGCCCTCTCCATCCGCTGTGTCACTAAAGGTCCGTACAGCCAGCTGAGCGGTGCGCCATCACATTCCATGCCCAGAAAGACCGCATGCACGTCTCCCACATAATCGTGAAGGTATTCGTAAAGCCTGGTTTCGATGTTGCATGAATCCGCTGCGAACAACAGGGCATGCTGTTCGATTCGAACCAGCCAGGCCATTTTGCTCATAATATCCAAATCGGCATGTTCTCCCAGGAATGGCAGGCCCGTGATCCGAGTATTTCCGTCGTGAATTTCCTCCAGCTCAGATATTTCGATCACATTCTTGAAGCCACAGTTCTGGAGGAGAAGTTTGAGGGAGGGATCCTGCAGGTGACCGCCTCCACATCGCGGAACAACAATGTTCTTCACTTTGTGCCGAATTTGGAGCAAAGTTTCGAAGAGAACGTGGTCCTGATGATTGTGAGTAATCAGGACGTAATCAATCTGGTCCGGCAGGTCCGTGTAGGTGTAGCGCGAGATCCCGGTTTCATACGTATAACTGAGAACAGGGTCGAAAAGCATGCTGATTCCTTGTGATTCAATGAGAATGCATGCATGCCCAAAATATCGCCAACGCACACCTGACCCGTTATAAGCAGCGTATGGAGGTGGAGGCTCGGAGGTAAGAAACGATCGCATCAGGTTCTCTTTGCTCCCGGGAATCCTGAGCATTTCTTTGATTTCGAACCAGGGGCGGGCAATCGACTTCAGCCGGAACAACTCGTCGATTACTTTGTCGTCGAATGCCAGCTTCAAATGTAGACTGCTGTCGCATTCCAGTCTCGGAGTACTCAGTACGAACGGACGATCGTCCTGCGATATCACAGAGAGCATAAGGCTTTGCTGGGACCGATCATAGTATTTCGATCGGTAGAGCAGCGGCTCAATCAGGCGAAATGAGGGGTGGTTGTTGAGATCGTAAACCAACTCAACATAGCCTCGAAGAATGTCAGGCACTTTTGCATATAACGGTTGGAGGCTGTGACCTTTGGCCGAATCTCTGAGCATCGAATCAAGATCGCCAATCGCCTGCGAAAACTCAATGAGATGCTTTCGTTCCATTTTGATGTGGTCCCGCAACGCCCGGATTTCGTCCACTTTCTTACCGCCATGATCAATGAACGGGCCACCCGCCATTTTGGGGTTCTTGACTGCATTCGCATGCACCTGGGGTGCGCCAATATACGAATCCATGATTTTGAGGTGACGTTCTGTGATATTCCTCGAAGCCGTTGCTGGAGGAATCAAATGAGACCATGCGTACCAAGAGTCAATCAGCGGCTCAACTTGAATATTCTGTCGCAAGTAGAGCTTCTCGTTA
>Ga0070732_10001844_pt1 | contig 11526 bp, 8 predicted proteins | sample Coa_R1_5_FD_66449 | JGI IMG/M metagenome (GOLD analysis project Ga0070732, IMG submission 66449) | Surface soil microbial communities from Centralia Pennsylvania, which are recovering from an underground coalmine fire - Coalmine... | ecosystem: Environmental > Terrestrial > Soil > Unclassified ...
ATGAGAAATAGAACCGTATTTACTTATCATTGCAAATTCAATAAATCCTCCCGCAAGTAGAAGGGCAATTACAATTCCTATCTCAATTATGGTTGGACGAATTTCCTGTTTTATTGGATTTTTTTTAATGATTACCCAGATCAGTATGAAGCTCCGTGACATCCCTATCGAATATGCTGCAAGCTCCATTACTCCAAAAGGGGATATTATTAGAATTGTTATTGGTGGTATTTTGGCAAGTAATGGAGAGGTAGACGCAATGGCACTAAAAGCAAGGCCTGTTGAAGCGGATGCAAATAATCCCCATGCAATTCCAAAACCTGGGATAAACATTGGTAATCCAATTGAGGCATTATGCGCAAATATTCCAATTGCATCAATTCCTTCTACTGTTTGTTCAAATTCTTTAAGAAATGTTTTTGCGTCATCTTGTGATATTTTGATTTCGGCGCCTACAGAAAATGATGTAGCAAAAATTCCAATAAAAATAAGCCAAACTAAAATTCTTTTTTTCTTAGTCATGTTCTGAGTTCAAATAAACTCTATTTGAGGGTTGACTAGCAAAACAGATTTAATAAAAAGTTCTATTATGTGTCCTTGAATGAAAGAAGATGTCTCATCTATACTAACTTATGCATTGAATAAGGGTTTTCAGATTCATCCTGACGCTTTTAAGATACTTGAGAAAATTGATGTAAAAGAGCTTGAAAGAATAATCAAGCAGGTAGTAAGAGAAAAATCAAAACAAAATTTGTTTTTGATAAATCAAAATGATTTGAAAATGTTTGTTGATTCTGAGATTGATGTAAACATAGAAAATAATCATGTAATTTTATCAGATCCTACCAAAAAAATAACATCTGCAGAGGGAATTGATGGGTTTAGCGCGCTTTTTGCAAGCAGATATTCAAAGTTGTTAAAAATAATTCTACAGCGTTCCCAATCTAAAAAACTAAGTCCCATTGACACCATCAAAAGCGGTAAGATAAAAGAAGAGGTTTTTGTGGCCGGTCTTTTGATGGACAGAAAAATAGACAGAGATGTAACCAAATTAACTGTAGATGACCCTACCGGTTCCCTTGAGGTGTTGGTCTTTAATAAGGACCTGCAAGAGACTGCAAATTCTCTATTAATGGATCAGTTTGTAATGTTTACAATTATTCCTGGAAAAAATGGTGGTTTTATTGTAAAGGATTTGGTTGTACCAGACGTTCCAGATCATGTCACAAATCGTTCAAAGACAGAGACCTATGCTGTCTTGATCTCAGATTTGCATGTAGGAAGTAAATATTTCATGGAAAAAGAGTTTACAGGGTTTGTCGAGTGGCTCTCAAGTCCAGACCCAATAGCAAGAAAGGTTCGTTTTGTTTTGGTTGGTGGTGATGTGGTAGATGGGATTGGGATATTTCCGAACCAAGACAAGGAGCTGCTTTTGGTTGATACCAACGAGCAGATGCAAAAAGCAGCTCAACTACTAGATAAGATTCCAAAACACATCAAAGTTTTCATCATTCCAGGAAACCATGATCCTGGCCGTAGAGCTCTGCCACAGCCTGCAATTCCAGAAAAACATAATTTGAGTTTGTGGAATAGGGAGAATTTCTTTATGCTTGGTAATCCTTCTATGCTAGAACTAAACGGTGTCAAGATTTTGATGTTTCATGGACAAAGTTTGGATGATGTTGTTGGAACCACGCCTGGACTGAGCTATTCACAGCCTGCAAAAGCAATGCGTGTCTTGTTAAGAGCAAGGCACCTTAGCCCTATCTATGGAAAGCGTACTCCCATAGCACCTGAAACAGAAGATATGATGGTGATAAATGAAGTTCCGGATATCTTTCATTCAGGACACATCCATGTTGTTGATCTTGATATGTATAAGGGAACGCTTATTGTAAACTCTGGCGCCTGGCAAACTCAAACAGCATACCAAGCAAGTGTTGGAGTTACACCAACTCCTGGAATTGCCGTGATTGTAAACTTGGCAACAATGAAAGTATTTACCAAGGACTTTACAGAAAAGTAAATTTTATAATAAATCTTCAAGTGTTAGATCTTCTTTGAATGCTTTTTTGATCACATCAGGTTGTAGTGTAAGGCTAAATTTTTTTGTCCTTCCATGCATTCCTTGATGAATGATTTTTCCTGAAATCAGCCCCGTCATCTCTATCTCACTGAGTATCTGGGTAATGCGCCTTTGAGTGAGTTCCTTTTGTCTGATTATTTTGCAGAGGTTCTTGTAGGAATGGTAGATTTCTCCTGTTGTGGTACCGTTTGCTTTCATTACGGCTAAAATTAGCAACTTTTCGTGTAGGGGATAAGAGTTGAGAGCGGTTGTTTCCTTGTCTTCTTCCATCTTTAGTGAAGCTTTTCTGATATGTTCTTCTTTGATGGAATCTGCCTGATCCCGTTCTGCTATCTCTCCTGCAACCCTTAGAAGATCAATGGCTCGCCTGGCATCCCCATGTTCTTGGCCTGCCATTGCTGCACAGAGGTTTATTGCAGCTTGTTCAATTGCAGTAGAAATGAATGCTACTTTGATTCTTTCTTCAAGGATTTCTTTGATCTGTCCTACACTATAATTTGTAAATACAATCTCTTCTTCACTTAAGCTGCTTAGGACTCTAGGATCTAGCCTTTCCTTGAATGTTAGATCGTTTGAAATCCCGACAAGTGTAAGCGAGCCTTTCTTGAGCCTCTCATTTGCTCTGGTAAGTGAGTAAAATACATCCTTACCTGTCTTTGACACCAGTTCTGCTAGGTAGTCAATCTCATCTACCACAAATACCGTGTTTAGTCCCCTTTCACCAATCGTTGAAATTATGCGGTTGAATATTTCACTAATTGAAAGTCCTGTTGTTGGAAACTCCTTTTCTCCGCCCTTGTCCAAAAGTTGCCTGCCAAGTTTTATCAATAGGCCATATAGTGTACCCTCTTCTTTTGCGTTGGCATAAAGTAGTTGGATTGGAAATGATCCTTCCTTGACCCTTTCTTTGATCTTGTTTAGGACTTTGGTTACAACTAGAGTTTTACCTGTTCCAGGTTTTCCATATACTAATAAGTTTGATGGCCTTGCTTTCTTTAGTAAGGGTAATAGTGACTGGGTGACTTTTTTTTGTTCGTCTTCACGATGCAATATAATATCAGGGACAAATGTAAAATGCAGTACTTCCCTGTTTTTGAATAATGATTTACCACTTTGTGCATCATCTAATAATTTATCAATTGAGTCTTTTACCATAAACCCACACACCAATGTTTCTTCTCTATACTCATATGGACTCTATCATTGATAATACAATTAGAATAGAATAACTAAACCAAATTTAGTTTATCATTAATTATTTTTATTTTCTCTAAAAAAATATTTTTTTAATTAAGCTAGAGTGGAAGTATTGGTGTGTGGGTATGCCTGGAACGAACTTAACACTTTGTGAACTAAATGTTAAACTGGATGTGGAAAAGCCCAATTTGACCCCATTATTTCCACTCTAGGAGTGAAATAAGGTCTTAACAATGTTAAGGTTGCAGAATAGACCCCTATATTTCTAGTCCAGGCATGAAATTCATCCAAAATATGGTATAAAGGAGTGGTGCCTAGTTAAGGTGATAAAACTAGCCAGGCATGGGCTAGGCAGTGAATGTTAACAAACTCACTAGTTAACAAATATTCTTTGATCTGTTCAAGTGTTAAGGTGTTAACCCGATCGATCACGATGACAAGAAAAAAGATCAGAATAGACCTAGAGGATTCGGAGGGGGCCAAGTACAACTTTAGCCTTGAAGGCAATGTAACCAGAGATAAAATGTTAAAGATTTTTGAATTAATGGATTTGATCAATATTGAAGAGCCTGAAGAATCCTCACAATTGGACTCGATTGGCTCCAAAGTTTGGCATATGGTGGACAAGCACTTCCCACTAGGCAAGTTCACCTCATCTGAGATGCTTGAAAAATATGAGGATGAATATGGAGAACCCATCAAACTTAGTATAATATCCACATATTTGGCCAGGTTTGCCTCAAAGGGAAGAATAGTAAGGGAAAGACAAGGCAGGGAATGGGCATATCAGGTAGTAAAACTTGCCCAGAAGCAACGGAATTTGGAAACCTAGGAAATTACGGCTTTTTTGATAACGAGACAGTCCTGTTCCATTACCACTCTAACATAATCCCCTTTCTGCAGTTGCAGATATTTTCTAAACTGTATTGGGATTGAGATGGTTCCACCCGAGGTGATCTTAATTAATTCTTCATTTGTAGACATGATATTAAATAATTAATTTACATATTTAAGATTTTATTATATTATGAATTTATTAGAAAATGGTGACTTATGGCCTAAAAATGTAGTATTGACGGTCAAAACTAATATTGGGGAGATAATTTAGCAATACCTAACTTTGCCTTACCCTTATCTGTAATGTAATAGGTAAATGGTTTAGTTTGCATATTTCTTTCCACCAATCCCTCCTCGAAAAGCTTCTTCATCATACGTGATGTATGTTCTCTAGTACGACCTATCGTGATTTGTATGTCACGTGACGTCATGGGTTTTTCTGTGATTAATCTCAAAACATAATCTGTAGCATTGCCAAAATTCATGTTATGCATACGTTCCTTTGGTTTCTCTTCCTGAGTATGGACTGCCTCTTGTTTGTCGAGCCTTGATTCTTTTGGCTTTGGTATAGGCACCTCAACTTCCTCAACATCTTTCAATAATTCGGCGGAATCTAGGCGTATTTTCATATCTATTAGTTGATTTTCATAGTATTGCAGGCGTTCCATGTATGATTTTAGAAGATCCGAATCAGTTCTTATGAGAGGTTTGACTTTGTTATAGACAACTATAGCAACTATGCCCAGTATAAATGCGATAAAAATACCAATCATTGTGCCTACATCAGGAATATCCACTAACATCACTGGATTTTGTATATTTATGTGATTTATCATGTTTGAGTAAAACTTGTTCACACATTACATATCAATCACAACATTACTTTATCACTAATTTTATACTAGTATTAGAACATAGAAGATAGAAAATCACACTCTACAGGCACGATTTACTAACTCCCCTATCACAAACATGATTTCTTCCTCCTTCTCAGGAAAGACATCACTACTTTGTATCACAGAAATCTGTTCAGAAAGCTTTGAAATCACATCAATATCCTCAGGCACAAGTACGCCTATACCTCTTAGCAATATTATAGAGTAGAACAACCCAATTAACTTGTCCCTAGACTGGCCAACTTGCCTAAAATATGCCCCTTTACTTATAGGAAACTGTGCTTTGTGTAGGTTCAGTTGATTTAAAATAATTTCAATTTGACGCTCTGTAAATAATGATTTTTTTATAATTTGTCTTATTATATTATTAGAAATTGGATTTGGAGACTCAGCCATAGCTATACAGATCTGTATAACTACCTTCAATTAAACTTTAAATGAATACCCAATAACCAGTCTTATGCCAAACGTAGAAAGCTATCTAAAAGATACTCTAAAGAGAAAAAAAGCACTACTCTTTGTATTAATCGACTCTGAAATATCTGAAGTAAAATCAGCAGTCAAGCTTGCAAAAGAAGTTGAGAAGATAGGAGCTTCTGCAATACTTGTAGGGGGTTCGTCAGCAACAGATCAGCTTGGTATGGCCATAACTGTGAAGACATTAAAGAAGGCTCTCAAGATTCCAATTATTCTGTTTCCAGGAAATGTTACAGGTGTTGTGCCAGGTGCTGATGCAATACTGTTTAGCTCCCTTTTGAACTCTGATAATCCCTATTTCATCTCACAAGCTCAGGCGCTGGGAGCCCCTAGCGTACTCAAGTTTGGTTTGGAACCACTTCCAACAGCATATATCATAATTGGTGAGGGAACATCGGCTTGGTTTGTAGGCTCGGCAAGGACAATACCATTTGAGAAGTCAAACCTTGCAGCAATGTATGCCCTTTCTGCCCAGTTTATGGGGATGAGATTTGTCTATCTTGAGGCAGGTTCTGGGGCAAAATCTAATGTAAAACCAGAGATGGTTGCAGCCGTAAGGAAGGTTTTCAAGGGCTTTTTGATTGTAGGTGGGGGAATTAAGACTCCTCAGACTGCATCTGAGATAGTAAAAGCAGGTGCTGATGCAATTGTCATTGGTACTATGCTTGAAAAGGGCGGTAGCCTCAAGACTCTAACCGATATTGTAAAAGCCATCCAGACTGCAAGGAAGTAACATGTCTGAAAATGTAGCATTGAGACTAAAGGAGGTCCCAATGCCTGAATATTATTTTGATTACTATACCAAACTTTCTGAGGAGGTCTTTAGAACTTTTGAGAAGGCAGCAGCTGCAAAATCTACCTTGGCAGACTCGTCTGGAATGGTAGAACCCAAGATTGCGTTTGATCTGGCAGACCGTGTATCCAAAATGCACGACATTGATGTCACTGAGAGATTAAGGGCGTTAATCCAAAGTACAACAAAGGAATTGGCCGCACTGACACTTTCTGAGGAGATTGCCCAAGGAAAATATTCTGGACCTGACACTTCATTAGAAGAGAGGCTTGATCTTGCAGTAAGAGTGGGTCTTGCCATAGTAACAGAAGGTGTTACTGTAGCTCCCTTGCAGGGAATTAGTGAGGTAAAGATAAAGAAAAATCACGATGGCTCTGATTACCTTTCTGTATCATTTGCAGGCCCAATCAGGTCTGCTGGAGGTACCGAAGCAGCATCTACAATGCTAATTGCAGATCACATCAGAAAGATAGCAGGACTTTCTAAATTTCAGGCAAACTCATTTGATGATGAAACGGGGCGATTTGTAGAAGAGTTAAGGCTCTATGAGAGAGAGGCTGGAAACTTTCAGTACCATGTTCCAGACGAGGACGTTGTAACTGTCATATCAAATCTTCCAGTTGAGCTTGATGGTGTTGATACAGACCCAGTTGAAATTGTAAGCCATAGAAACATGACTCGAATCAGCACTAATAGAGTAAGAGGCGGCGCGCTTCGAGTTCTAAATGACGGTCTGATTGGCAAATCAAGAAAACTTCTAAAACTAATCGAGTTGTTTGAACTAGATGGCTGGGACTGGCTAAAGAGCCTAAAGGGTGCAATTCAGACTGGAGATGAGGACGCTGCATCCCATAGGATGAGAGAAGTCATAACTGGCAGATCTGTCCTTTCCATGCCAAAAAAAATAGGCGGTTTTAGGCTTAGATATGGACGGGCTTGCAATACGGGCTTTTCAGCAATAGGGATACACCCTGTCATTGCAGAAATATTGGATCATACAATTGTGGTTGGCACCCAGATCAAAGTTGACATTCCAGGAAAGGCTGCAACTATTGCTTTTGTTGATTCCTTAGACACACCACTTGTTAGACTAAAAAATGGTAATGTCGTAAAAATCAGGGACACCCACCATGGCATACAGCTCAAACCAGAGATTGAAAAAATCCTTCATTTGGGCGACATTCTGATAAGCTATGGTGATTTTCTTGAAAACAACGCAGAGTTGGTACCAACAGGTTATGTGGAAGAATATTGGGCCGAGGAGCTTAAAGTAAAACTTGCAAAATATGAGCCTGGAGACCAACGTTTGCAATATGTCTCCAAAACACCAAGCCTAGATGAGGCACTCAAACTATCACTTGATTTTAGCATTCCACTACACCCAAATTATCTGTACTATTGGGATCAGATTACACCACAAGAGTTTGGTCAAATCCTAAACCCGACAAAGACGGAACCTGACTTGATAATCTACCAAAAAAATAGTAAAGAAATTCTTGAAAGAATTGGGGTACCTCATGAAGTGGCAGGAGACTCGATTTTACTAAAAGGGATGGAGGCAAAAATTTTCTTTTATCTACTTTTTAGAAAACCAATAAAACTTGATGATGCCATGACAGTTCCAAAGCTAATCACTGATGCATCTGGAATAAAAATAAAAAACAAGTTTTCAACTGCGATCGGGGTCAGAGTAGGTAGGCCAGAAAAGGCTGCAGAAAGAAAGATGAAACCTCCAGTACACACCCTGTTTCCAATTGGCAGTAAAGGAGGTGCATCACGTGACCTGATAAAAGCATCAAAGGAACAAAATTTTTACTGCAACATCAACAACAGATTTTGTAAAAACTGTAATGAACCATCAATTAGTATAGCCTGTCAAAAATGCAAAAACAAGACAACAGTACTTTTTATCTGTCCAAATTGCCGGGACCAGCTAGAGTCTGAATATTGTGAAAAATGTAAGAGAAAGACACTATCTCATACATACAGGTCATTTCCACTCAAAGAAAGACTCTATTCTGCACAGGAAAAGACTGGTATTCGTGTTCAGGAACCATTCAAGGGTGTAAAGGAACTCATAAACCAAGACAGAATAGCAGAACCTCTTGAAAAAGGCCTCATAAGACAAAGCCTAGGACTAAATGTCTTCAAGGACGGAACCATTAGATTTGATGCTACAAACGCACCACTAACCCACTTTACACCTGCATGGATTGGAACCAGTCCAGAAAAGCTTGTCCAGCTTGGATATACCAATGATATCAACGGCAAACCCATCACCAGCTCTGATCAATTAATAGAACTTAGAATGCAGGATGTCATAATACCACATGAATGTGGGGAATATCTGGTACAGACATCAAAATACCTAGATACAGAACTTGTAAAACTATTTGGTCACACTCAATTTTACAATGTAAAAACTACTGACGATCTTATTGGACATCTGATGATTGGATTAGCTCCTCATACATCGGTTGGAATTGTAGGAAGAATAATTGGTTATACCAACACACATGTTTGTTATGGTACACCGGTGTGGCACTCTGCAAAAAGACGTGATGCTGATGGAGACGCTGATTCCATTATGTTATTGATGGATAGCTTGCTTAATTTTTCAAGACAATTTTTATCAGACAGAATTGGGGGTCTGATGGATGCGCCATTATTGGTACAACCAATTGTCATACCACAGGAAGTCCAAAGACAGGCCCATAATTTCGAAGTGACAAATACTTTACCACTCTCATTTTTTGAAGCAACACTTGCAAAAGAAAAGGCAAGTGAGATAAAAGATGTTGAGACCCTAAAATCAAGGCTTGAGACAGAAAGACAATTTTTTGGATATGGTTTTACACATAGTACCTCTACTCTAACAGCATCAAGGTCTCGTAGCGCATATTCCACACTAGGATCTCTTTTGGAAAAACTTGACATGCAAATCAGAACTGCTGACATCATCAATGCGGTAGATCCAAACGAAGTTGTTTCTATGGTTATGACAACCCATCTCTTGCCTGACATCATGGGAAATCTTAGGGCGTATTCTGCACAATCTTTTAGATGTACAGCTTGTGGTGCAAGCTACAGAAGAGTTCCACTTGTAGGAAATTGTCTAGAATGCGGTAACAAACTAATCCAGACCATGACACGACCTTCGGTCCAAAAATATCTCAAGCTAGCAAAAAGGCTGCTTGACAAATACCGAATTGATCCATATTTGAGAGGAAGAGTAATGTCCCTTTTAGATGAACTAGAATTAGTCTTTGGGAAAGAAGAAGGTAATCAATCGCTTCTTACAGACTATGCCTAGCGAAGCTTGACATACTCGTAGGCACCAAGCTTGTTCTCAAAGCAATACTGAACCTTTTGAAAGTCCTTTCTGAACTTCTTTACTTCTATTGCCACTCTCTTTGCGTCTTTCTTATCTACAACAACTTTTTTGATAAATTCTGCAACCACTTTCATGTCTGATTCCTTCATGCCAAGTCGTGTAATCTCAGCAACACCAAGCCTTATTCCTCCTGGATGGAAATAATTTCTTCCCGCCTTGATATCTCCCGGAATGAGTTGTCTGTTTACAATTATGTTGGCTTTTTCTAGATTGGCTTCAATTTTTCCACCATCACTAAATGAAAGAACATTTACTACAATTTGGTGTGATTTTGTAAATCCTCGTTTTTCTCCAAGAACTCCAAACCCATGAGAGTTTAATGCTTCTGCTAGTGCCTTTGCATTCTTTACAACTTGAACTGCATATTTTTTACCAAACTCTAACATCTCTGCAAAAGCAATTGCTTTTCCAGCCATGTGATGAAGGTGATGATTACTAGTCATTCCGGGAAATGTTGCCTTTTTGATCTCTTCACCATATTTGTCATAAGAGACAATCATTCCTCCCTGAGGTCCAAAAAGAGTTTTGTGCGTACTCATTGTCATTGCATCAGCTCCTTCTCGTAATGGATCTTGGAACTGTCCACCAGCTATCAGTCCTGCAACATGGGCTCCGTCATAATTTACAAACATCTTGTATCCTTTTAGAAAATCAGCAAGTTCCTTAACAGGATGAGGAAACAAAAAGACAGAGCCGCCAAACATTGCTATCTTTGGAGTTCTGCCAGCTTTGTCAAGCTCGGTTACCTTTTGTTTTGTCTTATCTACATCAATTGACATCTCTTCGGCATCAAATGGATAAAATTCAATATCCAATCCATGAACTAAACCTGCAGTTCCAGAATGTTCTTTTTTACCATGAGAGATGTGTCCTCCAGAGGGAATTGATGGTGCAAGCATTACATCACCTGGATTTGAAAAAGCCGAATAAATGGAAAGATTTGCAACAACACCAGAAATTGGTCTTACATCAACAAATTCTGCCTTGAATAGTTTTTTTCCTAACTCAATACACTTGAATTCAACTTTATCGATATATGTACAACCTGCATAGACACGCTCGCCAGGCCACCCTTCAGCATATCTATTTGCAAAGTCAGAGATCGTTGCTTCTCTAACAGCAGGGCTTGGAACATTCTCACTTGCAATTAGTGGTATTGAATTTTCAAACCATTCATTATGAATTTTGAGCAAAGAAAGTATCTCTTTGTAAGATTCTCTGGGGGAGGATTTTGTCAATGAATTGTCCGGCCAACTTTCCTAATTTAAAAACATCGATTAAAATTTTGAAAAACAGTTTAATTTTTGAAATTTCACAGTTTTTGGGGTTTTTGAGTATAAAGATATAAAAAGGGAAAATTGGGCTTCAATGAACTATGTCATTACAAAATTCACAAGGCGGAATTCCAGTTGTTATACTAAAAGAAGGTGCACAACAGACCAAAGGCCGTGATGCCCAAAAAAATAACATTACTGCGGCAAAACTGATCGCAGAGATAGTCCATACAAGCTTGGGTCCAAGAGGAATGGATAAGATGCTTGTTGACTCTTTAGGCGATGTTACAATTACAAATGACGGTGCAACAATTCTAAAAGAAATTGATGTTCAGCACCCTGCAGCAAAAATGCTAGTAGAAATCTCAAAAGCAACAGACAATGAGGTAGGAGATGGAACAACATCAGCAGTAGTTCTTGCAGGTGCATTATTAGAAAACGCTGAATCTCTCATACTACAAGAAGTTCATCCAACAATTATTGTAGATGGATATAGAAAAGCAGCACAAAAGACAAAAGAGCTTTTGGCAAAAATTGCAGACAAGGTATCTCCAACAGACAAAGAAATGCTT
>Ga0070732_10001845_pt1 | contig 11526 bp, 8 predicted proteins | sample Coa_R1_5_FD_66449 | JGI IMG/M metagenome (GOLD analysis project Ga0070732, IMG submission 66449) | Surface soil microbial communities from Centralia Pennsylvania, which are recovering from an underground coalmine fire - Coalmine... | ecosystem: Environmental > Terrestrial > Soil > Unclassified ...
CAGACCGGGCGATACCATCAGCGTGAAAGTGCAAGGTCGCTCCGGTGAACGTGATCTCAAGTGGAAGGTGGGCAGCCGGCAGGAAATTTCATATCGAATTGAGGACCTCGAAAATATTTTGCCGCAGCAACGCGAGCGCCGCGCGGCATGGCTGAAGGGCGAAGCGCAACCCGCCGGCAACCCGGCCGTGGCGTTCCACTGACTCATGATCCGCACAGTCCTGATGCTGACATTCTGGGGGGTGGCTGCGCCTATCGCAGCCCTGATTGGCTTTCCGTGGACCTTCCTTACGCGCGACGTAACCCTGCTTTATCGACTATTTATCCGGGGGGCGTGGTACGGAGTACGCCTGGCAGGAGTGCGCATCGAAACCACGGGACTCGAACAACTCGATTCCGCGCGTCCGTACATCTTCATGTCGAATCACGTTTCCAACATCGACCCGCCGATTCTGATTCCCCTGATCCCCAAGCGGACGTCTGTCATGGTGAAGAAGGAGTTGTTCAGCTACCCGATCCTCGGCCAGGCGATGCGTATGGGGGCGCTGGTACCCGTGGATCGCGGAAATCGCGAAGCCGGCATTGAGGCGGTAAAAGCCGCGAAACAAGTCGTGCAGCAGGGAATCAGCATGACCATTTATATAGAAGGAAAGCGATCCTTCGATGGAAAACTGCTGCCCTTCAAGAAAGGCCCCTTCTACCTGGCGATGGAATGCAACGTGCCAGTCGTGCCGGTCACGATCGCGGGAACGCACTGCATCATGCCCAAGAAGAGATTCGCGATTAAGCCAGGGACGGCGAGAGTAATCTTTCACCCGCCCATCGAGCCGAAAGATTTTGTGAGCCGCGAGCGCCTGATGGAGAAGGTGCGCGCTGTAATCGAAAGCGGCCTGCCGGACCAATACAGATCCGACGTGTCCGACGCGATCGCGCACCAAGCCAAGACTGCGGAATAGGCGTCCTTTCGTGAAGTGCGCTCGCGCTCCTACTATTTGGCGTTCTTAGTTCTCACCGCTCGCGCAATCTCGGGCAATCTGGGCAGGATGGCGGAATACTTCAGCCATAACTTGTGTTCGACCGCCGGCGCGCCGCTGACAAAAGCTCCCGCGGGCAGATCGTGCGCCACACCGCTCTGAGGCGTGACGATCGCGTCATCGCCAACTTTCACGTGGCCGACAACTCCGACTTGTCCGGTCAAAATAACGCGATTGCCAACTTCCGTTGAGCCTCCCAAGCCGACTTGTGAGCACAGGAGCGTGTCGTCGCCGACGCGCGATCCGTGGCCCACCTGCACAAGGTTATCGATCTTCACCCCGCGTCCGATGCGAGTCTCTCCCACGCTGGCGCGGTCGATGCAGGAATTAGCCTGGATCTCCACGTCGTCCTCGATGATGACGGGCGCGGGTTGTGGAATCTTGTGCCAGCGTCCGGTAGCCGTCTTTGCAAAACCGAAGCCATCGCCCCCGACGACAACACCGTTCTGCAGCAAGACGTGATTTCCGATTCTGCAGTTCTCGCGCACTACGGAGTGCGCATGTGCAAAGAAATTGTCGCCAATCTTTGCGCCGCGATAGATCACCACATGAGCCAGCAGGACGGCATTGGTCCCGATCTCGACGTCTTCGCCGATCACCACATAAGGTCCAATGTGGCTGTGGGCCCCGATTTTGGCCGTAGGATGCACGACAGCAGTCGCGTCCACTCCGGCCGCATATCGTTCGGGCGGGTGAAACAGTTCAAGCGCTCGGGCAAATGTCAGATAGGGATCCTTGGCCCGCAGCACGGCCGCAGAAATAGCAGGAAAGTCCTCTGCCACGATCACAGCGGAAGCCTTGGTCGAGTGCGCGAGCACGGCGTACTTAGGATTGGACACGAAGGTCAGTTCTCCGGGGCCGGCATGTTCAATGCCGTTGAGCCCGGTGATTTCCGTGTCCGGAGAACCGTTTTCGAGGCGCGCGCCGAGAGCAGATGCGATCTTTGCAAGTTTCATAGAGGTCCGAGACAGCAGTTCAGACGAGATTGTAATGGAGGCGCCGAGGGAAATCGCCCCGAGGTCTCTTCTCCTCCACGATTGACTTTTTCTCGATTTAGTAGGAACATTCGCCGCCGTCAGGAAAACAGGAGGCGCAATGCCACATTATCTGCATCAAGTTGCCTACTCAAGGGAAGGTTGGGAAGCGCTGCTGGCGCATCCGCAGAACCGTATCGAAGCGGTGCGGCCTGCAATCGAGAAACTCGGAGGCAAGATAGACACTGCCTGGTTTGCCTTCGGCGACTACGACATCGTTGTCATCACCGAAATGCCCGACAACGTCAGTGCCGCCGCCATCGCTATCGCATTTGCCGGCGGCGGAGCCTGCAAGGCCGTTCAGACAACGCCGCTGATGTCAGCAGCTGATGCACTGCAAGCCATGAAAAAAGCCGGAGAGTGCGGCTACCGTCCTGCGTCGGCAGCGAAGCGGGCTGCGTAAGATTCAGTGTCCCCAAAGGGCGGCCGCATGAAGGCCGCCCTATTTTCTTGATTGCTTCAGCGCCACGCTACTGTACGGTGAGCGTAAACCCTCCCTGGGCAGAGAGCGATCCCGAGGTCGCGGTCACTGTAATCGGGAAAGTGCCGGTAGGCGTGCCAGGATCCTGCTGATGCACTGGTGGCTTGCTTCCGCCACCGCCGCAGGCTGGCACTGTCAACAACAGGGTTATCACCGCCAGTACTGCAAGCGAGCTCCACCGGCCTCGCCTGGGCGCAGCCAGAAGGAAGATGCCGACCAGTGGCAATCCGCCGCCGAACACGGCGGCGAAATAGTAGCGCCGTCCGTTAGGTTCGAGCATGGTCAGATGAGGCCCCGTCGTGCTCACCGTAATGACGGCGTTCACGATCGTGTTCGGCCCCTTGCCCGTCACCGATGTGGGACTGCATGTGGCTTCGGCGGGCAAGCCCGTGCAAGTGAAGGTCACAGCCGTGGACAGATTGGTGGAAGTGATAATGCCGACCGTTGTTGTGCCCGACATCCCCGGGGTGGTGATAGTGACGTCGTTGGGACCAGAGATGCCGGCGAAACCAGGCTGGATCGTGAAGGTGACCGGCTGTGTGCTGCTGCTCGAATTGAAGCTGGGGTCGCCGGAGTAAGCGGCCGAAATGCTGTGGTTGCCCGCGTCAAAGTTGATGACTCCCGCGCCGATCGACGTATTTCCGAGACTGTTCAGAGCTACGGGGTTAACCACAGGGTTGAAGATCTGTCCCGGTAGACTGCCGAAGCTGTCAGTAAACGTCACCATTCCGGTTGGCACGCCGTGGCCAGAGGCGCCGGCGACGTTGGCGCGCACAAATACAACGCTACCGAAGGGCAATGTGCTGCCCAGGGCAATTGGGTTGCCGCTTTGATCGAATTGGAACACATTTGTGGTGCTGCCTTCCGCGGTTACCGTGACTGTAACCGGCGGTGTAGAGTCGCTGGGAGCGAAGGTGCCGTCGCCAGCATAATGCGCGTGCACCTGGTAGGTAGACCCGCCGGGCAGCGAGGCAGTAGCCGCAGACGATAAAGTCGATCCGTTTGTCAGCGTAAATTCAGCCACGCCGCTCACGCCCCCGTTGGCGCCCCCAACGCTCGCGATCAACGACACATCGCCGGTAGGAGTACCGGTGGCCGGACTATTGGCAGTAACCGTAATTCCAACATTTACTGAGCTACCGTGAACGGCCGTGAATGGTGTCGTGGCTGGGTTCGTGGTCAGGGTCAAAGTGGTGGTTGTGGGTAGATAACTCGCGCTCGGCCATGCCGTAATCAAATTGCTGATGTTGACCGAGCCTAGACCTGTGGCCAGATCGTAACCCGAATTTGCCTGATACAGCGTTCCCACCTCGCCAGGCACTACGTTGTTTCCAACTGTCACGTCGTTGAAGATGCAGGTGGCAGCAGGAAGCGTGGATGTGTTCGAGCCGTTACACTGTTTCAACTGAGCGGTTTGTTTTGCGGCTAGAGGATAAAGCGCATAGTTCGCCTGGCCTTGCCGTCCTCCCATCTGCTGATCGATTAAAGCCATGATACCCGCGAATGCGGGCGTGGAAGCCGATGTGCCGCTAATGAAGAAAATTGAAAGCAGGCCCTGAGCGTCGGGCACACAAGAACCCTCCAGGCACAACAGGTAGGGATCATGTCCCGCGGCGGTGAGGGAAACATCTGGAAGATCCCGCACGTTATCCTTCGGAATTCCCGTCACCCCCGATTGCCAGGAGGGCTTGGGAACGGCCGGTGTAGTGCCGCCGCCTTGAATGTTCCCGGCGCTGGCTCCGCCGCCGGTCGACCACAATCCGTTGCTGGGGCTGCTCTCATTCCACACATTCTCCGGGATATAGGAAATGGCCGATTCTGCCGGTGGCGCTTCGGTTCCCCAATACTTGCTATCTTGCCCGTTTTCGTTAAACATCGTTCCGCCGACCGCGATATTGAACTGCGTCGAGGCGAGAAAACTGACGGAGATTGGATGGGTGGCCGGCGGATTGGCAGGATCATCGCAGCCCTCGGCTCCGCTGTCTCCGGTGGAAACGAAATAAGTGATCCCCTGCGCGGCAGCTTGTTCGGCCAGCATGCTAGCCCCGGTTATTTGCGTATCGGTGGCAAGGAGCTCGCAGGCACCGAAGCTTTCCGTCATGATATCGGTGAGGTTGTTTTCGACGATGTAGGCTTCAGAGAGGTCAACGCCGTCAGTGCTATTGGTGGTAGCCGAGACCACGAACTCTGCGGTTGCGCCAGGGGCAGTCGCCCCTGACCATGTCGTATCCAGAGTAGCTTCCGCCTCATCGCTGCCGCCCACGTCTCCTGGATCGGGGCCGTTAAGCACAATTTGAAAATTGCCACAGCAGCCGAACACATTGCTTGCGATGTCCTGAACGTCCTCGCCTCCGTTGAAGAGATTGCTGCGCCCCACGACCCCGATGGTGACTCCGGAGCCGGTGGCGCCGCCACTAAAAGCGGGGCTGCTATAGATTTTCGCGAAATCCTGCGGGGCGAGGGCATGGAGGGCGGGCTGCCCGTTTTGCGGAGGAAAGGTGACCTGCGGTTTGCCCTTGCCGTTGTGCACAACCTCCGCCAGAACCGGCTCTTTTGCCAAATGGAGGTGCGGTTTCTTGAGAAAGTTGTGGAGGGTCAGCACCCCCGTCACGGCGGGAGTCAGAGCCGTAGGAATCTGCGGGTCGCTGGCATTGGCCCAGTGTTGTTCACCCTTCACAATGTACTTGTGAATGGCGGTGTGCAACGCCTCCTGCACCTGGCTTGCCGAGCCCGAAAATTCCAGCACCGTGCGGCCTTTGGTCGATCCCACTTGGAATCCGTGCGATTGCAGCCACGACGTGATCGTTTGCATGTCCGCGTCGGTGGGCCCGAATTGTTTGCCGAATTGCTCGGGTGTGAGCCATTTGTGGTAGCTGGGCGAATTCTTATCCTGTTGGTCGTCGAGCAGCTTGCGGAGTGCGGCCTCTTGCTCGGGACTGCGCTTGAGCACCAGCAGCATCCGCTCCATCGGCAGGCTGGCAGGCGCCGTACCCAGATCGAATTCAGGACGAGCCAAAGGATGCGTATTGCCTTTCAGCGTTGTCAACTGGCTCTCGTCAATCGCGTGAGTAATTAACGGGCGCAGGTTGATTCCGGCAGATGTTGTGCTGGCGTCCTGGGCTCGCAAAGCTACAGGAAGGAACAAAGCGAAAATGGCGGCTACGACAAACCTGGCCTGGGGAAATGACAGGAAACGGGTCGGCATGAAAAACAGACTCCTCGAGATAGATCTTCGCCCATGGAGATCGAACCGAGGCAGGAGGAAGGGAACGGCTCGCTCGTTCTCTTTTGTATGCAGGCATTGCCCTGCATCTGGGAGTCGCAAACAATAGCCCATTTTGAGGCAGATTTCAACGATTTTTGACGAGTAAAGTTAATCGGTCCGGGTCGCCATGCCCACTGTGACAAGCCCGCTAGGCTATTCCTCAAACATCGGGACTTGGCGCTGATCCTGCGCCCCGCGCCGCTGACGCCGCGCCGCCCCAATTACCGCCAATACGGTAAGCGATTCGAGCGAAGTTCGAGGAACAAAGATTCGCTGCGTGTTCGAGCGCTGGTCGGGCGGATTGACGAGAAATCCTTCCGGCAGAGTATGAGTCAGGTCGGCCGGCATTAAGCCTTCCAGGATCTCGCTGTCTTTAAAGCGCAGGCGCACCCACAGGCCCTCCGTCCGAGGGCGGGAGGTGAAAGTTTTGCGGACAAGCGATTCGGAGTCTCCAAACTCCCGTACGAAGTACACACCCTTGATCTCGCGCAGGTCGATGCCGACCACTGTCCCGGCTGTGTTCAGGAGCTCCAGTTTTCCATCTTGCACAAACTGAGCCTGAGAGACATAGCCTGAGACCGAGTCTCGGTCCATTTTGCGGACGATAACCTTCTTATGCGTCGAGGGCATGGAGGCCGCGTTAGCTCAGAGCATTGCGGGCCAGGCGCAAGGAACCCGCAGGCTGATTCTCGCACTTTTCCGCAAAAAACTGGCGGAATCTACCTTCACAGTAGCCAAACTGTTAACGTTGTGTTATTTTCTGTAGCTTGCCTGAGATCGACCTTATTTATCTAAGTACTTAATATTAAGCTACTTGCGTCGGTGGCGGAAGCCACAGTTTGCTCAGGGTACTGCGCCCTGTGGAAATCTTGTGAAAAATCGCAGATTGCGTCCGCCCGGGCCTGATAGCTGGTGCTATGAGCTTCGGCCACGAAGGACGCCCGAAAGTGAATGGCTGATTACATTTACACGATGGAAATCCGGCTGACGCCGGATCAACTGAAGGGCGTCAGCTTGGTGCAAGATATCGCTCACGCCGCGGGAATGAATGTCTACCTCACCGGAGGCGCGATCCGGGACATCATCAGCGGCTTTACCATCCGCGATCTCGATTTCACGGTGCAGGGAAATCCTTTCAAGCTGCAGAAGGAACTAGAAAAAGCGGGAGCCCTGGTCACCGCCGTCGATGAAGACGCGCGCACTCTGTTCCTGTCTTTGCCGGGTAACGTTCGCGCTGAAGTCAGCCTGGCGCGTACCGAGCATTTCGAAAAAACCGGCAAGCCCCCTCTAGTTTCACCTGCAACCATCCACGAGGACCTCCGGCGCCGCGACTTCACGGTGAACGCCATGGCGCTCTCGCTTAACGAGGGATCTCGCGGGCTGCTGCTCGATCCGTTCAACGGCGTGGCCGATATCGAGGCCAAGCTGATTCGCATTCTGCACAACTACTCATTCCTCGAGGATCCTTCACGGCTGATTCGCGCTACCCGGTTTGCGGCGCGTTTCCACTGGCCTCTGGAAGAGCGCACCCAGGCGCGTTATGACGCAGCAAAAGAAGGCAACTATATCGAGCACATTCTGCGCACCTCGATAGGACACGAGATTGCAGCGCTCGCCCACGAAGACGATCCGCTGAATGTGGTCAAGATGCTGGAGAAAGAAGATTGGCTAAAGGTGCTGCATCCACATTGGAGCACGGCTAAAGTCGACGCCAACGGGCTCACTCAACTGATGAAGACGCGGCAGCAGATGGGCGACCTCGGTTACGCGCCTGACGCCGGCCCCGCCGTCATGCATTTCTTGACGTCCCGACTCGCGGAAAAAGATGTTGCCGACGTTCGCAAGCTGATCCCGCGCAAAGATCTGGTCGAAGCCTGGCGCGACATCGAGACTCACGCCAAGGAGCTTGCCAAACGCCTGATGGGCAAAGAAGCCGCTACACCCTCGCGGACCTGGCAATTGCTCTCGGGCGCGCGACCGGAGATGGTGCTATTCCTGGCGGTAACGGCGCGGCAGCAGTCGGTGGAGCAGAAGATCAAGAACTTCTTGACCAAGTGGCGGCAGGTGAAACAAAGAGTTCCCTTGCCCGAGATGACCGAGCTGCTCATTACGCCACAACTGTCCGAGTATCCGAAAATCGCGAATGATGTGTTCATGCTCCTGCTCGACGGAAAATTGCGTTCGCGAACGGAAATTTTGAAATTCTTGAAGCCGTTTGCCCCGCCTCCGCCTCCCCCTCCGCCGGCTCCAAGACGAGGGCGGGCCGCCAAAGCCGCCGCGGCAGCGGGTGTTCAAGCCGGAGGCGTGCCTAAGAAACTGGAAGCAGCCAAGAAGCCGGAGGCGGCCAAGGCGAAGGGCAAAGTTGTGACCATTGCGCAGCCGGCGCCTGCTCCGGTTCCGGCTTTGGTAAGAACCGAGACAAAATCGAAGCCTACTAAGACGGCTGCGAAGACGAAGGCTAAGACGCAGCAGCACAGAGTTGCCAAGCCGGCCAAAAAAGCCGCAGCCAAACCGGGTAAGAAACCATCGCCCAGCAAGAAACCCAAGGGAAAGAAGAAGCGGTAAACGCAGCGCTTAATTGCCAACCGGGCTTATAATATTGCTATGCGTCGCCCGGTTTCCATCGCGGCGTTTCTTTTATCGCTGGCTCTGCTTCCAGCGTCGGCGCAGATGCGCGGAGGCGGTGCTCACGGTTCTTTTGGTGGGCACGGCGGGTTCGCAGGGCACGCGAGTGCCGGCGGCCACATGGGCGGCGGCCACAGCTTCGGCGGCGTGGCTCCTGGCAGAGCGTTTACAGGTCCAAGATTCCAGTCGCGAGGATTCAGCCGCAGCTCTTCCTTTCGTCAACCTTTCCTGCATAGTGATTTCCACGCCAATCGTTTCGATCGTGACCGTTTCGGCCATGATCGCTTCCGCCACGACCGCTTTCGCAGTTTCGGTTTTCGGAACTGCTGGGGATGGAATTGCGGCTGGGGATGGCCGTGGTGGTACGCCGGTTCCTATGATCCGTACTGGTGGTGGGATTCAGGCTCATCCTACGATGAGGACCGGGCGCGCGAAATCGCCGATGCCAACGAAATGAACCGGCAAAGTCTCGAGGAGCAGAGGCAGCGGCGGGAGGAAGACCAGGACTTATACGCGCAGCGTGATCCGCGTCCGCAAGACCTGCCGCGTCAGTCCGAACATTCCGAGTCAGCCGTGCCGGCGACCGTCCTAGTCTTCCACGATCAGCACACGCAGGAAGTGCACAATTATGCGATCGTAGGGCAGACTCTGTGGAATTTTGCGCCGCAGCGCACGCAGAGGATCCCTCTGTCTGACCTTGATATGGGGGCTACGCAGAAGGCCAACGATGACCGCGGCGTGGATTTCCGCGTGCCGGGGGCGGGCGAAGGCCAGTGAAGAACTGGCAGAAGCCTAGACCGTGAAACCAACACCAGGCCGAGTTGATCTGTGGTACTTCGTCGGGCTTGCGGTTCTTCTCGGGATAGGCGTGGCCGCCGTACTCCGCTTTGCGCCCTTGACCGCGCAGATGTCCCCTACATTGCTTATTGTGGATAACTAGGCGTTTCACCGCTCGCAATTCCCGTTAGAATGGCGCCAACGTAAAATCAAACCAGGAGCCCATGTCTCAATTCGTCCACCTGCACCTGCACACCGACTACTCCTTGCTTGATGGCGCCTGTGACGTCGAAAAGCTTTGCCAGCGCGTGAAAGAGCTGGGCATGCCCGCCGTCGCCATGACCGACCACGGCAATATTTTTGGCGCGGTGCATTTCGTCAATGCCGCTCACAAGCACGGAGTCAAGCCGATCGTCGGCTGCGAGCTGTACATCTGCAAGAAACCGGATCACAACATTGAACGGACTCCGCCAGAAGGAGACACCTACAACCACCTGCTCGTCCTCGCCGAGAACGAAGAAGGCTATCGCAACCTGGTGAAGATTACGTCCGAAGCTTCGCTCCATGGCTTTTATTACAAACCGCGCGTCAGCAAGAGTTTCCTGGCCGAGCATGCACGCGGGCTGGTGGGGCTTTCGGGATGTTTGAAAGGTGAAGTCGCGGAGCGCCTGACGGAAGGGAATTACGAGGCGGCTCGCACCGCTTCGGCGAACCTCCGGGACATCTTCGGCAAGGGCAACTTTTTCCTGGAGATTCAGGACCAGGGCTTGGCCATGGAGCACCGCATCCACCCCGGCCTTTTCCAACTGGAAAAGGATCTCGGCTTGCCGCTGGTCGCGACCAACGACAGCCATTATCTCTGCGAGGAAGATGCCCACGCGCAGGACGTGATGGTGTGCATCCAGACGGGGAAGTCGATTCACGACACTGGGCGTATGAAATTTGAAGGCACGCAATTTTTCGTGAAGAGCCACGACGAGATGTATCGCGTGTTCAAAGACTCACCCCAAGTTCTCTCGCGAACTCTCGACATCGCGGAGCGCTGCAGCTTGCGGCTCGAAAAGGTGGCAACGCCGTTTCCACAGTTCGAGGTGCCTTCCGGCTTCACCATCGACAGTTATTTTGTGCATGTGACGCGGGAAGGCTTTGCCCGCCGTCTGGAGACTCTGCGCCCGCTGCACGAGCAGCGACGGCTCAAGCACTCCATCGCAGATTACGAGCAGCGTCTGGAGCGCGAGCTGGCTATCATCCAACAAATGAAGTTTCCGGGATATTTCCTGATCGTGTGGGATTTCATCCGCTACGCCAAAGAGCGGGACATCCCGGTTGGTCCAGGCAGAGGCTCCGCAGCGGGATCGCTGGTTTCCTACGCGCTGGGCATCACGGATATTGATCCCCTGCAGCATGAATTGCTGTTTGAGCGCTTCCTCAACCCGGAACGCGTTTCGATGCCCGACATCGACATCGATTTCTGCATGAATCGCCGCGGCGAGGTCATCGACTACGTCACGCGCAAGTATGGCCGCGACAACGTTGCCCAGATCATCACCTTCGGGACGATGGCTGCCAAGGCTGCCATCAAAGACGTCGGCCGCGCCATGGATATTCCGTACAGCGATGTTGACCGCATCGCCAAGATGGTTCCAGCGCAGCTCAACATCACGCTCGACCACGCCATTGACGAATCTCCGCAGTTGAATGAGGCATACGAGAAGGACACGCAAATTCGTGAATTGCTCGACACCGCAAGAAAGCTGGAAGGCCTGGTCCGAAACTCGGGTGTGCATGCAGCCGGCGTGGTGATTTCGCCGAAGCCGCTCACTGAATTGGTGCCGCTGCACAAAACCAAGAACGATGAAATCGTCACCGCCTTCGACATGGTCGCCATCGAAAAGATGGGCCTGTTGAAGATGGATTTTCTCGGCCTCACTACGCTCACCATTCTCACCGACACTCTGAAGTTGATCGTGCAGACGCGCGGTACGCCCATCACGCTGGAGCAGATTCCTCTGGAAGACAACGAAACCTACGCAAGGGTCTTTCACAAGGGACTGACCTCCGGCGTCTTCCAGTTTGAATCGCACGGCATGCGCGATGTCCTGCGGCGCTATCAGCCGAATTCGATTGAAGACCTCACCGCCCTCAACGCGCTCTACCGGCCGGGCCCGATCCAGGGCGGGATGATCGACGACTTCATCGACCGCAAACACGGCCGCAAAAAGATCGAATATGAACTACCCGAGCTGAAAGAGATTCTGGAAGAGACCCTGGGCGTGATCGTGTATCAGGAACAGGTGATGCAGATCGCCAA
>Ga0070732_10001846_pt1 | contig 11523 bp, 21 predicted proteins | sample Coa_R1_5_FD_66449 | JGI IMG/M metagenome (GOLD analysis project Ga0070732, IMG submission 66449) | Surface soil microbial communities from Centralia Pennsylvania, which are recovering from an underground coalmine fire - Coalmine... | ecosystem: Environmental > Terrestrial > Soil > Unclassified ...
GAAACTGCGCCGCGATCAGTAGGTTCGCGTAGTCGGTGCGCGTGAAGTCGTAGCCGGTGAGCGCCACGGTCAGCCCTTGCGGAACACGAGCACGTCCTCGTGAATCTCCGGCTTCGGCACCATCTGTGCCGGCCATCCCATGAAGCGCCGGAGCTGGTCGGGCACGGCGAGAAAGATGATGTTTTCCTGCGCGAGTGGGTCCGCGTCGAGCTCCTGCTCCACGCTGCGCAGCATGTAGAACAGTTCTTTCGGCGTGCCGAAATACAGGAACTTCACGCGCACCGGGCCGAGCGACATCGGCATCGTCTACCTCGAGGCCGCCGGCGGCGTGGGCCGGCGAATGAGTTCGTCGGCGTGACGCGGCACGACGCTCCCGTCGACGCGGCGCACGTAGATGCTCGTGACGTTGAGCCCCGCGGTGCGCGCCGCGTCGACAACGGTGACGTCCTGGCCGCTCGCCGTGTCGAACACGGTTTCACCCTTCACGAATCCTGCCGCGCGCAGCAGCGGACTTGACGTGACTGTTAGCGGCGTCGGCGACGCGGTCCCAGGAGCGGACGCGCCGTTTTGCGACGCCGGCGCCGAATTTTGTGCGGATGAAGGCGTCATGATTTTGTAAGCCTCCGCTCATTGCTCTCGGCCACGCGCCGCGCCTCGATGCGGAGCAGCGTCCGATGGACTCCGTGCAACTCCTCGACGAGTTTGTCCATGACGTCGAGGAAGTCGGGAAACCAATTCGGCACTTCGATCTCCACCGCCGTGCCGGCCTTCGCCGACAACGTGCGCGACACGATGTCAACCACCGAACGAGCCCCAGAAGAATTCCTGCGCGTTCAAGTCGTCGCGGTGCAGGAGGGTCGGATCGCCCCAGCCGCGCGGCGCGACGTGGATGTATTCGTCGCCATACACGAGCGTCTCGCCGTCGGCGGCCTGCCACGGCACGCTCGGCACGATCGACGCGAGAAACGCCGCGGCGGCCGGCGCCCAGCTCGAGGACGGCAGGATCGCGTTGGCGACGAGATAGGCGTAGGCGATGTATTTCGCCTGCGCCGCGTCGCGCAGATTCGCGCCCTGATGCTCCTGCGGGGAGAAGCCGACGAGCGCGACGCCGTAGGGTGCGAGGTTCGCGTCCCCGCCGAGCGTCAGTGTTGCCGGCAGCGCGGGGCCGCTCGGCGCCGGCGCCGGCGTCGCGTTCTTCACGAGCGCGGCGACGGTCGGATAAATCGCAAGGGCCTGCGTGAGCGAAATGTCGACGCCGGCCGCGGAGAAGGCCCCCTGAATCTTCGGCCACAAGGCGACGTAGTCACTGAGCGTCATCGCGAACCTCCGAGCGCGAACACGTCGCGGCATTCACCGCGCGGATCGCAAATGAGCAACCGATCGCCGGACGGGCGGATCGCCCAGCCGTTGTCGAAGGTTGCGTAGTCGACGACGTCGAGATTAACGGCGCCGGTGTAGTTGGCTGCGCGCCGCGGCTGCGCGAAGTAGTGCCCCGTCCAGTGATGCACGCGGCCGGGCCCGGTGACGACGCCGCCGGACTGCGTCGATCGGATTTCGGTGACGTCGCCGGCGCCGTTCTGCTCGACGTTGCCGATCGCGCCGATGGCGAGCGCGACGACGCCGCGATCGTGCGCGATCTTCACGTAGCCCTCGAGCGCCTGCGGACCGCCGGCGGGCGCGGCGCCGAGCTGCTCGAGAAACACCTGCCGGCCGACCGTGCTGGACGCGCCCGCGTTGCTGAACGTGATGTCCTGAAACCTCACCGTGAGCGCGTCGAAGACTTGCGCGCCACAGCTCGCGACGAATAGCACGACGGCAGCCAGTGTTAGTCGTCCCATTGAAACTCTACGTCTTCCGGTTTGCGGTGTCCGACGTGTTGAAACCACAGAATCCCCAACAGGGCGCGATCGACCAGCTCGGCGAACTTCTTCGAAGGCTTGCGCCCCGGCCGATGCGCGCGATACAACGCCGTCACGACGTCAGGCCAGAGCATCGCCTCGTGTTTCTCACAGAGCAGCTTGTCCGGCTCGAGGATCTGCCCACACCCGACCGCGATACAGCAGCCCAGCTTCAACTGCCGCTCGCGCTCCGCGCCGCTGCCGCTCGCGCTCCGCGCCGCTGCCGCTCGCGCTCCGCGCCGCTGCCGCTCGCGCCGCTCCCGCGCCGCTCGCCATCGCCTACTTTTCCGCCTCGCCGGCTTCGCCACTCAGCGGCGTAAACAGGAATCCGAAATCTGCGGCGATGGTGCGCGCAAGCCCGACGAGCTCGTCCTCCACGCGCTGTTTCATTCGCCGGAGCTGTTTCGCGAGCCGCTCGGTTTCCTGAATCCGTCGCAGACTCGCGCGATACCGCGCCAACTCCGCGCGCTCGTGCTTTTCTTCGGCGCTTGTGACCGGTCGGATCGGTTTCTTTTTCGCTGCCTTCTTCGCCATGTGGAGCCCCCTATGTCGACGGCGTCGGCTCAGGCTTGATGCCTTCGAGCATCGCGTCGAGAATCGCCTCGCGGCAGGAGTTGTGGACGCGCAGCTCGATCGTCAGCCGGCGCGGATCGCTCTTGCCGCAGATGTAGCACCGATGCGGGTCATACGCCGCCGGCGCGCCGCCGCCCGTCGCCATCTCCGCAGGCGGCGCGGGTCGCTCGGGCGCGCCCTGCTGCTTTTTGAATTCCGCGACCCAGCCGACGACGACGCCGACGGGCGCCTGACTTTCGATCGCGTGATGCAGGTAGTAGCGGCACCAAGACGGGTCGGAGATTTTATTCAGCTGCTCGGCGACGCCGAGTTTGATTTTGCCGTCCTTCACCGCGTCGAGCACGAGCTCGTCGCCGTGCAGCAGCGCGAGGCGGTTGCTGACGTAGTTGTAGGATTTGCCGACGAGGGGACAGAGCTTGTCCATGTCGTCGCCGCACTCGTTGTGCAGCAGCTCGTCGAACATCTTCGCTTCGTCCACCGGCGTCATCTCGAGGCGGAAGATGTTGGCGGCGTATTTCACGCCCTCGAGCGCGACATCCTTGGACGGATAGACGAAGGCGTCGATCGTCGTGAGGCCGGCCTGCACCGTCGCGAGAAAGCGCGTGAAGCCGTCGACGATTTCGTAGCGCGGGGACTTCGCGAAGACGTGAATCGGGTAAATCAACCCGCGGCGCAGGATGTCGCGGGCGAGCTCCTCGACGCGGACCGGATCGCGTTCGATGCGCGCGTCCAGGTCGGGCCGATCGACCTCGCTGACGTCCAGCGTCTTGAGGTCGCGCGCGATCTTCATCGGGTCACCGACGTCACGCCGGATTCGACGCGCGTGACTTTCGCGGGACCCATCGGGCCGTAGTCGCTCGGGATCGGCTGACGCACGACGAGCATCGTCTGGTCGTCGTTGAGTTCGAGGATGACCTTGCGCCCGCAGAGCCAGCCGAGTCGGTGCAGGAACGAGCGCGGGATGCAGACGGCGATCGAGTTACCGTGCTTGCAGAGATTCGGGTCAGCAATCCACGGCACGCACCCCCCCAGTGATGCCGACGGGTCGTCCCGATCGACCCTGTCGACCAGCTCGCGATCTCGTCTCCGAAAACACTGACGAGATCAGGAAAGAGCTGATCGGAAAGAAGATGCGCTGCGGAAATGTGGAAAACTCAGCGCGACCCGCCGAGTTTCTAACGCCGCAGGCATTATCGGACATCGACCGAAACTCTAAACCCGCCTCGACTTCGGTGTCAAGCCCCAGCCGTTTCTGACCGTCGGTCGACCCGTCGGAAGTCTCTGTGGATGCGGCTGTGGATCGCTGTCAGTGGCCTCAGCTGTTGTGTGATCCTCCCGATACTGTCGTATCCGTTTCGTGGTTTTCCACACGGCTCCACAGAAGAGGCTGTTGATCGATGTTGAAAACTCGCCACCGTTCAGTCCGATCGCGACTTGCGCGGGCGCTCGCCTGTGGAATTCTCGCCCTCGGCCCCGTCCTGTTCGCCTCGAGCGTGACGACACACACGCTCAGCATCCACGGCCCGGCGCAGGCGCCGACCCCCGACCCGGCAAGGCCGTTTGGGGACGCCGCGCCCGTCGTCCTCATGGGCTCGCTCGCGAACATGAAAGACCCGACGACGCTGTCCAAGAAGTTCGTGACGCGCGCCTCGGCCGCGGCGCCCGACTATCAGAGCGGCGTCGCCACGGCCGGTCAGTCCTGGGAGCAGGCCGCCGGCGCCTCGGAAGGCAGCTGGGAGCAAGGCACGCAGGCCGCCATCACGCGCAAAGCCTACGGCAAGGGTGTCGCGGGTCAAGGCAACAAGTATCAGACCAACGCCACGACGCTCGGCGTCGCGCGTTACCCGCAGGGCGTGGCGAACGCCGGCACGGCCTGGGCGAACGGCGTCACGCCGTATCTCAACGTGCTCAAGGGCGCGAACCTCGGACCGAAGGGGCCGCGCGGCAGCGCCCTGCAGCAGCAGCGCAGCGCCGCCGTCCAGACGCTCCTCAACAAGACGCGGCTGGGTCAGTAATCGCGTCCCCGGACGCACTTCTGAGGTGCTGTGATGCTGACACGATTGCTCAACCGCTTCCTCGCCGGGGCCGATCGCTACTTCGGCCCCGCGATGGACACCATCACGTCGCAGGGCACGGCGATCGGCGCGGCGCTCGCCGCGACGACGATCGCCGCCGGCGACAGTTTCACGATTCGCAACGCGAATCCGAACAGCAAAGTGTGGATGCTGAACTACTGGACCCACAACCTCGTGGCCGGCATGTCGCGCATCCGCTCGCCGAAGCTGCACGACAACGTCGACGCGATCCGCAGCCGCGCGCTCATCGCGACGCTCGACCCCGTGCTGCCGCTCGGCACGCGCGTGCAGTTCTTCCCGCAGGACACCGAGATCGTCGAGCTCGCCGGCTCCGCGGTCGGCGGCAACATCGAGAGCGTCGTCCAGCTGATGTATTACGAGGACATCCTCGGCGGCGCGGGCACGTTCATCGATCACGCGGCGCTGATTGCGCGCCAGAAGACGATCATCGGGCAGCGGCTCGCCGTCACGCTCGGCACGACGACGGGCTACAACGGCGCCCGCGCCATCAACGGCGACAACGATCAGTTCCACGCGAACACGCCCTACGCGATTCTCGGCATCTCGACCGACATCGTGACGGCGGCCGTGTGCGTGCGCGGCATCTTCAACGCCAACCTGCGTTGCGCGGTGCCCGGCCACACGACGGAGTGGCAGCTGACCGAGCGGTTTTTCGTGAAGTTGTCGGACGAGTTCAAGATGCCGCTGATCCCCGTCTTCAACAGCGCGGACAAAGCGGGCGTGCTCGTCGACGCGGTCAACAATCAGGCGGGCGGGACGTGCAACGCGACCCTGTGGCTCGCCGAGCTCACGCCGTAAGGAGTGCGACCGATGTCTGGAGCCATCGTTTACAAACTCGGCGACCCCTGCCCCGCCTGCGGCGGCGAAGTGCGGAAGCGTCCGCAGCCCACCGCGGCGCAGCGCAAGGCCGCCGCGAACACCCAGGACGCCAACAAGTGGGTCCCGCTCCCGCCGCACTACGACACCGCGCCGCTCGAGGTCGTCGAGGAGCTCGGCGAGCTGCACACGTGCGTCGACTGCGGGTATCCGCATCGCGAGAAGCCGGCGCCGGCGCCGGCGGCCGTCGCGCCGGTGGAGGTCACGCATGGGTAAGCTCGCGGAGGTGTTGAAGGCGATCGGCGTCGTCGCGGGGCACGTCGCCGAGCAGGCCGCGACAGACCCCAAGGTCGAGCAGGCGCTGGCGCAGCTCGTCGCGTCGGCGCTGGCGGCGCACAGCGGCAAGTAATCGGCGGGGGCCGCGGTGGGCGCCGAGCTGATCTACCCCGGCAACCCGGTCGGGATCGGCGTGCCGGGGAGCGTCCTTCAGGGCTCGCCCTGGTGGCTCGACGAGGACACGCGGCTGCAGCTGACGGCGGTGAACACGGCGCCGGGCGTCGTGCTCGCCATCAACGGCCTGCGGCTCGATGCGTCCGGGCAGCAGCAGCCGATCGCCGAGTCGACGACGATCGCGTCGGACCGCACACGCACGATCGCGCGGTTCCAGCTCGGCAAAGGCATCCTGCAGCGGTTGACGGTGGTGGCCGCGCAGGGCACGCCGATCTTCGGGCAGTGTTACGTGCTGGTGCAGCTGATTCGCGGCATCAGCGGCCAAGTCACCGTGCTCGCGACGATCGCGGGCGGCAACGTCACCGCCGGGCAGTCGCTGTCGTTTCCGATCTCGCCCGTGCGCAGTTCGGTCGAGAGCGGCGGCTACTTGCGGATGGTGGTCGGGACGGCGCCCGCGGCGGGCGTGGAGATTTTCGAGCAGTGTCCAGGGAACGCGCGCTGGGAAGTGCTCGCGCTCAACGTGCAGCTGAACACGTCGAACGTCGTGAACGTGCGGCGGGTGCGGATCTTCTTCAACAACTCGGGCCGCGTGCCGAGTTTCGTGGTCGCGACCAACGGCGTCGACCACAACAGCGTGCTGAATTACGACTTCATGCAGAACATGCCCACGCACGGCACGATCACCTTCTCCGACGGGCACCAATACGGCACGGAAGCCATCCCGCTCGGCTCGCTGTTGCTGGCCAACGATTCATGGAGCACGCACACCGACCTGCTCGACGCCGGGGACCAATATGCGCAGCCGACCTATCTGGTAAAAGAAACGCTGGACTTCTGAGGACGCGATGAGCTACCCGCCCGCCGTCGACGCGCCGCGCGCCCCGATCGACGGGTTCGATCGCGAGTCGTTCCTGCAGGGGCCGTCGCCGTTCGTCTTCACCCTCGAGGACGCGCTCGAGGTGGACACCCTCTGCTCGGCGGCCGGCGTCACGCTCACGATCGCCGGCGTGATGCTGACGTCGGATTTTCAGATCAAGGCGTTCAACTTCCAGCACACCCCGAACAGTAACCGGACGCTCGCCACGTCGCGGTTTCACATCGGGTCGGGCTGGCTGCTGCGCGTGCGCGTCACGGCGAGCGCCGGCACGCCGACCTTCTCGCGCGTCTTCGTGTGGCTGCGCACCTGTCGCGGCCTGACGTCGGCGGCGCTCACCAACAGCACCATCACGAGCGGCTACGTCACCGCCAACACGGACGTCTACTGGCCCGGCAACGTCGCGCAGCAGCCGCTCGACGGCGAAGGCTTTTTGAGCAGCGTCCAGGTGAGCAACCCGGCCGCCGGCGCCGACTGGGTCGCCACGGTCCCGACGGGCGCGCGGTGGAAGCTGACGGCGCTCTTCGCGACGCTCGCCGCGGCGAACGCCGGCGGCGTGCGATCGGTGCGACTCCTCGTCGACGACGGCGCCAACGTGCTGTTCGAGGTGCCCGCGTCGGCGACGCAGGCGATCAACACGACGGCGAGCTACAGCTACGGGCAGGGCGCGGGCGGACCGATCACCGCGGATGCCGTCGTCATCGAGGCGCCGCTCGCGAACGACTTGTATCTGCTGGCGGGATGGCGCGTCCGAACCGCCACGGGGGCGATCAACGCGGCGGACCAGTGGAGCGCGATCTCGCTCGACGTCACCGAGTGGATTTCGGGGGACTGATGACGCTGCAGTGTCAGGCATGCAAGGGCACTTACACCGACACCCTGCCGGACGGGACGTTGTATTTCCACGTCTGTCCGCCGCTCGCCGCCTGGGAAGTGCGGAAGGCGATCGCCGCGAACGCCTCCCCGCTCACGGCGGCGCAGACCGCGCAGCTCACCGCTCTCGACGCGCAACCCTTCAACGCGGCCAACGGCGAGACGGCGACCGGCCGCGGCGACAACTATCTCGCCGGCCTCGGACTCCCCCGCCCGAACGCGCGCAACGAGAACATCGACCCCGCGAAAATCGAGTCGGCGCCGAAGGACGCGCAGGGCAACGTCAAACAGACCGTCGACCCGTCGACGCTCATGATAAGCGCCGGCGCCGGCGTGGCGCCCGTAGTGGTGACGGATGGTGTTGTCCAGCCGACCAGCTGAAGTCGCCTGGGTTGTCGCGCTGGCGCTGCTGCTGCTCTACGAAGGGTGGGCGCTGCAGACGGGCCAGATGACGCTTTCGCGCTTCGTGTGGACCGTGCAGCGCGGGCAATACGGGCCGCTGCTGCCGTTTCTCGTCGGCCTCCTGTGCGGGCATTTCTTCTGGTCGGGGAACTGACGCATGGGACGCACGCAGACGGCGAAGAAACAAGAGCTCCTCAGGCACGTGCGCGAGGCGAAGGCGTATCTCGACGACGTCGGCTTTTACGAGGCCGTCGACGAGCTGATTTTCATCGCGCTCAACGCCTGCGATCCCGACGAACGCTTCGAGGCGCTCGGCCGCGCGCTGACCAACTACGCGCAGGAGGTGCGCTGTGCCGGCGGCGACTGACGCCGGGCCGCTCGACGTCGTCGACGACGGCAGCTTTCCGTATCTCGCGCTGGCGCCGCGGTTCGTCGACCTCGTGAACAACCACATCGCGGACACCTACCCGCATCACGACGCGCTCAGCGCGGCGCAGGACACGATCGCGGCGGCGAGCGATGCGACGGCGTTCGAGAGCGACGCCGGCGGCGCGATCGACGAGGCGGACAACGCGCACGCCACGAACGCCTACACCTTCGAGAACGCGGACCCCTCCGACGTGCAGGCGCAAACCAACGCGCACAGCGACGCCGTCGACGGCAACCGCGCCGACTACGACGAGACGCCGCCGCCGGAGGCGGACATCGCGGACCCCGGTCCGCCGCCGGACGATGGCGGCGGCGGTCCGCCGCCGGAGATCTGACATGGACGATCTGTCTCTGCAATCCCTCGTCGTCAAGGACCAGTCGATTCCGCAGCGCGACGGCACCGTGCTCAAGGTGAAACGCTATCGCTTCTACCTGGGGAACCACGGCCCGTTTCAGGAAGACATCCCGCTGACCCTCGACCAGGCGGCCGAGCTGCGGACGCGCGTCACGGCGCTGCGCACCAACCTGCAGACGGTCAGCGCGATTTAAGGGGCCGCGATGTTCGTATTTCTCGGCGTGATTGTCGGGTTCCTCGAGGACGCGGCGATTGCCGCGCTCGAGGCGACGCTCGCCGTCCTGCAGTGGGCGGTTGCGGCGCTGTGGGCCTTCGCGACGTCCGTCTACAACGGGATGATTGCGCTCGGCTCGCACGTCCTCGAGGGCTTTCAGAAAGCGTGGGATTTTCTCAAGTCGACCTACGAGGACGTGCTCAAGCCCGCGTGGGACAAGTTGTCGCAGCTGTTCAACCGCGTCCGCGATTGGCTGAATGAGACGTTCGGGCCGGTGATTCGCGCGCTGCAGTCGATCCGCAAATACATCCTCGATTTCTACGCGCAGTGGATTCGCCCGGTGCTCGACGCCATCCAGGCGACGCAGGCGATCCTCAAGATCCTCGAGGCGCTGCACATCGCGTGGGCGCAGGAGCTCGACAACGTCCTGCAGGAAATCTCCGACGGGATCAACAGCGCGCTGCGCGAGGTGCTCGGCCCGCTGAATCGCGTCATCGGGATCGTCAACGGCGTCATCACCGGCGATCTGCTCTTCGCGCGGTTCCCGTTTCTCATGTCGCTCAAGCGGGACGTCGCGCCCGTCGCGCGGATGTTGACGCAGGCGCGGACGCGGGCGCTGACCAGTGACGAGGGTTACAAGATTTTCCGGGCGACGGAGACAGACACGCAGACGGCCGTCGTCGACGACATCGTCGCGATGTTCGAGGGCGGCGACTCCGAGATCGTCGCCCCGTTCGTCGCCGACGCATCGGACGAGTGGGTGAAGCTGCTTGGGCTCGACGAGACTACCGCCGCGGCAACGTAGGCGCGTCCGCCGAAAGCCGCGAGTCGAGGATCTCGTTTAGGCGCTGCAGCTCGAGCCGAATCTTTTTGACGTTGCGCAACGCGGAGATCCAGAGCCACGGAAACAGGAGTATGAAAATGCCTGTTCCGACGGCGTAGAAAATAGCGAGCGGGACCAAGAGCACGCCGAGTAGCTGACCGAGTTGATTAGCAGACATAGGTGGAGCCCCCTGTGAGGGCACAGTCTAGACGAAATGGCCGACGACACAACGACTGACACGCCGGCCGTCGACCCGAACGCGCCCGAGGACTTCGCAGCCGTCGCGGAACAGATAGTTGCGGGGATCGCCAAGCACCTCACGCTCGACGATTTGAAGGCCGTGATTTCGGCCGCGCATCTCTCCGGCAAAGGCGGCGAGCTTGCGCTCCTGTTCAAATACGGCGTGGAGCTCGCTGTCAAGCTGGGCTCACTGACGAAGGAGTCTGAAGAACTGTTTCTTCCGCTGGTGGCGGGCTTCGTCGCGCCGATCGTCGCTGGACTGTTTGGCAGCAGCGTCGACGCTTCAGCCTTCGCGACGCTGGCGGCGAGCGGTCAGCGCAGCGCCGCCGCGACGGCCGTTGTGGACTCGTTCGCCGCTGCGCTGACCGGCGGCGTCGATGGCGAGCAAGATCCGAGCGACGCGGGCGCGAAGCGAGTGGCGGCTGCTGCCGTCAGCGCGACATTGGAGGGCTGGTTTCAAGGCGCCGCGACAGAGCTCCTGCTGGACTGCATTCCGTTTGCGGATGTGCAGCTGAAGGCGCTGACGCAGTTACCCGAGGACATCGTCGGCGCGCTCGGCGTCGGTCGACTCGTGCGCCGCGCGTTCACGCCGCTTATCAACGCCACGGCGACGACGCCGATGACGTGGTTCGCGAACAAAAAGTATGCGCCGAAGCTGCTCGCCGAGGCGACGGCGATCAAGGCGTTTCTCCGTGGGCGCTGGAGCTGGGACGACGCCGCCGAGGAGCTCGCGCGCACCGGCTACAACGACACGCGGCAGGAGGAGCTGCTCAACGACCTGAAGAAATTCCAGGCGATCGACGACCTCGCGCATCTCGTGTGGCTCGGGCTCGTGGCGTTCGATGATGCCGCGCAGACGATGCGCGATCAGGGATTCGACGACGAGCAGGCGCAGCGACACTTCAACGTCCGCAAAATCGAGCGGGAGGAAACGACCACGCACGACGTCGTGACGGACGCGATGACCGCCTACGTCGACGGTCGCATCTCGGAGTCGGATCGCGACGCGGCTATCTCTCAGTTCGTGATGAGCCCCAACGAGCGGCAGCTGCTCGCCCAGGCGGCCGGCGTGCGCCGGACGCTCGGCGTGAAGCAACTGACGTCGGCGCAGGTGGAAACGGCGGTGATTGCCAAGGTGTTGAGCTTCGCCGACTACCGGGACGCGCTCACCCGCGAGAACTACAGCAGCGACGCGATCGACGTGCTCGACATCCTCCTCCGACAAAAGGTCACCGGCCAACAGGACGCGGCGCAGCACAAAGCCGACATCGCGAACGAGAAGGCCGCCGCGGCGCAGACGAAAGCCGCTGCCGCCGCGCAGAAGAAAAGCGAAATCGACGCGGCGCGACAACTCAAGGCGCAGGGCTCCATCGCCGAGCTCGAGCACGCGGCCGTGATAGGTCTGATACCTATCAGCCGTCTCGAGCAGATCCTCGACCCGCAGTTCACCGCGGACACGGTGCAGATCTACGTCGACGAC
>Ga0070732_10001847_pt1 | contig 11522 bp, 10 predicted proteins | sample Coa_R1_5_FD_66449 | JGI IMG/M metagenome (GOLD analysis project Ga0070732, IMG submission 66449) | Surface soil microbial communities from Centralia Pennsylvania, which are recovering from an underground coalmine fire - Coalmine... | ecosystem: Environmental > Terrestrial > Soil > Unclassified ...
GGCGCAGGCTTTGGGGCCTTTGCGCTCAACCCCGGCGGCAGCATTGTAGGCGATTCGCGGCGAAACACAAGTGTTTTCTCGCGTTGTTCGTGAACCGGGCCGCCCCTAACCAATTCCGATCTTTTGGGGAAGAAAAAGGAGCTGCTATGAAGTTCGCGACTGTTACGAAGAGTTTGGTAGTGGGGTTGGCTTTGACGCTGGCCTCCAGCGCGTTTGCCGCCAGCAAGGCAAACCTGACCTTGAACAATCCAACCAGCATCAACGGAACCACACTTAAGGCCGGCGATTACAAGTTGGAGTGGGATGGCAGCGGCCCCAACGTGGAAGTCAGCATCATGCAAGGAAAGAAGGTCGTCGCCAAGGTCCCGGCAAAAGTCGTCGACCTGAACCAGTCTTCTGCCAGTAACGCCGCCCTGCTGAAACAAAATAGCGACGGAACTACAACCCTTGCTGGAGTTCGCTTCCAAGGCAAGAAATACGCCCTTGAACTCGGCGAGGGCAGCGACGGCATGCAAGCCGGATCAAGTAAGTAGATCCTCCGCCCATAACCTCGGTACACAAAAATGAAGGGAGCACTCGCGTGCTCCCTTTTTAACTAGCTTCGGCCGCAAGTGGAGAAAAAAGGAGCGGACGATCCCCTTCAACACGCGACGAAAATCACTTCAGTACTTCGGCACCTTCGGGTCCACGCGATCCGACCAGGCGGTAATCCCCCCAGTGAGGTTGTGGACCTTGGTAAATCCTGCCTGCTGGAGGAACGCGACGGCTTTCGCGCTGCGCCCGCCCATTTTGCAATGGACGACGATTTCGCGGCTGGAGTCGAGCTCGTTCACCCGCTTCGGCAGATCGTTCAGCGGAATCAGGTATCCACCGATGTTGCAGATCTGGTATTCGTGCGGCTCGCGGACATCAAGCACGAACAGATCGTCTTTCGCATCGAGACGCCGCTTCAGTTCTTCGACTTGAATCTCGGGAACGCCGCTGCCCACAGGTTTCTCCTCCCCACGAATGCCGCAAAACTCGTTGTAGTCTATCAGCTTCGTTACCGTGGGATGCGTGCCGCATACCGGGCAGTCGGGATTCTTTCGCAGCTTCAGTTCGCGAAACTTCATGCCCAGCGCGTCGACCAGCAAGAGGCGGCCGATCAACGGTTCGCCTACTCCGAGAATTAACTTGATAACTTCGGTGGCCTGCATCACGCCGACCAGTCCAGGCAAAATTCCCAGCACTCCGCCTTCGGCGCAAGAGGGAACCAGTCCCGGCGGTGGCGGCTCAGGATACAAGCAGCGGTAGCACGGACCATCCTCGGTAGCGAATACGCTCGCCTGTCCCTCGAAGCGGAAAATCGATCCGTAGACATTCGGCTTGCCCGTCAAAACGCAAGCATCGTTCACCAGATATCTTGTCGGGAAGTTGTCAGTGCCGTCGGCAATGATGTCGAACTCACGGAACAGTTCGAGCGCATTAGCGCTGCTCAGCCTGGTGTCGAAGGTCCGCAGGTTGAGGAACGGATTGATCCCCTTCAGCTTGTCAGCGGCGGAGTCGAGCTTCTTGCGCCCGACGTCGGCCGTGGAGTGAATAATCTGCCGCTGCAGGTTCGTGTAATCCACCACATCGAAGTCGACGAGACCGAGTGTGCCGACACCGGCGGCCGCCAGGTAGAGCGCCAGGGGCGATCCCAACCCTCCGGTCCCGATGCAGAGCACCCGCGCGGCTTTCAGCTTCTGCTGTCCTTCCATGCCGACCTCGGGCATGATCAGGTGCCGCGAGTAGCGAAGGATTTCGTCTTTGTTCAGGGTGACTGGAATTTCTGTGGTGGTGGCCATAGGTCCTCTTTAAGTCTTCCTTCGTGTACCTTCGTGCCCTCTGTGGTTAAAGATCTTGAGTTTCTCAGCCGGAGGAATCGTCGCAGCGGACTACCAGGAAGGGCAACACATACAACAGCGCGTTGTATCGACAGGCTTCATTGCAAAAATCCCGAAGTCTCCAGTCAGGCGACGCCGCCGGCGATCGAAGGCACGATGGAGATGTTATCACCGTCTTTCAGTGCGGTTGCTTCTTTCTGCAGATACCGTATGTCTTCATCGTTGACGTAGAGGTTCACGAAGGCCCGCAACTTCCCTTCGTCGGTGTAAAGGTGCTTGCGGAGTTCCGGATGCTGCGCTACCAGCGCGTTCATGGCCTCGCCGACGGTCGCTCCCGACACGTCCACTGAAGCCTGCTTCCCGACATACTGCCGCAAAGGCGTAGGAATGTGAATCTTGCTCATAGGACTACTGTAAGAGATGCGGCGGGCGCGCGGCAAGATTCAGAGGCGGGCCAGCTTGCGTTTCCGCCTAAAACCGTTAGCGAAGGGCTGATGTTTAGATTGCCAACCAATCGCCTGAATCTGGTACTCATCAAATCGGCGATCGAATGTTCCTATAGTTCGCCAGGCGGCCTAACTGGTTTCGCCCTCGAGCCACACAAACCACTTATCCGTCGCGATCATGCAGACTAGAATCTCTCAGGGAGAAACTGCAATGACGATCTTCGATCCAGCCAGAACTAGAGTCATCAACGCGGGCGGGCCCGGCGGCGGCATATTGCGCCTGATCGGCCTCGGAATCATCGCATTCGTTTTGGTGATCTTGTTGTTGAGTTCGGTCACGCGCGTAGGCACAGGACACGTGGGCGTGTTGACTCTCTTTGGCCGAGTCACCGGCGAGACACTCGGCGAAGGCATTCACCTTATCAATCCTCTGAAGACCAATAACGAGATGTCGATCCAGACACAAACGATCAAGGAATCTGCCAGCGTACCTTCGAGCGAAGGCCTGATGATGGCGCTCGACACCTCGCTGATCTACCACCTGAATCCCGACCGGGCCGCTGAAGTGTTCCAGAAAATCGGCGCAGACTACGAGAATGTAGTGGTTGAACCGACGCTGCGCTCTGCGATCCGCGAATCTACCGCGTCGCATACGGCCAATGCGCTGTACACCGGCGAGCGCGAGATGGTGGCGAAACAGATCTTCGATCAGGTGAACGAGCAACTCCTCAAACGTGGTCTGACGGTAGAGAACGTTCTGTTGCGGGACATTCAATTGCCAGCCACGCTGAAGGCCGCCATCGAGGCCAAGCAGCAGGCCGAGCAGGAGTCACTGGCGATGAACTTCCGCCTGCAGAAGGAAACGCAGGAAGCCCAGCGCAAGCGCATCGAAGCGGCCGGTGTGCGCGACTTCCAGCAGATTGTCGCGCAAGGCATCACGCCCTCTCTGTTGGAGTGGAAAGGAATCGAGGCAACGGAAAACCTGGCCAAGAGCCCTAACTCGAAAGTTGTAGTGATCGGCAACAACAAGAATGGCCTGCCTCTGATCTTAGGGCAGTAGCCGCGGCGAGGCTAGGTTCACGTGGGGACAGCCGCCCTCGGCTGTCCGTCGCCCGAAAGGGCGACTCTTTGTCCTGCTACCATGAAGCCGTGCCTTCCCTGCTCGACATTCGCCATCTCAACATCGAATTCCAAGTGCAGGGAGGAAACTCGGCCGCTCCCGCGGCCGGACAGCCGATGGCGGCTGTCTCCACAAACTCTCGTTCCCTTCAGGCGGTTTGCGATCTGAGCTTTTCCATCGCTCCCGGAGAGGTTCTCGGACTGGTCGGCGAGTCGGGCTCGGGGAAATCGGTTACGTCGCTGGCGATCATGCGTCTGCTGCCGCCCCAAGCTCGCATTTCCGGTGAAATCGTCTTCAGCTCAAATGGAACCGGGCCGTGCGAACTGCCGCGCCTCGACGACGAATCGATGCGCCAATTGAGGGGATCGCGCATCGCCATGATCTTTCAGGAGCCGATGACCGCGCTCAATCCGGTAATGCGCGTGGGCGATCAAATTGCAGAAGCAGTCCTGGCGCACAATGCCGTTTCAAAGAAAGAAGCCTGGAACCGCGCTGTGGACGCCATAAACGACGTTGCTATTCCTGACGCCGCGCGCCGCGCCCGTGACTATCCGCACCAGCTTTCCGGCGGGATGCGCCAGCGCGTGATGATTGCGATGGCGATCGTCAACCGCCCGCAGCTGCTGATCGCCGACGAACCGACTACTGCGCTCGATGTCACGATTCAAGCTCAGATTCTTGAGCTGCTCGCGGCATTGCGCAGCAAGTTTGGCCTGACGATGCTCTTCATCTCGCACGATCTGGCTGTGGTCTCGCAAGTTGCCGATCGCGTAGCTGTGATGTACTCCGGCTGCCTGGTGGAGCTTGGTTCGAAGCGTGACATCTTTCAGTCTCCCGCGCATCCCTATACACGCGGGCTTCTTCATGCCGTGCCCGATCTCCGGACGGATCGTAATCGTCCGTTAGATACGATTGAAGGCACCGTTCCGTCTCTGCAGGCTATGCCTCCGGGATGCGCGTTTGAACCCCGGTGCGAATACCGGATCGATGCGTGTCTGGCGAAATTGCCTGCTCTGGTCGAGGTGACAGCGGGACACTGGGCGCGGTGCCCGGTCGTGAATCGCTAGGGAATTCTTTCCAGCTGATCGCGATTCACCCACAACAACACCGCGAACAGCGCTAGCAGAACGAAGCCCAGGTAGAGTCCATAGTCCGAGTATGCCCCGAGCCAAGGCTGCACAAAGTAGGTTGGCCCTCCGCGGACACGAATTCTATAGGAGCGCACCGGGTCGGTTTGGATCGGTGCCCAACGCGCAATCCAGTAGGCGGTCGCAATCTGCAGGAGAATATTCAGCACAAGCACTCCTGCCAGGACCATCGCCCATCCGGGTGTTTTGCCTTTGAATTGCCATTTCACCTCTCGAATTCTACAGCGCTGCATCCGTCCGATACACGAAGCCCGGACATCAGTCTATAATCGGCAACTTGTCCGGTGATCCGTGCGCATACTGCTGCTCAGTGACATTCACGCCAATCTGGAAGCCTTGGAGGCCTCTCTGGCGGTTGCACCCTCATTCGACACCATCGTGAACCTGGGCGACATCGTAGGCTACGGCGCCAGTCCGAATGAGGTGGCGAGTCGCTCCCGCGAATTGGGCAAGGTCTTCGTGCGCGGGAATCACGACAAAGCCGCCACGGGATTGATGGATCTGGACGATTTCAATCCCATGGCCGCGGCTGCCGCGATCTGGACGCGCGACACACTCACGCCAGAGAACATGCACTGGTTGCGGGAACTGCCACACGGGCCAGTGTCCTTGCCGGATTTTCCCGACATCCAGTTGGTCCACGGCTCGCCCAACGACGAGGACGAATATGTCGTCTCGCTGGGAGATGCGCTGGCTCCTCTGATCACCCTCACGATGCCGCTTACGTTCTTCGGACATACACATCTGCAAGGAGGCTTTTTCGCGAATGGATCGTCGGCCGACGGATTCCGTCCGGAATATCGAACGGTGGGACAGGCAGAATCTGTGGCGTTGCACCTGAAGGCCAACGCGCGGTATCTGATCAATCCAGGATCGGTAGGACAGCCGCGCGACGGAGACTGGCGCGCCGCGTTTGCTCTGTATGACAGCGAAGCGAACGTGGTTCACTTCCACCGTACTCCTTACAACCTGAAAGCAGCGCAGGACCGCATCTTCGGGGCGAAGCTCCCGCCCCGGCTCGCCACGCGGCTCGCGGCCGGGCGGTAATAGCTCGAGTGCACTCACTTTGAAAATGATTTTTCACCACAGAGGGCAAAGGGGAGCACAGAGGAATTAGACTTTCACAATGCCAGTGCCCCGCTCCCGGACTCTCTTCGAACCTCACGACAATCCTCCCGCGCATTATCTGGTCGCTCACAGTGACGGCGGTGCGCGCGGGAATCCCGGACCGTCAGGTTACGGCGTGGTGATCAAGGACGAGTCCGGACGAAAGGTCGCGACCCTCAGCGAATACCTTGGCCACCAGACCAACAATTTCGCCGAGTATCAGGGATTGATTGCAGCCTTGGAGTACGCGCTGAAGCATGGCCCGAAAGCGCTGAAGCTAATCAGCGATTCGGAACTACTGGTCCGCCAGATCAAAGGCATTTACAAGGTCAAGAACGCCACGTTGCAGGACCTGCATGCTCGAGCGATGGAACTGATTAAGCAACTCGACTGGTTCTCGATCGGGCACGCGCTGCGGGAGCACAATCAGGAGGCCGACCGTCTGGCAAATGAAGCCATGGATCGTGGCATGGGTCGGAGTGTGGAAAGTGTGACCGCGGGCGACCCTTCGACTTCGCTCAGGGCAGGCTCGCCCGCGAAAGTCTTAGAGCGGCCACTGGCCCAGGAATTTGCGGGTATTGTCCGGCAGGGGAAAGTGGAACTGGAGAATGGAAGTCTGCCCGACGGGACACGGGTACAGGTGAGGGTAAAGAAGTAAAGAACCTACTTATCTTTGGGTACAGCGAAAATCTACGCCGCTTCGCGGCTGGACAGCCGATGGCGGCTGTCCCCACATAAAACCTATTCTGTGGCAGACGTATGATCGTGGATGATCTTCCATCCGTCCGGGAACTTGCGGAAGATCAAGGTGAAGCGGCCATGGGGCGTTTTGCCGTCGGGCATGGTGAGTTGCCACTGGCCGCGGACGAATGCCGCCTCAGGGCCGAGAACTTCAATACGCAAATCCGAAAAATCCAGCTTTCCCATTTCGTGGCCGGGACTGGCGTAGGTAGCCCGGTAGCGATCGATCGTCGCCTGCCATCCCTTGGATTCTTTCGCGCCCGAGAAGAACGTCAGATCGGGAGAATTCCAGTAGCCCGTCATGAAAGCGTCGAGGTCGTGACGATTCCAGGCGTCCTGTTGGGTGAGGAGGACGTGCTCGATGGCGGATTTGGGATCGGAATTTGCAGCTTGAGCCGCAGCGGGGATCGGGACGAAGAAGGACGCCATCGCGAGGAATGTAAAGATCGTCTTCAAGTGCCCTCCGATAAGTGGACGCGTGCGGCGTTAGTGCGATTCTTCAGTGGCTGGCGCTGTATCAGGCGTATCCACTTTTTGTGCAGCGTGCGACACAATCGGCGAGGGCTGGAAATCCCCGACGTCTCTGCCATTCATCGCAACAGTCATGAAGTTGGCCCAGATGGGCAGGGCGGCATGGGCCCCGGTTTCTTTTGCGCCGAGCGATTTCTTTTCGTCGTAGCCGACCCAGACTCCACACGTCATGGTTGGCGTGAATCCCACGAACCAGGCATCGGTGAAATCGTTCGTGGTACCTGTCTTGCCGGCAACAGGAAACGGCAGCTTCGCAGCGGCAATGCCGGTGCCGTGCAGCACGACCTCGCGCAGCATCGAGGTCATGATGCGGGCCGTGCGTTCGCTGATCACATCTTTCACTTCGGGGAAATCTTCTTCCAGCACGCGCCCTTCGTAGTCGGTGACGCGCGTGATGTAGCGCGGGCTGACGCGCACTCCATCGTTAGGAAAGACGCTGTAAGCAGAGGCTTGCTCCAGCAGCGTGATTTCCGCCGATCCCAGGGCAACGGGCAAGTATGGAGGTAATTTGGAAGTGACGCCGAAGCGTTCAGCATAATCGATCACACTCTTGATCCCGACTTTGTTGGCAAGTTTTAGTGCGGGAATGTTGCGCGATTGAGCCAGCGCCCGGCGCAGCGTGATGATCCCTTCGAATTTCTCATCATAGTTGTGCGGAGTGTAGGCGCCGGAAGGCGTATCGAAGCTGACCGGCTCATCGAGGATGGTATCGTCCGGGCTGGCCCCGCCGTCGATCACGGTCGTGTAGACATAAGGTTTGAACGAAGAGCCGACCTGGCGCAGAGCCTGCGTGGCGCGGTCGAACTTCGAGGTGTTGAAGTCACGTCCGCCAACCATGGCCTTGATCCCGCCGGTGGCGTTGTCGATCGCAATCAGCGCCGCTTGTGCGCCCGAATCTTGCTCAAGGCTGACTTTCGCAGCGCCGTTCGCACTGAGAGAAATAATTTTGACGTAGCACACGTCGCCGGTCTTAAGGATGTCGGCGAGCTTGTGCTGGGTCCAGGCGACATCGGCCTGCCCAAGAGCCGCGGTATAGCGGCCGAACTTCAGCGTGGCGATTCCCGGACCTGCAGACGTCACTAACGCGTGAACGTATCCGTTGACCTCGGGTTCATCGTCCCAGTCGGGATGGGAATACTTCTCGAGAACTTCGCCGTCGCCCACAACATTTTCCAGATGGCCCTTCCATCCGTGGCGGCGCTCGTAGGCAGCGAGGCCATCGAGTATGGCCTGATTCGCGGCCTTCTGGAGTTCCACGTCGAGCGAGGTGTAAACCTTCAAGCCACCTTCGTGGACCTGATCGGTACCGAACTTGCCTTCGAGGTAGCGGCGAATCTCTTCGACGAAATACGGAGCCAGCGAGTTCGGATCGTGGGCAAGCCGCAGCGTAAGCGGAGCGGAACGGGCGTCGTTGGCCTGTGCCGCGGTGATCTTGCCATCCTCGACCATGGCGTTGATCACCCGATTGCGGCGCTGCAGTGCACGATCAGGATGGTTAATCGGCGAATAGTAGCTTGGTCCTTTGGGAAGGGCCGCCAGCAGACTAGCCTCGGGTAGCGTCAGCTGCTTGGCGGGCTTGCTGAAGTAAAACTCTGACGCAGCTTCGAAGCCGAACACTCCATGTCCGAGTGCAATCTGGTTGGCGTACAGAGTGAAGATCTGCGGCTTGGTGAAGCGGCGCTCGATCTGGATCGCGAGCATGGCCTCCTGCACCTTGCGCTGCCAGTGGCGGTCGGGGGAAAGGAACAGGTTGCGCGCGAGCTGCATGGTCAGCGTGGACGCGCCCTGGACTTTGCCTCCGGATTCGATGTCACGGTAGGCAGCGCCGACGATGCGCCAGAAGTTTATCCCGGAGTGACGGTAGAAATCTTTGTCTTCGATCGAGACCAGCGCGTCGCGGAGCACCGGCGGGAAATCGTCGTAGCCCACGACGACTCGTCGCTGCAACGCGAACGAGCCGATGACTTTTCCGTGATCATCATAGAGTTCAGTGATCGAGCTGGGCCGATAGGCTTCGAGCGCGTCCACCTGGGGCAAGTCGGTGGTGTATACGAGCAGCAAGCCACCGGTGGCGCCGACCAGAATCGCGATCAGGATCAGCAGGCCAAACAGGACGCGGCCTACGAGCTTGCGCCCGCCGATTTCCACCTCGGGGAGGTTTTCGTAAAGAACCTTCATGGCGCGCTGAGTCAGGATAGCACCTGGAGGAATCGTCGACTGTGGACTTGGATGGGTAGGGCGGCGAGACGCCGTCCCGACAGCCGGCGGGGACGCCGACGCTACGGATTTGCGACCGGCTCCGGCACGACGGACAGCTCTTCCTTCGCCCTAGCCACACGGCACAGGAAAATTGCGGAGCCCAGATAGAGGATCGCAGCGAGGATCGTGAGCGACTTTAAGCCGAACCAGAGCGATGCCGACTCCAGAAGGCCGCCAACCAGGGAGCCGAACAGGTTCGAACCTAACGCGCTGCCACGGAAGCCTGCGCGAGCAAAGCTTGAGACGAAGATGATCCCGGCGAAGAACACTGGAGTGCAGAGAGCTAACGTGGCCGCGATCGCGCGCAGTGACCACGACTCGAAGAACAGCTTCTGCATGGGAACGACATACATCACCGCCAGAGTTAAGAAAAGGCCCGCATAGGCCGCTGGGAGCGGGATTCGCGTAAATGCGCCATACGCCAGATTGGCCCCGACAATCAGGCATAGCAATCCGGAGACAACAACGGCATTCACCACCCATGTCGTGCCGAACAGAAGCGCCATCTTGCTGACGATCTGGGCTTCGAGCAGCATGAATCCTGCGCCGAGAAACATGAAGTGCAAGTCCAGGCGCGCACCTTCGCCACTAGCCTGACGCAGGACCCATCCAAAGATAACCAGGACTGCGATCGATACCAGAATCACGATAAGGGGAAGCCCCGGCTCGTGCTGATAGAAGTACGGCCAGTCGTCGGTGGTCGAGATAGTTTGTTGCATCGTCCTGGTGGAGTGCGACGCGAGATAAGCGGCTAGCGCAGGATCGCACGTAGCCTTGGCCAGGCGATCGCGCGATCCGGCGACGAAGAAACTGCCGTACGTGTCGTAAGCGGTCGGGCTGCTCTGGAACTGAGTAGGTTCCTGATCGAAAGCATCTTGCATCAAGTGAAACAGACGGCCGGCGATCCAGGGGTTGTCCACCCGGAACTTCACAATGAACAGACCATCTGGCCGTAGTAAGCGCCTGGCACGCTGCAGCGCCTCCCGCGTGTAGACATAATTGTCGATGCGAATGTTGGTGAAGTTCGAGGTCGTGGTGTGGGAATCGAGGAGAGAAAAGACGATGAGATCGAATTGGTCGTGACTGTTCTCGATGTAACTGCGGGCATCATTGTTGACGGCTTGCGTGCGGGAAGATTGATAAGGATGTTCGAAGTGGATTTGACGCCCGAGCTGGAGAATCAGAGGGTCAATTTCTACAGCGACGACGCGGCCGGCACCATTTCGAAGTGCCGCGGCAACGTCGTTCCCCATGCCCGAGCCCAACACTAACACCGACGGCGGGGAAGGATACAGCCGGTAAGGCAAGTTGTACGAGCTCCATTCCACCGGGTGTTTGAGAAATTCCTGCGGATGCGACTGGACGAAAGCAGGCGAGAGGTTCCAAACCTTCTGAAACCAAGCGCCGTTCGTCGTCAGATCGTAAGCCTCAATCTGGCCATCGGCGTAGACCGGCTTCAGTACCAGCTTCTGATAAGGAGACCAATAAGTAGTTGCGTTGCGGTCGTCGGGTATCGCGAGCAGGACAATGCACGCGAGGAAGGTGGCGCCGACAGCGGTACGTGCTGCGGGATGCCGCCAGAACAACGATACTGAAAGGATTCCTGCCACCAGAAACCATAACCAAGGGGGCTGATGAAGGAAACAGACAAGCGTGTAGCCACCGATTCCGGCAAGGCTAGCCAGGATGTTTGCGGTATAGCCCGTAACGCCATTCGGAGACTTTTCCAGATACCATCCCACGAGTTGGCCAAAGGGAATGAACGAGGTCGCGACGACCGCAAACAGCGGAACGACAACCGCCATTGCCAATACCATCCCAGTCCAATTCGGCGGCGCGGGCGGAACGCTCCAAAGATGCACTTCAACTCCGCCTCCCAAGAGCAGCGGTAATGCGTCCATAGCCTTGCGCAACGGCGGGATCGGTGCTGTGAGGATGATGGTCACCAGCAGCAGAGGCGCAATGATTGCGATCAGGCGAACCCGGAGTCGGCAGAGATAACAACCCAGACCGAAGCCCAGAAAACATGCAACTAAGACAAAATTCTTGAAATAGGCAAAAACGCTGACTTCAGAAGTTACCCAGCGAATCATCAGCATTTCTAGAAACAGGGACAGGAGACTGACAAGGGCGAGTTGGCGGTAGCTGAATCCGCCGAGGTCTTCGACTCGGATTTCCAGCCAAAGAGGCGAGGCATGTTCGGTTCTCAAACGCTTAAACACACCTTGGACAATCAGAAGCGCGAGAACAGCGATCAGAAAAAGAAACAGAAAGGAGATTGACGAATGGGTAATGGTTTCCACAG
>Ga0070732_10001848_pt1 | contig 11520 bp, 10 predicted proteins | sample Coa_R1_5_FD_66449 | JGI IMG/M metagenome (GOLD analysis project Ga0070732, IMG submission 66449) | Surface soil microbial communities from Centralia Pennsylvania, which are recovering from an underground coalmine fire - Coalmine... | ecosystem: Environmental > Terrestrial > Soil > Unclassified ...
AACCATGCGGTATCTACCATCCTTGGTCGCGCGAGTGCCAAGAGTAATCGGTTTTCCCTCCCGCGCCTTCCAGTCAATAGCTTAGACGATCAAGCATTCTTCCTTGCAAAGCTCGAGGGTGGTTACGATTGGTTGCACTGGCCTCAGCTACTTAAGAAAATGGTGTTGCACAACAGCTCCATTCTGCAGTCGTCTGGCACAAACGAGCCAACCGCAAGAACCAGCTGAAATCTGGGGAAAATGGGCCCTAGCAACAGAAATATCTATCCAGGCTGGAACTCAGCGTTAACCATAGTCCGAGACAACACTATCGTTTAAGGCATGGGAAACACTCTAAGATACGTCCTGATAACGCCGGCACGGAACGAGGCGGCTTTTATCGAAAAGACGATTGAGTCGGTGGTAGCACAAACGGTACGCCCTGTGAAATGGGTGATCGTCAGCGACGGATCGACCGACGGTACCGACGAGATCGTTACACAATACACGGCCAATACACCGTGGCTTGAACTTATCCGGATGCCCGAACGTCGTGAACGGGACTTTGCGGGGAAGGTACGTGCATTCAATGTTGGATACACCAGAATGGCAGGCTTGAAATATGACGTGGTCGGAAGCTTGGATGCAGACATCTCGTTCGAACCAGACTATTTCTCCCTGTTACTTGAAAAGCTGTCGTCAGATCCGGGACTAGGGGTGGTTGGCACCCCGTTCCAAGAAACTTCTGGGCAAGTATACGATTATCGTTTTGTCAGCGTTGAGCATGTTTCCGGAGCATGTCAGGTATTTCGGCGTGAGTGTTTCGAACAAATCGGCGGCTATTTGCCGGTGGAGGGCGGGTCGATCGATCACATAGCCGTGATCACGGCACGAATGAAGGGTTGGAAAACTCGGACATTTACCGAGAAGATCTGCCTACATCATCGAGTAATGGGAACCGCAGGCCGGGGCCTAATGAAGTCACGCTTCAAACTCGGTGTGAAGGATTATTCTATAGGGAACCATCCCCTATGGGAGCTCTTCAGGACCGCTCGTCAGATGAGTTTGCCCCCGATCCTCATCGGTGGGCTAGCCCTCGGAGCAGGCTATTTGTGGGCGTCCATCCGTCAATTTCCGCGTCCAGTATCACCCGAGCTGGTTGCCTTCCACCGACGAGAGCAAATGCAACGCCTAAGCCGGTTTATCCGCCGTAACCGGTCAGTCGTTATCGAGGATGTCAAACCCTCTAGTTATTGTGCTTAACAACTGCTCTTTTGATTGTGGGATGCAGAGCAAGAATCCAGAAAAAGTTCCGCTCCAACAGATCAAGTGGGCGACGAGGTTGAGTTGACGGAAGCGAACATTCATACGAAGCCGGTCTCTTGCGGCTGTCTCATCATCAATGCCGACGACTGGGGCCGCGATGACCGAACCACCAATCGAATCTTGGAATATTTCAGCGACGCGTACTCTCCTCTGCGACCGGCATGGTTTTTTCATGGGAGATTCCGAACGTGCTGCGAATAGCGCCCAATAGCCAGGGCTTGACATCGGCCCTACCACGTGGGAAGTCTTTCGAACGGCTTACCAGATGAGTTATGAGCCGTTTGTACCCGGTGGGTTGTTACTCGGCTGCGCCCTCGCCCAGTGCCGCCGTTGGTGGAGCGCCACTGACTACAGAGACGCAATTACACCCAGTTACCCCCAAAAGGTAAGATAAATTCATGTGTGGAATAGTCGGCGCCTTGGGATTTCAGAATAGCGACTTTCGGGTTACGAAGCCGTATCTCGCCCGCCTGCGCGATCAAATGATTCACCGGGGGCCGGATGGCGCCGGGCTTTGGATCGACCAGGCCTTAAATGTCGGCTTGGGACACCGCCGGCTCGCGATCGTAGACCTCTCCCCGGAGGCCGACCAGCCGATGTGCAATGAAGATGGAAGCCTCTGGGTCTCTTTCAACGGCGAGATCTACAATCACGCCGAGCTCCGTCAGGAGCTCAACCGCATTCGCCCGCGGCATTGGAAAACCCATCACTCAGATACTGAGGTCATCGTCCACGCATTTGAAGAGTGGGGCATCGACTGCCTGAACTCGTTTCGCGGCATGTTTGCAATCGCGATTTGGGATGGTCGTTCCCGCGAGATGTGGCTCATCCGCGACCGGATCGGCATAAAGCCGCTTTATTACACGCTGGACAACGGCCGACTGGCGTTCGCATCAGAGATCAAGGCGCTCTTCGCTGATCCCCTCCAGAGTCGCGATATTGACGAAGAGTCGCTATTCCACTATCTCTCGTTCCTCACGACCCCAGCGCCGCGCACCTTGTACCGGGGAATCCATAAACTTCAGGCCGGGACGTGGTTGCGGGTCCGACCGGACGGAAGCGTTCAGCATCGTCGATATTGGGATGTCTGGGAACACACGAAGCCGCTCATAGGCGTTCCGGAGCCCGAGCTTATCGAGCACCTCATGGCCGAGCTCCGAACCGCGATCCGCCTTCGGAAAATGGCGGACGTTCCGATCGGCGTCTTTCTTTCCGGCGGAATCGATTCCAGTACGAATGCGACTCTGTTCTCGGAGGGCGAGTCCGGGCAAGTACACACTTTCACGGTCGGGTACGAGGGTAATTTCCCATCCGCCCCTAACGAGACGGAATACGCGCGGCGCACGGCTGCGAGAGTTGGCGCATCTCATCATGAGAAGCTTTTGAACGTCAACGATGCGATCGAATTCCTCGGGACCATGGCAAGGCTCCAGGATGAGCCCATAGCGGATCCGGTTTGCGTACCAATCTATTATTTATCGAAGCTGGCTAGGGACCACGGATGTATCGTCTGCCAGGCGGGCGAAGGCTCCGATGAACTGTTCTGTGGCTATCCCCTCTGGCTCAGGTTTCTACAACTACAGAGCGCCGACCGCCTTCCCGTACCTTCCGTGATAAAGCGCCTGGGGTTGGGCGCACTGGCGGCCGCCGGCAAGGATCAAACCGTTCATTACGAATGGTTACGGCGTGGCGCGAGCGGTAATCCCGTGTTTTGGGGCGGTGAGGAAGCTTTTACCCACGTCCAGAAGCTCCGGCTGCTTCACCCCGACTTGCGGAAGAGATTCCGCGGTCTCACTTCTTGGGACGCCATTTCGCCGATCCGGGAGAGGTTCCTTGCGAACGCGTGGGACAAGTCCGATCTCCACTGGATGTCTTATCTGGACCTGAACCTCCGCCTGCCTGAGTTGCTACTAATGCGCGTCGATAAAATGAGTATGGGCGTCAGCCTCGAAGCCCGCGTGCCTTTTCTCGATCATAAGTTCGTCGAACTCGCGCTCAGCATACCGGCTAGGGCGAAACTCGGATCCGGAGGGACAAAATATCTTCTCAAGAAGGCCGTTCGCGGATTGTTGCCCGATGAAATCATCGATCGAAGAAAGCAGGGCTTCAACGTCCCGCTCCCCGAGTGGTTCAACGGGCCACTTGGGGCGGCCGCGCGAAGCGAGTTGCAGGCCTTCTGCGCCGACACTTCTTTCCTGGACATCAATGAGGTGACGAAGTTGCTGGATAGTCCCGCGCGGGCATCCGCCTGGTACCTCCTCAACTTCGCGCTGACAGTCCGGCATACTCAACGGGGTGATGTGGTTCCCGCAGCGGTTTAGCTCATGGATGTTGCCGTAAGTCCTAAAATTCTTATCACCGCACTGGAAATCGTTGCGAGTTAATGCAGCGAAACGGGCTTGTAGGATGCTGATTATCAATGCTGACGACTGGGGCTACGACGCGCATACCACAAGGCGAGTCCTCACTTGTGTGGAAGGTGGCTCCATTTCATCAGTCAGTGCGATGGTATTCATGGAAGACTCCGAACGTGCGGCTTCTCTGGCGCGAGACCACGGAATCGATGCCGGGCTCCACTTGAACCTAGATACTCCTTTTAGCAAAGTTCCCGTTACCAGCAACCTGCGGGAACACCAAACTAGGCTCGCGGGTTTCCTTCGTAATCCGTTCTCGCGCGCTTTTTTCCACCCAGGATTGGTTCGCTCATTCGAATATGTCGTGTCATCCCAATTGGATGAGTACAATCGTTTGTTCGGCACGCCACCGCGACGGATCGACGGACACCACCATTTGCATCTGGCTGCAAACGTGCTTTTTAGCGGGCTACTCCCTCTCGGTACGATACTGCGGCCGCATTTTTCTCGGGAACCCGGAGAGAAGCGAATTCGCAACTCTATTTTCCGGTGCTATGCAAAACTGATGCTCGCAAGGAGTCATCGAACGGTGGATAGTCTGTTCGCTCTGCCGCCACTCGAACCCAAGAGGCTCTTGCGGATCTTCTCCCGGTCTCGTCAGATTGCTGTTGAAGTTGAGGCGCATCCAGCCAACCCGGTTGAGTTCGAGTTCTTGACGGGCGGAGCTCTATTTCGACTTCTGGGCGACATACCTCTATCGCGCCACCATCTCCCCTTACCCGTTTGAATCATCAGAAGGCCCACAAATTGCATCCTGGACCAGCCACTGTCGTTACAGTATTTGCCGAGGCTCTGTCTGCACCAGAAGTTGCATGGAGTCTCCTTGATGCTGGTTTTAATGTTACGAGCATCGCCCGCCGCGGGCGCGGCTCAGCGCTGCGGCATAGTCGCAAGGTCGTTTGCCACGAGATTTGTCCCCCCGAACAGGATATTGCGCAGGCCCTCCGCGATATGGTGTCGGTACTGAACTCGTTCGGCGATCGGCATAACGGCCCAATACTCTTGTTTCCGCTGGATGATACAGCGTTGTGGATGTGTAGTGAATTGGCTCCGAACGAGAGCTGGATCCTAGTCGGCCCCGGCAAATCCGGTGCCGATCTTGCACTTAATAAGTGCCAGCAAACCCGACTTGCGTGCGAAGCCGGTTTCAAGGTCCCCGAAACAGGTGTCGCCAGTTCGGTCGCTCAGGCTATAGCCCTCGGCGAACAGATTGGTTTTCCTCTTGTCCTTAAACCCGTGGAGTGCACTCCGGTGCGGAACGGGCGAAAAATAGCTCGAAGGACACGGATTTGTGCAAACGCAAACGAATTCGAAGCAGCTCTTCGAGAGTGGAATGAAAGCATACCCGTGCTTCTGCAGAAATACATCATTGGAGTTGGGGAAGGTGTCTTTGGACTGGCAACTCCGGAAGGAGTCCAGGCCTGGAGTGCTCATCGTCGCCTACGAATGATGAATCCCCATGGCTCAGGCGCCTCTGCCTGTGTATCGATACCTGTAGATCCAAACATTCGACAGAAGACCGAGGCCCTGATCGGAGATGCGAGGTGGACAGGACTATTCATGGTAGAGCTGCTGAGAGACCGGTCAGGGGAAGCATGGTTTGTTGAACTGAATGGCCGGCCTTGGGGTAGCATGGCCCTAGCCCGCCGCCAAGGCCTCGAATATCCGGCTTGGAGCGCGTCCATGGCGCTCGCCCATGGGTCGCACATCGGTACCGCCAAATCTGCCTCACCAGGGCTGGTCTGCCGGAACCTTGGCCGCGAACTTATGTACCTGCTGTTCGTTATCCGCGGTCCAAGATCCGCGGCGATGGTCGACTGGCCATCGTTCTGGACAGCAGTTCGCACAATCCTGCGAACCAGCCGCAGTGAGCGTTATTACAACTGGCGTAGTGACGATAAGAAAGTGTTTTTTGCAGATTGTTTTTATACATTACGAGACAACCTACTTAAGGTACGAGGCTAATTACGCGTGACAGTTCTTGCCGCTTGTCATGTCCATTCTAACCTGTCTTATGACGGTAGTTATACGCTCGAAGCATTGAATGACAAGTTCAGTCGCGCTGGTTACCGTGTTCTGCTGATGACGGAACATGATCGCGGCTTCTCGCCCGAACGACTGTGCCAGCTACGTCAGTTATGCGACGCAGCCAGCACGAGGGACCTCTTGATGATACCGGGCATTGAGTACAGCGATGCTTCAAATCAAGTCCACATTCTAGTATGGGGCGACGTTCCGTTCTTAGGTGAAAACCTGCCGACCGTGAAGACATTGCGCAAAGTGAAGGAGGCGGGCGGTGTGGCAGTGCTTGCACATCCATTTCGAAGAAATGCCTGGCAGTGTTTCGAGCCAAATTGGGGAGAGGCGCTCGCGGGAATCGAAGTGTGGAATCGAAAGTACGACGGCTGGGCACCCAATCGCATTGCGCAAGATCTCCAGCGTAGTGTCGGCGCCATTCCTTTTGTTGGTTTGGACTTCCACACTCAGAGGCAGTTCTTCCCGCTGGCGATGGCAATGGACATCGACTCGACGGTGACTGAGCGGGCGGTCCTGGACTGTATTCGCGCCCGTCGAGTCAACCCCCGAGTGTTTGGATTAGAGGTCGAGGGCCAACTGGTTCGCCACGCCTTGCCGATCCTGGAGGCGGCGGAAGCCTCCCGAAAGAAGGTCGCTCGGGCCTCGAGAAAAATGAAATTGCGCGTTTGACTGCCCTATGTCATCGATATCGCAAGTTCCTCATATCAGCGTCTGCATCTGCACGTTCCAGCGGCCTGAATACCTGTGCCGAACATTGAAGGCGTTGAACGCACAGGAGACCGGTGACCTCTTCACCTATTCCGTGGTGGTCGTGGACAACGATGCCGAGGCCTCAGCCAAAAACACCGTATCCGAGTTTACGTCTCTCGGCGGGCATCCCGTGACATTCGTCGTGGAGCCACAGAAGAACATCGCGTGTGCCCGCAACGCTTCGGTGTTGCACTCATATGGGGATTACATCGCCTTTGTCGACGACGATGAATACCCGGCTCAGGATTGGCTTCTCAAATTATTCCAGACCTGTAAAGGCGCTGATGTGGATGGCGTCCTGGGGCCGGTCAGACCCTATTTTGACTGCGCTCCTCCCGCTTGGGTCACGAAAGGAGCATTTTTCGAAAGGCCATCGCATCCGACGGGCATGGTATTACAGTGGTCGCAAACACGTACTGGGAATGTGCTCTTCTCGCGGCGAATTTTGCCAAAAAACGAAGCACCGTTCCGTGTTGAAATTGGGACCGCCGGAAGCGACGTGGACTTCTTTCGGAGATTAATGGAACAAGGTCGAGTATTCATTTGGTGCGAAGAGGCGGTCGTTTTTGAAGTCGTCCCGCCCTCACGGTGCCGGCTGAGTTACCTGTTGAAACGCGCCCTGATGCGGGGCAGCATGTTTCACAAGCATCCTGTCAATCGGATGAAGAATGCTGTGAAATCCCTGATAGCTGTTCCCACTTACATCATTGCTCTGCCGTTCGTCGCGTTGTTCGGCGCACACGTTTTTGTAAAATACTTGATCAAACTCTGCGATCACTTGGCGCGGCTCCTCGGTTTTGTTGGCATTGAGCTCGTTGGGCAGAGGCCAACCTAGCAGGCTCCGCCAGGATCAGCCTCGATCCTGCCCGGCGCGACACTTTGGCACGCATAACGAAGAATCCTTGATTGGGTGGCGGCAGGTGCGTGTTTTGGTCGAAGAATCACCGATGGTTTTGTAGTCACAATGGAGAGTCGCTGATGGGCCTGAAACTTCTCAAAAATGATTTAACGATTAGCAGGCGCAAGATCTACAGAACGAATGCCGAAGTGGGGCATGTGAAACCGGAGGGCGTGTGATCAGTGTCTGTGGCAGAAAAATCAGAATCACGGGACGGTTCTTACGGATCGCCCGCGTGGACGGTGACAGGCATAGATTCCTGGATGACCCGGAGCCGATGGTGAAGGCGCTTAAGGGCTGCGGAACCCGCGTAGACATCTTCACCTTCATGCAGAGGCTTACTGAGCGGGAGCCAAAATATTCCTACCCCATGGAGTGGGAGAACCTGGCCGTTCTGCCCGTATCTACTTTTGATCATTGGTTTACAAAGCAAATACGTTTCGCGCCTCGCGGCAGGGTACGACAAGCAGAAAAGAAGGGTGTGAAAGTTCGCGAAGTGCCGTTTGACGACGCTCTCGTCAAAGGTATCTGGGAAATCTATAATGAATCTCCGGTTCGCCAAGGCCGGCATTTCCCGCACTATGGCAAGGATCTCCAGACAGTGCATAAAGCGGAAGCGACGCATCTTGATAGCAGCATTTTCATCGGCGCGTATTTCGAGGAAAGACTCATTGGTTTTGCCAAACTAGTTCATGATGAAACCCATACGCAGGCGAACTTGATGAACATTCTCTCGTTAACGCAATACCGCGACAAGTGCCCAACCAACGCGTTGCTCGCGCAAGCGGTTCGTTCTTGCGCCGCGAGAAGCATCCCTTTTCTGGTTTACCAAAAGTTCCTATACGGCAAGGAAAAATCGAGTAGCTTAAGCAATTTCAAAGAAGTAAATGGATTTGGGGGAGTGGACGTGCCTCGGTACCACGTTCCATTGACCCGCCTGGGCTGGCTGGCGTTGCATCTGGGCTTCCACAAAAGGCTCGCTGACCGTTGCCCAGAACCGGTGCTCACCAAGCTTCGCAACCTCAGACGAGCGTGGTACAGCCACAGAGATCGGCCGGGGGAAGCCGGTCCGACCGAAGTCGCCTAATAATGCCTGGAATCGTTGGTTTAATTACGCGGATTCCTCGGCAGCAGGCGGAGCCTCTAGTGCTGCGGATGGCGGAAAGGCTTCAGCACGAATCCTTTTATGTCACCGGAACCTGGAGCGATGAGGAATTAGGGGTGTATGTCGGATGGGTGGCCCGCGAGGGTTCGTTCTCGGCAAATATGCCACTCCGTGACGGGCGCAACGAAAGCGTGCTCGTCTTCTCGGGCGAAGACTACTCAAGGTGCTCCTCCTCCGCCCCCGTGGCGGTCCGGTCCGATGGGCAGGATGGCCCCGGATATCTCCTCCAACGGCGGCACGACGATCACGCATTTCCGGCAAGTCTGAACGGCCGCTTCCAGGGGCTGTTGATTGATCGTCCACGGGGTTGCGCGCTGCTATTCAATGATCGATATGGAATGCACCGCGTGTACTATCACGAATCCGCTGATGCATTCTACTTCGCCGCGGAAGCCAAAGCCATTTTGGCTGTGTGCCCCGAACTGCGGCGGGCGGACCCCCGGGGGTTGGGGGATTTGGTTTCGTGCGGTTGTGTGCTTGAGAATCGTTCGCTGTTCGAGGGCCTCAAGGTTCTGCCGCCTGGGTCGGCGTGGACCTTCCGGCCGGGCGCAGGTGTCCAAAAGTGCGTCTATTTCCAGCCACGGGAATGGGAAGAACAGACGCCATTGGAACACGAGGCATACTATGAAGAGCTAAAATCTGTATTCACCCGCAACCTGCCGCGATATTTCGAGGGCAGGGAGCGTATCGGGATGTCGTTGACCGGCGGATTCGACACCCGAATGGTGATGGCATGGCAGAAATGTCCGGCGGGATCGCTGCCGTGCTACACGTTCGGTAGCGCGTTCCGTGAGAATCGGGATGTGATCATCGCGCGGAGGGTTGCCCGTGCCTGTGAGCAGCCTCACCAAGTAATCGTAGCCGGTGCCGATTTGCTGGGAAACTTTCCCAGATATGCCGAACGGACGGTGTACCTGACGGACGGCTGCACGAGCGTTAACCACGCTCCCGTCCTCTATTCCAACGAGAATGCGCGAGCGATTGCACCCGTAAGAATGACCGGGAACTATGGCGATCAGATAATCCTGAGGTTGAGAGCTTTCAAGCCCTCGAGACTGACGCCGAGTTTGTTCCATCCCGACTTTGCCGCCCACGTCAACGCCGGCGTCGAGGCGTATCGTGCCGCAACCGATGCACACCCCCTTACATTCGCTGCCTTTCGTCAAGCGCCCTGGTTTCATTACGGATTGGCGGCACTCGAGCACACCCAGCTCACCCTGCGCACGCCATACCTGGATAACGACTTCGTGCGTACGAATTACAGGGCGCCTCAGTCGGCATTGACAAGCAACGAGGTGCGCTTACGCTTGATTGCGGAAGGCAATCCCGCCCTTCGGCAAATAGCGACAGACCGCGCCAGCAGTAGCTCCATCGCAATTACCGCAGCCTTGGTCCACGCTTATCATGAGTTGACCTTCAAGGCGGAATACGCGTACGACTATGGTATGCCGCCACTTGCGGCCCGGGCCGACCATCTGGTCTCGTGGTTACACCTGGAGCGGCTCTTCCTCGGCCGGCATAAGTATTACCATTTTCGAGTCTGGTATCGAGACGCCCTTTCAAAGTATGTACGCGAGATGCTGCTTGATGAACGCACGCTTTCCCGACCATACTGGGATCGCCGCGCCGTTGAGGCAGTCGTTCGCGGTCACCTTGAGGAGGGCAGAAATTACACCAGTGAGATTCACACACTGCTCACGGTAGAGCTGATTCACCGCCTTTTCATAGACAGCAGATAATCCGCTGGCCCGGCCGGACAGTCTCCGCGGCCGTATCTCCGGTGGCAAGTGCACGCGACCCTATCGTGCAGCGCCATGTTGAGACCGAGACTATACGAACAAAAGATTAGCCGAAGCCCTTTCGCTGGAGTTGCCGCAACGTCGTGCGCATCAATAGGGTGCGTATTCGGCAGCCGTGAAACAGCGCAGGGTGCGAAGCCCCAGCCTCATCAGACCGGGAAGGAGCTCATATGCAACGCCAAGTAGCCAATTTTGTGTCAGGACAGGTCGTCGCAGCCGCCACCGCCGAGTTGTCCGTGATCGTACCGGCCTTCAACGAGCGAGACAACGTCTCTGAAGTCGTGAGCCGACTCGAACAGTGCCTTCAGGGCGAAGCTTGGGAAGTGATTTTCGTTGACGATGATTCGCCGGATGGTACAGCGGCCAGGGTTCGCGAAATTGCGCAGCGCGATCCGCGAGTTCGCTGCGTTCAGAGAGTCGGGAGACGAGGCCTTTCGTCAGCCTGCATAGAGGGAATGATGGCGACCTCCGCACCTTACTTGGCCGTCATAGACGGAGACTGCCAACATGATGAAACGGTGTTGCCTGGCATGTTAGAGCTTCTCCGGAGCGGAGACGCGGACGTCGTCGTCGGAACTCGCTATGCCGCTGGCGGAGGAATCGGGTCCTGGGACGAGTCGCGAGCCAAAATGAGCCGCTTCGCCACACGTCTTAGCCGTACCGTAATCAAGCACGAATTGTCCGATCCAATGAGTGGCTTCTTCGCGCTACGTCGTGAGGTCGTGGAGACTGCGGTACACAGTCTTTCAGGCATTGGCTTCAAGATCCTCCTGGACCTGATTGCCTCCTCACCCAAGTCGCTCCGAGTCAAGGAGGTTCCGTACGAATTTCGTAACCGCCATGCGGGGGAAAGCAAGCTGGACAATCAGGCAGTTTGGAGCTATCTGATGATGCTGGCCGACAAGGCCATTGGCGGCATTGTCCCAGTACGGTTTCTCTCCTTTGCCTTCATTGGCGGAATTGGAGTGTTTGTCCATTTCGCCGTCCTGACCGGACTCTTTCACACGATGTCGTTGTCCTTCACGTTCAGTCAGGGTGCTGCCGCCGTCGTGGCGATGGCCTGTAACTTCAGTCTGAACAACGTCCTTACTTATAGGGATATGCGCCTTAAGGGATGGCGTTGGTTGAAGGGTCTCATCTCCTTCGCGCTCA
>Ga0070732_10001850_pt1 | contig 11516 bp, 9 predicted proteins | sample Coa_R1_5_FD_66449 | JGI IMG/M metagenome (GOLD analysis project Ga0070732, IMG submission 66449) | Surface soil microbial communities from Centralia Pennsylvania, which are recovering from an underground coalmine fire - Coalmine... | ecosystem: Environmental > Terrestrial > Soil > Unclassified ...
GGATGCACCAGCCAGGCCACGGCGATGCTGACCACGTACAGCGCCACCATGGGGGCGGCAAAGATGCACATGTTCAGAATGTCAGTGGTGGGTGTGACAATGGCCGCGATGATGAAGATGATCAGGATGGAATAGCGCAGGTTGCGCCACATGAACCCGGCGCTCACAATGCCCATCAGCGAGAGAAAGAACACCAGGATAGGCAGTTCAAAGATGGCCCCCAACCCGATGATGATGGTCAGGAACAGGTCGGTGTACTCGCCGATGGTGATCATGGGCTGGAACTGCCGCCCATATCCAATCAAAAAGTCCAGGGCTTCGGGGTAGACGATCTTATAGCCGAAGTATCCGCCCGCCAGAAAAAGAAAGATTGTGGATGTCATGAAGGGCAGCACATAGCGCTTTTCATGACGATAAAGGCCGGGCGAAATGAACATCCACAGCTGGTAAAGCACGAACGGAGAGGCAACAAACAGACCCGCCAGCAGCCCAATCTTCAAGTACATGTTGAAGGGCTCGGTGGGGTTCAGGTACACCAGCTTCTCCGGCATGTGATTGCGCTGCAGGGCTTCCATGATGGGGCGCTGCATGAGGCCGAAGATGCGGTCGGCGTAGTAGAAGCAGGCGAAGAAAGCGATGCCCACCCCGGCGATGGAGTAGATAATGCGGCGGCGCAGCTCCTCGAGGTGCTCGAGGAAGCTCATGCTGGCCATCTCGTCTTTGCCGTTGCCGCGGGCGAAACGGGACGGCTGCACTGCAGGATCAGGCATCGGGCCCCTTGGCAGGCGGGATCAGCTCAGGCGCGGGCAACTCAGCAACTGGGGTCTCCCCGGCCGGTTCACTCGCACTGGCGGCAATGGTGTGTTCGGGCGGGACCGAAGGCTCGGAGACGTAGGATGGCACGTTCGTCTCCACTTCCATCTGCTGAATCTCGGTCTCGATCTGCGCCTTGAATTCGTTGCTGGCGCGCTTGAATTCGGCCAGCGCGCGGCCGATCTGGCGGCCTATCTCCGGCATTTTCTTGGGGCCAAAGATGATCAGGGCCAGCACAAAGATGAAGATCATCTCTGGAATGCCGAGGTTCATGGCTCCATCATATAACAGCCGCCCCGGGCCTGAGTATCGGGCCCCGGGCCGTCTGTAAAAGCAACAAAAGAGGCAGCCTCATGGGGCTGCCTCCACAACTGAACGAGTTACTTGGCGGTTGCCTATAGCATGCTGGCGCTGTCCACGTGGATAGTGCCGGCGGAAGAATCCACCTGGCCCTTTACCGCCACGTGGTGGCCGGCATGATCCTTCAGGGCGTCCGGATTGTCCACCGTAAGCACTTTGTGGTCTTTATCGGTTACGAATACCATCTTCTCCCCGGCGGCCAGGCACTTCTTGGTGCATTCTTCGCCCTTGGCGTTCGCGCTCTTAGCTCCGCACTTAGCGTCTGTCACCCAACCCTTGACGGTGGAGGCTTTGGGGGCTTTGTCTTTGGCGGCGGAAACGATCGCCAGGCAGAACAGCAGCGAGAACATCAGAAACAAAAACAGGGTCACTTTCTTCATATAACAGTTTCTCCTCTCACATTATCTGTTTGCGAAACGTGGGTCTCTCCGCCCGCGAGCGGCGCCGCAGGCCGGCGCTGAATGCAAACTGCACAGTGGTTCTTGAACCCCGGACGATTGACTTACCTTTTACCCCAGCTCCGCCTGATCGTGCAACTCTGCACGGCAGGCGCTGGCAAAGGAAAGGCGAACTACGGAGTTTCAGCGGAGGCAAAAGGTTACGCTATTTTTCGGCGGTTTTAGTGGCCGGGTGTTCGCGCTTCGCTGAGGGCACAACGTAAACCACCTCCCCAGGCCGGGCGTAGCGCAGTTCTTCCCGCGCTGCCTTTTCAATCGCCTTGGGATCGGATTTGAGCGCTTTGACCTGTTCGCTATAGCGCTGGTTTTGCTGCTGCAATACTTGAATGTCCTGCTGCAATTTATTGTATTCAATCCGCTTCTGCTGATACACGATCATGCCGTTCGGCCCGAACATGACGTGCACAAACATCCACAGCACCAGCGCTCCGACGGTCGCCGTGCCCAGTTTGCGGCGGGCGGCGTAAACGCGGCGCAGCACGGCCACGCTCTTGCGAAGGGCCGGATTTTTCCAGTTGAGCTTTACTCGAATACCCATTTCTCCGCCGCGGCGATCAGCTTTTGCAGGCCCTCCGCGCTGCGCGCCTCCGCATACACCCGAACCACCGGCTCGGTGCCGCTCAGCCGGTAGCAGACCCAGGAGCCGTCGTCGAGCAGCAGCTTGAGGCCGTCGGTGCGCACCACCTGAGAAACTTTGCGGCCGAAAAATTCGCGCGGCTCCGCCTGCAACTTTTCAGTGAACTTCTGTTTCACCTGCGGCGTCAAGCGGAAGTTTTCCCGGCGCGGGTAATAGGAACCAACTTTGCCAAACAGTGCCCGCAATTGTTCCTGCAGGCTCCTGCCGCGGCGCGCCACCATTTCGCAGCACAGCAGGCCGGCGAGGATGCCATCCTTCTCCGGAACGTGATGGCGGATGGAAAGCCCCGCGCTCTCCTCGCCGCCAATCGCAATTTTGTCCTGCTTGATGAGCTCGCCGATGTACTTGAAGCCCACCGGTGTTTCATAGAGTTCCACCTGGAGCTTCTCAGCCAGAGCATTAACCAAGTTAGTAGTGGCAACGGATTTGGCCACGCCATTCTTCCAGCCGCGGCTCTCCACCAGGTAATCAAACAGCAAGGCAATCACGTAATTGGGCTGCAGAAACGTGCCGTCCTGGTCGAGGATGCCGAAGCGGTCGGCGTCGCCATCGGTGGAGATTCCGATGTGAGCGCCGGTTTCGCGCATCTTCTCCCGCAAAGCTTCAAGCAGGTGATCGTCCGGCTCGGGCGCATGGCCGCCAAAAAGCACGTCGCGCGTATCGTGCACGGTGCTGACGTCCACGCCCGCTTCGCGCAGCAGGCGGTCAGGATAGCTGCGGGCCGCGCCCCACAGCGGATCAAAGGCGATTTTCAGATTCGCCTTGCGGATCGCCTCCAGGTCTACGATCTCGCGCAGGCGAGCCAGATAGGCAGGGCGTACATCAACGGATTCCTTCGCCGGCGTAGCCGCTCGGGCCGGGCCCTTTGGCGGCTCTGCTCCATCGGCGGGCACGCTGGCTTCGATCTGCCGGGTCACGTCGGGCAATGCGGGGGCGCCGTCTGGCGTGGAGAACTTGATGCCGTTATATTCCGGGGGATTGTGCGAGGCAGTGAAATTGATAGCGCCATCCGTGCGCAAGCGGATAACTTCAAAAGCGATGGCCGGGGTGGGCGCCGCCTGCGTAATCACCAGCGGGGTTATTCCGTGCTCGATCAGGATCTGCGATGCCAGGTCGCAGAAAGCTTCTCCCAGGAAGCGTGGGTCGCGGCCCACCAGGATGCGCGCCCCCTGCGGCTTTTGCCCGGCCACATAGCGGGCAACGCCGGTGACGGCGCGCCGCACATTGGCAAAGGTGAACTCCTCTGCCATTACCGCCCGCCATCCAGAAGTGCCGAACTTGATTTGCGTGGGCATGTGATCGCTGTTGGCTGTTGGCCCCGGGCTGCAATCGGGAATTGCCGAGAGCCGAAGGCCGACAGCCGATGGCCGTTACAAGTACTTTCAGTGTTACTGTAGTAGCCCGGAGCACATCGCTGGGCCGACCAACGATTCTAGCCTATGAGCGACAAAAAAATTGTGCTCACCACCACCGGCTCACGAGAAGAAGCGGAAAAAATTGCGCATGCGCTGGTCGAGCGCCGCCTGGCTGCCTGCGTGAATATCGTGGGCCCGATTCATTCCGTGTACCGCTGGCAGGGCAAGGTGGAAAGCGCGCCTGAGCACCTGCTGCTGATCAAGACCACGGCCGCACAGTTCGATGCGGTGGCCAAAGCCATTCGTGAGCTGCACTCTTATGACCTGCCGGAGTGCATCGAACTCTCCATCGAGAGCGGCAGCGCCGAGTACCTGGAGTGGATTGAGCGGTCGGTGGCGGACCGTTAGCCGTTGGGCATTGGCCGTCGGCTCTCAACTATCCGTTATCAGCAATCGTGTAACAACTCCCGGCAACCGCTGCCGTCATGCTGAGGGCCTTCAGGCCCGAAGCATCTCGCGTGCAGCGCCACGGCCCTAGGCTTTTCGCGCGCTCATGTTCAGACGCCAGTAATCCAGCACGAACGGCGGCTGGTCCTGCGCCGACTGCCGGGTAAGCTCGTCCAAGAATCGCTGGCGCAGTTCCGGCTGCCGGATGCGCTCCAGGTGACGGTGGAAGATAACGTTGGCCAGATATTCGCGATACTCTTTGTCGCTGGGCAACTGGACCGGGGCGGACTCCAAACCGGTGTTGATTTCGATGAACCCTGCATGGTGCAGGCGCTCTGCCGTGGTTTCAGGGGAAGCATATTCCCACGGGCTCTGCCAGCCGGCGAAAAATTGGGCCAGAGGCGGCGCGCCAATGAGCGCCTGGGCGCGCTGCAGCAGCTTAGCCAGGTTGGGGCCGCCGCCGCACTGCGCTTCCAGCCAGCCGCCCGGCCGCAGCACACCGTGCAGGCTGCGAAAGAGACGCTCGTGGTCTTTGATCCAGTGGAAAACGGCGGCGCTGAAAATTCCGTGTGCGACCTGATGAAATGGCAACCGCTGCAGATCGGCCACTACGAACTGCACCTGCCCGGCGAAGCGCGGCTGCAATTGCTCGCGCGCAGCGCGCAGCATGTTGTCGGACAGATCCACGGCCAGGAGCCGCCCTCGCGGCAGTCGTTCCAGTAGTTCGCCGGCAAGCCGGCCGGTGCCGGAGCCGGCGTCGAGCACGGTCTCATCGCCGCGCAGATGCACGCGATCCAGCACTTTTTTGCCCCAGCCGAACTGCGGCCGCGACACGCGCTGGTAAACCTCTGAGTTCCATTCCCGCGAGCGTGCCACCGGGGTAGCCTTTTCTTCCTCGCCGATTGGCATCCCCGCGGCCTTTCCACTCATGGCATTCCGCCTCGACTGTCTGACTGTTTTTCTGGCGCGGGCGCCGACGCCCTCGATCACCTGGAAGCGTCGCGGAGATGGTAGCCCCGGGGTGACTCGAACACCCGACCAACGGTTTAGGAAACCGCTGCTCTATCCATCTGAGCTACGGGGCCACGGCAAGCGACTGATTCGATTATCTCATGCACGTATTTTCTGCCTGAGGAACGCGGCCTTTACCTCCGCAGTCCTTAAACCCAATACTGCCCAGGGCAGGACCGGGGTATGCGGCAGAAGGTGCCCCGCCTATCTTGTTGTTGCCGAAGCACTCCCAAGTGGCCGATAATTTCGCCTGGCGGGGGGTGGCGGTCCATGGTTTGTCCTTCCTGTTTGGCGCAGAATCCGGTGGGGGCCTCCCGCTGCGCCGCCTGCGGTTCGCCGCTTTCGACCGCGCCCGCCGAGTCCCCACCCGCGAGGTACGAGAGTTCGGCCGGAGGCCAGAAACAGTCGTCCTCGCAGGAAGCCGCAACCGCCATCGGCTTTGCCCAGACCCCGCCTCCATCAGGTTCGGCCGCTTCCTCCACCGGCTCCGCCATCAGTCAAGCCAAGCCGGTGGATTTTGGCCCACGCTACGAGGTGCAAGCCCTGCTGGGCGAGGGCGGAATGGGGGCGGTGTACCGCGCTTATGACCGGGAACTGGACCGCATCGTCGCCCTGAAACTGATTCGCCCCGAACTGGGCGCAGACCCCGCCATGAGCCAGCGCTTCCGCCAGGAACTCTTGCTGGCCAGCAAGGTCTCTCACAAGAACATTCTGCGCATTCACGACCTGGGCGAGGCCAATGGCACCAAGTTCATTTCCATGGCTTACGTCGAGGGCGAAGACCTGCACCAGCTCTTGAAGCGCGAAGGGCGGCTGCCGGTACCCCGCGCCGTAACCCTCAGCAAGCAGCTCTGTGCCGCGCTGGAGGCGGCGCATGCGGAAGGGGTGGTCCATCGCGATCTGAAGCCGCAGAACATTCTGCTGGATAAGGCGGGGCAGGTTTACGTTTCTGATTTCGGTTTGGCCAAGTCGCTGGCCGCCGACGCCACCCAGGTAACCGTAAGCGGTCAGTTCCTGGGCACTCCCCGGTATATGTCGCCGGAACAGGCCCTCGCTGCTACGGTGGATCACCGCAGCGACCTCTATTCCCTGGGCCTGATTCTTTACGAGATGGTCACGGGCGACATACCGTTCAAGGCGGACTCCACGTTGCAGACCATGTATCTGCGGGTGCACGAAAAGCCCCAGGATCCACGCCAGATCAATCCCGACCTGCCCGATTACCTGGTGCAAATCATCATGCGCTGTCTGGAGACGGAGCCCGGGCAGCGCTACCAGAGCGCCCGCGAAATTCTGGATGACCTGGAGTCAGCCCAGCCTTCCCGGCCCCCGTCCCGGCCGCTTCCTGCCATAAAGCGGTCAAGTCGAAGATTCTGGTACGCGGGCGCCGGAGTCCTGCTGCTCGCCCTGCTGGTGGCCTTCACCGTACCTGGGGTGCGGAAACTGCTGCGGCCTGAAACATCCTCAACCCAGTCCAGCCTGGGCATTCCCCCCGCCAGCCAGGGCAAGTACCTGGCGTTGCTTCCTTTTCGGGTGATCGGCGACAAAAACGCTTTGGGCTACGTGAGCGATGGCCTGGTGGAGGCAACTGCCGCCAAGCTGTTCCAGATGAAAGACATCCATCTGGCTTCTCCCACTGCCGTGCAGTCGGTGAATGCGGACCAACCCCTGGAGAAAATTGCCCGCCAGTTGGGTGTGAACCTGATCGCACAGGGCACGGTTCAGGGGACGGCGGAGAAGATGCGCATCACCATCAGCCTGGACGACGTAGCCGCAGGGAAGCGCTTGTGGACCAGCGAATTCTCCGGAGTTCCCCAGGATCTGCTCACCCTGGAAGACAATATCTACACCCAACTGGTGGCCGCGCTCGAATTGAAACCCAGCACTTCTGAAATAGCCGCCCTTAGTGTCCATCCCACAGAAAACGTTGAAGCTTACGACCTTTACCTGAAGGGGCGGGAAAATATGCGCCAGGAGCAGCAGGTCAAGAAGGTACAGGCGGCGATTGACCTGTTCCAGCAGGCGCTGGCCAAGGACTCCGGGTTTGCCCTGGCTTATGCCGGTATTGCTGATGCCAGCCTTTCCATGTACCGCCATACCAAGGACAGTTTCTGGTCTGATAAGGCTCTGCGCGCGGCACAACAGGCGGAGCAACTGAACGCCAACCTGCCCGAGGTCCACTTTTCCTTGGGCAGCGTCTACACCGACACCGGCAAAACCGCCGAGGCTATCGGCGAACTGAAGCGCGCAGTAGAACTGGCGCCCAAGTCCGATGAAGGATACCGCCGGCTGGGGCAGGTCTATACCGTGATTGGCCGCAAGCCCGAGGCGGTCGAGGCTTACAAAAAGGCGATCGAACTCAATCCCTATTATTGGGAAAACTACGACGCCCTCGGCGGAGCCTATTACAGTTTTGGCGAAAACGAAGAGGCGGTCGCGACTTTCCGCAAAGTGATTGAACTGGAGCCAGATAACGCCGCCGGCTACGACAATCTGGGGGTTGTTCTCATGCGCATGGAGCGCTGGAACGATTGCATTCCCAACTTCCAGAAAGCGCTGCAACTCCAACCCTACTACGCCACCTACTCCAACCTGGGCACCGCCTATTTCTTTCTAAGGCGCTATGACGAGGCGGTGCAGATGTTCGAGAAAGCTGTGGCTATGAATCCCAATGAGCATATGGCGATGGGTAATTTGGCGGACGGTTATCGCTGGGCGGGACGGCGCCAGCAGGCTCTTGCCACCTACGACAAGGCCATCGCGTTGGCTTACAAGCAGTTGGCTATCAACCCACGCGATGCCGACGCGATGGGTTACCTGGGGCAGTATTTTGCCAAGAAAGGCGACACGCAGCGCGGCCTGGAGCTAGTTCGCCGCGCCCGCGCCATGGATTCGAGCGATGTTTCCCTGGTTTACTTCCAGGCGGTGGTGGAGTGCATTGCGGGGCAGAAAAGCGATGCGCTAAAAGACCTGCAACAAGCACTCCAGCAAGGCTATCCCGCCCAAGAGGCGCAGAGCGATCCGGAGCTGAAAGAGCTGCAGAAGCTTCCTGAGTTTTCCGCTATGATGCGGCAATTTGGCAGCAAGGCGAACTAGACCGGCCTTCCAAGCCACAATTTCTCACTCACATCCCCGAACACCGCAAAAGACTGCGCAAACTGCGCCAAGAGATTGCAGCTTTGCCGGCCGAAAGCTGTGAGTTCTGAGAATGCGCGTTGCAAATGCTTGCAGTCGCGGGAGAAATAAAACCAGCCACTCCGTCACTGCGGCCAGTCGGATGCTACCAAATGCTCTTAGCCCGAAGGAGGATCTCGCCTATGAAACGCCGGAACGGACTGACGCTTGCCGCTGCCGTCCTCCTGCTATCAGCCTCGGCCTTGGCCAGCTCCATTGCGGATCCCGGCGGAATTATTCGCAGGGGCGACAATTACGACGAGTTTGCCATAATTGGCGAGGGGTTCAGCATTAGCTTTGATGGAAAGCCTCTGCCCTTTCCGTTCAACCCATTCAGTTTCACCGACACTTTCTGCCCGGAGAATTCCGTCACCATAGGTGACCAAATCTTTACGGGGCCGGACTGCCAGTTTCTAAACGAGAGCGGGCAGACGATCAACTCAGTAACCCAGATTTTCTCTGCGGATGCGGCCGCGTTCGAAAGTGCGGGCGGTATCAGCTGCTTCAATGACATTAGAGGTGTAGTATGCCCCACTCCGAACGGGAATTCCCTTCTCTTTTCTGGACTTGACATCCCCTCCGCGCGAGAGTACAGCGACGGAGGATACGGAACGGAAGGCGGCGACCCATTCTTTAACATCATCAATTTTGGGTTCGACAACAATCCCGGCTTGGCGCAAATAGCAAGTATCACTATCCCCGAGCCTGCCTCCCTGGGTCTGATGCTCTCTGGCCTGTTCGGGCTGGGCTTGGCGTGGAAGCGGAGAGACCGCGCGAAGAGCCGGTGACCGCACCTAGGTGGCAAATGCGCTGCGTGGGAGCGGAGTTCAATCACACATCTGCCAACTGGCCTTCTGGTTCGTTCACCGTGACGGCGGCGCCAGCTTCTAACCTCAAGGCCAATGCGGATGCCAGATAGAGCAATGCAGCGATAACCAGCAGGGCTTTTAACCCGAACCAGAAGCTGAGCGACTCCAGCAGGCCACCGACCAGCGCGCCGAACAGATTTGATCCCAGGGCTTTGCCGCTAAACCCTGCGCGGGCAAAGCTGCGCACAAATATGATGCCCGCAAAAAACACGGGAGAGCACAGCACCAGAGCGGCCACCGTGGCTTTCAGCGCGATGGAGTGAAAAAAGAACTTCTCAAGAGGAATCAGCCAGGTGACGGCAAACGAAATAAATACGCCGAAATAGGCCAGCCAGAACGGAATGCGTTCCCACCATTGCACCACAGAGTTGGCGCACACGATCAGCAGCAGCAAAGTTGAGATTACGATCGAGTTAACAACCCATGTGGTGCCGAACAGCAGGGCCATCTTGCTGATGACCTGCGCTTCCAGCAGCAGGAAACCGGCGCCCAAAAAGAAGAAATGCCAGCGCAGATTTCTGACCCCGCCGGCGGTGGATCCAATAAACCATCCGCAGATGGCCAGGAGCATGAGCGAGAGCAGGATGACGTTGAGCGGCAGTCCGGGTTCGCGCTGGTAAAAGTAGGGCCAGTCATCGGTGGTCAAGCTCGCCGGCTTCATTTTTATGCCGGTGTGCCCACGCAAGAACTCCGCAATTGCAGGGTCGGCAAGATCGTTCTTGAGCCGCTCCGGGGACCCCACAATGAAAAAGCTCCCGCCGGTCTCGTAATTGCCGCCTTGCGCCAGCAACTGAACCGGTTCCTGCCCGAATACGGTCTTGAGCAACGCATCCAGCCGGCCCGCGATCCAGGTGGTGCTGACTTGAAACTTGACGATGAACAAACCGCCGGGACGAAGCAAGCGCCTGGCCGCAGTGAGCGCTTGCACCGTGTAAACGTAATTATCAATGCGGATGTTGGAGTAATACGAACTGGTGGTATGCGAGTCGAGCAGCGAAAAAACGATCAGATCAAAGCGGTCATTACTATTCTGTATGTAATTGCGCGCATCATTCAGCACCACATGCACGCGGGGAGAGCCGTATGGCTTTTCGAAATGCAGCTCACGCCCAAGCTTGACGATGAGGGGATCGATTTCCACGGCAACCACCCGGCCTGCTCCGTTCCGCAGGGCAGCAGCGGTATCGTTGCCCATGCCAGCCCCAAGCACCAGGACCGATTGAGGAGAGGGATAGAACTTGTAAGGAATGTTGTACGCATTCCACTCCACCGGCCGGCCTTCGAACGCCTTGCTGTGCGTCCGCACGAACTCCGGCGAGAGGTTTACGATCTTTTGATACCAGCTGTCATTGGTTGAGAGCTGGTAGGTTTCCGGGTGAGCCGCGTCCGGCTCTGGCGTAAGTGTGAGCTTCTGATAAGGAGACCAATACACATGAGTTGGCGATTGGGGGTGCGCGATGGAAATAACCACACAAATCAAGGCGAACGCGCCTGCCGCAATCGCAGCTAATTTCGGTGTCTTAATGAGCAGCAGAACAGTGGAGGCTCCGGCTATTACGAACCAGACGATTGGCGGCTGATACCAAAAGCATAACAACGTGTAGAGCGTAATTCCGACCAGGCTAGCCAAAACGTTGACGGTGTAGGCGGCAATTCCTTTGGGAGCGTTCTCAAGGTACCAGCCGACCATCTGTCCAATCGGGATGAAGATGAACCCGATAAGCACGAACAACAACGCACAGATCAGCAGCGCAGAGGCAAGTGAGGCGAGACTTGCCGCGTCTGAGGTCATGTATGGAACTCCCCAGACTTGTACCTGGGAACTGGCACCCAGCATTGCCGGCAAACCCGCCATTTGGCTGCGAATGAAGGCAATGGGTGAGTTTACAAACAGGCTCAGGATGCCCAGAGGAACAAGCATGGAAAACAGATTGATGCGCCGGCGGGAAAGGTAACACCCTAAGCCAAAGCCGAGAAAACACGCGATGAGCACGAAATTCTTGAAATAGGCAAAAATGCGGATCTCAGACGAGATCCAGCGAATCATCAGCAACTCTAAAAACAGGGAAAGAACGCTGACCAGCACCAGGTTCAGCCAGGAAAAGCCGCCCAAATCCTCAGGCGAGAAATCTCCCTGGGTTGACCACCGTCGGCTAATTCGGTTGGAAAGCATGCCTATTTCTCCCTATTGAGGTAGGAACGCAAAGCGGAGACATTCTGAACAGCAGCGGAGCCAGAATGCTGGCGACTTTATGGCAGCCGCAGAGGCGAAAGCACAAACCTTGCATGACTCCTCTTGCTTGCAATAAAAGGGAGCGCACTGCTCCCAACTCACCATTTTTGGGGTCGGTGTCCCTGATTTTCTGGACCCAGGTTGCAGTTGTCAATTGAA
>Ga0070732_10001852_pt1 | contig 11509 bp, 5 predicted proteins | sample Coa_R1_5_FD_66449 | JGI IMG/M metagenome (GOLD analysis project Ga0070732, IMG submission 66449) | Surface soil microbial communities from Centralia Pennsylvania, which are recovering from an underground coalmine fire - Coalmine... | ecosystem: Environmental > Terrestrial > Soil > Unclassified ...
GCCATGTGCGAGCGCTTGCTATCGCCCGCCCCGGATAGAACCGACCAGCTTTGCGCGATCGAATCGATCTGGCATTCCGGACTACTCACCGACCCAAGGGGCGAGCCGTCGTCGAAGTAGGCGCGGCGATACCACTCGCCGTCCCAACCATACCGCTCGATATTCTCGCGAACTCGAGCCGCCTCGCTGCGGCAACGTTCGGCGAAGGAGAAGTCGCTACGTCCGAGTGCGACCTCAGCAAATCTGGTTAGCACGTCACAAAGGAAAAATCCCAACCAGATGCTTTCCCCTTTGCCATGTTCGCCCACTTTGTTCATGCCGTCGTTCCAATCACCGGAACCCATGAGAGGCAGGCCGTGCTCACCCGCCGTGAGGCCGCGCAAGATAGCACGCACGCAGTGTTCGTACAATGGAGCCGTTTCTTCGGACAGACTGGGAAGATCGTAATACGAGTCTTCGTCCAGGTTCACCGGGCGGCCTTCGAGGAAATGGACGGGTTCATCTAACACTCCGGTGTCCCCTGTGCTTAGAACGTAACGGGATGCGGCCAACGGCAACCAAAGATAATCATCCGAACAATGTGAGCGAACGCCTCGGCCCGCGGGAGGATGCCACCAATGCTGGACATCTCCCTCGCGGAACTGACGTGCGGCGGACAACAGTAGGTGCTCGCGTACCAGGCGGGGCTCGGCGTGGATAAGCGCCATCACATCCTGCAATTGATCGCGGAAACCGAACGCGCCTCCGGACTGGTAGTATCCGCTCCGTGCCCATAGACGGCACGCCAGAGTTTGATACAAGAGCCAGCCATTGGCCAGGACGTTGACCGACGGGTCGGGCGTTTCCACATGCACCGCACCGAGTGTGTGCTTCCAGTACTGCCACACGGCTTCGAGCGCGGTGCGTGATGCGGAGGATTCCCGAAAGCGCTGCACCAGGTTGCTCGCGTCATTCGCGTCTCGACCAGCGCCGAGCTTGAAGACAATTTCCCGCTGTTCGCCTGCGGCGAGCTCGAAGGGAACTTGGATCGCAGCACACGGGTCCAAAGAGGCACCCACCTTGCCGGATAGCCGAGACCGCGTTATAGCGGCCGGAGTCCGAAGTGTGCCGTTGCGCCCAAGGAAATCGGCTCGATCGCCGCTTACGGTCCGGACCACGTCGTCCACATCGAAGAAGGCAACACGGCCATTGAACTCCGTGTTGTATGAATTCCGCGCGAACAACGCGCCGCTCGCAGGATCCATTTCGGTGATCACGTGCATGGACGACTTAGACCGCAGATCGCCTAGCACCCATTCCACATAGCCCGTCGCGGACAGGCGGCGGGTTCGGCCGGACTCGTTTCGCACTTTGAGGACCGAGAACTTGACTGGTGCGTCCAGTGCAACGTAAACCCACAGCTCCGAGTGGATGCCCCCCTCCGTATGTTCGAAGACGCTGTAGCCGAATCCGTGGCGGCTGACGTACGGGTTGGCTCCGCGCCTGGGCAGCGGCGTGGGAGACCAGAAGTGACCGCTCTCTTCGTCCCGCAGGTAGAAGGCCTCTCCGCCCGAATCGCTCACGGGGTCATTGGACCATGGAGTGAGGCGGAACTCATGGGCGTTCTCGCTCCAGGTGTAGACCATGCCGCCTTCTGAGACGACCGTTCCGAAGTGCGAGTTTGCCAGCACGTTGATCCACGGCGCCGGCGTCGTCCGCTCTCCCGAGGTTGTGATCACGTACTCGCGTCCATCCGGAGTGAATCCTCCGATGCCATTGAAGAAGACCAGATCGCGAACAGGCAATTCGGCTGCTGCCGGGGACTCGGTCCGGTGGGTCCGGGTCGGAGTGAGCAACGGAACCTGTACTTCAACAACGTTCCGGCCATCGATCTGGTCCGCCAGCGATCCCCGGGTGTCGGTGATGATGGCGCGAGCGACCGATTGGATCAGAATGCGGTCCTCGGCCGATATCTGGTCCCCGGACCTTATAAAGATCCCGCCTGGCCGATCCGTCAAGTTCGCTTCGACGCCCCCCGCAATCAGCCCCGTGATTTGGTCGTGCAGCAGCTGGCGGTAACCGGCGTGATCTTCGTTCCAGATCACCAGGTCTGCTGCCAGCCCTTTGGAGCGCCAATACGCGTGAGCTTGTACCAGTTGGCGTACCAGATCGATATTGGCCGCATCTCCAATCTGCAGCAACACGATCGGCAGATCACCGGAAATGGAGTAGCCCCACAAGCCGGATTGGCCGCGGCGGTTCTTGATGAGAACACTTTCGTCGGCGCGCAGAGAGGAATTGGCATAAATGACAGAGCTGGCCAGCCGGCCGTAGAGCTGCGCGTCGGCCTCCGTGGCATTGAGCTGCCGCAGGACTACCTGGCTATGGGTCCACGCCAGATCGAAGACGCGACTGGCCAGACGCTGGTCCTGATACTTTTCGACAAGGCTCAAGCAGGCGTCGCGGTTGGCGCCGACGCCGGTGACCATATTGATGGTTGCCGATCCTCCTGGATCGAGCTTGACGCGACACCGGATTGCGACAATTGGGTCCAACACGGAGCCTTGACTGCCCGAGAGCCGCGCGGGACCGTTTATGGCTTGTGGGTTGGCGACGGTATTCCCACGGCCGATGAACTGCATGCGATCGGTCTCATAGGAGACTTCTCCGGTCTCCGCCCCGTGCACCGCCATCAGGTGAAACATCCATGGAGCCTGCTCATCGCGGGAGCGGGGCCGCCGGGTGCAAAGGATCGCCTGGCGCTCGGGGACAATCTCAGTCTGAACAAAAAGGTTGCTGAACGCCGGGTGCAGAGCATCGGCAGCCGGTGATGCCAAAACTACCTCGGCGTAACTCGTGACATCGATGGCTCTGCTCGTGCGTGAATGGTTGGTGATCGTAACTCGCCGCAACTCGATATCATCCTCGGGTGAGACGGCGATTTCCGTGTGCATGTCGAATACGTGGCCGCCGGAGCGGAACTCGGCCCGCCCCTCGGAGAAGATTGCCTCGTAAGTCTTCCGTTGCTTCAGTGTGGGCTGATGCGCGGTTGACCAGAACTCTCCACCGGTCACGTCGCGGATATAGCAGAACGTACCGCAGTTATCGCAAGTGCTGTCTTCACGCCAGCGCGTGACCGCGATATCTTTCCAGCGGCTGTAACCGCCCCCCGCGTTAGTGATCATCACGTGGTACCGGCCGTTGGACAATAGTTGTACTTCCGGTGTTGGCGTGTTCGGGCTGCTGAAAACGCGGATTGGCGTCTCCGGGGCACTCGAAGTCGCGCGAAAACCCGAGGGTTCCGCGGCGTGCGAGTGTAACGGTGTAGCCTTTGGGATCCGCTCCTGAAGCAACAACGTGGTCGCCTGGAAAGCTGGATCCGACTCGAATCGCCTCTGCATCGGGCGGTCGAGGAGCAGATAGGCCAAGGAGAGGAAGCTCATGCCCTGGTGATGGGCCATGAAGGACCGAACTACGGCGGACGATTGGCCGCGGGGCACACGGGACGGCGTGTAGTCGATAGCTTCATAAAAGCCGTACCTCCCTGCGAATCCGTCGGCGGCGAGCCGCTGCAGGTTGAGGCATGCCTCTTCGGGCGCCACCATTAGTGCGAGGGCCGAGGCATATGGGGCAATGACCAGATCTTCGGCCAGCCCGCGCTTGAGCCCGAGGCCGGGCACGCCGAACGCGCGGTACTGATAATTGAGATGAACGTCGATGGTGTTATAGCCGGATTCGGACATCCCCCACGGCCCACCGCGCGACTTTGCATATTCGATCTGCCGCTCCACCACCGCTTTGTAGGTTTGGTCGAGCAGCGTGTTTTCGTACGTCGGCATCACCAGGAGCGGCATGAGGTACTCAAACATCGAACCGCTCCAGGAAAGCAGAATAGGATCTCCACCGACCGTAGTGAGCAGACGACCTAACGCAAACCAGCTCTCCTGCGGAAGCTGATCCTGCGCAATGGCTACAAAGCTGCACAGTCTGGCTTCGGAAGCCAGCAGATCGTAGTAACTCGCATCCCGCCGGCGCTCGCTCACGTTGTATCCAATGGCCAGTAGGTTGCGCGCCTTGTCATACAGAAAGTCATACTCCATGGCGGCGAGTTCACTGCATTCGAGCGCAAGAGCCTCGATGGCCGCAATCCTGGCTCTGGCATGCTGGCTTGCGATTGGAAGATCCCGTTCAAGGCTTGCTAATTCGCGTAGCGTGGGGAGTTGGTCCATGCCGCAAGCGTTGCTTAGCCTCAACTCATCCAGTGCGGCCTGGCATTGACGAGCGAACGCATCGGCCCACCACTTCGTCTGGCTCTCGGAGGCAGAGTCAAGCTGGCTCGCCAAGTCGATGGCGGACGCCGCCAGCCGGTCAAGATAAGGTCCGACAGTCGCGAGCGTGGTCGGCCGGGACTCCAGATTCGCGTGCACTTGCGCGAACTGAGACAGACAGGCTCCTCCCGCAGCCTCTTCCAGAATCCTCAACGTGTCCGCGAGCCCGTCAAACCATCGCGATCCCAGGATCTTCTGATCGGGAAGGGCCGTCAGGCCCGCGCGCAGTGTCAGCAGATGGCCCGCAAGATTTCCGCTGTCCACTGTAGAGATGTAGAGAGGTGGCAACGGTTTCAGAGACTGTGTGTCGTACCAGTTGTAGAAGTGGCCCCGGTGCCGGTCCAACGCTTTCATCGTGTGCAGAGCATTCGCCGTACGCTCGATGAGTTGTGCTGCGGAAATATAACCGAAGTCGCAAGCTGACAAATTGGCGAGCAGTGCAAGTCCCATGTTGGTCGGCGACGTACGGTGGGCGATTGTGCCTACGGGATGCTCCTGGTAGTTATCTGGCGGCAGCCAGTGTTCTTCGGCACCCACGAATGTCTCAAAGAAAGCCCAGGTCTTTCGCGAAAGTCTCCGGAGAAAAACAGTCTGATCGGCCGTCAGCCTGGCGCGCCGGCGAGCGAGAGGCTGGCTGATCCACCAGGCAACCGCGGGCGAGGCTAACCAGAGGGCCAACAGAGGCCCGGCGGCGGCCAGCACGGTTGACCTGAAGATCGCCAGATAGGTCGCGCTCACGATGGCAATGGCGGGGCCGACCCACATGGATTGGCAAAAGGCGAATAGGTCGTATCGGCCACTGCGATCCGGATCGCCCGACGGATTCCATTCCAGAAGTCGTTTGTGTGTGAAGAGTATCCGTCCGGCAGTGCGCACAATCGCATCGAGACTGAAGAACGCCTCGTACGGGAGGCACACAAGAGTGAATATCGCCTGGGTAAGATGGCGTTCGGTCGCATGCATCCAGGCTGTGAGGTGCTGTCTCAGCCGCACATCATCCGGCTTCTGAAACAGATGCAGAATCGAGCCAAGGAAGGGCGGAATCAGAATGATTGCGATTACCGATAGAGTCCAGAACCAGGCCGGAGACAAAACCGTCCAGCCTAACAGCAACAGCAACGTCATGGCAAAAGGCGCGAGACTACGCCGAAGATTGTCGAAAATCTTCCACCGGGAGAGCCAGGAGAGTGGATTGTTCTGACGGCGGCCACTCGGGCCGGGGACACGAGGCAGCAACCACCTCGCAATCTGCCAATCGCCGCGAATCCAACGGCGCCGGCGGCTTACGTCGGCGCTGTAGCGCGCGGGATACTCCTCGTACAACTGCACGTCGCTCAACAAGCCCGCGCGCGCGTAGCATCCTTCCAGAAGGTCGTGACTGAGGATCCGGTTCTCGGGGAATCGCTCTTTCAGTGACCGCTCGAAGGCATCGACATCGTAGATCCCCTTGCCAATGAACGAGCCTTCACCGAATACGTCCTGGTAGACATCCGAAACGGCGCGCGTGTACGGGTCGATGCCTGGTTCACTCCCCCACAATCGCGCATACCGCGACCGGTTCGTGCCGGGCAGGCTCACTGCGACGCGCGGCTGAAGGATGCCGTATCCCTCTGTGACGCGCTGCTTGTTTTCGTCAAACCGCGGCCGATTCAGCGGATGCGCCATGGCTTCCACAAAATGCCGCGCCGAATCCCGCGGAAGTTGGGTATCCGTATCGAGGGTGATGACGTACTTCACGCTCGGCAAGACTGCAATCTCACCGACGATGAGTGAGAAGCTGTCCTCTCTCTGGCCAAGTGTTCCGCCGCGTAGAAGCGAGTTCAATGCTGCAAGCTTTCCTCGCTTGCGCTCGTAACCCATCCAAAGCTGCTCTCGAGGGTTCCAACGGCGCGGGCGATGAAACAAAAAAAAGGCGCCGCTCTTCGCGCCATCGTATTTCTTGTTGAGCTCTTCGATCCGCTGCCGGGCGAGTTGCAACAGCGGTGCGTCCTCCGGCAGCGTTTCCTGGTGCGCGTCTACAAGATCAGTCAACAGGCCAAACTGCAAGTTCGCGTCCCGGTTTGCGAGGAACCGGACTTCCAACGACTCAATCAGATCCTCGACATTCTGGGTGCTCACGAGCATCGCGGGTACCACTGCCAGAGTACGGAGTTCAGGTGGAATTCCTTCGGAGAAGTCCATGCGCGGCAGCCCGTGGGGCGTTGCCAGCAGCGTCGCTAGCCAGTTCACCAGCGCGACCGCCAGCTGGCTTGCGCACAGAAGCGAGACCATACCAGTCAGTGCGAGATTCCAGCCATGAAATCCAGCGGAGTGCGCCTTGGCGAGCAGGCTCACTGTGAGAATCACCGTGCACAGGAGGATCGCGCCCAGATATGCGGACAAAGGAAAGCGGCGGATCATGCCCCGGAGAGTCTCGGATACAGATGGGCCGATGTGTGTGGCTCGCCCAAGCTGTGGAGATCCCTTATCGATCAGATAGTAGCCAACATGCGCCGCTCGATCATCGCCGTTTTTCCGGTCCAGACTCTCGTGGGTCAGTTGGATGGCGGTGCGCGCCACGTCGGCTTCTGGCAGTCGGCTGCTCTTAGCCACCCTCTCTACTACGTGACGGTAGCGGTCGCGCGTGGCGAAATCCATTCTGCCGTAGATTCCGCTGGGATCCTCGCGCAGCGTCTGCTCCACCACGCTGAGCGTTTCGACGAACTCGCGCCAGTCCATGGCTCCGAGAAATCGCAGACTGCCAATGGTGTTGCTGATGGAAACCTGGTCGGCGGCCTGTTGTTGGTTCTCCGAGTGCACCAGCTGCTCAATCGTCAGGCCGGACTCGGAGAGCCGCTGCTCAATCCAGGTAAGCGGTAGTGCCAAAGCGGAACTCTGTCCCTGCAACCGGCGCGCAAACTCCGCGACAAAGGAACTCACCATGGGCGGGTTCGACCGCGCCATATCCGCGATCACCAGGATCAGGCTTTTCGGATCCTTGTCAGCGACCTCTGTCATCTGGTCGGCCCAGGAGTCTGCGTGGCTTCGGTCGATCCTGTCGGCGGCGACGCGTGTTCCAACGCGCCTGAGATTTTCGATCAATGCCAAACGCAGCATGATCGGGATGGCCCACAATTCGCCTAGCTTCAAAGCGGTGACCGTTTGGTAGGCTGCTACGAAACTGGTGAGGCTCTCGGGATCCACACGTCCGTCACCGTGTGAAATCGTCTCCAGCGCGATGTCGTACACGCGTGGAAGGCCGGCCGAAGCTCCGTTTAGAAGGGGAGGTAATTCCTGACTGTATCCTTTGGGTAGGTGTCTTTTGGCTGTCCGAATGTGCTCTTCGATCAGGTAGAAGTTATCGAGCAGCCATTCTCCGGCGGGTGTAATCCTGCGGTTCGCCTGAACCGCGTCGGTCAGCAGGCTGCGGACGCCAATCAGGATGCCTTCGTTGTCAGCCAGCCGTGTGAGAAGCTGATCGCGAGCCGGTCCTGGGCTTAACTGATGCGAAGCCGCCAGGATCTTGCCGTGCAGCTTCATCTGATCGGCGCTGAATAGCTCCGATCGCAGCGGCGGCTCGTCGCCTGAATACTTCTTGGCCAAGCCATTTCCGCGAAGGCTCGCACTCAGCTGGAGCCATGTCTTGTTAATGGTCTTGCCGCTCGCTCTCACCTTCCAGGTGAAACCGACTGCCATGAGTCCTCGCCATGCCGGGCATCAACCAGTTGCGGAAGGTGCTTTCTTCGGAGCGCCCTCGTCCAGGATCAGCCGCAGGCGTGCAACTAAAGCCTTGCCGAGGTTGATCTCATCCGAGTTGGTCCTGTAACCGGGCATTTTCGGGTCGATGAATTGTCTGCGGAATAGCTGATCCGATGCCAGAGTCGTTAACAGCTTCAGTTCCTCAAGGCTCAGCTTTAGCGTTAACATCTTCAAGTGTTCCCCACCTTGTACGTGCGATGCGGCCACGTTTCCATCAGGCGAATAGTTGATTCGTACTTTGAGCGTGTTCATGTCCTATTTGCGCTCTATGGGTTCAACTCTTCTTGAAGCTCGCAAATCATCGCCTCGGTCGTGAGCATCAGAGACGCCACGGAAGACGCATTCTGTAGAGCCGTGCGGGTCACCTTGGTGGGGTCAATGACACCGGCTTTGACCAGGTCCTCATATTGCTCGGTCGCGGCGTTGAAGCCATAGTTGGCGTCCTTGTGGCTTCGAACGTTCTCCACTACGATGGCTCCCTCGCTGCCGGAGTTCTGCACGATCTGCCGCAGGGGCTCCTCGCAGGCGCGCTTCACAATAGTTACACCGGTCTGCTCATCGCCTTCGAGTTTGAGTTTTTCCAGCGCGACCGCCGCCCGCAGCAGCGCTACACCGCCGCCCGGCACGATGCCCTCCTCGACCGCGGCGCGCGTGGCATGCATAGCATCCTCCACCCGGGCCTTCTTCTCTTTCATCTCGGTTTCAGTCGCGGCGCCGACCCTGATGATCGCTATGCCACCAGCCAGCTTGGCCAACCGCTCTTGCAGTTTTTCCCGATCGTAGTCGGAAGTGGTTTCGTCGATCTGCGTACGCAGTTGCTTGATGCGGCCCTCGATGGCCTTTTGCGAACCGCCGCCATCGATGATCGTCGTGTTGTCTTTATCCACCGTGATGCGCTTGGCGCGGCCCAGGTCTTCGAGTTTAACGCCGTCAAGCTTGATACCTGTCTCTTCCATGATGGCTTTGCCGCCCGTCAGGATCGCGATGTCCTCCAAAATGGTCTTGCGGCGATCCCCGTAGCCCGGCGCCTTCACAGCGCAGCCGCTCAATGTGCCGCGCAGCTTATTGACCACTAGCGCCGCCAAAGCATCGCCCTCCACCTCCTCCGAGACGATCAACAGCGGCTTTCCCGCGCGCGCGATCTGCTCGAGAACCGGGAGAAGGTCCTTCATATTGTTGATCTTCTTCTCATGGATCAGGATGTACGCATCCTCCAGCACGCACTCCATCCGCTCGGCGTCGGTGACGAAGTAGGGCGAGACGTACCCGCGATCGAACCGCATGCCATCCACTGTCACCAGTTCGGTGACCATGGTCTTCGACTCCTCGACTGTGATCACGCCGTCCTTGCCGACTTTCTTCATGGCATCGGCGATGACATTGCCGATGGCCGAGTCGGCGTTGGCGGAAATCATCCCGACCTGCGCGATCATGTCGCCAGAGACCGGCTTCGAGAGTTTCTTGACCTCCTCGACGACGACCTCGACGGCTTTGTCAATCCCGCGCTTCAGCGCCATCGGATTCAGGCCCGCCGCAACGGCTTTGACGCCCTGGCGGAAAATAGACTGGGCCAGAATGGTGGCAGTGGTGGTTCCGTCGCCGGCGACATCAGAAGTCTTCGATGCGACTTCACGGACCATCTGCGCGCCCATGTTCTCGAGCGGATCTTTCAGGTCGATCTCTTTCGCTACGGTCACACCGTCTTTGGTGATGTTCGGCCCGCCGAATTTCTTTTCCAGAATCACGTTGCGGCCCTTGGGGCCAAGCGTGACTTTGACGGCATCCGCCAGTTGGTTCACGCCGCGCAGAATTGCCTGCCGGGAATGCTCGCTGTAAACGATTTGTTTTGCCATGTATGACTCCTCTGGTTGAATTAACTGGCCTTTTTGACAGGCTGTCTCACAGCTTCCGGTCTCGGCTCCACAACGCCGAGGATTTCGTCCTCGCGCATGATCAGATACTCTTCGCCATCCACTTTGATGTCGCTGCTGGAATATTTGCCGAATAGAATGTGGTCGCCGACTTTCACATCGACGGGAACCAGCGTGCCGTTCTCAAGGCGCTTGCCATGCCCAACGGCGATGACCTCGGCCTCCTGCGGCTTTTCTTTGGCGGAATCGGGGATAATGATGCCTCTAAGTGTGGCTTCTTGCTCCTCAATCCGTTTCACCACGATGCGGTCGGAGAGGGGTCTAATTTTCATCATGATGCTAACCTCCTTATTCATTTATTATCTGGCATTGGAAGCCCATGAGTGATCTCAATAGGCCTCCAGATGCTTGGCAGGCGGAACTGCGCCTTTACTCTTTTGTGGTTGAGTATCGGTTCAAGTCGGCCGCCAGTTGGGTGCCTGCTTCAGTGGCCTTCGTTCCGCCCCTGAGAATTTGCTTATTGGTTCGCCGGCCACCGTACATTTCGGCGTTGGTCTCGTTATCGGGCCGAAGCGTGGCGCCATCCAGTGCGACACCTGCAAATACCCCCCGCGAGCGGGAGTAGGTCAGGATCTCGGCCTGCATCTTGGCATCTGTATCAGCCGACGCAGTCCGTCCCACGGGTCCGGCAGCCACCGACGCGTCTGCGCCCAAAGTGAACTTGCTCGACAGAAGCTTTTCGGCGCCACGTTTGTTCATCACGAGCATGATGGCGTCCGTTTCCGAGCCGCCGATCTGAAACCCGAAGCTACCGCCTTCCACCTTAACGGCCGCTGGTGCGGACCACCCCTTGCCGGAAAGCCGGCGGCACTCGATGAATCCCTTGCCGTACTTGCCGCCCAGGATAAAGGCGGCTTTCTTAATTCCCGGAACGATGACGATGCACTGCGATTTCTCAAGCAACTCGTCGGGAATGCCCTTGTCCGGCGCTGCCATGACCTCGGTCAACACCTCGGCCGACGTCTTCAGGCGCGTCGCCGCACTCTCGCCTCCGTATAATGCGCCTACGCTGGCGCAAACGAGTCCAAGCCGTTTTAATTTCATGATTCTCTCCTTTATGAGTCCAAATAACGCTGCTGGTAGCCGCCGGCAAACGCCGAGCTTTCTTGGATATGCCTGGAGTGAGCGCTGACGTTCACATAGGGCATGCCGAGAAACGACTTGGCCGACACTTCCGTGATTTCCACGCAGTTACATTTGTGCGCTTCGACATTTGTGATTACCCGCTTCACGGCCCTACGCACCGCCTGTTCTTTGTCAAATCCGAAGGCGGTTATTTTAATCTCGCCCGCCATGAAGAAAAACGTCCATCCAGCCTTGTGGATCGCCACATCCAACTGGTTTAGATCGAGGTTGCTGACGGATCTCCAGTCACCCGAATAGGACTTGCCTTCGAGCAGTAGAGATTTCGGCATGGATGCGTTTCTTTCGACTAGAATAGTTCCCGTCTTGATTGCGTCTGTCATGGCCGCTCCTTATTCACAGGTTCGTTAGATCCCAGCCAACTCATACGTGGGCATTAGCGGCTCACCC
>Ga0070732_10001853_pt1 | contig 11508 bp, 11 predicted proteins | sample Coa_R1_5_FD_66449 | JGI IMG/M metagenome (GOLD analysis project Ga0070732, IMG submission 66449) | Surface soil microbial communities from Centralia Pennsylvania, which are recovering from an underground coalmine fire - Coalmine... | ecosystem: Environmental > Terrestrial > Soil > Unclassified ...
GAGGCCCAGACACACATGGCCCCTTCACCCTTAAAGCTACCCAAAAAGCCTTCAGGCGTGAAAGTAACCTTGGTAATAGTTAGATATTTAAAGGCGTTTCAAAAGTGGATCGTTATCCATAGTGCAGAATATCGGTGGTGTGATCAACGATCTGGCTCTCCAACACGGGGTGCAGGTCTGATAACGAGTAACGGCTTACGTGGCCGCAGCAATTGTTAAGGCAACGCAGCATCACTGTGTCCTCGTCTCGATGCACGAGACTTTCCTCATCAGTGGCAAATATGGAGCTGCCGCATTCGCAGCAGATCACAAATGTGGCGCGAGTCACATGATCGTGTAGACAACGTAGATCTCCCAAACAAAATCTTTGCTGTGGGATTAATCGGCAAGCCTGGTTATGAATTAAGGATTTTGTGCCGGGGCGCTCGAATACCCTTCAGGGGTGGCCCAAACAAGATTCGCGTAATTCACGTTTATTCGCGGCCAAAACCGCCGTTCCTGTTCTTCATCTGCTGTCGCTTGTTGCCTATTGCCTGTGGCCTTCTTGTTCCCCATTGTTATCAGCTCTTCGCAGATTGTGCTGGATCAGGATAACTGAGCCTGGGATACCACTTCGTCCCACGGCCCTCAGGCGTGAAGTCAAACATGTTCCAAATGGGCCAAAGCAGGTCTACATGCCGTTGATCCATTCCCGGCTCGCTCGGTGCAAACATAAGTTCCGTGTGGTAGAAGTGATGGATTTTGCCGTCTCGACGGACGAAAACATTCAGCGATGGCTGCTGGCTTCCTTTATCGTCTTCACCATAATAATCGTGGTTGTAAGCATTGCCGTCCGAAGACAATAGAGGCAGATGTTTCCACCCCCGCTCGCGGGCCACTGTACGGATCCGCTGAATGGGTGATTTGGCTACGGCATAGAAGTTGATCCGCTGGATGACATGCTGCGAACTTCCATTCAATCCGTCCAGGATTGAAGTGCAGGAGACTCAAGGTTCCTTCATATTGGGGCCGAACATGTAACTGTAAAGGACCAAGGTGTCTTTGCCCGGTGCAAACAGCTCAGACATCCGGATCTTTTTCTCTGTAGTGGCGTCATTCAGATCGGAGGAACCCTGAGTGAAAACGTAATTCTGGGGGACCTCGCCGCCCAGCGGCAACCGGCGGCGCAGTGCGGCTACCTCTTCAATCTGCCTGCGTAGAGCAATCTCAGCCTCCAGCAAGCGGTTGCGGGCATCGCGATATGCCGCGCTCTCACCGGGAAATCGGACAGAATGTAGCGGTTCAGCCATGAACCCCTCCTTGCAGTGTTCGACTGCCATTGTAGACGTTCCCGGCCAGTCAAAACCAAAGCTCGCATGAAGGAGTTGGAAGAAACTGGAAAAAAGTCCAGGGTAAGAGCCTTCATAAGATGAGACCGGTCAGGCGGATTTCTGCTGTTGCGATGCCAGCATCCACACGGAAGCTTTTCCCGTCCAGATGTTGTCAGGATACTTTTGCGCCAGCTCCCGGCTTACACGTCCTAAAACCGTATGGTCTTTGGTTGCGTTATAGTGGCTTACGCTTGCCCAGTACATAGCTTCCGGCACACTTGCCGAAGTGGCATGCTGCTGGACAACGGCCCGATAGCGGCTTTCCGCTTCTGTCCATTGCTTGTGCAGGAAGGCAACGCGGGCCAGGCCCATTTCCAGTTGGGCAACAAACTCTTCTCGCGGAAGATAGCCCTCAGTCCGGAACCGCTCCTTGCCGGCGCTGTCCAGGATGACAACAGCAGGCGTCCAGAGTACGTCGAAACGTTGGAAATTTGCCGGAGATGGTTTGACGTTGATAGTTACGGGAAGGAAATTCTGGTGAATGAAGTCTGCAACTTCCTGGTTGGCATACGATTCGGCCTCCAGCCGAACACATCCGCCTCAAGCGGGCGCAGCACTGAAATCAAGCAGGACTGGTTTACCGCTATCTTTTGCTTCTGCCAGCGCTGCATCGAGATCTTTGATCCATTGCACAGCCATGGTGTCCTCCATCGGTAGGCATTTTACCTGTTCGCCAGGCAGAGCGATTTTGCGTCGCCCTGACTCAAAAAAGAAGGCGGCCTGTTCGCCGCCGTGAATTTTGTTCTTCCAATCAATCAATACTTCTGGGAAGTGTTGTTAGAGCCTTCCACTTTCAAGTGGTCCATGACCTTCATGCCGCCGGCATTGGACTCAGCAATTTTCTTGGCTGTTTTCTTCTGGCCCTTATTGGCAACGGTTCCGGTTAAGTCAACTTTGTCGTCTTTTACAGTCACAGTGATATTGGCGTTGGAAAGACTTTGGTCCTGCTGAAGCGCTTTTTGAATGTTGCTCTGTGCGTCAGCCGAACTCGCAGCGCTGGTGGCGCCACTCTGAGAGGTTTGACCGACCATTCCACCACTGTTTTGAGGGACGGCGGGAGATTGGGTAGAGTTGCCGCCGCTCTGCTGGGCCATAAAGCTGGAACCCATAGGCGGTATGGGTTGATGAGGAGCATTGGGCTGAGCGTTTGTGCCCGTTCCCTCATTTCCAGATTTTCCCTGAGGGCTGCCGGGCGCGGCGTCGCTTGGCGGCGTTACTGCGCTGGGGCCTGGGGGTGGGTTCGATACCTTAAGCTTGTTCACAATGCTCAGATCGGGAGCGGCCGAACGGGCAATCTGCTCAATTTGATTTTTCTCCGTATCGGATGAAACCGTGCCGGAAAGTTGAATTCTGTTGTCGTCCGTCACGCTGACCGTCACGCTGTCGGCTGAGGCAGGAAGTTGGCGACGCAACGCACTCTGAATGTCTGCCTCCGCCTTAGGCAATGCGGTCGTCGAAGCAGCCCCGGATTGCCCGGTGTTTTCGTCCGGATGTTGCATGATTGGCGGTTGCTGCTGCTGTGACGGAAATGTCGGTGGTGTTGAAGGCGGGTTCTGCATGCCAGTCTGGGCAAAAGCAAACCCTGTGCCGAACACCAAAATAAGGGCCGTTCTGTACAGATATTTCATATCGTCGTCTCCTCTGCTTCTTCATCTGCTTCTTCATCCAGCGTTGGACACCAACACGCAAGTACGTGAGCGTGCGTGGAAGAAGCGGCGCCCCTTGATCTCTTGGGTTGGATGCCCTTGGGTTAGGCAGGTTTGGCCCTCCAGCTCTGGAAATCGAGAGATGCTGGTGCTGCTAAAAACAGGAAGGGACGCCGGCAGGCAGCTTGCTGAAGTAAAAAACAAGGGCGGCTGAAAAGCCGCCCGAAAATACCCGCTTCTTCCCAATATTATTTCTTGGGTGTTTCAGGCGGTGTTGAAGGGGCGCTGGATCCCTTCTCTACCTTCAGGTGGTCCACCACTTTCATCCCGCCGGCATTGGCGTCCGCGAGCTGCTTCGCGGTATGCTTCTGGTCCTTGCTGGCGACGGTCCCAGTCAGTTCCACTTTGTTGCCATTAACGCTCACATTTACGTTTGCGCCGGACAAACTGGAGTCCTGCTGAATCGCTTTCTGGATTTTGTCCTGAACATCAGTACCACCCGCTTGAGCACCCTGGGACATACTTCCAGTCTGATCGCTGGATGGAGTCTGGCTCGACGGAGAGGTCGGGCTGGAGCTCGAAGGAGTAGTTTGGCTGGGGCTCGATCCCTGACCTGCAGCGCTGCCTGCCTGATACGCAATCAACTGCATCTTAGGTGGCTTGCTGCTGTCCGGCGGTGGGGTGCTGGATGGTGCGGCGCCGGGGCCGCTGGAGGAACCACCTACGGTTAGTTTGTTGACGATGTCTGCACTCGGAGCAGCGGTGCGGGCGATCTGCTCGACCTGCTGCTTCTCGGCATCAGAGCTAACGGTTCCGGAAAGTTGAATCTTGTTGTCGTCAGTCGAGGATACTGTAACGCTATCGGCAACGTTGGGAAGCTGTTTCCGCAATGCGCTTTGAATGTCGGACTGCGCGCTGGCAGAGCCGGCGCCTTTGGTTCCCATCTGGCTGTTGTCAGGAACTTGTGATCCCGAGGGTTGGGAGGTTGAGGGCGAGGTTTGGGCGAGAGCTAAACCAGCACCGATTACCAGGGTTAACGCCAATTTATAGAGATGCTTCATAGTTTTTTTTCGTCTCCTGCTTGATTTGTGAGGCTGATAAAAAATGCGTCCAGAGTCTTGAACCTCAATTTGTGTAGTGAGGCATAGTTATGACGCAAAGTGGCGTTTGCTCTTGGTGAGATTGCATGCGTGGTGTGTGAGTTGGCTAACTGATCCTGAAAATCGAGAGCTGCTGATTTTAATCGGGGGACATCGGCGCATCGGAAAACCAGAACTAACCCAAACTCGCATGAAAGATGATTTGGGTGTTAAGTACAAACTCTTAGCCATGCATCAGGCTTGGACATCACGGGATCGTATCGAGGGTTCGTTGATTCCCGGCAAAGCTGCGCAAGTGGTAGAGGTGAGTGATTTGTTTCTTTAGATGACCCGATGCACCGACGACCGGATGACCGGATTTTGGAAGAAGAGGAAAATCCTGACCAACAAAGTGAACCAGCGCAGGAGATTCCAAAAAGACACTAAGGTACGCTGGTGGCGAGGCTGACTTTGTGTTTGTCCAGCAGCATTCCCGTGGCGTGATCTACCTCTGCCAGCGCTCTTTGATAAGAAATCTGGGCTTGCACCAGGGCAAGCTCAGCCTGGGAAAGCTGGTTCTGCGCGTCCAGAACAAAGAAGATGGTTTCCGCGCCTAACTGATATTTCCGCTCTTCGGCGGCCAGGTTCTTGGCGGAGAGATCGCGTGATGTCTGCGCCGCGGTAATGACCAGTTCCGCCTGCTCCAGGTCGTGCACCGCATTCTTGACTTCCGTGCTTATGTTTTGTTCCTGGCTGCGCTTTTGATATAAGTCCCGCCGCTTGGAGACCAGCGCTGAGCCCAAATCAGCCTGGGCTGAACTGTTGCGGATGGGCAGGCGCAACTGCAGGCTCATGCCGTACGTTGGAAAACTGAAGCCGCCAAGCTGGCTCAGCGAATCGCTGAAGCCTCCGTTGGAAACCACAATTGGATTGCCCAGAGCGTCAGCGCCAAAAACCACTCCACCCAGGCCGTTGCTGGTATAACTGGCGCTCAGGTTCAAATCAGGTTTCAGATTATTGCTGGCCAGTTTGACATTGGCATCGTCAATCGCCAGTTGCTGGTTCTGGGCTTCCAACTCCCGCCGGTTCTTGAACGCCTGGCCGAGCGTTTCCTGAAGGTCAGCACTGGCCAGCGTGCCGGTGGGTTCAGCCTTTTCCGTCAGCTCCAGATCCAGGGCTCCAATGCGATCGTCCAGGCTTGCTCCCACCGTTTGCCGCAGCACCGTCTCTACCTGCTTCAGACTGTACTCCGCCTGAATCACGGCGATCTTCCTTTGAGCAACCTGGGATTCTGAGCGGTAAATATCCAGCGGAGGCAGCGCTCCCAGTTCCAGCGCGCGCTTGTCGCGGTCATAGCTTGCCTGGGCGAGATCCAGAGATTTTTTGAGGACTTCGAGTGTCTTGTGGGCCTGCACCACGTCCCAATATTGGAAAATTGCGCGTTGCACCGCATCACTCGCCTGTGCCTCAAAGGTTGCCTGCGACAGCCGCACGCCTCGTTTTGCAATGATGATTCCCGCCCGATTGGGAAACAATCCGCGGTTGCGCCATAACGGCTGCGAAAGCGAGAACGTCAGCCCGGAATTGAATGCCGGATTCACTGTGGCGAAGGAGCTGTTGGTAGTAGAGCGGGTAGTATTCAGGCCGACGCCTACCGTGGTTCCAGTTTGAAACGCCTGCGAAAAGGTAATCCCGGAAGTCTGGTTCAAAGTGCTCAACGTAGAGGCCCCGGCAAGAGTTGATGCGCTGGGTGACACGGAGCGTGTGGGAGAGAAGCTGGAGACGAGCAGCGGGTCGAATGGCTGGTGGGCCCTTTGCACGGCAAATTGCGAGAGATCGTACTGAGCTCGATTGACGCTGATATCGGCATTGTTGAGCAGCGCCAGCACAATGGCATCTTCCAACCCCAGGCGCAGTTTGCCGTCAAACACAAAGTCTTCCAGGTGAACCGGGCCGGGAACCTGCACAGGGGCGGTGCGCGAGTGGAAGATGCCGCCGGAGAAGATCTGGGCGGAGGCGAATGTTGCGGCAAACAGCAGTATGAATGTGATGGCCAGTTTTTTCATGATATTGGGTACCCTAGAAACTCATTCGTACCGGATCGCTTCCACAGGATCGAGTCGCGCGGCTTTTCTTGCGGGATAAATGCCGAACAGCAGTCCTACGGAGACCGAAAAGGCGAAAGCCAACAGAATCGAGTTGAAGGTGGTCAGGGTGGACCATCCGGCGAGCCAGGCAATCAGCCGCGACATACCGAATCCAAAGGCAATGCCGATCAGGCCTCCCAGCAGCGAAATCAAGACCGCCTCCACCAGGAATTGCCGGATGACATCTCTTTGGCGCGCTCCCATCGCCCGGCGGATACCGATTTCCCGGGTGCGCTCCAGAATGCTGGCCAGCATGATGTTCATGATTCCTATGCCGCCGACGAGAAGAGAGATGGAGGCAATGGCGACCATGACCAGATCAAAGATGTGCTGCGTTCGCTGCTGCTGCGCCAGAAGCTCCGCCGGAGCAATCACGCTGAAATCACCGGCATTTCGATGGGAGACGTTCAGCAGTGACCGTATTACGTCCGCGGTGGGGACGGTATCCAGCGCAGACTCCAGTTGCAGGTACATGCCGTCGATTTCATCTTTCATATTGCTGCGGCTGTCCTCCAGGCGCAGCATAGCGGTATAGAGCGGGACATAAATCAGATTGTTCATGTCCTGGAAAGGCAATGACTCCACCGTGGTTTGCGCGCTGAGTTGCGACCCTACCACGCCGATCACATGCAGCCATTGCTCATTCACCTTTACATACTGGCCTACGGCTTCGCCTTGTCCAAAAAGGCCGGCCTTGGCGCCCTGCCCGAGCACCGCCACGGCCGCGGCATGCTCGTTTTCCTCGTCATTGAAGTACCGGCCCTGTACTACCGCAAGGCTGGCGATCTGCTGATAATTCGGATTCACGCCGTAGATAACCGGCATGTCATGTTGAGGCTTAGGAGACATCCGGCTGGGAATGAAACGCTTGCGCGGCGTCCCCTGAACCACGCCGGACACATTGGCCAGCACTACACGAAAGTCGCGCAGCGTCAAACCCAGAGACAACTGGCGCACCTTCTGCCAGTCTTCCCAGGCGCTGACTTCGTGCGCTTCCACGATGACATTGCGCACTCCCATCTGCTCGATCAGCGCCATCACCTGCTGCCTGGCTCCCGCGCCAATGGAAAGCATGGCGATGACCGCGGATACGCCAAAAATCATTCCCAGCATGGTGAGGAATGAACGCAGCTTGTGCATCATCAGGTTTTCCAGGCCAAAACTGAGGTCGGCAAAATACTGCGCCCAATCAGCAGCAGAGACCAGGCGCTTGGCACTGCGTGAGGGCATTACTGTCCTACTCCCATGGGCCCGGAGGCCTTTGTCTTTTCCTGGTTCTTCAGCTCTTCGGGATTGACCAGCGCCACCTCAGTGCCTTCTGGCAGATCCACAGCGATTCGGTTCTCTGTGCGGAACTTCACTTTGGCTGCTGTGGGCTCGAAATTATCTCCGTGCCTTACGTAGACAATCTGCCGGCCGTCCTTCTCAAACAGGCATTGAGTAGGCAGATAAAGCTGGTCTTTGAGCTGGTTGCCGCGCACCAGGACCTCAGCAGATATTCCTGGACGCAAATGGTTTTCACGCCTCTGAAAAGCAAACAGGACTTCAAAGCGTCCAATAGCGTTGGGCCCGAAATCATTGCGCGAGGCCATCCCGGCAATGGATTTCACCTTGGCTTGTACAGCAGGGCCAGGCTGGGCGTCCAGGCGGACTTCCGCGGTTTGGCCAACATTCAGGTTCGAACGGTCACTCTCATAGACCTTGGCCTCGACCTCCATCTGGTCCAAGTCCAGCACCTCGGCCAGGAAACGTCCGGGAAAGACCAGGTCGCCTTCACGCCATTCCGGCAAATTCATCCCGTAAAAGGTCATGCCGCTGTCCATGTTTTCCTTGATGGAAACCAGGCCATTGATGGTGGACTTAACCTGCATGCTGTCTATGTTGCGCTGCGCCTGTTTCATGCCCAGCAACGCGGTCTGGCGCTTTTCCTCCAGCAGGGCGATTGAGGCGGTGTTGGATGCGGCCCGCGAATTGACGTCCTGTTCAAGCTGGGCCAACCGGCGCCTGGCCTCTTCCAGATTGAGCACATTCTTGCGGGCATCAATTTCGCTCACCAACTCATTCCGGCTTACTTCCAATTCAGCGCGCCGGACGTCAAACCTGGCCTTCAGCAAGGCCACTTTGTCCTCAGCCGTCTTTACCGCGGCGTCTGCTTTAGCTTTGGCGATCTGTTGCTCTGCCTCTGCCAATTGCGAGCGGCTCTGTTCCAGGTTGTATTCCTGCTCACTGGGATCAAATTCCACCACCACGTCGCCAACTTTGACCTGGGTGCCCGTCGCCATCAGGTGGACAATTTGCAGCGTTCCATTGACTGATGGCGCTACCAGCATGGCGGAATGCGGAGTGCGCAACTCTCCGGGAGTATCCACGTCCAGTTCGAGAGTTCCCTTTTGCACTCGCGTTGTCGGAATGACTCTGGGAGCGGGGCGGAGCTGCTGGATTGCGAATGCAATTCCCAATCCCGCCAGCACGAGGGCAGCGGCGATGCTGATCCACTTCATTGCCTTGGCTCTCATTTGTCCTGCTTCTCCCGCGTGGGATCTTTGAGCGCAACTCGCTCTCCCGGCTGCAAACCGCTGGCGATCAACAACTGGCTCCTGCCCCGCCGCGCCACCTGCACCTGACGTTCCTCAAATTTGGAGCCATGCAGGACATAAGCGACGAATCGTCCATCTTTCTCGAAAACCGCTTCCACCGGCGCCAGGATGCTGTCAGGGATCTTCTCTACCGCGATCCGCGCGCTAGCGCTCAATCCCGGACGAATCCTCGCGTCATTTTCCTTGATCTCCAGCGCGATATCAAAATTCTTGGTAAAGGGCCATGAAGAATAATCCAGCTTGGCCAGCGGACTGATTTCTGCGACCTGCGCGGGAAATTCCTTGTCGGCAATGGCATCAATGCGGATCGTTGCTGTTTGGTTGGACTTGATTCGTCCCCGATCACTCTCATCCACGCGCGCGCTCACGCGAACCGTGGCCAGGTCAGGCAATTGCGCGATCACAGCCCCCGACCAGGCGCGGTCTCCTTCTTTGAAGTCCGGAGTGGTGCCGCCCTGGGTCCAATTGCGTGCGCGCTGGTTGGGCATGATCGTGACCATGCCGTCCGCGGGAGCTCGCAGCGTAAGAGACGCAAGCTGCCTCTCTGCCAGGCGCACGTCGAAAAGCGATTTTTCCCGTTTATATTTTTTGGCGTCAATATCAGCGTCAGTCGAGTTCTTAGTCGAGACATCCTTTTCTTGCAGCTCTTTATATTTCTGTTCGGCGTCTGCCAGCTTCAGCTTGGTCTCCGCGCCATCAATCTCAGAGAGAATCTCCTGCTTGCTGCTGTCCAGTTTGGCCCGGTCCACGTCATAACGCCCTTGCAGCAAATCAGTCGCCTGTTGCTCGCGGGTCAAATGCGCTTCGGCTTTACTGTGTTCGATGTCCGCTTCAGCAGATTTCAGCTCAGAGAGCCTTTGGTCGAGCGTTGCCTTGAGAGTGGTGGTATCAAACTGCACCACCACGTCGCCCTTTTTGACCATAGTGCCCATCGGCGCCAGCTTCACAATCTGCAGGTCGCCGGCGATGGATGGAGCGGTAAGCTGAATGGAATGTAATGCTTTAATGTTGCCGCGAATGGGAATGTTGTCCACAAAGTCGCCGCGCTGCACCTCAGCCGTGGGTACGTTGGGCGGGGTTGCGCGGCGAAATGCCAATCCCATGCCGCCAGCCAGGACGACTGCGCCGCCAATCACCGCCAGGCCTTTTGGTCCTTTAAGGAACACGCTTTGAAAGAACTTCCTCATGTGCTGGAGTTGCGCAATACCACGGCGCCTTTCTCCACTCCTGAAACGATCACCTGTTCGATGTCATTGGCTGCGCCGAGTCTCACTTCCCGCCGTTCAAAGCCGGAACCATTCTTTACCTGGATGTAGCTGCGATTATTTTCCGTTACGATGGCGTCACGTGGAGCTACCAGCACATCGGGCTGACGATCCAATTGGACATCAACGGCGGCGGAAAGGTCGGGCAGCAGTTTGGGATCGCTGCCATTAATGGCAAAGAGCACGGTAAATACGCGCACCCTGTTATAGAACGCGCTGGTCTGGGCCACGGCGGCTATGCGGTCCACTTTCCCCGAAAAAGACAGATCGGGATAGGCATCCAGGTGGATGCGTGTGGACTGCCCTTCGCGCAGATCGGCAATATCAGCCTGGTTAACCCGCACTCGAACCTGCATCCGGCCCGGATTAACAATCTGCATGATCGTGGCGCCAGGCCTGACCTCGTCGCCTTCCTGGACGTCAGAGGGGCTTCCGCCCTTCCACACAGAGTTGATTACAGCCACGCCATCCACAGGCGAGTGGATCAGCATTTTTTCGGTATTTCCTTCCGCCCAGCGGACGGCGGCCTGGGCCCGGTCGCGCTGGATTTCCAGAACGCGCAGGTCTGCCAGATCGGCCTGGCGTTTCAGATCAAATGTCTCCCGCAATTGCTGAAGAGTGGCCCGTGCCTGTTCCAGGTTCAGCTCATTTTTTTCGGCATCAATCTTGGATAGAATTTCATTCTTCTTGACTTCCAACTCCGCTGTCTTCTGTGCGTCTTCAGCCTGCTTAAGCTCGGTTTCATCAGCGGCGCGAGCAGCGGCCTGGTCTGCCTGTTTCTTTTTGATCTGCTCTACCAGATCGCGGTATTCCGCCTGCTTATCCAGCACATTGCGAAGTTGGGCCTGGCGGTCAAACTCCACCAGCACGTCTCCGCGATGCACACTGCTGCCGCTGGCCACCAACTTGGTAACAATGAGGGTGCCCAACCCTTGTCCAGACAGTCTTGGGGCCGCGATAGCGTGGGACTCAACCGCCTCTACAATGCCATGCAGCCGTAGCGATGAGATGAAATCCCTTTGCTCTACCACCGCGGTGCGGATGGCATGGGCGCCAGATGCGCTGCTGTGACTCGAGGTGAAGCGTCTGGCAATGATCAATACTGCAATCAGGACAACGGCAGCAATGGCCGTCCAGAGCAACCATCGTCTTGTGTGACGAGGAAGTGGCCTCTCAGGTATAGGGGTTGGCCCAGGAGCGCTTGGAACTTCGCGCACCGGCATGACCTCCGGAGCAGCAGACAAATTGGATATAAACTCTTGCGCCACTTATTTCAAATCGAAAACCGGAATGCAAGCCTTGTGGGGCTTATCATACCCCCACATAACCATGGGAACCAATGATTAGACTTGTTACTGCCGGTTTCGTCCCTAAGAGTTTTTAACTACCAGAGAATGCTCCAGG
>Ga0070732_10001855_pt1 | contig 11494 bp, 12 predicted proteins | sample Coa_R1_5_FD_66449 | JGI IMG/M metagenome (GOLD analysis project Ga0070732, IMG submission 66449) | Surface soil microbial communities from Centralia Pennsylvania, which are recovering from an underground coalmine fire - Coalmine... | ecosystem: Environmental > Terrestrial > Soil > Unclassified ...
TGCCGTCTGGTGGGCCACGCCGTAGAGCCAGTTGGCCAGCAGGTCTGGTGAAGCAAGCGACGCCGCCTTGCGGACAAGGACCAGAAAGGTGGCTTGAAAGGCGTCTTCGGCGTCGTGGTCGTTGCGAAGGACTCTGCGGCACACGCCCCAAACCATCGGGCCATGCCGCCGCACCAGAACTGCCAAAGCCGACTCTTCCCGACGGCTGGTGAAGACATTCAATAGCTGCCCATCGGTCAATCCCGCCTCGTCGGGCAGAAGCACCGTCCTGCGGAGATGTTGGATCACGTCACTCATTTGGCTGGTCGCCATGTCGATTCCCTTGCGAGGCCGCGCGTCGCCCTCTATCTTACTACTACCCGCTCAAGGCCGTTTGATGCATTTTTGTTGCCTGAGGGCCGGGGCCGGCTATTCCGCATCGGGGTATCTGAGGTTCCCTCAGATTCCTCGGATGTCCCTTAATTTCATGAACCTCACGGATGCGGGGAGCTGTAATGTTAGACTCAGATGAAGTATTCGATATGCAGTTACCGGGCAAAGTATTGCTGATCAGGTATCGGCACGAGGAATGTCTCGTCCAGCCAGGCGTCGAATGGTACGACCTTTGGACATGTGCATGCAACGGCAAATGCCCGGCCTGCGGAATAAAAGACATCGAGCCGATTGCATGGAACGACGCTGAATCTTGCTTCACCGCGCCCGACCGGGATTAGGAGTCGCACCGCCTTGCGAAGGCCCTGTTATTACCTGATCGCGGTTTCCAATCGCCATAACCTCGACTTGTGCATTCGGCATAGCCTGGCCGGGTTCAGCAACAGCGGTACCGGAGTGTGGACTTTTCTGGAGGTTTCGGAAGGCGATTTCATATCGTTCCTTTATGGAGCAAGGGCACACAATCTTTTCCAAGTGGTCCGGCGAGAAGCCGTCACGGAATTCGAGACGATGCCGCCATGGCCACCTGTAACGTTCAAAGAATCGGGCCGCACTTATCACTTTCCAATTCGACACTCATTGAAATTGGTTAGAGAATTCGACGAGTCGCTGGTCCGCTCTGAGTTTGCTTATGTCGCAGAGAATCTATTGCTGCGCGCTGGGTATCGTAAGACGCACTTCCAGGCCGATCAAACAACGCTACAGAGCGTATCTCAGATGGGAACACTTTCAAGCGCAATGCCCGAAGCGTTGAACTACCCGTCATACACGACATTTTTGCCACGGTTCACCAAGCGCCAATCCGAAAAGCGGGTCCCGTTTATCTTTCAATTTCAAGAAGTGATTCTGCAAGCTGCCATTCGCCAATTCCTTCACAATGATGAAAGCTTGAAGACGCTGTTGCTGCAGTTGGGCATCGACGCAGCCCTCGCAAGCCAGTTGGAAGTTCTGGGCGAAAAAGCAGTCTCAGAAGGGCACGTGGACATATTGATTAAGGATCGAGTACCAATAGCCGCAGCACTTAAGCTGGTTGTGGAGGTGAAACGCCCCAAGGCAAAGGCGGGAGACCTACTACAGCTAAGGGCGTACATGGACGAGTTTGGGAAGGAGTGTATTGGAGGCGTACTAATAGCTGAGGGCTTTCCGAGAGCGATGTTGCGCGATGCTCTGGGCATGAAGATTAGTTTGCTGAAATATGAGCTGCCTTTAGATTGGAGCCAACCCCGGACGTTCCAAGAAATCCAAAACGGCCTACGATTGTCGATTGCAACATAGGGAGGACTGGGCGCGCCAACAACGGTTCCAATTCTGGGGCGGCGGTGCTACGCCAATTACCCCCGCCCTTACGGGCGGGGTTCGCCTTCTTTCAACGGCGGGGTTCGTCGGCCAATAGAAGTTGGGCTTCGTTGCTGAGCCACACCAACAACGGATTTTCCTGGTCGCGAACATAGCGATTGGCTGCCCAGCGGCGGAAGTCCGTTTTCAAGGGCCGTTTTGAGCCGTTATCTGCCCACCATTCGCCAGGCCGTTTGCCGAGACTCCGGTTCAGCGAGCGGCTGCCGTAGCTCTTCCAATCGCCGAGCATTTTGGACGGATCGGGATCACCCGGCACACCAAACACGATATGCACGTGGGTGGTCAGGATTGCCACCGCGTCGATTTGCCAGCCGCGCACTTGGGCGGTTTCGTGGAACTGCGGCAAGAGGATGCGGGCGTGTTCTAATGTCAGTGAAACGGGCTCCGACTTCAGGAGCCTCGCCGCATAAGCCGCGAGCGCGGGAATTGGTTCCGCAAAGTCGCCATCGACTTCGTTGTCTGAAACTTTGTCGCCGGTAAGAGCTCGATAGTAACCCACGAAGCCATGATCGCCCGGTAGCCAGGTGCCGTAGGTCCGCCAGGTGAAGAACCAGTAGCGATCCATGAGCGACCCCGACAAGGCGAACCCCGCCCGTTAGGGCGGGGGTAATTCATGCGGGTTGTAGACATCCCGCAGACAGACACACGGTCGGGGTTGGCCGTTAACGCCACCCGTAACCATGGCGAAGGCCGGCCGATAGGCCGGTGGTGAACTTTCGCCAACGCAGCGCACGGTTTCTATACGGTTGAGGTGGGCAACTTGGTTGTCTACCAAAAGCATATTGATTTGGACCGCGTTGTGCGGCGCGGGCAAGTGGGAAGCTTTGAGCAGGCGCCGCAGGCCCTCGTCGATTTCTGTTTTCCCCTTTGCCATCCGGGGAACCAGCCGACGATTCATCCAGCTGGGAATTCGCTGTACTTGATCTCGGATTCGTCAGACATTCGAGCGCTCTCGGGTCCACAGTTCCTGCCACTCTCGACAGGCAAAAAGGGACATCGCGAATTGACCTGATGACCGTCGGATCAATTCGCGATGTCCCTTTTTGCCTGACCCGATGATTCGATGCCAACCATGCCATATTTGCCAGGACCAATGCGTATCGAAGCCTATGGCAACCCGGAAGAGATGCACACAACGCGTGTTTGCCATTTCTACTTGGAGGGAGCGTACAAGTTCGCGATGCGCGGCGAATTTTTCCAAGGCACATTTTTCGTTCCCCTGTTTTTTGAGGCTGCCCAACGCAGCATCAGCTCGTTGCCAGCCCAAGCATCCCGTCAGTCTTGGCGCGTTTGGAGCTACACGATGAGCTACGGTTTTGTCATGCAAGTCGGCGCATCGAAGGCAGATTAACAAAAAAGAAATGGGGCGTCGCGAACGAGGGGTGAATTGGCCCCGCAACATTTCCGTCAGTAGCTCGTTCACCGCACCGCCCACTCCACACCAGTTTGCACCTCGGCTCCTCGGCCCATTTGTGCTGCGTGGCGAGCGTCGGATTGGGCATCATTCCGGTTTCCAGGCGAGACCGCGCCAAATCCTTTCCATTCTTGTTTGACAAAAGAAAATGTGATCGCATGTGTACATAAGTACATTTCCGGCCGGCGATTCGCGCGGGCCGAATTCGACCTTCTTGATTCGACGCTTCGATTCGACAGATCCGTCGCTCACGCTTCCGGCTCGTTGGAGACCCGCGATGAAGATTCCATCGACACGAACACGCCGCGATATGGAGGCTGTACGAGCCGGAAGCGTAAGCGACGGGGCTTGACTGAAACCGTCGCTCACGCTTCCGGCTCGTTGGAGACCCACCATGAAGATTCCATCGACACGAACACGCCGCGATATGGAGATTGTGGCCGAGTTGTGGGCGGCGGGGGCGACCTGGGAGACGGCGGCCCTGAAAGTGCAGCGGCGGGCCGGGTTGTTGCGGCGCTGGACCAAGGTTTATCCCGAGGAGTGGGAGCGGCTGTTTCGCGAGGCCGAGGAGCGGCTGGGGCGCGAGGCCAACAATGAGTCGCGCACGGTGCTGCGCGAACTGTTGCGCAGCAAGGAGCCCAAGGCGCGGCTGGCGGCGGCCGAGCGGCTGGCCCGGCTGCGGCAGCAGGCGATGGCCAGGCAGCGTCCGCCCGATCCGCATGCCGACGTGGCCGCGTTCATCGCCGCCGCGGAGGCGATGAGCGACGAGGAGTTGAATGAGTATATGGCGGAGTTCTTCGCGGAGATGAAGGCGGGGAAGACACACGAAGTTTAGGCCACGGATAAACACGCCACAGCAGAATGAAATGGGACAGCGCTAATATTCTATCAAGGATCAGAATATATGCGCTGCCCCCATCATCTTCTTTCATTTCGTCATGAGAATTCTTTTGTGTCCGTTGAGATTGATATGTGTTCGATGAGCTAGATGACGGGAGCGGCTGTGCGACTTCGACCCAACGGCGTGCGTTTTTCGGTGTGGGCAACGCGTAAACTCCGTTGCATTCTGCACCCGCTCTGCGTGCGAACGAGATGACTGCGACGCACCAGGTAGCCGGAAGCATTTTTGGCTTAACTCAAATTACAAAGAAAGGGTCGACAGTCTTTCGCAGCACGGCTGCGCGAAAGACTCCCAACCCCTCGCTTTTGGCAATCAGCTTAGAGGCTGTGGCAAAATTAACGGTTAAGGAACCGATGACAGATTAACGAACACGCGATTAACAGCAAGGCTTCGTGCGTCGAGGGAAGCTTTTCCTCGCGAATCTTCAGTTTGCGGAATTGGTGCAACCATGCGAGACTCCGTTCCACGTACCAACGGCTCTTGCCCAAACCGCTGCCATGGGGCGTGCGGCGCTTGGCCAGCAGAGGAATTAGCCCCTTTTTTTGAGCTGGCGGCGATGCGGCTCCGAATCGAAAGCGCGATCCCCTTGGACGCGCTGCGGTCGGCGTCGCGGAGCGCCGCGTTTCCCGCGAACCGGAGGAACCTTGTCCAGCAGCGGCAGCAATTGCGTAACATCATGGCGGTTGGCACTGGTCAAGGTCGTAGCCAAGAGAATGCCGTGGGCATCGGTCAGCAGATGGTGTTTGCAGCCCAATTTGCGCCGGTCCGTGGGATTCGGGCCTGTTTTCGCCCCTCCACTGGGAGCCCGCAACGAGGCGCTATCCACCGACGCGCGATACCAATCGATCTGGTGCGCTCGCTGCAACTCCGCCAACAGGTTCTCAAACAGACGCTGCCAGATACCTGCTTTCTGCCAGCGGCGCAGGCGGCGTCGGCAAGTATAGCCCGAGGGGAAATCCGTGGTCGCGGGCAACGAGCGCCAGGGAACCCCAGTTTGCAGAACGAACAGGATGCCATTCACAATCCGCCGGAGTTCCGTGGGCTTGCGCCCGGCAAACTGGACATGCCGATTTTTCCTTCTTGGCTTAGGAAGCATTGGCTCCAAACGTTTCCAGAGATCATCGGATAGTAGTCCTGCTGGCATGGAAGACCTCCTGGTGTCTTCCAGCTAAGCCAGCTCAAAACGTGCCAAACCGACGGCCAAACGGTTTAATTTTGCCACAGGCTCTTAATTCATTTTTCAACATGTTTTGCAAATGCACTAGCGGGTCGCCAGGATCCAGTACGGTCGACGTTGATCGAATCGTGCTCCGGCTCCTTACATGACCTCCAGAACATGCTCTCTCGGGTTCGAATTCTCGATGCCCGTCAATCCTTTTTGATTGGTGGCTCTAACATTTGCTGCACGGCTCGCGCAATTCCGCTGAATCGGCCGACGGTATTGTCCATGATTGGCTTCGGCAGGTCGGCGCCCGTTTGCAATTCTCGTACTAAGCCCTGGACCGAGTTCCTCCGTTCTACTTGACTTGCATTTCCCGCTCGATGGCTTGGCCGACGTTATACATTTCCTTCCCCAGGAAGCGCAGCACATCGTCCATGGTGACGATGCCCACTACGCGGTCCTGACTATCGACCACCGGCAACCGGCGCACACCGCGATCGTTCATAAACTTGGTGGCGGTGTAGATGCCCGTGTCCTCGGGAATGGCCAGCACATGTTTGCTCATGATTTTTTGCACCTGCGCCTGGGTCGCAAATCCCTGGGCCCCCAGTGCCATTGCCAGGTCCCGGTCGGTGACAATGCCGACTGGTCGCCGCTCCTCGACCACCACCACCGTGCCGACATTGTGATCGAGCATTTTGCGTGCAACGGCCGCCAAGGTCTCGAACGGCTCGGCGGTGACGACGTACTTGGTGAATATGTCGTTCAGTTTCATGATGGTTGTCTCCTTCGCAAGGCAATGGGCCGAAGAGTCGGCTCAAAGCGCTCAGCACGAACGACCTAACGCAATCTGCGTGCCGGAAGGCAGCACTCTTCAAACAGCAGGAAATGCGGCCAGTTTGCCATGTTTTTTGACGGAGCACTCCAGGCGAACGGCGTCCGACATGTGCGGCGGTATGCGACTTCGCACACTGCGCGCGGTTTTGATCTGCCCTAACGGTAGCTTGAGACAGAAGGCACCCTTAGCAGGTCGACTATCTGTTCGGCGGCCCGGGCTGCCTGTTCGCGCAGTTCGGGGACCGCTGTGCTTTCCCACAAGAGGGGCTTTCGCAACGTGCCCACAATTAACAAGTTGTTTACCACGTTACCCATTCCATCGATGGCATTTCCATTTGCCGTTGTTTCCAAACCCAAGGAAAGCGCATCGGCGCGCACGTAACCATGCACGATTAGCGAGCCGATGGCCGGGTTGGAATCGGCGCTGTTGGACGCGGTTGGGCCGGTGCAATTGATTACCCAGCCTGCTGATATTTCGATCAGGCGCTCATCGCCGCGCTCGCGCACATAAAGGCGGACGGCATCGGGTTCGGCCGCGGCCGACGCAATGCTTCCGGCAACCACGCGGACCGCCTTGCAAGCCAACAACTCGTGAAATCTCCTCGCAACTTCCGGCGCCATGCGGTGGCGATGCACTTCCCAGAACGGTCGCAGGCGCGTGAGGAATTGACGACGCTCATTCACGGCCAGGGCTTGCCACAGGCGCGCGGTATGAGGACGCACCCCGTCGATGACGCTACGCCAATCGCCGCCCTCTGCCGTCACCGTGCGTGCTTTCTTGCGCAACAGACGAGCGAGAAAGAGGGCTCGCAATTCGCCGGGCCTTCGGAGGAACTCTCCAACCAGTGGACCTAGATCAACAGGTGGTCTGGGCGCAGTCGCATGAGCCAGCGGCAACAAACCGCGCCGTGAAATCAAGGTGATGGGCGCGGTCCGCGGTCTTTGCGCCAGCGTTAACACGGTATCCACGGCCGTCAGGCCCGAGCCCAGTATCACCACGGGCTCGTCGCCTTGAATGGCGTTGGCGGCGAATGGCTTCCAGGGATCGGCGATGAAGCGCTCGCGCGGCCCATTCCAGAGCCGACCAATCGGATCCGACGGCGGCCGGTGGCCAATGGCCAGGACCACGCCATCGGCCGCCAGCGATGGACCATGGGCAAAGCTGATCATCCACCGCCCATCCGGGTGTCGCACCAGCCGGCGCACTTCGTCAAAAACGACTTTCAGGTCCGCGTTTGACTCGGCTTCCTGAGCAACCGCGGTCAACGTTTCCCGAACGTACTCGCCATACCATTGCCGGGGCAGAAACTCACCTGGATTGACGGCACGATAACGCCGCGATGCCCAGTCCACGAAGTCATTGGGCCGATCCGGCCAGGCGCTCATACGGCCGGCCGCCACATTCAAGAGATGAACCGAATCCCGCGTGGCATACGCAAGCCCTTCACCGACCGCCCCCTGCCGCTCAATCAAGACCACGCGAAGAGCGGCGCCATGAGTAGCAGCCTGCCGCAATATCTGGGCCGCCGACATGGAACCGCTGAAGCCGCCGCCGACTATGGCGACCGTCGGGACCGCGGATCGTGGCTGGAGAACGGCATTCACGGTTGCCGGCCGCGGCACGAAACGCCGAAAGTCCTTCAGCGGCGGCGCATAAACATGGACCGTGATCAGCGTGCTTTTGGAATCCGCCGCGTTTCGCACGGTATGGACGCCGGCGTCTTGCCAGGCGGTCATTTCGCCACAGCACACCGGCGTCTCGAATTCTTGATCGACGTAACCGTCCGGCGCGGTTCGCCAGGTCCCTTCGAGGGCATCGCCCTGCAATACCTGCATCGCCGAGAGAGAGCCGGCATGGTCGTGCGGCACACTGCCCTGCCCTGGCTTCCAGGTCAGCACCAACAGCTCGTAGCGCTCGCGCCGTACGACGGATTGACGATGGTAGAAATCGGCAGCCTCGCGCACGTAGTCGGCCACGTCTACCAAGGTGAGGTTCGCTTGTCGGATGGCATCCGCGATCCTGGTAAGGGTCAGGTCGCTCAGCCCGTCCAGGCGGCGGACCAGGTCGGCAATACGCCCTTTGGGTTCCGTCATGGCTCAATCCTTTCACAGGCGCCGCCCGGAGACTTGGCCGCCCTCGCCAAGGCAACATGAGAGGGGCTATTTTTGAGAATCGCTGGTACCTTGTCAATCCCGTGGCGAAGGTTGCAATTTGGGCCCGTGAGCGAAGTCACGCAGGACTTTGCACTCAAGAGTTTGAGGAGGACTGGTTTTCCTGCCGGTTGAACGCCAACGGATGGTATCTTTATGTAACCAGGTGACAAAGCGCACGACTGTGGACCTCGCTGCAAGTTCTTGATTTGCCGCCGCTTGCGGCGTAGGCACGGCGCCTTCGCACACATTGATACAAATTGAGTGTTGCTTGATTGATGGGTTGGTGGATTGATGGTTTCATGGGTGGGCTGATGGGTTGGTTCATCGGTTGGTGGGCGACTGGTGATCATGGTGTTTTCCGAATTGGTGACAGGAAAAGTGACTAACTGGACGACGCCGAACCTAGCGCCGCCTCGAAGCGCGCAATCTTGCCCGCAGAAGTGTACGATCCGCTTTCGGAAGGTCAAAAGAAAAAATGAATTAGCAATGTCCCCACGCCTCAGTCCGCATCGCCTTCCAATTCTGAGTCCGCGCGGATAGGCCCGGTGGCGTGGTCTTCCATATGAACTCGACATCTGCTGCAAAAGCGAGGTCGATTTTCGAAGTGCTCCCGTTGGCGGCCAACGGCTACCTTGTGTTCGAGTACATTCCGGTCGGCCCGCTGCAGCCACCTCGTTCAGCTTATTGACCCACACCGACAGTCCTCGGCAAAAACAGCCACGCCCAGACCAGCAGAATGATGGCCATCATCACCCAGGTGGCCGCGATTCCCAGCACCCACCCAAGGACATTCACGAGCCAGGCCGGCCAGCGGCCCTTCGGCGCGGCATGCGGCGGCGCCGGTGGTTGCGGTGGGTCGGTCTGGAAGTCGTCGGTCGGCATCGTCACTCCCCGCGCGGCCATGGCGGCAACTGCACTACTAGCCATCTCTATTCTAGCATCCGCGTCGCGGCAGACGGCAGCAGACGGCGAACAGGCTTGAAAACCGGGATATTCTTAATTGTTTTTGTTGAAAACAATTAAGATTTTCCCGGTTTTCAGTCCAGGTTTTCAGTGCAACTCGGATCAGGATTTTCCTTGCTCCCGGCACCCGCCGCGCTTAGTCTGGGAATGTGGCGCATCCCGGCTGACACCTCGTAAGGGCTTCGCATTAGGGTGAGCGCTGACCCACTTCCTCCCGCCGCGCCGGAGGCGCCGGCCCTCAAGCCGCGGCTGGGCCTGTTCGACATCACCATGCTCGTCATGGGGAGCGTCATCGGCGCTGGCATCTTCGTCGTGCCGCACACCGTGGCGGCCCTGGTGCCGGCGCCCGGGCCGGTGCTGGCCGCCTGGGTGGTTGGTGGGCTCATTAGCATGGCCGGCAGCCTGGTCTACGCGGACCTGGCACGGCGGCGACCGCACGCCGGCGGCCAGTACGTCTACCTGCGCGAGGCGTACCATCCGGCCCTGGCCTTCGTGTACGGCTGGTCGCTACTTTGGATCATTCAGTCCGGCGGCATGGCCGCGGTGGCCGTCGTCTTCGGCACCTACTTCAACCAGCTGCTGCTCCTGCTTGGCGCCCCGGCCGCGCCCGGGTCCGATCGGCTGACCGCCGCCCTGGCCATTGCCGCTGTGACCGCGGTCAATTGCACCGGCGCGCGCGCCGGCAGCACCGCGCAAAACGTTTTCATGAGCCTCAAAATCCTGGCGATTCTGATGCTTGTCTTGTGCGGCCTGCTGGCGGCGGACGCGCGTTGGTCCGTATTCGGCGGACAGAAGGCTGTAGGCGTCGGGCTGCAGCCGACGGCCTTTGCCGCGGCCTTGGTGCAGGTCTTCTTCGCCTACGGCGGCTGGCACACAACCACGTTCCTGGCTGCCGAAGTGCGCGACCCGACGCGCACTTTACCGCGCGGACTGATTCTCGGAGTGATGGGGGTCACCGTCCTGTACCTGGGCGTGAGCCTGGCCTGCCTGCGCGTGCTGGGCGCGGACGAGCTGGCGGTCAACGAGAGACCCGCCGCTGAGGTGATGCAGCGGGTTCTGGGCGCGCCCGGGGCGGCGATTCTAGCTGCCGGAATCGCCGTGTCGGCCCTGGGCTTCGTGAGCCAGGCGGGCCTCACGTCCCCGCGCGTCTATTACGCTATGGCGAGCGACGGCCTTTTCTTCCGGCACGTAGCCTGGGTCCACCCGCGGACCCGCTCGCCCGTCGTCGCCGTGCTGGTGCAAGGCACATTCGCGCTGGTCCTCGCGGTCTCGCGCACGTTTCAGGAGATTCTTAATTCCGTTATGTGCGTGGAAATGACCTTCTTTGCCCTGACGGCGCTGAGCCTGTTTGTGATCCGCCGGCAGGACGGCAAGACCCCGGGCGTGGCGAACCGGGCCGTGACGGGGCACCCAGTGACGACACTGCTATTCGCAGTGGTCAACGTCGCGCTGGTACTTAACCTGTTTTACCGGGAGCCGGCGAACAGCGCCGTGGTGGCAGCGATTGCGCTGGCGGGCCTGCCAGTCTACTGGCTGTGGGCGTGGCGGCGGAAATGTGTCAGCAACGATTGAATCGGGCCGCGCTCGTGAGAAAGTAGCTCCAATTAAGAAAACGGGGCCATCTGAGCTTAATCTAACTAACATTAGACTAATATCGGCCGTTCCAATACTCGCGAAATGACGACGTTGGGCCTCCCTGTTCCCTACCCGAATTTTGCATAAAGATCGCGGGCTGGATTCCACGGGCGAATTATGGTGGCTGGGTGAAAGGTGTCAACAGTTGAGTGCGCTCAACTATTCCAGCCGCAGCGCTTCATTCTTGGTGCGCGAATCTGCCAAATCGAAATGCCGCTCGGCGCGACGCGCAGGACTCGGCCCTTGCGTTGTGCCCGCGTTTTGAATTCCGGGTGCCCAATCACTGATTTGTGTCTCCGCAATTTGGGCAAGGTGGGCAAGAGATTCGCGGATTGAGCTTGCCGAATTCGCCCAAACTGCATCTTTCACTTCTATAGCTACCCTCGAATCATGCTCCTTTCCGAAACTAGCAGAACATGAGCATGGCTGATCGCCGCGACGAATTGAAGGCCCCTTTAGTTGCCCGGTGGACACAATGGGCATTTCATTGAAAGCGAGACAACAATGATCTTACGAATCGTATCGGGCCGGGTTTTGGACATCTGCGGCCTGGCAATAATGCTTGCTTCCGTCGCGGCAATTGCTTCCGACGCATCGGCTCACGAGAAATCGTGCGACAGTTGCCACCCCAGGCCGCGGC
>Ga0070732_10001856_pt1 | contig 11492 bp, 7 predicted proteins | sample Coa_R1_5_FD_66449 | JGI IMG/M metagenome (GOLD analysis project Ga0070732, IMG submission 66449) | Surface soil microbial communities from Centralia Pennsylvania, which are recovering from an underground coalmine fire - Coalmine... | ecosystem: Environmental > Terrestrial > Soil > Unclassified ...
CTGCACCAGATGCGCGAGCTGGCCCGCGAGGCCGGCGTGCCGCTCGTCGCCGCTAACGACTCGCATTATCACATCCCCCGCCGCCGGCCACTGCACGACGTGCTCACCGCCGTGCGCCATGGCTGCACGGTGGCCGAACTGGGCGACCGCCGCTTTCCCAATGCCGAGCGGCACCTGAAATCGCCGGCGGAGATGCTCGAACTCTTCACCGACTGCCCCGAAGCCGTGCTGCGCACTGCCGAGGTGGCCAACCGCTGCACCTTCTCGCTCGACGAGCTGCGCTACGACTACCCGGAAGAGCTTTGCCCTGCGGGGCTGACGCCGCTGCAATATCTCACCGGGCTGACCTGGGACGGGGCCCGCCGCCGCTATCCCGCCGGCATTCCCGACAAGGTCCGGCAACTGATCGAGCATGAACTAGTACTGATTGCCGAGCTGCGCTACGAGGCCTACTTCCTCACCGTCTGGGACCTGGTGCGTTTCGCCAAGGAGCGCGGCATTCTCTGCCAGGGCCGTGGCTCGGCCGCCAATTCGGCCGTTTGCTATTGTCTCGGCGTTACCTCGGTCGATCCCGAGCGCATCGACGTGCTCTTCGAGCGCTTCGTCAGCAAGGAGCGCAACGAGGCGCCGGACATCGACGTCGATTTCGAGCACGAGCGGCGTGAGGAAGTCATCCAATACGTCTATCAAAAATATGGCCGCGACCGGGCCGGCATGACCGCCGAAGTCATCACCTACCGCGAGCGCTCGGCGGTGCGCGACGTGGGCAAAGCCCTGGGTCTGTCGCAAGACCGCGTGGATCGGCTCGCCAAGGGGATGGATCACCATCACCGCGTGGGTGAAGACAACCTGGCCGGCCGGCTGTGCGAGGCCGGCATCGATCCGGACAGCCGGCTCGCCCGTCAACTGGCGTGGCTGGTCGAGCAGTTACTCGGCTTTCCCCGGCACCTGTCGCAGCACGTGGGCGGCATGGTCATCACCAACGGTCCGCTGCACACCTTGGTGCCCATCGAAAACGCCGCCATGCCTGATCGCACCGTCATTCAATGGGACAAAGACGACCTCGACGCGCTGGGCATTCTCAAGGTGGATTGCCTGGCGCTGGGCATGCTGACGGCAATACGCAAGTGCTTTGACCTAGTAGCAACAAATGAGGAACGAAGAACCGAGAATGAGGAATTGAGAATGAATGTCGATCATTCTTCATTCTCGGTTCTCGGTTCTTCATTCCTCATTTCTTCGGAAAACGCTGAACCAACCAAACTGACGCTGGCCACGATTCCAGCAGAGGACCCGGCCGTCTACGACATGATCTGCAAGGCCGATACCGTGGGCGTGTTCCAGATCGAAAGCCGGGGGCAGATGAGCATGCTGCCGCGGCTGAAGCCGCGCGAATTCTACGACCTGGTGATTGAAGTGGCGATTGTCCGGCCGGGGCCGATTCAGGGAAAGATGGTACACCCGTATCTGCGCCGCCGCCGGGGCGAGGAAGCAGTGGAATACCCGGATGAGCGGGTGAAGGCCGTGCTGGAAAAGACGCTGGGCGTGCCGCTGTTTCAGGAGCAGGCGATGCGGCTGGCCGTGGTGGCGGCCGGCTTCACGCCCGGCGAGGCCGACCGCCTGCGCCGGGCCATGGGCGCCTGGCGGCGGCGCGGCGTGATGGACCAATTCCGCCAGAAGCTCTTAGACGGCATGGCCGCCAATGGCTACGCCCAGGAATTCGCCGAGCGCGTCTTTCAGCAAATCTGCGGCTTCGGCGAATACGGCTTTCCGGAATCGCATGCCGCTTCGTTCGCGCTTTTGGTTTATGTTTCCGCCTGGCTCAAGCGCTACCACCCCGCCGCCTTCGCGGCCGCCCTGCTGAATAGCCAACCCATGGGCTTTTACGCGCCGGCTCAGTTGGTATCGGATGCGCAGCGCCACGGCGTGGAAGTGCGGCCCATTGATGTGAATTTCAGCGAGTGGGAATGTACTTTAGAGCCAGGAGTCAGGAGTCAGGATTCAGGGATCAGGAGTCGGGAGTCAGGAATCGGTACTGAGTACTCAGTACTCAGTATTCAGACCACCGAAAGTATTCGCTGTCCATCTCCTTCTCTGACTCCTGACTCCTGTCTCCTGACTCCTGCTCTTCGCCTCGGTCTTCGCCTCGTCCGTGGTCTTTCCCAAAAGCATGCCGAGCGCGTCGTCGCTTGCCGGAAGGAGGGCCCATTTCAATCCTTTACCGACTTCATTCGGCGAACGAAATTGCGGGCCGGGGCCTTGAAAAAGCTTGGCCAGGCCGATGCCTTTCGCTCGCTGCAGCTGGACCGGCGTGGGGCGCTGTGGCGGTCACTGCCGGAGCGCGAGCCGATGAGTCTGTTCGACCAGATCGACGTGGAGGAACCGCCGGCATTGCTGCCGCCATTGTCGCCGTTCGCGGAAGTGCTGGCCGACTACAGCGCCGCTGGGTTGACATTGCGGCAACATCCCCTCAGCTTCCTGCGGCCAATGTTGGAGGAGCAAAAAATCGTGCCGGCCAACCGATTGGCCCAGATGGACAGCGGCTGTAGGCTCAAGGTGGGCGGCATCGTGCTGGTGCGGCAGCGCCCCGGCACCGCCAAGGGCATCACGTTCGTCACGCTGGAAGATGAAACCGGCACCGTGAATCTGATTGTTCGCCGGGAAATCTGGGAACGGTATCGGCGGGTCGCCAGCCGGGCTGTAGCAATGATTGCCCACGGCCAGTTGCAGTGCGAACAGGAAGTGACGCACGTGCTGGTGAGCAAGCTCGAAGATTTGTCGCAGCATCTTGCGGATCTGGCGAGCCGGTCACGGGATTTTCAATAGCGAAAACTCAACTGTAATTCCAAACCAATACCACAAACAAAGCTGATAGGATTGCGTTCCTCTCTATAGAGGCGCCAAACAGCTTTTCCACTGCAACAATCCTCGGAGAAACACAATGCCACGTTTTGTTCTCCCAACGATATTAGCGCTAACCATCATCCCTATGCTTCGCGCCGACGAGCGCGATCCATTGAAAGAACGGAAAGAGCGCTGGCAACAGGTATTAGATCGCGACCCGTTTCGGTTTAGCGAGGAGAGATCGGGAGTCGTATACTCGCTATCGCAGTATGGCGGGAAATGCGATATTCACATAGTTCGAAAAGCAGGCGTAACCTTCCAATTGACCTTTCAGTTCGTGCGGGACGGCAAAGAATTGCTTGCACTGCAAGGGCACACATACTCGGAGTTTCGAACGGATAAGAACGTTCTGTATTTTGCGCAATTTCCACCAGGTGACTGCGGATGCACAGTCTCCGCGTATGACTTGGATACCGGAAAGAAACTGTGGTCAACCGCGCTAAACGCGGTGGGTCGAGTGGCGCACTCAGCCTATCAAAACCAAGTGATGATGGGCTTAGGTCAACTGCACATGGAGCCCGATGGTGTTGTGTCCATTACGGGCAAAGAAAGTTATGGAGATTACCTGGAAATACTGGATCGCAAAACGGGCGCGATCCTTGCCCACAAAGTATATCGTCAAGGCTACGGCAAATAATCGGCGCTTCACTCCACAAACACAAACTCGTTCAAGCACATCAGCGCCTGGCAAAAATCCGCCAGCGCCAGATCATGCGCATCGGCCTTGCCGGCCTGCTGGTAGCGCGCAGCCTGTGCGCGCAGGAATTCCAAATCCTCGGTCACTTCCTCGGTGCTTGGGGGGCGGCTCAACGCCGTCTGATACGCGCGGCGAACAGCAACTTCCGGCGCAGTCTTCGCATCCGGGGCCACGCGCTTGGCAAAGTTCTTGGCCCAAGCGCGCACTTGCGGATTATTCATCAGCAGCAATGCTTGCGGGGCAATCGTCGTCGCTGGCCGGTCAGCCACGCCGGTGAGCGCTTCCGGGGCGTCGAAGACCGTCATCATCGGCATCAGCTTCGAGCGTTTCACGGTAAAGTAAATGCTGCGCCGCCGGCTGCCTTCGTCGAGTGTGCCGGGCCCGAACATGGTGTCGTCGAGCATGCCGCAGACATAAAGCAGCGAATCGCGAATCACTTCCGCTTCCAGCCGTTGGCCCGGGTGATGCCAGAAGAGCTTGTTCTCGCGGTCGATTTTTATGCGCGCATCATCCGTGCGCGAATCCTGCATGTAGGTGGCGCTGGTGAGGATCAGCTTGTGGATGTGCTTGAGCGACCAGGCCGCTTGCGGCTTAGCGGGCTGCACCAATTCCGAGGCCAGCCAATCCAGCAACTCCGGATGCGTCGGCGGTTCGCCGCGGGTGCCGAAGTCGCTGGGTGTGGCCACGATGCCGCGGCCCATGTGGTGCTGCCAGAGGCGATTCACGATCACGCGGGCCAGCAACCGTCCGGCGCCCTGATCCACATCGGTAAGCCATTCGGCAAAGGCCGAGCGGCGAAACGAGGTCTTGCTGCCGGCCGGTGGCGTGCGCAGCCACCGCTTCTCCGCATCGGCGCCGGGCATGAGCACTTGCAGAAATCCCTCTGAAGCCACCGCTTCTTTCTGCTCGGTGTCGCCTCGGCGGAGAAAGTGTGTTTGTGGCAGGAAGTCGTCGCCCTGCGTATGAAGCCGGACTGGCGGCAAGCCCTCGCTCGACACCAATGCTTTCACCACGCGCGGCTTTGGTGCTTGCAAAAGATGATCGTGTACTTTCTTGTTCAGCGCCTGCCATTCGGAATCCATTTGCCGATACCAGACCAACAACGCTTGCGTTTGTTCCGGGGTTCGTTTCTCTGCCGGGACGTCGAGTGCACGTGCCGCGATTTCCGGCATCAATGGGGCAGTCAAATCCAGCGGCTTTTCGCTTGTCGTTAACGAGATTCGCGGCCGGCCCATACCGTGGCCTACGTTGTTGTGGAAAGCCAAGGTCACACCCAAAACCGATCCTTCCGAAAAGCTCACGGGCTTCTCGAACGTGAAGGCGCAAACATGATCCTTGCCGAATTGCGGGTCGATGGCCCAACCGGACGTAACCGGGTCATTGTCGATGGCCGCCGCAATGGGCAACCCTTTTTGCTCGAAGTCGGCCCGCGGATTGATGAGCTTGATGGATTCGGACTTTGGCCAACGGGCGCTGTCTTTTTTCTCCGGATCGGGTTTCCGATTGGGGGAAGCGACGATGCGAAAATCGGTCAGGGCGAAGTTCCCATTCGCGGCCCGGCCAGGGCCGTTCTTCACCAGCGACGGATCGGTGAGCGCTTCCAAGCGTATGCCGGTGATGTTCCTCAAGTCAGTGTGCAATACGAAAATCAAGTCTTCTATGGGCGGATTCTTGCCGCCCACGAGCACGCTGCCGTCAGGTTGCTTGGTGAGGGTGGCGCCGCCGGTAGAGCGCACGGTATGAATTTCGGGAAGAATCCAGGCCGGTGCAATCGCCAGTTTGCCCCGAGCTTGTTCCCATTTGGCGAACCGGACCGGTAACTGTTCCTTTTCAAATCGCGCCAACGCATCGACCAGCGGTTGGTGCAGCTTTTCAAATTCGGCCTTCGCTTTTTCATACCCGGCCGTATCCAGCGTCAGGTCATATTCGCTGCGAATCGTTGTCGTAAACGTCGAAAGCATCCGATAATAGTCGGCCTGCGGAATCGGATCGTATTTGTGATCGTGACAGCGCGCGCAGCCGACGGTCAGGCCCAGAAATGCCGTGCTGGTGGTGGCGAGCATATCGTCGAGTTCGTCGTAGCGTTGGCGCTCGACTTCGTTCTTCGTGATCTGCGTGCTGTGCACCCCGGCCGCCAGGAAACCGGTGGCCATCCAGGCAAGCGGGTTATTGGGCTCATACTCATCGCCTGCCAGTTGCCATTTCACGAACTTATCGAACGGTAAATCGTTGTTGAGCGCCTGAATCACAAAGTCGCGGTAGTGATAGGCCGTCGGCCGGTCGTAATCGTGTTCGAAGCCGTGGCTTTCGGCAAAGCGGGCAAGATCGAGCCAGTGGCGGGCCCAGCGTTCGCCATAATGCGGGCTGGCGAGCAAGCGGTCGATCAGGTCTTCGTAGGCCGTGGGCGAAGGATCCTTCAGAAATCGGTCCACGTCTTCCGGCGATGGCGGCAGGCCGAGAAGGTCGAAGTAAACTCGGCGAATCAGTTTGCGACGATCGACGGCCGCATTGGGAAGAATGCCGGCCGCTTCCTGTTTGGCTCGAATGAAGTAATCGATCGGCGTGCGGCACCAGGCGGAATCTTTCACCTTCGGAGGCTCGACGCGCTTGAGCGGCTGGAAGGACCAGAACTTTCGCGCTTCGGCTTCCACTTGCCGATGAGTCCAGGCTTTTGCATCCGGCTTATCCAGCAGCGGCTTGTCATAAGGAGCGCCCAGGTCAATCCAGGCTGCGATTTGTTGGACGACCGCCTCACTCAACTTGCCGCCTTCCTTCGGCATCTTGGGCTCTTTTTCGTGCCGCAGTAGTTTGATGAGCAGGCTGTCTTTCGCCTTGCCGACGATAATTGCCGGGCCGGATTCGCCGCCTTTCAGCAACCCAGCGCGGTCCGTCAGATCCAGCTTTGCCTCGGTCTTCTCACCGCCGTGGCATTTCACGCAGCGCTCCGCCAGCACCGGCTGCACTTGCTTTTTGAAAAGGTCCAACCCTTTCGCCATCTTCGCGGCGTGATCGGGCTCGGCAGGGTTTTGAGCGCGAATAGCAACTGTCGCAATTGCAATGCACAAGCAGGCAATAACAATAGGCAGCCGCAAAGACTTATTACAGGAAAGGGTTTGTACCTGGCTGGCCACGAGAGATACCTCTGGAGCAGACGAAACCGGCGGGTAGGGTATAGGATAGGCGAGAAGACAAGTGGAAGACAGGTGAGGATGACATGATCTGGGATCTCCATTGCCACATAACTTCTGGTTTTCCGGGGCGCACACCGGAAGAGCGGATGGCGCAGCTCATTCGCTTCGCCGATCGCATGGGCATCGAGCGCGTGTGCGTTTACATGGGCATGAAGACAATCGTGGATCCCAATCCCAAGGAACTAAGGCAGCAGAATGACGAAGTCTTGCAGGCGCTCAGTCACTGGCATGATCGGGCATTCGGTTTCGTCTATCTGAATCCAAATTATCCTGAGGCGAGCTTGAAGGAACTCGAGCGCTGCGTGCGCGACGGGCCAATGGTGGGCGTGAAGCTTTGGGTCGCGTGCCGGTGCAACGATCCCAAACTTGATCCCATCATCGACCGGGCTACCGAATTGCAAGCGGTGATTTTTCAACACACTTGGTTTAAGACCGCTCCGGTTGCCCAAGGAAACGACAATTGGACCCGGCTCGGCGCTGGCAACGCGCCCGGCGAATCATCTCCGCAAGACGTGGTGGAACTCATGAAGCGGCATCCGAAGGCTTCCATTATTTGCGGCCACACCGGCGGCAACTGGGAACTGGGAGTGCGCGTGGTTCGCGACTTGCCGAACGTGGCGGTCGATTTGGCTGGCTCGGATCCGACCCGTGGCATTACCGAGTTGGCGGTTCGTGAACTCGGCCCGGAGCGCGTCATATACGGAAGCGACATCCCCGGCCGCAGTTTCGCCTCGCAACTGGCGAAAGTTCATGGAGCGGATATCGCCGAGGCAGCCAAGAAGCTGATCTTCAAAGAGAACCTCAAACGCTGGCTCACGCCAATCTTGAAAGATAAAGGGATGAAACCGTGACCATCGACGTCAACGTTCATCTGTCGCACTGGCCGTTTCGGCGTTTGCCGGGCGATGAACCGGCGGAGCTGGTTTCCCAGCCGCGCCGACTGGGCGTGCAATCGGCTTGGGCCGGTAGCTTCGATGCGCTACTGCATCGTGACCTCGCCGGGGTCAATTCGCGCTTGGTGGAGGATTGCCGCAGGCACGGCAAGGATTTCCTCGTTCCCTTCGGCACCGTCAATCCATTGATGCCGTTCTGGGACGATGATTACAACCGCTGTCGCGAAATGAAGATGCCGGGGCTACGGCTCTATCCGGCCTGGCATGGGTACTCGCTCAATCACCCCGAATTCGTGAAGTTGCTGCGCAAGGCGGCCGGCGATGGCATGATCGTGCAAATCGATTTGCGGCTCGAAGATGAGCGCACGCAACATCCTTTAGTGCGCCTTCAACCCGTCGCTCCGGCGCCCTTGCCGGAAGTCGTGGCGGCCATTCCACGTTTGCGGCTGGTGTTGCTCAACCATTTTGGCATTCTGAAACCAGAACTGCTCAGTAAAACCATTGCGGCCGGGCAAGTATTTGTGGATATCGCGACGGTGGAAGGCGTCGGCGGTATTGCAAAGCTGCTCGAAACTGTGCCCGCCGCGCGCGTGCTGTTCGGTTCGCATTTCCCATTCTTCTATTTCGAAGCGGCCGAACTTAAGATGAAGGAATCGAATTTGGAACCGGCCATCGAGAAGGCAATTCGGAGTGAGAACGCGAAACGATTGCTAACGGGCAGCCAGTAAATAGCAAATCGCCAACGCTTGCCGCTGTCGCGAGTTGTAACCATAGCCGACCCGCCCGAAGTTGCCCCATTCCTTTGTGAGCAATTCATGAACCGGACATACCATATTCCGATTATTGGCGCACTTCTAGTCATCGCTTTATTCGCGGGGCCCGGCCCCGCTCAGGACATGAATCGCCAGGCGGGCAAATTCTCGCTCGACGGCCAGGCTACCACCGTGGCCATGTGTTCGAAGTATGAGTACCTGGCCTTCGGTTTGAAGTCAGGCGCGCTCAGCATCTTCGCGGTGAAAGAAGGCAAGCCGGTTTTTGCCAATGCCTGGAAAGGGCACGACAAGGCCGTAACTTGCATGGTCTTTTCCGCCGATGACAAAAAAGTGGCAAGCGGCGGCATGGATGGGCAGATAAGGCTTTGGGATACGGCCAAGAGCGCAGAGCACGCCGTTACGAAAGAGCTGGCAGCGAAAGCTCAGCCGGAGCACAAAATCAAGGCACACACCGGCGGAGTGTACGGCCTCGGCTTCAGTCCGGATGGCAAGCGCCTGGCTAGCGCGGGGGCCGACGGAGCCATCAAGGTCTGGAACACAGCCACCGGCGAATTGCTGTTTACTTTTCCAGCAGTGCACAAGGGCGGAGCACGTGCCGTGGCCTACAGCCCCGATGGCCAATCCATCGTAAGCGGCGGCATGGACAAGACCGTGAAAATCTGGGAGGCCAAGGCCGGTGGCAAATTGATAAAGAGCCTCGACCATCCTGCCCCGGTGTATTGTGTGGCCGTTAATGTGGATGGGTCGCGCATTGCTTCGGGCACCGGTTTAAATGATGTGCAAGCGCATGTGATTCTTTGGGATTGGAACAAGGGCAAAGAAATTACCGATTTCAAGGGCCACTCTGACATCGTGACGGGCGTCGTATTTCACCCTACCGAGGATCGGCTCTTGTCGTGCAGCAAAGACACCACAATCCGCGTTTGGGATCTGGAGAAAAAGGAAGAGCTGTACATGGACAAGCACCGCGATGCAGTGACCGGCCTCAGCTTCGCCGGCGACGGCAAATTCTTCGCCACGGCCAGTGCCGAGATTATTTTCCTGTGGCAGGGAACGCCGAAGAAGTAGAAGTCAGAGGTCAGAAGTCAGATTGGGGAAGTAGAGAGTTGAGGTGTTTACGTTTCGCGCACGCTTAGGGACTCTGTGCGCGAAACGTAAAGGTTCGAAGCGCTCGCCGTCAACTGACGACCAGCACCGTATGCATCATTTGGCCGCTACATCCTCGAACGAGAATTTCCGCTCCATCTTGTCGTGCGGCTTGCCGGCGACTTCCACGTAGGGGTAAATAAAGAAGTTCAACGGCTTGCCCATTTGCGGCGGGTTCAAGGTGATGTCACGGCCGGTGCTGAACTGCACGCGATTCTCGGTGAGATTGCCGAAGTAATACTCCGTCATCTTCGGGTTCTTGTTGGCTTCGGAGATATCCACCGGAATCCAGCCTTTGCCCTCGGGCTTGAACCAGGCCCAGCAATGGTAGCCGGGGATTTCGCCCTGGCCGTGCTTCTCGGGTAGCGGAAAACCAATTTCGAACTTGGCCGGCATCTTGTGCGCCCGTGTGAGCGAGATGAACAGGCTGTGGAAATCGCTGCAATTGCCGAAACGGCTGTCGCAAGCCCAGGTGGAATCGCCCCGGCCCCAGCCCGTGCCTTCTTTACTGTAGCGCATGTGCATGTTGACCAGGTCATAAAACAGCCGGGCGGCCGCCAGGTTGTCATCGGGGGTGGCTTTGCCCTGTAGCAACGTCAGCGGCTTACCGTCGATGGGCACCAGTGCGTCGGCCTTCAAGAATCGCGCCAACTGTTCCATGGTTTCGGTCACCTTGGCTTCACCGCGAACCTCGTGGCGCGTGACGCGATAGACCATCTTCACTGCCAGCGTGCCGTCGGCTTTGGCCGGTGCTTCGAAATACAAGCTCCGGTTGCCGTATTCCGACTCGACCGAAATTTTTCCTTTTACGGGCAATTCCTCGCTCTCTATGGCAACTTCCTGCTGCTCGTTGTTCGGCGGTACCGGCAGCCAGACGTGGGCCATCTCGCCCGTAGGAAGATCTTTGAGCGTCGCCGCATAGGTGAAGAGAAAAGCTCGGCTTTTGGGCTTCTCTTCGGCAACCGCGAACGACGACAGCAAACCGATTACGGCCGCCGCCATCAAGAGGCAGTTTCGAACTTTTGCCATACAATCCTCCAGAGGTTTCGAGTGCCAATCAGTCCGTATTCCTGGACGAATGAAAACAACGCCGCATTCGCCATAAGTGGTACTTATTTAAAAGATATAACGTTAGCTTATGAGCCACGATCCCGCTGGGGAACTGGTCGATGTACTCGACGATCAAGGCCGCGTGATCGGTCAGGTTACGCGGCGAGAAATGCGCGCCCGGCGATTGCCGCATCGGGCCACCTATCTGCTGGTGTTCAACCGGAAGGTGGAGCTATTCATCCATCAGCGCACGGCGACCAAAGATGTTTATCCTTCGCATTGGGATTTGACCATCGGCGGTGTCGTGGCTGCCGGCGAATCGTTTGATGAAGGGGCGAAGCGCGAGGGCTTGGAAGAGCTGGGCGTGGCTATCGAACCCGTGCCGCTGTTCCCGTTTCGTTACTCCGACGAGCGCTCCGCGGTGCAGGGCATGGTCTATCGCGTGCAGCACGGTGGGCCGTTTCGCTTGCAGCCAGAGGAGATTGTCCGCGGAGAATTCGTGGCGTTGAAAGATTTGCCGAAGCGATTGTACGAAGCGCCATTCTGCCCCGACGGCATCGAAGTCTGGAAGGAATATGAAAGGCATGGAAAGCCCAGGGACGGCAGTCCCTGGGGCTAGCGCTACACCGCCCCCAACCCCGGCCCGTCCAACAATCCCGTCTCCATCTTGCCGTCAGTAATCTTGAACATGCCCGGAAAGCGTGGTTCCCACGGCTTGTTCGCCGCGGGGCAGTATTGCCGGGCGTTCGACTCAATTGCGGCCACTGTGGGAACATGCGCCGCCAGGCCGGCGGAATGGATAAGTGCGGCGCCGGGACAAGTGAGATCCTGCACGCAG
>Ga0070732_10001858_pt1 | contig 11489 bp, 9 predicted proteins | sample Coa_R1_5_FD_66449 | JGI IMG/M metagenome (GOLD analysis project Ga0070732, IMG submission 66449) | Surface soil microbial communities from Centralia Pennsylvania, which are recovering from an underground coalmine fire - Coalmine... | ecosystem: Environmental > Terrestrial > Soil > Unclassified ...
GGTGCTCGACCCGAGCGGGCAGGTGCAGGTCCGCGGCATCGACGAGCGGTTCCCGTGGGAGTTCAATGGCGACGGCTTGCCGCTGGTCGGCCAGCCGGCTCCGAATACCAATGGTCCGTGTCCGACAGCGCCCGTCCGCGTGCTGGCTGTCGAGAACTTCTACGCAGATCTGGCCAACCAGCTCGGTGGCAAGTGTGTGCAGACCACGGCGATCCTGTCCGATCCGGAAGCGGACCCGCACGAGTTCCAGCCAGCCGCCGGCGATGTGCGTGCCTATCAAAACGCGCAACTGGTGATCGAGAACGGCCTCGGCTATGACGATTTCTCAGACAGGATTCTCAGCACGCTGTCGGCGCAGCCGGCGCTGATCAACGCGGGTGACGTTGTGGGGCTGCAGGTTGGCAGCAACCCACACGTGTGGTACGGCGCGGGATACGTCGATCAGATTCGCGCGTCGATCGTCGCCAGGTTGAAGGCGATCAATCCACAGGCGTCGGAGTATTACGACATGCAGTCGACGGCTGTCGACCGGGCGTTCACTACCTATCACGGCCTTATCGAGCAGATCGCATCGACGTACGCGAGCACGCCGGTTGGCTCGACCGAAACCGTCTTTGCGGACATGGCGGATACAACGAGGCTCAACTTGATCTCTCCGCCGGAGTTCATGCAGGCCGTGGCGGAGGGCAATGATCCCGCCGCGCGGGATGTTGCCAGGTTCCAGAACCAGATCACCAATCACGAGATCAAAGTGCTGGTGTACAACACGCAAACCGTCACTTCGTTGACCGAGCAACTGAAGGCCCTCGCGGAGCAGAACAGTATTCCGATGGTTGGCGTGTCCGAGACGATGCCGGATGGTGCGCAAACGTTTCAGGGATGGCAGGCTAGCGAGCTGGAACTCCTGTTGCAAGCGCTCCAGACCACCACCTCAACACCGTAATGTTGTGCGAGTCCAGTCCGCAGATTCTCAGCGGTGACGGGTCCGCTCCGAAGGCCGTTGTCGAGTTCGACAACGCGTCAGTCGCGTATGGGCGCCGGACGATCTGGGGGGATGCGACATTTGCGCTCATGGCGGGCGACTTCGTCGGCATTATTGGACCGAATGGCACGGGGAAGACGACGCTGCTGAAGGCCTTGTTGGGCCAGGTGCCGCTGGCAGGCGGGAGTATTCGGGTGCTCGGGAAACCGCCTGGCAGGGGCAATCCGTTCGTTGGCTACGTCCCACAGCGGCGCAGCCTCGCGTCCGACCTGGCCGTGCGCGGTTACGACCTTGTCATGCTGGGCCTGATTGGCCACAAGTGGGGCTTCGGCCCGGCCTCGGCGGCCGAACGACGCGCCGTTGACGCGGCCCTGGAGTCGGTTGGCGCTCAGGAATACGCCGATGAACCGGTTGGTCTGCTCTCGGGTGGTGAACAACAGCGCCTGCTCATCGCGCAGGCGTTGCTTACGGACCCAAAGCTGCTGCTGCTCGACGAACCACTGGCCAGCCTGGATATCAAAAGCCAGCATGAGATCGTCCACCTGATCGCGGAGATTCGCACGTCTCGACAGATGACGGTGATGTTGGTCGCGCACGACCTGAACTCGATGCTGGAAATGCTGGACGGCATCGTGTTCATCATGGATGGCCGCGTCATTGCGGGCAGCCTTGACGACGTGGTGCGCACGGACGTGCTCAGCCGGTTGTACGACACTCCAGTTCACGTGCACGTGACTGAGGACGGCCACCGGTTCGTGGTGGGGGCCTGAACCCAATGGGCGCCGAGCTGGCGGGGCCTACCTGGAATATCGTCCAGGACCTGCACGACATCCTGGCGTACGGGTTCATGCAGAACGCGTTTGTCGCTGGCACCGTCGTCGCGATTATGGGCGGCGTGATTGGTTACTTCGTGGTGGTGCGGCGCCTGGCGTTTGCCACCGAGGCGTTATCTCACGGCGGCTTCGCGGGTGCGACCGGGGCGGTGGTGGTCAACCAGGATCCGTTTCTTGGACTGCTGGTATTTGTCACGTGTGCCGGGGTGCTGATGGGCATTCTCGGAGACAAACTGCGCGGGCGGGACGTGGCTATTGGAGCCACCCTGGCGTTTTCGTTGGCCCTGGGGTCGTTGTTCCTGAGCATTTCGAGCAAGCTCGCCGGCGAAGCGGTCAACATCCTGTTCGGCAACATCCTTGCGATTTCGCCGGGTGACGTGCGTTTTGTCGTGATCTTCGCGTGCGCGACGTTGCTGGCTTTGGGCGTGTTGTATCGGCCGCTGCTGTTTGCCTCGGTCGATCCCGAGATTGCCGAAGCGCGGGGCCTACCGGTGCGCGGTCTTGGGATCGCCTTCATGGTTCTGCTCGGGTTCGCGGTGGCAACTGCCGTCCAGGTGGTCGGCGTGCTGCTGATCTTTGCGCTCTTGATCTTGCCGGCAGCCAGCGCCCAGCAATTCACGCCGCAGCCTGCCCGCGCGACCCTGTACGCGGTGCTGATTGCGATCGCGTGCGTCTGGGCGGGGCTGTGTATTGGCTTCTACTTACCGTATCCGCCCAGCTTTTTCATTACCACCCTGGCGTTTCTGACGTATGTGGTGACGCGCCAGATCGCACCAAGGCGATTGGCCTCCAGTTCGAGGCGGCGCGCCCGATTGGTGCCTGCTAGCAGCTAGCGAGAAGCAGAACTCGTCGAGCGTGCCCTCGAGCGTGCAACGGAACCACTGGAACACGAAAATCTTCTCTTGAAAAAGAAGTATCGCTGCTAGCTGAGCTGGTCGAGATAGTCGGGTCTGGTTTCCCAGCCCTGGTTGTCCAGCCGATCCTTCGGCACATTGACGAAGACGCAGCCTGAAGTCACGTCCTGGATCACGCTGAACGGAATGTACAGGTGCTTTCCCAATCCGAACAGGCCCGTTTTGACCTCGAGGATCTCATCCTGTGGTGCGCCCGCGGCAGCGGTTCCGCTGCCGACGCCCACCAGCGCGTTGCGGTAGACACGCGCGATGGTGCCGAACTTGTCACCGTCGATGTCGCAGACGTCCATTTCCGGCTCGAGCCGGCCAAGATACCGACCTTCCTGCATAAAAAAGTTGGGCCCGCAGACTGCGTGCCATGGCAGCGCGTGTAGCCTTTGAAGAGACGTGAAGCCGTTCCGATTTGGGGTCAGTGGCGGGCGCGCGACACGCGCTGAGTGGCTCGACCTGGCTCGCAAGGCAGAAGATCTGGGCTATTCCACGTTGCTGCTGCCTGACCATTTTGGTCGACAGATCGCACCGCTGCCAGCGCTGCTGGCGGCGGCAATGGCTACCCAACGCCTGCGCGTCGGCACGATTGTGCTCGACAACGACTTCCGCCACCCGGCCGTGCTGGCCAAGGACGCCGCGACGATCGACCTGATGACCGACGGCCGACTCGAGCTCGGCATCGGGGCAGGTTGGATGGAGGCGGACTATCGCTGGTCGGGCCTGCCGTTCGATCCGCCCGCGGTGCGTGTGGCACGACTCGAGGAAGCGATTCACATCTTGAAGGCCTTTTTCGCGGCCGAAGGGCCGATCACGTTCGACGGCCGCTTCTACAAGATCGACGGCCTGGAGCCGTTCCCGCGCCGACGCGTCAAACTGCTGATTGGCGGCAGTCGACAGCGCATGCTGCGACTGGCCGCGCGGGAAGCGGACATCGTCGGCCTGGAGGACCACCAGTTCGCCGATCGGGTAAGTGGCAACGCACCGGTGGTCGCGGACAGTGCCGAACAGGCGCAAATCGTGCGCGAGGCGGCCGGGCCGCGCTTCGCCGAGCTCGAGCTGAATATTTTCGCCGCCCGCGTGGAAGTCACCGATCAACGCGCAGCCGCTGTCGAAGATCTGGCGCGGCAGTTGAAGCTCACGCCTTCCCAGGTGGAGCAATCCACGTCGTTTCTGGTAGGTAGCGAACAGAGCATCGTCGAGCAACTGCTGGAGTGGCGCGAACGGATCGGCGTCTCGTACATCATGGTGTTCGACCGCGTTATGGACGCCTTTGCGCCAGTCGTGGCGCGGCTATCTGGAACGTAGGTACCGGGCGGCGAAGACGGCGGCGGTGGCTCCGTCACCGGCGGCGGCGACGAGCTGGCGGGCGGAGGACTGGCGGATGTCGCCCGCGGCGAAAACTCCAGGCACGGATGTCTGCAGGCGCGCATCCACCACGATGTGCCCGGCGGAATCGAGGTCCAGCACGTCGCGAACGAAAGCCGTATTCGGCTCCAGGCCGATGAAAATGAATACCCCACTGGTCGGGTACTCTTGCCGAGAGCCATTGGTCGAGACAACCACGTGCTGGACCGTGTCGGTCCCTGCGATGGAGACAACGTTCGTGTTGAACAGCTTCTCCACGTTGGAGAACGCGTTCAACCGGTCGATTGCGACCTGCTGTGCGGAGAAGGCCTCGCCATGGTGAATAACCGTGACGCGGCCGACCTGCGCGGCCAGCACGGCGGCTTCATCCAATGCGGAATCACCGCCGCCGACCACGCATACGTCCTTCCTGATGAAAAACGGCGCATCGCATGAAGCGCAATGCGAGACGCCTTTGCCGACGAACTCCGCTTCGCCTGGAATGCCGAGAGTGCGCAAGGCAGAGCCGGTGGCAATGATGACGCTGGGTGCGCTCAATTCCGTGCCTTCACAGCGCACGATGCGGCGGTCGCCCTCGATAGACACGCCCACAGCCGTATCCATGACGAACTGGGCGCCGGCGGCCTCCGCCTGCTCCTGGACCATTGGTCCAAGGTCGAAACCTGGCACGCCCTGCGGGAAGCCGGGGAAATTCTCGATTCTTTCGACGTTGACAATCTGACCGCCAGCCATCATTTGCTCGATCAGGCAGGTGCGCAGCCCGAAGCGGGCCCCATACATGGCCGCGGTTAACCCGGCGAGCCCTCCGCCGACGACGAGGAGGTCGTACTCGTCTGTCATTCTGATTGATCCATTGGAATCAGGGGCAGGGGTCCGGCGAAATCGGAGCCGTCAGGTGAATATGCCCATGATTTGGCGCGCACGCCGCCGTCGACGGTGAAGTCCTGGCCCGTGATCAAGCGCGCGTAATCGGATGAGATCCAGGCGACCAGGTGGCCGATGTCGGTCGGAGTCGGCGATTCGCCCATCGGTACGTTGTTGCGAACGCTGCTGGTGCCCCATTTGCGCCACCACTCGGGGAGCTCGCTGGGATCGAAGCGTCCGAGGCCCGTGCGCGGTCTGGCCGCCTGTTGGGCCTGGCGCTCCGCAATGAACTCGGGGTTGTCGGGTGCTGGTGCCGCGGGCGTAATGCTGTTGACCCGAATGCCGTATGGGGCAAGCTCGATGGCGGCGGCGCGCACGAAGTTGTACAGGCCGCTCTTGTGAAATGAGTAGGCAATGACGCCCGGCATGGCCTGGTAGCCGGAGGAAGAAACGACGCTCCAGATGCAGCCCCTGATGCCGCGCTCGATCATCGAGATCGCGGCGTATTTGCTGTTGAGAAAATGTCCCGCCGCCGTGACCTCCACGTGCCTGTTGAAGTCTTTGAGACTCTCCAACAGGAGTGGCTTTCCGCCCAGAAGTCCGGCGTTGTTGACGAGGATGTCGATTCGGCCCCAGCTATCCAGCACCTCCTGCTGGCAGCGCTTGACGTCGTCTTCGACGGTGACGTCGCCGATGACGGACATCGCCGTGCCGCCGTTTCGTTCGATGCGGCGGCGCGTTGCGTCGGCGGCCTCTTTTCGAACGTCGTTGACGGCCACCCGCGCGCCATATTTGCTGAGCATCAGGGCGATGCCGCTGCCGATGTTGGGTCCCGCGCCCGTGACGAGGGCAACCTTTCCATCCAGCGAGACATCCATGCGACCGAGTCTACCGAGGAAGGCGGGTGGGCGTGAGTCGTTTAGGCCTAAAATAGGGCGCGTATGGCTGTGGACACAGAAAGGCCGCTGCGCCTGGTTGGCAAGCGGATGCGGCGAGCCGATTCGCCCGAAAGGTTGACTGGTCAGGTTCGGTACACGGGCGACCTGGTCCTGCCGGGGCTGTTGCACGGCCGTCTGGTGCGTAGCCCGCATGCCTCGGCGCGCATCGTGTCAGTGAACAAAGACGAGGCGCTCAAGATGCCCGGCGTGGTCGCGGTCCTGACCGCGAAGGATCTGCCCGTCAGTGACATCCGCGCGGCGGTGGAAAGCCGCAGCATCATCATGGCGCACGAGCGAACCACGCACGTGGGCCAGCCCGTGGCCGTGGTGCTGGCCGAGAGCGAAGCCGCCGCCGAGGATGGTGCCGAGCGGGTGGAGGTGGAATACGAGCCGCAGACGCCCGCCATCGACATGCTCAAGGCGATGCGCGAAGACGCGCCCGTCGTTCGCTCGCGCGGCCAGGACGATACGGAAGAGCTGGGCATGCACGGCGCGGCTGCCGGCGGCAGCGAATCTGAAAAGCCGCAAGCGCCGAATGTCGCCAGCCACCAGCGCTACCACCGCGGCGACGTCGAGGCGGGCCTGGCCGAAGCGGATGTTGTGGTCACACGCGAGTACCACACGCCGTGGGTGCACCAGAGCTATATGGAGCCGCAGGTCTGCGCTGCGACCGTTGATCCGCTCGGCAACGTGGTGGTGTACGCGTGCACCCAGGCGATGTTTCGCACACGAGACACGGTTGCCCACGTGCTGGGCAAGTCACCATCGCAGGTGCGCGTGTACGCGATGCCGGTCGGCGGGGGATTCGGTGGCAAGTTTGGGCTGATCGAGCCGCTGGTTGCCGCGTGCGCCGTTGCCGCGAACCGACCCGTCCGATTGACATATACGCGGATTGAGGATTTCAGCGCGGGATCTCCGGCGCCATCCTCGATTTTCCGTGTCACGGCTGGTGCGAAGAAAGACGGGACCTTTACGGCGCTGAAGGGCGAAGTGATCTTCGACTCGGGTTCAAAGGCTGGGGCACCCGCGGGCCACGCTGCGCTCTGTCTCGGGGTGTTCTATCGGTGGCAGAACCTGGACATCGACGCGACCGAGGTCGTCACGCACAAGACCCCGACGGGCGCGTACCGCGCGCCTGGTCTGCCGCAAGCCATGTTCGCGGGCGAGAGTCTCGTCGGCGAGCTGATCGAGAAACTCGGCCTGGATCCGATCGAGACGCGCAAGAAGAACGCCGCGCGCGGTGGCGATATCCGTCCCGACGGTACGCCGTGGCCGCCGATTGGGCTGATTCAGTGCCTGGAGCGGGCCGACCCGATCTATCGCCAGGAGCTGGCGGCTGCTGGCGTGAATGAGGGCGTAGGTGTTGCCCTGGGCGGCTGGTTCGGTGGTACCGAGCCTGCTTCGGCCCTGTGCCGACTGGAATCGGACGGGACCTTGAAGGTGGCCGTCGGCTCGGTGGACCTCACTGGAACCAATAACGGCCTGCAGGTGATTGCGGCTGAAGCCTTCGGCTTCGACAGCGCGGACAAGGTCCGCGTTACCACCGTTGATACGGATGCGGCGCCGTACTCGGGGGCGACTGGCGGTTCCAAGACGATCTATACGATGGGTCCAGCGGTCATGAAGGCGGCGCAAGAGGCGCGCGAGCGCGTGCTCAAGATCGCGGCCGCGGAGCTGGAGGCCTCGGTCGACGACCTCGAGCTGGTTGGTGGCGAGGTGCGGGTTCGGGGCGTGCCGGGCAAGGTGAAGACGCTGCGCGAAATCTATCGGCTGAGCGCTTCGTTCGGCGCCAAGCATGAGCCGGTGGTCGGCAAGGGCGAGTCAGCCGTGACGCAGCGAAGCCCTGGGACGGGCGTACACATTGCCCGTGTGCGGGTGGACCCGGAGACGGGTCGCGTGGAGCCGGTGCGCTACATCGTCGTTCAGGATGTAGGGCGCGCCATCAACCCGGCCACCGTGGAGGAGCAGATCCACGGCGGCGGTGCCCAGGGCGTCGGTTGGGCCGTCTATGAAGAGATCATCCACGACGAGTCTGGGACGCCTATTACCTCGAGCTTCATGGATTACACGGTGCCGAAGGCACGCCAGATTCCTGAGCTCGAGGCTGTTTTGGTGGAGGTCCCGTCGGCGATTGGGCCGTACGGGGCGAAGCCTGTTGGGGAGCCGCCGGTGATTCCGGGCGGCGCGGCGGTGGCCAACGCCGTGGCGGCGGCCGTGGGCGCCCGCGTGACGGAGCTGCCGTTGACCCCAGAGCGGGTACGGCGGGCCATGATGGAACCCCATAGCAACGGGCGCGCCCACTGATAGGCCCCGACTTCTCTGCGCTAGCGGGTGGCGACGCTCACTGGGAAGCTCACTACTGCTTCTTTGCCAGTTACGGCGGAGCGGGCGTAGATGAACAGGGTGTGCGTCCCGGTCAGCTTGCTCAGGTCGATCGTGGCTGAGAAGCCCGTGGGGGTGGGCTGCCCCAGGGTTGCATCGCTCAGGTGTTGGCCGCCGCTGTCACGGTCGTCAAGGAAGACCGAGACGCGGTCGACGCCGCTGCCGCCGGCGGCGGCACGGTCGAAAGCCAATCCCTGCATCACGTATTTGCCGCGGGGCAAGAGGTCGCCGGGCTGGGGGTTACCCACACTCAGCACCAGCGACGGGCCAGGCTGAACGACGGCCGGCAGCGCAGCGGCCACTGGCGGAGCAGAAGCCCCAGGGCGCGCGACGACGGGAGCCTCCGGGGCGGTGGGCACCACGCCGGGTGCCAGCGCCATCAATGGCGACGTCAGCGTTGGGACATCGAGCGACCACTGACCACCGGGAACGTCGGACTCCACCAACAACACCGGATTTCCAGTGGACTGGAATCCAGGTGGATCGGAGGGTTGCGCCACACGCGGCGGTGGCAGTGGCACCACCCATCCACTATCGCCGCGGCTGACGCTGGAGGTAAATCCCAGCGGATCGATGAGCCTGGCAAACGTGCCCGTAGGCTGAACGTCCACAAGCGAAGGCCCGTCGGCGGTGCGCCACAAGACCTGCACGCGTGTATGCCGCAGCGGGTCGTCAATGACAATCCGCGTCACTGGCCAGCCGTCGGCGGTGGCGGTACCAGATGGAGCCAACCGGGCCGAAACGTCCGCGCGAGACAGATACTCGCTGGCCACCTCGAAGGCTGAATACGCGGGCCGTGGCGAGGCGTCAGCCCGCAGCAGGCCCCAGCGGTCGACGATACCGCTGCTGGCATCGTGGTCCAGCATCGTGTACCAACCGACGCGTTGGTAGCCGGCGGCGCGCGCAAGTGCCACGGCCTGGATCAGAAAAGACGCCTGCTCGCTCGTCGTAATTCGACCCGAGGGTGGCTCGGGCGCCGTGGCGTCGTTGTAGACAGGACAATTCGTCTCAGTCAGCCAGATTGGTTTTGCGAGCTGGTATTGCGCCAGGATCGATGCGTAAATCCCGTGCACTCGGTACAGGGCATCCAGCGAGCAATACAGGTTGACTGCCACGGCGTCGAAGAAATATCCGTTTGGCGGTGCCTCGCCGTCTTTATTTGCTTCCTGCAGCACACGCGACAGGAACAGCTCGCGACCGTGGACCGCGTCGGCGAAATACGTTGTGGCCGGAAAGACCACGGTCGCATTCGGATCGACCTCTTTCACCGCGCGATACGCGGTTTTCAGCAGCTTGTAAAAGTCCCCCGGTGTGCCTGACCAGGTCCACCAGGTGCCCGACTCACCTGGAAGAAAATCCGGCTCATTCCAGATGATCCACGTGGTGATGCGGCCCCTGTACGCGCGCGCGAGTCGCAGCATGAATTGCCCGAACAGGTTGCGTGCATCGTCGGCGGGGTAGTCGAGGCCGCTGGGCACGGCCGATGCGCCGTCATGCCAATCCACTGCCGCCCAGCCAGGTGTCCCCTGGACGACGCCAATGGTCGGCAGACCCGAACGCAGCGTCGATGTGAGGCGCGCCTGGTCTACGTAGGTATCCAGGTTCCAGTCGCTGGCGGCATTGGGCTGAATCAGCTGCCACAAGAACAGGGCGCGATCCCACGAGGCGCCCGCCGAACGCGCCGCGTCGGCCTGTCGACCCGCGTCGATAATGCCCAGCACAGGCGACGACCTGTACCAGGGGTCTGCCGACGCTGGCACGCCAGTACTGATCAGCACCGCCGCGCTGAGCACCAGAGCGACCCCGAGGCGGTGCATTGCTGTGATCATTCTGGCCGATGCGAGTGCGCGTCGCCACGTATCATCGGTCCACGTAACGAAGGGGGTACGCGAAAGCGGATGACAGAGTTGGCCTCGACGGCCTACCCGGTGGTGATGGGTACGGCCCGCCCTCCCAGCAGTAGTCGTTTCTGGGCGATCCCGATAATCGGCTTCATCGTGAAGGGGATCATTCTGATCCCGCACTTCATCGTGCTGTACGTGCTCAACATCGTGGTGGGCCTGGCTCATCTCATCATCTGGATTTTTGTCCTGGGGACCGGTCACTACCCCGACTGGGCATTCGCGCTGAACGCGGGATACGTGCGCTGGACCACGCGTGTGTACCTGTACTTTTACGGCATCAGCGACGTGTACCCGGCCTTCAGCTTCGAGGCGCCCGGGGACATGATCATCGTGGCCCCGCCCGAAAGTAGCCGGTTTTTCGCCATACCCATCATCGGCGCGATCGCCCGGGTGTGCCTGCTCATTCCGCACTTCATCGTGCTGTATGCCCTGAGCGTCGCGGTTGGCTTCTGTCAGCTGGTGATCTGGATCCCCGTGCTGTTTGGCGGAGAATACCCAGCCTGGGCCTACACGCTCGTCGGTGGAACGACGCTGTGGGCCGCGCGCGTCCTGGCGTACCTGATGGGGCTAACGGACCAGTACCCGCCCTTCTCGTTCACCTGAGAAGGCGGGAATCACCTCTTTACCGAACAACTCGATGGAGCGGTCGACCATTTCGTGGGGCATGCGGCCGAGCTGGTGGTTCGTGCAGAACAAGTCATAGCCCATCCGGTCCTGGCCTTCTTTCAGGCGCCGAATGACAGTCTCGGGGCTGCCCACGAGCGCCAGCCCATTATCGATGTTGAACTGATAATCGCGGGCAGCCTGCGCCATGGTTTGGCCGCGCGCTTTGTTGTCCGTGCGCTCGCTGTCCGCGCCCATGCCGCGCGAATGTGAGCCCCAGCCGATGCGCGTCTGCGCGATCGGCCCGCCGCCTACGCGCTCGGCGCCGGGTGCCAGATATTCGCGAGCCTCGGCGTGCGCCTGCTCATCGGTGGGTGCGACGTGCACGGAACGCATCAGAAAGATGCGGGGCATCGGCTCGGGGTGGCCGCTCTCTTTCCAGATGCGGCGGTAGAGGTCGAACTTGCCGGCGACTACCTCATCCGTATCGAGATTCTTGGCGATGTGGTAGTTGTTGCGAGCCGCGAACTCGACCGAAGTGTCGCTGTGAACTGCCGCCCAGATCGGCGGGTATGGCTGCTGAAAGGGCTTCGGATGGGGCAGGGCCTCATCGAAGTGGAAATACTTACCGTCGAAGGTGACCTCGTCCTGGGTCCAGGCCATCTTGACGCACTTGAGAACCTCCTCGGAAATGGCGGCGCGCTGGTAGTAGT